>WNFR01005682.1_pt1 | contig 12769 bp, 7 predicted proteins | sample 5400221 | NCBI WGS metagenome assembly WNFR01 (sample SAMN13153357, study PRJNA577476) | soil metagenome | isolation source: 40 cm soil under Madrone tree | place: USA:California | collected 2016-06-14
CGTCACCATCCTCGAGGCGCTCAGCCGCATGGGGGTGGTCGTATCGGTCGACGACTTTGGCACCGGCTACTCGAGCATGAGTTACCTGCGTCGCTTTCCGATCGACAAACTGAAGATCGATCGCGGCTTTATCGCCGAGTTGATGTCGCGGGCCGACGATGCCTCGATCGTGCAGGCGATCGTCTCCCTGGCGCACAGCCTGCATCTGAAGGTGGTTGCCGAGGGCGTGGAAACGCAGGAACAGCTCGCGTTGCTCAAGCGCCTTGGCTGCGACCAGTATCAGGGGTTCTGTTTCAGTCCGGCGGTGCCGGCGGAGAATTTCGCCACACTGCTGCGCGAATCACAGCTGAAGTCCGACTCGAGCGCCGATCCGGCATCCGACCGCACTCACAGCAAGCTCGCGGTCTATCGACCGCGCTAGCGCCGGAACGCATCCCCCCCACACCCTGTCGCAGCGGGCTAACGCTCCGGCGCGGGCGGCCGCTTAAACCCCGCAGCCGGCAGTAGCATCCAAGCTTACCAGGGGGTGGGTCCCCTGCCAGCGCGTGGGCCTGAAGCCATGGACAGCCTGCACTGGTCGGGCCGCAGTCCGATCGGGGTGATCGTCATCGCGGTGTTCCTGGGTCTCCTCGGGCTTCTGAGCCTGAGCCGCCTGCCGTTGCAGCTGTTCCCGGACATCAACCGACCGGAACTGTCCATCCAGACCGGTTGGCGCACGGCCTCGCCCGAGGAGGTCGAATCGGAGCTCCTCGAGCCCCTGGAAAACGTCATGCAGGGGATGGCGGGCGTCGAGGAAATCGAAGGCAACGCCTTCGCCGGGCAAGCGCAGGTGAACCTGCGCTTCACGCTCGGAACGGACATGAAAAACGCACTCGTGGAGGTGATCGGGCGCATCAATCGTCTGCCGCCGCTGCCGCGGGATGCCGATCGCCCCAGCGTGTCGCTCGGGGGTAACGGCAATACCAACGAGACCTTGTCCTGGTTCTTCGTGCAACTGCTTCCCGGGACCCCGGGTCCGATCGAGACGCAGCGACGCTTCATCGAGGATACGGTGCGCGCGCGGCTCGAGTCGATACCGGGCGTCGCGGCCGTCCAGGTCAACGCGGGTCCTCCCGACGACGTGCGCATCACGCTCGACCTGGCGCGCGCCGCCGCCCTCGGAATCACTGTTCCCGACGTGGCCAACCGCGCCGCCAGCGCCACCAACGTGTCCGGTGGTCAGCTCGATGTCGGGCGGCGTCAATACACGCTGCGTTTCACCGGCCGCTTCTCGCCCGAGCAGCTCGGCGCGCTGGTGCTGGCGTGGCGCGACGGCCGGCCCGTGCGCCTGGCGGACATCGCCACCATCGATGTCGCTCCGCCCGCACGCCAGTTCTTCGGCTACCAGAACGGCAACCCGGCCATCGGCATTCAGGTATTCCGGGCCAACGGCGCCAACGTGCTGGCGACGCTCGATGCGGTGAAAGCCGCGGTCGCAGAGCTGCGTGCGGGAGCACTCAAGGCCCACGGGCTCGGGATCGAGCAGTCCTTCGATGCGTCGCTGTTCATTCGCCGCGCCGTGAGGCTGCTGACCGAGAACCTGGTCGTCGGAGCCTTGCTCGCACTGATCGTGGTCTGGTGGTTCATGCGCGAATGGCGCGTCACGCTGTTGATCGCGGCCACCATCCCGGTGTGTCTGTGCGCCACGTTCATTGCGCTCGATCTGTTCGGCCGCAGTCTGAACGTCATCTCCCTCGCCGGGCTCGCGTTCGCGGTGGGCATGGTGGTCGAGGGCGCGATCGTGGTCTCGGGAAACGTCGTTCGCCTGCGCGAGGGCGGTATGTCCCTGGAAGAGGCGACCGGCAAGGGCGCTCGACAGGTCGCCGGAGCGCTGTTCGCCTCCACCGCCACCACCGTCGCGGTGTTCGTGCCGGTGCTGTTTCTCAAGGACGTCGAGGGTCAGCTGTTCGGGGACCTCGCCCTCACCATCTCTATCGCGGTGGCGATCTCGGTCGTGACTGCGTTGACGCTGCTGCCCGTGGCGCTGAGCTTCGCGCTGAACCGCCCGCTGCGTCCCAGCGGCTACGGTGCGGGCTGGCCGGGCCTCACCGAGTGGGTGCTGCGGGTGACCGACACGCGCCCCAAACAGCTGTCGTGGATCGCGGGCTTGCTGCTGATCCCGCTGCTGCTCACGTGGTGGATGCTGCCGCCGCTCGATTACCTGCCGCCCGTGAAGCGCGCGGCCATCGACGCATTCTTCGATTTTCCGCCCGGCATGAGCCCCGAGGCGGTCAATCGCGAGCTGGTCCCGACCATGCTCGAACGGATGCGACCGTACATGGAGGGTCGATCCGAGCCGCGACTGAAGAACTGGTACATCCTCACCTGGCCCGGTGGCGGCACCATCGGCGCCCGGGTCGTGGATGAGAGCCGCATCGGGGAGCTGGAGCGGCTGGTGCGCGACAAGATCGTGGTGGGTTTGCCGGACACGCGGGTCTTCACCGTCGAGGGGGATCTGTTCGGCGGTATCGGCGGCTCGGCCCGCTCGGTGGGAATTCACCTGCAGAGCGAGGACACCGCGGCACTGAACCGCGTGGCTCTCGAGGGCCGGACGCTGCTCGAAAAGGTATTCCCCGGTGCCGCCGTGCAGAGCTTCCCCAACCCCGAGGACGTGGCGCTGGAGTTGCACGCGGTGCCGGACGACCGCCGGATCGCCGAAGTGGGCTGGGATAGGGCGACGCTGGGTACGGTCGTGCGCGCGGTCGGCGAAGGAGCGTGGCTGGGCGAGTACTTCGACGGCAAGTCACGCCTGCCGATCATCCTGCGCTCGAGCGGGGGCACGACGCCCGAGGACCTGTCGAACGCGCCGCTGATGACGCCCGCCGGGCTCATCGTGCGGCTGGGGGATCTGGTGCAGCTGTCCACCGAGCTCGGGCCGCCGGCGATACGCCGCCTCAATCACCGGCGCACGGTGACGCTCACCGTCGATCCCCCCGGGTCCCAGTCGCTGGAGAAGGTGCTGAGCACCATCGACACGCAAATCCTGCCGAGGCTGCGCGCCGAGATGCCGCCCGATGGCTCGATGCGTCTCGCCGGCAGCGCTGACAGCCTCAGCCAGACACTCGCCGCGATGAGTCGGGTGTTTGCACTGGCGCTCATCGTACTGTTGCTGCTGATGACCGTGCTGTTCCGGTCGCTGCGCGACAGCGTCATCGTGCTGCTGACGGTGCCGCTGGCACTGGTCGGGGGCGTGGTCGGGCTGCGCTTGCTGGATGTGGTGAAATTCCAGGCGCTCGATCTGCTCTCCATGATCGGTTTCGTAATGATGATCGGGGTCATCATCAACCACGCGATACTGCTGGTGGCGGCGGTGCGCAGCGTGGAAGCGGAAGGCGCAACGCTCGAGCAGGGGATCCGTGCCGGACTGCAACAGCGCCTGCGGGCGATTCTCGCGAGTACCCTCACCGGTGCACTGGGAGCACTGCCGATGGCGGTCAACCCGGGGCCGGGGAGCGTCATCTATCGGGGCCTGGCCGCCGTCAACATCGGCGGCGTGGTCATCAGTCTGGTGTTCAGTCTGGTACTGATACCGGCGCTGATGCGGCTGCTGCGCGCCCGGCGCCGCGCGCAAACCGCCAGCGAGCCGGCAATCGCATCCCTGGTGCCACCATGAGTACGTCCATGACCAGGCGGGTAGCCTCGCTGCAAGGGGTTGCGCTGCTGGCCATGGTGGCCGGATCCGCGCTGCCGGCCGTGAGGGCCGCGGGGGCTGCGCAGGGAGCCCCGGAACGCGTGGTGGTCGAAGTCGGCACCGTCAGTGTGCGTCCCGTGACGGTGCGCAGCTGGATACCAGGCTCGATCGTGAGCCGCGCCGATGCGCGCATTGCGAGCGTGATCGGCGGTCGGGTGATGTGGATAGCCGAAGTCGGTGCACGTGTCAGACAGGGAGATCCGATTGCGCGGCTCGATGACACGATGGCGCGGTTGCGGGCCGAGGACCTGCGCGCGCAGGTCGAGCGCGCGCGCGCCCAGCACTCGGTGGCCAGCTCGCAGCTGGAGCGCTTCAATCGACTCGCGGCGACCCAGGCACTCAGCGCCAGTCAGCTCGATGATGCACGCGCGCAACGCGACGTATCGACCGATGACGTCGCGCGAGCCGACGCGCAACTGCGGCAGGCACAATACGAGATCGATCAGTCGGTGATCCGGGCGCCGTTCCCCGGGATCGTGACCGAGCGCTTCATCCAAAGAGGCGAGTACCTGCAGATCGGCGCCGCGAGCGTGCGGCTGGTCAACACTGCCGATACCGAGGCGCGCGCCACCGCCGCACTCGGTCTGGCCGCAAATGTACATCCTGGACAGGCGGTCACGGTGCGAGAGCACGGGGTCGAGAAGACCGGGGCCGTGAGAACGGTCGTTCCGGTCGGCGATGATCGCTCCCGCCAGTTCGAGGTGCGCGTCACGCTCGCGAATCCGCAATGGCTCGTGGGGACCCCGGTCGAAGTGAGCCTGCCTTCGAGCGCCGAGCGTACCGCCGTCACGGTGCCGCGCGATGCGCTGGTCATCCGGCAGAATCATTCCTATGTGCTGCGTGTCACGCGCTCCAATACCGTGGAGCAGCTCGACGTCATCCCGGGCGTGGGCATCGAGGACGCGGTGGAGGTACGCGGGGCACTGGCGCCGGGTGACCGGCTGGTCGTGCGCGGCGCCGAGCGCCTGGCGGCGGGACAGGCGGTGCGGGTCATCGATGCGGGACACCGCGCCGCGCAGGTGCATCCGGGTTAGTTCAGCCGGGCGCAGGGCTGGCAGGAATTGAGCGCTAGTTGGCGTTGCGGCCAGCGCGCGGAAGTGCGCAAGATCCGCGCCACGGTCTGCACGGCAGGCAGGAGGGGCGCACGATGAACAGGCGAGAGCTGTTGCAGAACACTGCGCTGGGCGTCACCACGGCGGTTCCGCTGGTGGCGCTGGGCGGGCTGGCACTGAGTGTGCGCGCTGCCGGGGGTGCCGCGGTGCCCGGGACGGCGGCGGCGGCGGAGCGCAGTCCACTGCGGCCACCGGCACGGGGCAGCATTCCCGTGGCGTTTCTCATTTCCAACGGCGCTGTGGTCATCGACTTCTGCGGGCCGTGGGAGGTGTTCGAGGACGTCCATGTGCCGGGACGGGCCGAGGCGGCGTTTCATCCCTACACTGTGGCGCAGACGCGCGCCCCGGTGAGTGCCAGCGGCGGCATGCAGATCGTGCCCAACTTCACGTTCGAAACCGCGCCGGCGCCGAAGATTCTAGTCATTCCCGCCCAGGATGAGCCGAGTGAAGCGACGCTCAACTGGATCCGCCATGCGACGCAAGGCACCGACGTCACCATGTCGGTGTGCACCGGTGCGTTCGTGCTGGCGAAGACCGGGCTGTTGAGCGGCAAGGCGGCAACCACGCATCACAACGCCTACACAGATCTGGCGATGCAGTATCCGGATATCCAGGTCCGCCGTGGCGCCCGCTTCGTCGAGGCGGGCAATCTGGCGAGCTCGGGCGGCCTGTCGAGCGGAATCGACCTGGCGTTGCGTGTGGTGGCGCGCTATTTTGGCCGCGAAGTCGCCGCGCGGACCGCTGATCACATGGAATACCAGGCTCAGGGCTGGACGGACCCGAACGCCAACGCAGCATATCGCAGGCGACTGGTGTCGAGCGCGGCGCAGCCGCTGTGTCCGGTGTGCGAGATGGATGTCGACCCGCAGTCCGCGCCGAAATCGGTGTATCACGGCCAGAGCTACTACTTCTGCATGCCGGCTCACAAGGACGCATTCGACGCCGCCCCGGAGAACTACCTGCGGCCGCTGATATAGTGGTGCGGGCGGGAGAGCGGAGCAAACAAGGCGCGCGGCCGCGCCTGGTGCGCGCCGGGCGCACGCGCCGTGTGCTGATCATCGCCGCGCCGGGGGCGGAAATGCTCGATCTGGTCGGACCGTTCCAGGTCTTCGCCAGCGCGACGCAGCTGGCCGCGCCCGATGCGGATTGCGCTCCCATCTATCGCGTCGAGATCGTCAGCTGCTCGCGGCGCACCACGTTCGTAACGAATTGCGGACTGCGCATGAGCGCTCACCGGAGCTTCCGCGACGTGCGCGGACAGATCGACACGCTGCTGATCGCCGGTGGCAGTGCGATCGAGGAGGATCGCACGAGTCCGGAGGCAGTGCGGTGGGTGCGCGAGATCGCGGCGCGCACCCGGCGGGTGGGCTCGGTGTGTACCGGGGCGCTGCTGCTGGCGCGGGCTGGGTTGCTGGATGGCCGCAGAGCGACCACCCACTGGAACTGGTGCCAGCGCCTCGCCCGACGCTACCCCCAGGTCACGGTCGAGCCGCACCCGATCTGGCCAGTATCGGCAACACTTTCGCTACGCCGGCTCGAGCTGATCACCCAGACCGGTGTCGGTGCGTCTGGCCCGTTCCGCATGGTGGTCGGCCGCCAGCAGCATGTAGAACGCCGGCACCACGAACAGCGTGAACAGGGTGCCGATCGAAAGGCCGGTCGCAATCACCAGGCCCATTGCGAAGCGTCCCGCGGCCCCGGCCCCCGAGGCAATGACGAGCGGAATCACGCCGAGCACCATCGCCGCGGTCGTCATCAGGATCGGCCGCAGACGTACGCCGGCGGCGTGCTCAATGGCGTCGCGCTTGCCCATGCCGCTGCGCTGCGACTCGTTGGCGAACTGCACGATCAGGATGCCGTGTTTGGAGATCAGGCCCATGAGCGTGACCAGGCCGACCTGGGTGTAGATGTTGAGGCTCGAGATCAGGTTGACGAAGATCAGCGCGCCGAAGAGGGCCATCGGTACCGACACCAGGATCACGATCGGATCGCGCAGGCTGTTGAACTGGGCCGCGAGCGCCAGGAACACGATGATCACCGCGAACATCAGGGTAGTGGCGAAGCCGCCGGACTCCTGCACGAACTGGCGTGACTGGCCGGAGTAATCGAGGTGATAGCCGCTCGGCGCGACCTCGGCCAGCGCGTCGCGCAGGAATTTCAGAGCCTCGCCCTGCGACATGCCGCTGGCGCCGGAGATCGAGGCGGAATTCAGCTGCTGGAAACGGTTGATCGACTGCGGTACGGTCTCGCGCTTGAGGCTCGCCACCGTTGACGCCGGCAGCACCGCACCGTCCGGCGTGCGCACGTAATAATCGAGCACCTGATCGGGATTGAGCCGATCGGCCTGCAGCACCTGCGGGATCACCTTGTAGGAGCGCCCGGCGATCGAGAAGTAGTTGACGTAGCCTCCGCCGAGCGCGTCGCCGAGCGCGCTGCCGACATCCTGTTGAGTGAGCCCCAGGGTCGAGATCAGATCGCGGTCGACGACCACGGTCGACTGCGGCTTGTCGATTTTCAGGTCTGCGTCGATGAACCAGAACTTGCCGCTCTCCTGCGACTTCTTCAACACCGCCTGCACGACCTCGTTGAGATTCTGGAACGGCTCGGTGGTGTTGATCACGACCTGGATCGGCGCGCCCTGCGCGCCCGGCAGTGGCGGCAGCGCGAACACGAAGATCTGTCCGCCGGCGATCGAGCTCCACATTCCCTGCAACACCTGCTGCAAGTCGTGGGCACCTCTGCTGCGCTGGTCCCAGGGCTTGAACAACATGCCCCCGAAGCCGGTGCCGGGGGTGATGATCTGGAACATCATCTCGTACTCAGGCAGCTGTTTGCCGATCGCGAACATCTGCTGCGAGTAGCCGAGCATCTGTTGTGCGGTTGCGTCGGGAGAGGCCTTGAGCTGATAGAATAGGAAACCCTGATCTTCTTCCGGTGTGAGTTCGGACTTGGACGTGATGCCGAGCAGGATGGTTGCGCCGAACAGCAGCGCGCCCATGACGACGATCACGCTCCAGGTCGCGAGTGTCGACCGCAGCAGCCGCTGATAGCCGTGGCGCACGCGCTCGAACTGGCGGTCGATGAGCTGCACGAAACGCCCGCTTTCCTGCTCGCTCCTGAAGAAGCGCGAGCACATCATCGGCGACAAGGTCAGCGCGATCACCGCCGAGACCGTCACGGCGCCGGCGAGCGTGAACGCGAACTCGGTGAACAGGGCGCCGGTCAGGCCTTTCTGGAAGCCGATCGGCACGTACACGGCGATCAGCACGACGGTCATCGCGAGAATCGGGCCGCCCAGCTCGCGTGCGGCGAGGAGCGACGCCTGCAGCGGCGTCTTGCCTTCCTCCTTCATGTGCCGGTCGACGTTCTCGACGACGATGATGGCGTCGTCCACGACGAGGCCGATCGCCAGCACCAGCGCCAGGAGGGTCAGCAGGTTCATCGAGTAGCCGAGCGCGAGCATGACGAAGAACGTGCCGATCAGGGACAGGGGCATCGCGACTACCGGAATGATGACCGCGCGCACGCTGCCCAGGAACAGGAAGATCACCGCGGTGACTATCAGCAGCGCCTGGATCAGGGTCTTCTCGACCTCGCGAATCGATGCGGTGACGAACTTGGTGCTGTCGTACACGATCTCGCCGGACAGCCCACCCGGCAGCTGCGACTGGATGTCGGGCATGGCGGCGCGCACCCGCTGCGCGACCTCGAGGATGTTCGCATCCGGCGCCACCTTGATGCCGATGAAGACCGCCAGCTTGCCGCTGAAGGACACGTTGGCGTTGTAATCTTCCGCGCCGAGCACGACGGTCGCGACATCCTGGAGACGCACGATCGCGCCGCCCTTCTGCTTGATGCTGAGCTGCTTGAATTCCTCGACCGAGTGCAGATCGGTCCCGGCGGTGAGATCGACGCTCACCATCTGCCCCTTGGTGGTGCCGACCGCGGCCAGATAGTTGTTCGCGCCGAGCGCCTGGTAGACGTCGGCGGCCGTGACACCGTGCGCGGCGAGGCGCTCCGGGTCGAGCCAGGCACGCAGCGCGAACTGGCGTCCACCGAGGATCTCCGCGGTCTGCACGCCTTGCACGGCGTCGAGTTTGGGCTTGACCACGCGCGCCAGGTAATCGGTGATGCTGTTGGACGGCAGCACATCGCTGCGAAAGCCCATGTACATGGCGTCGATGGTCTCGCCGACCTGCACGTTCAACACCGGCTGCTGCGACTGTGGCGGCAGCTGATTGCGCACCGAGCTCACTTGCGTCTGGATCTGCGTGAGCGCGCGGTTCGCGTCGTAGTTGAGCCGCAACGTCGCGGTGATGGTCGACAGGCCGGTGACGCTCGTTGAGGACAGGTAGTCGATACCCTGCGCCTGGGCGATCGCCTGTTCGAGGGGCTGGGTGATGAAGCCGGCGATCGTCTGCGCATCGGCGCCGTAATAGGCAGTGGTGACGGTGACTACGGCGTTTTCGGTCTTCGGGTACTGACGGACCGAAATATCGCTGAGCGCCCGCAGCCCCAGCACCAGTATCAACAGGCTGACGACGATCGCCAGGACCGGTTTGTTGATGAAGGTATCGGTGAAGTTCATCGCTTACGTCCCGCTCAATTCTCCTGAGGCGTCGGGTTCGGACTGTTTGCCGGCTGCACGCTGTTGTCGATGCGGATTGGCGAGCCGCTCTTCAGCTTGATCTGGCCGCTGGTGACGACCTCGGCGCCCTCGTCGAGTCCCTTGAGGATCGCGACCTGATCGCCGCGCGTCGGCCCGGTCGTCACGAAGGCCTGGCGCACGACCGGCGCGTCGGGTGGCAACTGCGGTCCCTGGTTCGCCTTGGCCTTCTTGCCGGCATCCTTGGCCGCAGGCTGCTGCTCTATCGGCTCGGCGTTTTGCGCGGCCTCTGCGGCCTGGGCCCTGTCAGCCTCCGCTTTGGTCTTCACCACGAATACCGTCTCGCCGTACGGGTTATAGACGATCGCCGTTTGTGGCAGGGTCAGGTAGCGCTGCTTGGAGCCTACATCGATGCTGACGCTGGCGAACATGCCGGGCGTCAGGACGCGACCTGGATTGGGTACCCGCGCCTCGAGCTGTACGTTGCGCGTGTCGCTGTCGACCTTCGGGCTGATGGCGTTGAGCGTGCCTTCGAACGCCTTGCCGGCAAACGCATCGAGCGTCAGGCTGACTTTCTCACCGGTCCTGAGCTCGGCGAGAGTCTTCTGGGGCAGGTGGAAATCCGCATAGATCGGATCGAGTTGCTGCAGCGTCACGATCGTCGTGCCGGAGCTCAGATAAGCGCCGGGATTGATGGTGATGATGCCGGCACGGCCTGCGAACGGTGCGCGCAATTGCTTCTTGGCAACATTCACCCGCTGCTGCGCGACCGCCGCCTGCTTGGCCTGCAGGTCCGCGGCCGCCTGGTCGTAGTCGGCTTTGCTGATCACCTGCACCGCGAGCTGCTCCTTGGCGCGAGCGAACGTGAGCTCGGCGAGCGCGGCGGCTGCTTCGAGCTGATGCAGCAGGGCGACGTCTTCGCCGTCACGCAGCTGCAGCAGCACCTGGCCTTCCTTTACCTCCTCGCCTGATCTCACGTTGACTCGAGTCACGAGCCCGGCCACGTCGAGTGCGAGATCGGCGCCGCGCACCGCGCGCAGCGTTCCCACCGCGCGCAACTCGGGCTGCCATTCCTGATAGGCGGCCTTGGCGGTGCTGACCACCGCGGGCGGAGGCGGTTTGCTGGCCGCTATCATCTTCATGATCGACATGACCTTGATTCCCGCGATCACGGCGATCAGTACGAGCACGGCGACGATCATGATGATCATGCGCTTGGCGGTGCTCGGTTTTTCTTCTACGCGCGTCTGCATGCGCGGCTCCCTCCGATGCGAGTCGATGCTAGTGGTCGCGCTCACAATGATGTGGGCGTCTTCTTCAAGGCCGCCGCCGAGCTGTTTGGCGGCGCTCCTTGCGTGGCGCGCCCGGCGGCGTCGGCGCCGTGCGTAGAATGTACGGGCCAGCGCGATCCTTTGAAAGATCGACTCGCCGCTGGTTTCTGGTATTCTGCCGCGGCGTCGCGGTGACATGCCCCTCTCAAAAGGTGTAGGCGAGTCGCCGGCGGACGCGTTCCCGCAAATCGCGCCACCCGCTCGCATGCGCATTCACCGCCTGGCCGTGCGCGTGACGTCGCGTGCGCGCTGGGCGCGAGCCCTGCATGCCGGACCTGAAACCACTCGTGCCCGGTGCGGGCGCTCGCTCACCTGCGGCCGCAGGTCTGAGCGCCACACGAGGCAGCCGGCGCGGCAGCAGTGGCAGGGGTCTCTCGCGTTGGAAGTCAATGAAAATAAAGAATATTCCAATCCGATTAGAGCGATTCGCGGCCGCACTCCGGCGCGATGCCGCCGCAGCGGTGGCGAATTCCCGCGCCATTCCACCGTGGCCGAAGACGCTCGGACAGGGTCGCGTTCGCTCCCCCGATGCGCGGCGCGAGCGGGCAACCGGGCTTGACCGATCGCCGGGGACGCCTCAGGGTTAGGCGTCGGGGTGCGCGTTCCATGTGGAGAAGCATATGCAGCGAACCGTGCACGACTATCTGAAGGCGCTCGAAGCCGGGGATGCCGAGAAGGCCGCGTCCTTGTTTATCCCCGACGGCTGGGTGGAGTCGCCGTTTCTGGGTCGATTGCCGGTACGGCAGTTCATCAAGAAGGTTGCGGAGTCATCGAAGGGAACCAAGCTGACCGTGCACGACGTACTGGTGAGCGCGGAAGGTCATCTGCGAGCCGTGGCCTACTACCTGTACGACTGGCGCCTGAAAGACGGTTCACGCGTGGCGTTCGACTGCGCAGACGTGTTTAATTTTGACCCGAGCAGCGGGCGAATCCAGTCGATTGTGCTCGTGTACGACACCCACCCGGTGCGCGGCGTCGTCGAGAGCAAATACCCGTAAGAGACACGTAGACCCGCACACAGTTGCGGTGCGCGAACCGCTGATGCGGCGGGTCGGGGACGGTTCACGAGTTTAAGCGATGGAAGCGTCACTACTGACGGGCTGGGAGAATTTCTACGTCATCGTCGGCTCCAGTGCCGGGGGACTGACGGGAATAACCTTCGTCGTCATCGCGTTGATCCGGGATGTGCAGCGCGTGCGGCCGACCGGTCTGCGCGCTTTTCTGACGCCGATCATCGTACATTTCGGCGGGGTGCTGGCGTTGGCGGCGTTTGTGAGCATGCCGCATCAAAGTGTGATGAGCCTGAGTATCGGGTTCGGGATCGCCGGGCTCTCGGGTCTGATCTACGGCGGCGTCATTGCAGCCAATATGAGCCGTCAAGGCAGTGTGTACGTGCCCGTGCACGAGGATTGGATCTGGAACGTGGCCCTGCCAGCGGTGGTGTATGGCGCTCTGCTCGTCATGGGGTTCCTGATCTGGCGCAGACCTCTGCAGGCCCTGTACGGCGTCGGCGCTGCCTCCCTTGTTTTGCTGTTCATCGGCATCCGCAATGCCTGGGACCTTGCCGTCTGGATGACCGTGCACCAACAGCGCGAGCCGCACTGATGGAATAACTCGGGCAGTCCGGGGGCAGCGCGCTCGAAACTGCGTGCTCACTTTGGCGGCAGCTCGATCTTTCCCGCCAGCTCGACGCTGCGCGGCGCTGCGAGTCCGCCGAAGCGCCGGTCGATTTCCTTGAGGGATTGCCGTGCTGCGGCGCCGTTACCGGTTGCAATGAGCAAATCCACCTGCTGCAATTTCGCCAGCAGCTCGCTTTCGAGAGCTGCTCTGCAGGAGGCGAGCTTGTCTGGGTCAGCCCTTGCGGGCCTGAGCATTGCTTCCAGCGCTCGGGACAGTGCCGCAGAATCCGCCACCTCATGAGCGGCCGGCGAGCGGCCCGTCCGGGAGATAACCTCAGCGTCGGTGTCGAACACGCACCACTTGCGCATCG
>WNFR01009560.1_pt1 | contig 12769 bp, 9 predicted proteins | sample 5400221 | NCBI WGS metagenome assembly WNFR01 (sample SAMN13153357, study PRJNA577476) | soil metagenome | isolation source: 40 cm soil under Madrone tree | place: USA:California | collected 2016-06-14
TATTACGGCGGGGCGATGAAGATTGGGCCGGACGCCAGACTGGATGATGGCTGGCTTGATGTGGTTAGCATCGGCGACGCCAGCGCCTTTCGGATTCTCAGCAATGCTCCCAGACTTTATTTCGGCGCCCACCTCCGCATGGATGAAGTGAACCATGCGCTGGCCAAACAGATCGTTGCCCGCCCGGTAAAAAAGAGCGAAGCAGTCGCGATCGAACTTGATGGCGAAGTAGTCGGCCGCCTGCCGGCGACTTTCCAGATTAAACCGCTGGCGCTGCGGGTGCGCTGTCCATAGGGAGTCAGCAGTGGCAAAGCGAACCCGAAAAACTAGTTGGCTAAGTTATGAGCGGAGGCACGACCAGCTTGCGCCCAGGTCAGTATTCATCAAGCGGCTGATCGCTGCGTTGGCAGTTGCGGTGGGTTTGATTCTGTTGGCGCTGATGATTGGCATTGCGGGCTATCATTTCATCGCCGGATTCGATTGGATTGACTCGCTGCTGGAAGCGTCGATGATCCTCGGTGGCATGGGCCCAATCAAGGAATTACCAGGTCAAGGGGCGAAGTTTTTCGCGTCAATCTACGCGCTCTTCAGTGGCATAATCTTCATCGGCGTGATGGGCATAATCCTGTCACCCGTCGTGCATCGCATCATGCACAAGTTTCACGTGGACGAGAAGGATGTGACGTAGCGGCGGTCGCGCTGCTCTTATTCCCTCTCCCTTTGGGAGAGGGCCTGACGGTCGCGCGTCACAATTACGCCTCTTCCCCGGCCCTCTCCCAAAAAGAGAAGGGAGAGATTCGTTCCTTAGGGAGGTTCCTCATGTCAGAACAAAACAAAGCCCTGATTCGTCGCTGGTTCGAAGAGGTGTGGAACAAAGGCCGCGCCGACGCGATTGCAGAATTATTCGCCGACGACGGAGTCGCGCACGGCCTGTCTGATGATACTGCGAATCCTTTGCGCGGTCCGGCAGGCTTTCTGCCGTTCCCTGCGCAGTTCCGCGAAGCCTTTCCCAACATCGAAGTCGTGGTCGAAGATCAGATTGCCGAGGGTGATATGGTGGCGACGCGCTGCAGCGTGCGCGGCAAACACACCGGCCACAGTTTGGGATTCGCCGCGACTCAAGTCCCGGTCGACTTCACCGGCGTAACTATCACGCGGATCAAAGACGGTAAGATCGTTGAAGCCTGGAACAACTTTGATTTTATGAAGATGTATCGGCAACTGGGAGCGATTTGAAGGCTCAAGAGACTTCATGAACTTCCTCAAACAACGTTCCGGCCTCCGAATCATCTCCCTTTCAGCCACTTCGCTGCTGTGCGTTTTGCTCGCCTCTGTGATGGCTCAGAAGGGTTCTTCGAACGGATTATTGAAAAAGAAACCGTCGGTGGTACTGCAAACCTCGATGACGTCGATTACGTATCCATGTCCTCCGGGCGGTAATAGTATGTCTGGCTCTTGCCCGACCGCAGCTAACTTTCAGGTTGCTCTGACCTCTATGGCAAAGGATGTCAACAAACAACCGGTTTATGCCTATACAGTCACTGGCGGGCGAGTCGTCGGAGAGGGCAGTCAGGTGACTTGGGATTTAAGCGGGGTCTGGCCTGGTTTCCACACTGCTACAGTAGAGGTTCAAGACAGTAAGAAGCATCGCGCCCACTCATCTGTGATTGTGAAGATCATGAGATGTTCGGATTGTGTCACCCCAATGGTATGTCCTCCGCTTGTCGTGACCTGCTATGACCAAGTGCTGGCGGGGACGCTTGCAGTATGCACCGTGCGGATGATGCCCGGGTCAAGTCTTGTGACGTATGAATGGTCGGTTATTGCGTCGAGTGGCGAGGGCCTGTCCGAAAGAATTACCAGACGGGGCACATCGATTTCAATTTCCACAAACGGTCTGGCTGGCCAGACCGTGTACGTAAAAGTCGAAGTCAAAGGACTCGATCCATCATGTGGGCGGACTTTATCAAGCTCCACGGTAGTGAAGCCTTAAGCGTTTTTTCGAAGCCTACGGTCTATTGGGCTAATCCGGCTAAACAGAAGCCGCTTAACGGGCAGCGTTCTTATAAACAACCCCACCCTTCATCACAAACACGACGCGCCGAACGGCCGTGATGTCTTTCAAAGGATCGCCATCGAGCGCAATGATGTCAGCCTGCAACCCGGGCGCGATGGTTCCGATCTGATTCGCCAATCCCATCGCTTCCGCACCGAGTGAGTTGGCTGAGACCATCACCGCCATTGGATCAATTCCGCAATCGCGCACGCGATCGATGAACTCCTCGGCGTTGCGCCCATGCGAGCCCGCCAGCGCGTCGGTGCCAAAGACGATCTTCAGACCTGGAATCTTTAACGCCCGTTGGATGAATTCGTGGTACAACGGAATCAACTTCTCCATTGCCGCGAACCCTTCCAAAGAAGCCGGATAGCCGGGTGTGCCGGCGAACTTTTCTTTGTTCAGCAGATAGTTCTCCCAAACCAGGCCGGCCTGCGGATCCAGATACGTTCCCTTTGCGGCCATCAATTTCAGATCGTTGTCGGTCGCCAGTACGCCGTGCTCGATCTCTGTGCAACCCGCCATGGTCGCCGCGCGCACGGCATCTTTGTAAGCGTGTACCAACGTGCGCAGGCCCTGTTTTTTCGCTTCATCACAGGCCGCGTCCAGTTGCTCCTGCGAAAGCGTCATCGCTGGTCGACTCGGACCTCCCGCAGCGAAGATCTTGATCAAGTCTGCGCCTGCCGCCTTCTGCTGGCGCACGAACGCGCGGATTTCTTCCGGCGTGCCGCTCTTCTCTCCCTGCCCTATCAGCGGTTCGACCGACGTCAGGATGCGGGGGCCAGGCAGTTGGCCTTTCGCGATAGCATCACGCAAGGGGACGTCGGCGGCGTTACCCACGCTCTGCACCGTCGTAAAGCCCGCCATCAGCGTCACCCAGGCATTCGACGCCGCTTGATATGCAGCCTCCTGCGTTGTGGATGCCGGGCCCACATTCTTCCCGTCTTTGCCGAAGCTCCAGGTAATGTGCACGTGCGCGTCAATCCAGCCCGGCACCCTGCCTTTGGATCAATCGCGACAATCTTTGAGCCCTCGATCACAATGCGAGTGTCATGCAGGACGCGGCCCTTGCCATCGAGCACCGTGCTCGCTGCGATCACGATGCGTTTACCAGGCAAAGGAGTCTGAGCAGCAATGCCTCGCGTCCCGGCGTCGGCGCAGAGAATGCTGAAGACGCATAAAAGGATCCTGGCGAATTGCATGATCGCTCTTCCCTCCGTTCGAGAGCGCACTGTGCTTTTTTATCGCGTCAGGGGTTGACTCGCTGAACTAGAGGACAGCGGATTTACCACTTCCCGCCCAGGAAATTCTCTTTTACGTAACGCACAGTATCGTTGAGCGTGTCGCCGGGGTCGCGGGGCGTGAAGCCGAGTTCGCGGCGCGCCTTTGCGTTATTGAAATACCAGAAGTATTCAGCCATCTCCACGGTGGCGGCTTCGATCGGTGAGGTGAAGTTCCATTGCCGAAAGAGGGAGTCGATTACATGGGCGCCGGCGATCGCGAACTTTGATGGTAAGGCGAGACGTGGGGACGCTACTTTGGTCAGGCGCTCGAGCCGGTCGAAAAGCTTCACGAAGGTCCAATTCACAGCCCCCAGCAGATATCGCTCGCCGGGCCGGCCCTTCTGCATCGCCGCCTGAAACGCTTTCGCGGTATCGCGCACATCGACAAAATTCAGCCCACCGTTCGGGACGGCGTTAATTTTGCGCGCCATGAAATCCAGGACAACTTTCGTTGAGCTCAGACGATCATCGCCGGGCCCCAGCAAGAGACTCGGATTCATGATCACCAGCCGCTGGCCCTTGCCGTTGAATCGTTCCAGCGCGGCCATCTCCTGATAAGCCTTGCTCGCGTAATAAGGCCAGCGCGCAATGATGTCCAGAGGCGCCGGATACTTCTCGTCGGGAACGACGTCGCCTTTCTCGGTAACCGCTATAGTGCCGCTGCTTGAAGCCAGCACCATGGTCTTCACGCCTGCTTTGCGCGCGGCGTCGCACAGCAGACGCGTGCCATCGACATGTAGCTTGTACATCTCTCGCGACTCATCTTTTTCACGAGAGACCTTTCCCGCGAGGTGATAAATCTCGCTGACGCCTTCAACTGCGCGGGACACATCTTCATCATTGGTGACGGAACCTTCTATGGTGTCCACGCCCAGGCCCGTCAGCCACTCGGGAATAGACGTGGCCATTACCCGAATGTCTTTGGCGCCGGATTCGACCAGTTGATGAACCAGATGCGCGCCGAGAAAGCCCGTGCCGCCGGTAATTAAAGTTGTTGGCGGGACTTTCTTGACGATGGCCGCGTGCTTTTTCGTGCTTTTCCTGGGCACGATTTGCGCCGTCCGCTTCTTTGAAGGTGTCTTGGGCATCTTTGTAACGGGGTCAGTACCGTTCCCGGTGCTGCCTTCATTTCTTCAGGCTTCCGCGGTCACGAACTCTTCGTCATTTGTCTCCAGACGATCGCGAACGCTACGACGTTCAGCTTTCCATTGCGCCCGCAGCGCTTTCGCGTCGAACTTAACGTTGGTGCGATCGCGCAGATTGACGATGTCGTGACGAACCCGGGCCGCTATTAGTCTATAAGCTTCAGCGCGGGCCATTCCGCGGGTCATCTCTTCCAGTTCTGCGGCGGAGAGGAGGCGGCCGATGCGTGCGCCCACGTCGCGGCTCTTCAGGATCGTCGATCCTTTGGGAAAAGCCGCATACGTTCCGTCCAGGTAAATCGGCAGGATCCCGACGCGCGACGCCAGCGCAAGATAACCGATCACAGGTTTGAAATCAGCCATGATCCCGCTCATTGAGCGCGTGCCTTCAGGAAAGATCAGCGCGTTGAAACCCCGATCCAGAAACGAGCGCGCGTGCCGCAGAGACTGTCTCAGCGATCCCGTGCGCTCCATCGGCACGAGATTAGTGAAGTTCTCCATATAGGCGCGCTTGTATTTCGTGTCAAAGAAATAATCGGCCGCCGCCAGCGCCACCAGATCCTCGCCCGCATCATCCAGGGCCATCTTTACCAGACCCATATCGAGATGCGAGCTGTGGTTCGCAGCTACGATAAAGTTCGTGTGATAAGGGATGTTGGTGCGCCCTTCATATTTCGTGCGCAGGAGACGCTCGTACAAAGCGCGCTGCATCACTTCGACGCCTTTGTTTCCCACCGTGCGCAGAAACTGAGGAATGTGAATTTCGTCGTCGTCCTTGTCCTCCAGCCGCAACCTGGATGCCTCTCGCCGCGAAGACTGGCTCCCCTGACGGTTAACCACGCCCAGGAGTTCGCGCACGTCCTGCACCTCATTAAGACGTTCCGGCGCAGTCAGCGCGCCGCCCGCGTTTTCGATGGCAGTCGCGAGCTCGACAAACATCAAGCTGTCAAAACCCAGATCCGGAAGGCGCGAGTTGATCGAAACCTCATCCAGCGAACGGTTCGCGACTGAGGCGACAATGTCGATCAACCAGGCGGCGTCGCCGGTCAGTTCTTCGCCACCGACATCCTGCGCAGATCGGGCGCCTTCCTGAATCTTCTGCATCAGCTCAAGGACGTCACGCCGTTTGACCTTGCGCGTGGCGGTGCGTGGCAGTTCTTCGTCAGTGAACTGAAGCAGCTTGACGCGTTTGTAATAAGGCAGCGCGGCTGAAACTTCACGGAAATGTTCCTCAATTTTTTGCCGCACCTCGGCGCGCGAAAGGGCGATGTCATACTCTTCATCGGGCACAACGATGCAAGCGACTTTCTCGCCAATGCCGTCAGGTAAGCCGATCACGCTCAGCTCTTTGATATACGGAGAGTCCTGATAAACCTCTTCCACTTCATCCGGATAGACGTTCTTGCCGTTCGTATCCACGATGATGTCCTTTGAACGCCCGACGAGATAAAGATTTCCTTCGTCATCGATGCGGCCCAGGTCGCCGGTGTAAAGCCACCGATCGACGAGCGCTTCTTTAGTCGCTTCTTCATTGCCGAAATAGCCGAGCATCACATTTGGTCCGCGCGCAATCACCTCACCAACGCCACTTGCGTCGGGCTCGCTAATCCTGATCTCTACCCCGGGCAAGGATTTGCCCACCGTGCCCGCTAACATGCGATTTTCCGGCCGCGTCACGGTCAACACCGGCGACGCTTCGGTCAAACCGTAACCTTCGAGAATCGTGAATCCCAACCCCTGAAAATCGCGTTGCACCTTGTCATTCAGGGCTGATCCGCCGCTGATGAAATAGCGAATGCGGCCACCCATGCCTTCGTGAATCGGATAAAAAAGCAACTGTCCAAAATTCAATGGCGTCCTGTCGCGCAGCCAGGCGTTGAATCTCATCAACAGGTCCGCGGTTTCGCCGACCACTTTGCCGCGATCGTGCAGGCGCGTCTTGATGCGCCGGTGCAACAACTCCCAGAGCGCGGGCACGCCGACCATGCCGGTGACGTGTCCATTCTTGATCGCTTTCGCCAGGTGCTCGCTGCTCAACTCAGGCAGGTAAGTGATCTGCGCGCCGCGGCTGAGCGGGGTAAGAAAGCCGGTTGAGAATTCAAATGTGTGATGCAGCGGCAGCACCGACAAAACCCCGTCGCTGGTGTCCATGTCAAAGACGGATGAAAGCATCGAAACCATGCTGGTCAGATTGCGATGCGAAAGCATCACGCCTTTGGGACGTCCGGTCGTGCCCGAGGTAAAAATGAGCGAAGCGACCGATTGCGCAGTGACGCGTTGCGGCAGGAGCGCGATCCGCTGATCTTCGATCTGCTCGTCCGGCAGTTCGAATACTTCTGCGAACATCCAAAGCTTTACGTGGGCAAGTCCTGCTGCCTTGAGCTTCTCCGACAGTTCAGAGCGTTCTTCTTTCAGCTTGGCACTAATGACGATCCCGGAAGCGTCACCAGCTCGCGCAAAGTTAACGACCTCATCCGTTGAGCTTTCCGGATCAACCGGAATGCAAGTGGCGCCGGCCCGCAATACGCCGAAGTAAGTCATGCCCCACTCTGGCGCGTTTTGACTGAACAACATCACGCGATCGCCGGGCTTGATGCCGTGACTGGCAAAGAAGCCGGCCGCGCGAGTTGCCAGCTCGCGTAGATCCGCATAGGTGTATTGCTCTTTGTGCCCATCGCGTTCGATACGCATCGCGACCCTCGTCGCATGACGCTTGGTGGTGGTCTCGAACATCTCGAGCAGATCGCGATACGTGTAAATGCGCTTCGGCTGCGCGCGCATATCTTCTTCGAGCGTGGGCAGCACCCACTTCTTCAATCCGGGCAGGTGAATATTCAACCAGTAGTCGTACCAGTCGATTGACTCGGGGTTCCAGGTCAGCAGTTGTTGCTCGTCTTCCCGAATGCGCTCCCAAAGCGCGCGGATGTTGTCCGCGCGAAAGACGTAAGCATTCTCAACCGTGAAAGGCAGGAACATCTCGAAAGCTTCCTTCGCTTCACGCGTCTGCTCTTCTACGCGATCCACCGTCTGCCTCATCCGGTTGATGACGCCTTCATACCGGCCCCCGCCCCAGCGGGGACGGGCCCAGTCGAGCAGTGAAGAGGCCTTCTTCGCCGTCTTGTTCATCATCGGAATCGACGCAGCTTCGAAACGTTCCGGCGAGACGGCCCAGGGCTCAATGCGCGCGCTGATTTCGTGGAAGAGCCTTAGACCATTCTCCTTTTGCTGCTCCTGCTGGCGCCGGTACATACCAACCAGAGAGATGATGCGCTCCATGTTGTTGGGGTTCACGTCACCGGTCGCGGCCTGGTGCACCAGGCGCGGTTCTTCGACGCAGGCTTGCGCGGCGACTGCCAGCATGACCGCCGCAACCTGATCGACCGGCGTGATGTCGAGGATTAAGTTTTTGTTGGCGGGAATCTGGCGCTGGCCTTTCAAAGCCATGAAAATAATTGGCGCCGTGGTCGTGAACCCCTCGTTCCAACCCGGAAACGGATAGCTCTTCGCAGATTCGACGATGCTGGGACGCACGATACTGCGCACGATTCCGGTCTCTGCGGCGACCAGTTGTTCGCCCAGGGCCTTCGCGTAGGTATAGATGTTGGGCCAACCCCAAAACTCTGCGCGCTCAATGCCGAGTTCGGTGAGTCGATTGCGGGTCCAGACTTTTCGTTCGCGCGCCACTGCCAGGCCAAGCGCATCGGGGTCGTCTCCATCGCGCATTTCTTCGTTGAGACGTTTGCGGGCCAGCTCGCGAAACTGCGCGATGCGCATTGCGTCTTTGGCTTCTTCGCGAGCGCGCTCAGACATCTTCGCGCAATCCTTGATTTCCTGCTCAACTGAAAACTCGACCCCTTTGAGTTCGCCGCGCCGGGGGAAATATCCGATTACCTCGTCGTTTTCCCAGATGGCCCCGGACCGGTTTCCGGCAACGAAACAGGTGGAGATATGAACCAGACAGGGCCGCTTCATGCGCTTGGTAAACGCGATCACGTTTTGCGTGCCCACGACATTGGTGCGGAGCCCGCTTTCGAGGGTCGGATTGAAGGTCACGTTGCCGGCCGAGTTGATGATGACATCGAGGTCGTCGGCAATGCGCTGCGCCTCTTGATCGCTGAAACCAAGGTTGTCTTCGGCGATATCTCCGCCGACGACCACCACCTTGTCGCGTATGAAGCCATCCATCGCGCTGCCGTAGCGCTCGCGCAGAGGATCGAAGGGCGGAGCCGTGATTACGTTATTCCAGAAACGGGTTTCGGATTCTTCCTGCGAGCGTGCGCGGACCGTGACGTACACTCGCCCGACATTGGGAAAGCGGTGCAGCAGCATGCTCAGTGTGACCTTGCCAAGAAAACCCGTGCTGCCGATTAGGAAGATTCGTCGATCTTTGTAGATCTCGGTTGGTGAAAGCTTCGTCGTCATGATCTTAACTTAATAAGAGTCTCCCGCCTGAAGGCGGCACTCCAAACCTTAACCGCCTGAGCGGACTTCGCCGGCGCTTTGGCCGCCGCGGTGTTTCAATAAGTCAGCCACTGCAGTATTTTTTCTGCTAACAGCAATGTCGAGCGCGGTCCCATCATCGCTGACCGCGTTGATATCCGCGCCGCGAAGCAAAAGCTCCTTAACCACATCGACGTGTCCATAGTAGGCCGCTTCAGCCAACGCGGTATGACCGAGCTTTTCGCGAGCGTTTACGTCAGCCCCTTCATCCAGGTAGCGAACCACTTCGAGGTTTCCCCCGCCGGCCGCCAGAAAGAGCGGCATGCAGCAACTACCACGCGCATTGACTCTTGCGCCGGCGAAATGAAGCCAACGCACGCGACTGAGGTTTCCGTCCATCGACGCCTGGGCAAACGAGCTCTGCCGCTGCTGCCTGACACGCGGCGCGCTGTTCATGATCGCTAGAGAGAACACGGCCGTGCCGGCAAAAGCTATCGCTCGCACGGAGATCGTTCTTAAGGAATCGATATTCATAAATCCAGTGCTGTAACTCCCTCTCCCTTTGGGAGAGGGTTGGGGTTAGGGCCTAATTGCAGACCCTCCTTTTTATCTCATGTTGTCCTGGCTAAACACGACGAACGAATAAGAGATGCAGCTGCCGTAAGCTTCGCACCCTCTCCCCTGGCCCCTCTCCCAGTGGGAGAGGGGAAAATCAGAGACCGCAAGTCTGCGCCACTTCTTATTCCATATCAGCGATGCCAATCATCGGCTGGTGCAACATCGTGATTTCGGCTGAGTTGCCCATATAGGTTCGTGCCATCGCGATCGCTTCCGTTAGATTGTCAGCCCTCTCCCAGCCCAACATTGCGGGAACGTGTGCGTTCTCAGCGCCCGCGGCGATCACCTTGCCTACGTGCTGCCGGCCGTTCTCGCCCCAGTACCACATGAAGAATGGATGCGCGCCGTGATAAGCGTTGCCGCGGCGGTACATCTCAACATAGCTCGGATTGTTCGCGAACTCGCGCTCGTACTTGTCGCGCAGATAGAACGCGTCACGAGATTCCGGCAGCAGTCGATTGAAAAACTCGATATAGCTGGGATGGTGGTTGTGATCGAACTGGTCATAGCATGGGTGATGAACAATCAGCACGCCGCCTTTTCTCAACAGCGGCTTATTGCGATAGAAATTGAAGTGATAGCCCAGGCCCATTACCTGCACCAGCAACGGATTCAAAATCGAATAAACGTTGTAAGGCGAAATATCGGGAATGCCGGTAATCAGAATGTCACACTGTCCGCGCACGGGAATGGCGTACTGTTGAAATCCCTTCTCGAGAATCTTCGCATGTACCGGCTCAGTCTTGCCTGCGTAGCAGCCGGTCATCTCGTATTGCGCCGGCATCGAGTGCAGCATTTTGCGCCGCGCCGTGCGGGGCAGCTTGCTCATCGTGTAACGCATGGCTTCAAACTTCATGCGATCAAAAGCGCTGAAGTCGTCCTCGTTCTTGAGGAGAAAATCCATGTCGCCTTTGTACATCCGATTATTGATGGAGGTCTCAATGTGAAAGACATTCAAATGCTCGTCGACGATCTTGCCCAGGCGGCCGCATTTATTGCTCAGCTCGGAACGAGCCGGATCCATGTAGCTGTCGGAATCGCGTATGGTTTGCGGTTCATGATGCGCGCGCAGCGATTCGTAATCGCAAAGGCCGACCGCCACTGATTTATGCCCGCCATCCATCGGGACAAAATTGATGTTGGCATAGATGAGCAAATCGCTTTCGGCCGCGCGGCGGTTGATTGTCAGCGGTTCTTTGTGGCGCGTCTCGCCAAGCTTAATCAGGCCTTCCTTCCATTCGGCATCATGGTTGTAATAGCGGTCGGGATAGAACTCATCAAAGATTTTTGGTCCCACCATCCGCTTCATTTCCCAGGCCGTCATTTTGCGGTGCAGGGAATTGGCGATGATTATGTGCACATCGTCTACGCCATGCCCGGCCAGCATGTCGAGCACTATTTCGAGCATCGTCTGCCGAATGTCCGGCGTGGCCATCGGCGGCAAAGGGAGACTGATGTCGTCGACCGCGATGGTGACTTTCATCCCCGGCTCAAGCTGCGCAAAGAGGGGATCGCAGCCGAGGGGATGATTTAGCGCATAGCGAATCGCCGCTTCGCGATTTGGGAGTCCCTTCATCGGTGGGTTGGGATAGATGACGCGGGTCCCCACCGGGATATCTTCGAGAATGAAGTCTTCGCCCGAAGGCATGATGCGCGGCGCGCTGTCGCTGTCGATGTAGACGATCGATTCGTGTGTTTTGCGTCTTAGTTGTAGGGACATAGTCAGTGGTCAGCAACGGGCTATTTCAGATTCAAAATCGGCCAATCATGATGCAGAGCTGTTTGCCGCAAGCGAAAATCCGGATTCACTACGGCCGGATGACCGACGATCGAGAGCATCGGCAGATCGCTCATGCTATCGGAGTAAGCAAACGACTCACTCAGATTAATCCCTTCGCGCTCGGCGAAAGTTCGAATCCATGAAGCTTTGGTTGCGGCGGCCAGAACCGGCGGTAACAAACGCCCGGTCGCCACTCCTTTGACGAATTCCAAACGGTTTGCGACATAGTCCGTGATTCCCAGATACTCCATTAACGGCTTTACCGAAACCTCGAGCGCGCCGGTTACCACGACCTGGCGCATACCGATACTCCGCGACTTCTCGATCAGTTCAAACGTACCGGGGAATACAGCCGGCTTCAGGACCTTCTCAAACAACTCGTCAGCAAAGAACCGCATCCGATCCTCGGTCTCCCCTTTGTATCGCTTGAAGAAAAGATCGTTGAAGACTTTTCGGCTATACTGGTCACTGACGGCGAACAAAGGAACACTCAGGAGAGTCGCGGCGCTCTTAGTAAAACTGCGAACCAGGTTAGGCTGGTTGCGAGCATAGAAGCCCAGCGTGTGTACCAGGTTCGTGCTAACCAGAGTTCCCTCGAGATCGTAGAATGCTGCCGCTGCCACCAGGGCCTCCCTGTTCAGTTGGCTGTTCGAGTGCGCCAATATACCTTATTCTGCTGACGAAGTGAAAGGCAAAGTGACCGTGTATGAAACGACCATACAATACTACCATCGGAGTAGGCGGATTATTCGAGAATGCCAGAAAAATCGCGGCTTTGGTCCTTATCGTCGCGGTGTCACTCGTCGCGATTTCCTGCCGTAAGGCGGCCACGGCGACGGGTGAGACGACCTCGTTGCGTCCGCCCGGCGAGGCTATTGCCCAGGCGGACCAACTCTTCGCGGGGCGGGCAGATCTGGTGAAGGTGCGTCAGGGAGTTATCGCTTTGCGGCAGGCCCAGGCAGAGGACCAGGGGAACTATGACCTCGCGTGGCGCCTGGCAAAGTTCAACTACTACCTCGGCGACCACAGCCCGGATACCGGCGAGCGGGACAAGGCATATCACGATGGCATTGAAGCTGGAAAGTTGGCGGTGAAATTGCAGGATGGCAAACCTGAGGGGCACTTCTGGCTGGGCGCAAATTATGGAGGCAGTGCAAAGACCAGCATGCTGGCAGGTCTCTCAGAATTCGATGACATCAAGCGTGAGATGGAAACCGTTATCAAGCTGGATGAACGCTATCAAGATGCGAGTGCATACATGGGTCTGGGCCAGCTCTATCTTGAGGCGCCCGGACTGATAGGTGGGGATACTCAGAAGTCGATTCAGTATCTGGAAAAGGGATTGAAGTTGGGACCGGCCAATGCGCTACTAAGGGCCCAGCTCGTGGCGGCGTACGTCGAAGCGCATCGAGACGATGACGCGCACAAACAGATCGATGCGTTGCTCGCG
>WNFR01005683.1_pt1 | contig 12768 bp, 12 predicted proteins | sample 5400221 | NCBI WGS metagenome assembly WNFR01 (sample SAMN13153357, study PRJNA577476) | soil metagenome | isolation source: 40 cm soil under Madrone tree | place: USA:California | collected 2016-06-14
CATCCGGCTGAGGATACTTTTTGATCGCTCGCCGATCGCTTTCCCGCCCACGGAGGAATCCAACGTGAAGAAATACGCGCGTGCGGCCGTTATGCTGCTGTTCTTGTCGGCCACCGCCGCCGCTCAGGCAACGCCGCCTACTCAGCCGACCGCGGACGAAATTGCGAAACGGCGGGCCGCACAGGAGGAACAGCTTCACAACGATTGGCCGAATTTGGAGAGATACCGCGAAGCGAACGCCAAACTTTCCCCGCCATTGAAAAACGAGAATCGCGTAGTCTTCTTCGGCAACTCGATCACCCAGGGATGGGCTCCTTACTTCCCCACGATGTTCCCAGGTAAGCCCTACATCGGCCGCGGCATCGGCGGGCAGACCACGCCGCAGATGCTCGTCCGATTCCGCCAGGACGTCATCGACCTCAAGCCCAAAGTCGTGGTGATCCTTGCCGGCACCAATGACATCGCGGGGAACACTGGTCCTTCAACACTGGAGATGATCGAAGACAACCTTGCCTCGATGGCCGAGCTGGCAAAGGCAAATGGAGTTGTACCGGTCCTCTCGTCGATACTGCCGGTATTCGACTACCCGTGGCGACCGGGACTCGAGCCGGCGCCGAAGATCATCGCTCTCAATAAGTGGATGAAGGATTACGCGCGCGCTCACGGCGCGGTGTACCTCGATTATCACTCGGCGATGGCCGACGCGCGTGGCGGAATGCGCGACGGGCTGTCGAGCGATGGCGTGCATCCCAACGAAACCGGCTACAAACTCATGGCGCCGCTCGCGGAAAAGGCAATCGCCGAGGCACTTCGCGGAAAGCGCTAGCGGCGCGAATAGCCGCGAAAGAAGTGTGGACGACGCTCGATCGCGCCCCCGCGGTCGAGTCGTTCAGTTAAATCGCGTCGCTCTCCACAGCGCCACGCCCGCTGCCGCCAGCATTCCCAGCGTCGCGATCACCAACACCGCAGCCCACGTCCACGCGAGCGCGATCTGTGGCGCCCGCGCCATCAGCGCAAAACCGATGATCGTCGCCGTCGCCACGCTCACGACGAGCCAGTCGATCCAGGTACGACGGCGAACAATCGAGGCGCTTTCTCCCGCGATCCGCGATCGCGTATACTCGGGATCGACCCCGTAGCGATCGCCCTCCTTCGCTGCTGCCTGTTGCCAATGTGAGTGCTCGCTTCGACTCACCGATGACAGCGCAATGATCCCGGCGCCGAGCGCCATCACCAGCGAGCCGCCGATGACCTGAGCCAACACCGAATGCGGCGCGCCGCGCAGCTCGCCGAAAACGAGAATCCCCCACAACAGTCCCCACAACTGATTCGTGTTCGACAGCGGTATTCCGCGCGTGATCCCCGCGTACTTGACGGCGTACTGCTGGAACAGATCTCCAACGACCCACACGAAACCGCCTGCCAGCAACCAGAAGAGAACGTGGCGAGCGCCCGACAGCTGCGCCCAGAGCGGACTCGCCCCGCCGGAATACGTGATTGCAAGCGCCGTCATCATTCCCAGCTCTCCGACGGTGAAGAACGTGATGAAGGAGAGCGGGCTCATTCCGGTGAGATAGGCTTTGCGATATGGGATGTACATCGTCCCCCACAACACGCCGGCACCCAGCGCGGCCGCGACTCCACGAGCGGCATCGCGGGCCGGTACCTGCGCGGCTGATGCGAGCGCCAACGCGGTTGCGCCGGCGAACATGAGCAGCGCCCCTCCGATCACACCGACCCAACGGCGCCAATCCGCGCCCCGCAGCTCCTGGAAGAAGAGAATCCCCCAGAAAATCCCGAGCAGGCTGTTGCTGTTCCAGAGCGGAAACGCGATGCTGAGGCCGACATCGCGCACTGCGAAGATGGTCAGCGTATTCGCGACCGCCCACAAACAGCCCGCCAGCACCGCCCACACGATGAGATGCGGCGCCTGCCGCAGATCCGCCGCGACGTAGGACGTTCCCTGGATCAGCGCCGGCAACGTCCACCGCGCCAGAAAAACACCAATCACCATGCTGAGCGAGATCACGACCGGCGACAACCCCAGTGTCACCAGCTTGGTCGGCGCCTCGGCGGCGCCGAGCCAGGCGCCGGCGGTGAGTCCACAAAGCATTCCGACGCTCTGAAGAGTGCGGAGACGACGGGCGTCCAGCGCGGCCGGTGGCGCGGCGCCGCCCGAGTCCTGAGCTCCCATCGTGCTCAAGAAATCCAGCGCAGCACGAGAAGGCCGGCGACCAGCACCGCAACGGGCACCCAGAACTGCACATCTCGGAGCACGAGACCCAGCCAGTTACCCGAGTGCTGCTCGCGGCGATTGATGCTCATTGGTCTCACTTTGGCGGTCGGCGGGCAATACTGGTCAGGACTGGCGCCATCGCGCAAGAGCCGATCACTTTGAGGCGTCACCTACAGCCGCGGAGATCATGAGCAACAAGGAAGAATGGCGCGCGATCGTCGCCTCGTCGCTTGATTGGGAGCAGGCGCACTCGTCCCTCGAGAACGCGCTCAAGGGCCTTCCCTCCGAGCTGCGCGGCAAGAGACCGAACGGATTCGCGCACTCGGTGTGGGAGCTGCTCGAGCACATTCGGATCACGCAGCACGATCTGCTCGATTTCGTCCAGGATCCGGCTTACGAGGAAAAGCTCGTATGGCCGAAGGACTACTGGCCCCCCGCCGCCGCGCCATCCGGCGACAAGGCATGGAACGAGAGCGTTGCCGCCTGGAGGAAGGATCGAATGGCTCTCGAACGCTTCACTACCGACACCAAGCAGGACCTGACGGCGAAAATCCCGCGCGGGACCGGACAGACATACTTGCGCACACTCCTGGTCGCGGTCGATCACGCGTCCTATCACCTCGCGCAGATCGTCACCGTCCGACAACTGCTCGGAGCGTGGCCGCCGCCGAAAGGAAAGTAGGTGAGCAAAAGGGTGAAAGCTCAACGCCCACCGATGCCAAAATCGGCTCCCGAGCTCCTCGTGCTGTCGCGCGAAGACGCCGAGACCTACGAGCCAAGTCTGAAGGAGATCTGCATCTCGATTTCGGATCCGGACGCCGAGCCGGCGAACATCTCGAGCGCGTTCGCCGCGGTGCTGAGACTCCATTTCGACGACGTCACGCAGCGCGGTGTCCCGACCGACATTCTATTCGCTCAGGACCAGGCCCGCGCGATCGTGGACTTCGTAGACGAATGGGAGGATGCCGAGCGCGTCGTGCTGCACTGCAACATGGGCGTGAGCCGGTCGCCCGCCGTCGCTCTTGGACTCTGCGATGCGCGCGGCTGGGCGACCGCGGAGCTGGAGAGATCGCATCCCGGCTGGAACCGCCTGGTGCGCAGCGAGATGAAGAAAGCGACGAAACCCAATCGCCGGAGATCGAACTAATGCCCCGCGCCAACGGAATCTTCGAGGTATCCCTCAAGCTATTGCCGATGGACAACGAGCCCGGCACCCAGCTGCTCGGGAGAATGTCGATCGACAAGAAATTCCACGGCGACCTGGATGCCACCAGCAAGGGTCAGATGCTGACGGGCGGCACCATCATCAAGAATTCCGCGGGCTACGTCGCCATCGAAATGGTGACAGGGTCACTCAAGGGTCGAAAGGGGTCGTTCATCCTCCAACACACGGGCACAATGAATCGTGGCGAACCGTCGCTGGTCGTAACGGTCGTTCCCGATTCGGGCACGGATCAGCTGGAAGGGCTGAAGGGCACCATGAAGATCGACATCAACGCCGGCAAACATTCGTACGAGCTGGATTACGTGCTCGCGAATTTCCCCTGAGCCTGGCGCCCTGGAAGAATTCTCCCGAGCCGATCTCACTCGAAGAATTCTCCCGAGCCGAATGTTTCGTTGGGGCCATGACAACCTTTTGAAACCTCGGAGCGTCAAAGTCGTAGTGCGGTGACATAGGTAGGGTTTTTCCCCTACCGACTGATATTCTCGACGCCCTACTTTTCTCTGCGAGTTGGCCCCATGAAGCGCATCCTGTTCGCGTTACTCGCTCTCCTTCTGAACGTCGCCGCCGTGTCTCTCCCGGCACAGAACCCTACTCAGGCCAGACCCGCCGGACCGCCTCCATCAGGAAATGGTGAAGTGCAGGGCACGGTTGTGGATACTGCCGCCAAGACTCCGCTCGCTCGCGCCTCGATCACCGTGCGCGGCGCGAAGGACTCGGCCATCGTGGCAGGAGCGCTCGCGACGGCCGACGGTGCATTCCATATCCAGGGGCTGCGGCCCGGCGCGTACTACCTGCGCGCGGCCTCGATCGGCTTCAAGCCGCGCAACATCGCTTTCACAATTACAGATGCGGCGCCAAACGCGACTCTCGATCCAATCCAGCTGACGCGCATTTCTGTCACATTGCAAAGCGTTCAGGTGCAGGGCGAGCGGCCGACCGTTGTGATCGAGCCCGATCGCAACACCTACCGAGCGAAGGACATCGCACCCGCTGCCGCAAACGCGAGCGATGTCCTGGCGGCAACGCCATCGGTGGAAGTCGACGGCGAAGGAAAGGTGAGTCTGCGTGGCAACGAGAACGTCGCCGTGCAGATCAATGGACGCCCCACACCGATTAGCGGCGCCCAGCTCTCCGCCTATCTCAAGCAGATTCCGGCGAACATTGTCGAGCGCATCGAGGTCGTGCCGAATCCATCCGCCAAGTACGATCCGGAAGGGATGGCCGGCATCATCAACATCGTGCTCAAGGCCAACACTGATCTCGGCCTCAGCGGCGGGCTCAACACCGGCTTTGCCACTCCAAGCCGCTTCAACACGGGCACCAATGTCGGGTATCAGAGCGGGCCGGTCACACTGTTCGGCACCTACGGATACAACGCCGACGATCGGGCAATCGTCGGCCTCAACGACCGGCTTCGCTACGATCCCGTTGGCGCGCCGATGTCGTACACGAATCAGGACATCGACGGCAGGACGATCAACGCCGGTCACAACTTCACCGGCAACATCGACTACAAGCTTACCGACAAGGACGTCATCTCCAACTCGCTGTCACTCAATCGCAGGCATTCCAACGACGGCGCGCTTGCCGGTTACACCGAGCTCGATGCAACCCAGGTGCTCCTCAACCGGTACGTGATGGATCGCAACGACAAGGCGCGAGGACTGGTGTTCGACAATTCACTCTCGATCAAGCACACGATCGAGCCGCGCAAGCACGAGCTCTCGGCAGAAGTACGCTTCAACAGAACGAGAGACGAAGACAACACGCTGCTCTGGCGAGAGCCGCAGAACCCGGACGGCACGAGCTCGGGCCCATCGACGCAGGGCGAGATCGACGGTACCAGCGCGTTGACTCGCCAGCTCACCATGCAGACGGATTACACACGGCCACTCGGCGGAACCACGAAGCTCGAAAGCGGCCTGAAAGAAACGGGACGGTGGCTCGACCGGGATTTCCTCGTGTTAAAGGACGATCTCGGCAGCGGCAACTGGGTCCAGAGCAATCTGAGCAACAAGTTCCAGTTCGACGAGCACGTGCACGCGGGCTACGGTGTCCTGAGCCAGAGCGTTGGCAAGTTCGATCTGCAGGGCGGACTTCGGGCTGAGTGGGCGAACCGAACGTTCGATCTCGCCGGCGCGCAGGGCATTCCGTACAACTACCACAGCCTCTTCCCGAGCGGCGTCATCATGTACAAGCCGAGCGAGCAGAGCCAGGTGAAAGTGAGCTACTCGCGGCGTATTCGGAGGCCGGGAACGCAGGAGCTGAATCCGTTCCCTGTGTTCTTCGACCAGCAGAATGTGTTGATCGGGAATCCGCGCCTGAATCCCGAATACACGGACGCCTACGAGTTCAGTGTGAGCAAGACGGGACAGCTCGGTTCGGTACAGCTGTCACCGTTCTATCGCCACACCACGGACGTTATTCGCGTCAACATCAACACCGCCGATACGGTCGACGGACGCGAGGTGACGTCGGTGAACTTCCAGAACCTCGACAAATCCAATTCGTGGGGCACCGATCTTAACGGCAACCTGCGTCTTGGTCCCAAACTAAGTGCCCTCGGGGGATTCAACATCTTCAAAGTGGTGACGGATGGGGGGTCGCAGTCGGCGCTGTCCTCGAACGCCGTGACCTGGTCGACCCGCCTCAACGTCACTACACAAGTGAGTCCGACGGTGACGCTCCAGGCGAACTACTTCTACCGCGCGCCGGTGACCATCGAGAAGGGCCGCTTCTCTTCGATACAGATGGCCAACATCACCCTGCGCAAGAAGATCGACGGCGACAACATGAGCGTCGCAGTGCGCTTCGCGGATCCGTTCAATACGATGAAATTCCGGATCCAGGCTGGCGATGACAATCTTCAGCAGATCACTGAGCGGAGGTTCGGCGTAAGAGCGACGTACGTGACGTTCCAGTGGAACTACGGAAAGCCGCCGAAGATTCGTCTGCCCCAGCAGGATCAGCCCCCGCCGTCGGTGTTCCCGTAGGCGGTAGCCGAGCCCGGAGTGACAAAAGCCGCAGCTGGTGTCAGTTTACCAGCTGCGGCTTTTTTTTGTGCACTGACGTTGTTTTACGCGGCTTCCAAACCAGTCCGATGGCGCACTTTTCCATCGAGCTTCTTGCCACGGAGAGTGAGGTCATGGTCAAGATGATCATTGCGGCGATTCTTGGCGTTATACTCGGAGCCGCCGGACCGTATTACGCCTCCATCGGCTGGTACAGTATCATCCCGTGGGGGCTAGTCGGCTTGGCGGTAGGGTTCTGGTGCAGCAAGCGACAATCGTTGTACGCCGGCGCCTTGTATGGCTTCTGCCTGAACTTTTCCTTCATGATCGCGGGCTATACGGGCACCGCATCGCTCCTGAGCCGGTTGCCATTTTTCATCCTGATTGGCCTCTTCGGCGCCGTCTGCGGAGTTGCACTTGCTGCCGCCGGATACTTCCTGAAAGCCGCCTACACGACACCTGGACCGGTCGATTGAGCATTTGACCCGCCCGCCCCCGGACCTCTGGACGCAACCCGCACAATGCCATACATTTAGCTATGGCAACCACAACTCGGCCATCGAGTAAGCCCGCCTCTCCGGCAAAAGCCGGAAGCGGGCTTTCGCGCATCAAGGGGTCGGAGGCTACCGAACAAGGGTTGCCCCGGGTCAGAAATGATATCGTGCTGACCTTCGATGACGTTCTCCTGACGCCACGACATTCGCTCGTCCACCCCAAGGACGTGGACACGGTGTCGGTGTTCACCCGCGGCATTCAGCTCAATGTTCCGTTCGCTTCCGCCGCCATGGACACGGTCACCGAATCCGACATGGCAATGGCGATGGCCAGGGCCGGCGGAATCGGCGTCATTCACAAGAACATGTCGATCGACCGGCAGGCGGCCGAAGTCGATCGGGTGAAGAGATCGGAGAGCGGAATGATCCTGAATCCGATCACGCTCTCGCCCGATGGAACACTCCGCGAGGCGGTCGCACTGATGAAGCGCTTCAAGATCTCCGGCGTTCCAATCGTGGATCGCGACGACAGGCTTGTCGGGATCATCACCAATCGCGACCTCCAGTTCGAGCGCAATCTCGATCGCTCGCTGCGTGAAGCGATGACGTCCAAGAATCTCGTCACCGCTCCCGTTGGCACCACGCTCGACGAGGCCGAGGCCATACTTGGGAAGCACCGCATCGAAAAGCTCCCCGTTGTCGACGAGCAGGGAATCCTCCGCGGATTGATCACAGTCAAGGACATCCACAAGCGCCGCGATTTCCCCAACGCCAACAAGGACCAGCACGGGCGCCTTCGTGTCGCGGCAGCTATCGGCGCCGCCAATTACCGCGATCGCGCCCGGGCATTGGTCGATGCAGGCGTCGACGTCCTGATCGTCGATACTGCTCACGGACATTCCGAAGGTGTTCTCGAGGCGACGTCGGTGGTGCGTGAGATGTTCCCCGACGTGCAGCTCGTGGCCGGCAACGTCGCGACGCGAGCGGGCGCTCGGGCGCTGGTAGAGCGCGGAGTCGACGCGGTGAAGGTTGGCGTCGGACCAGGCTCGATCTGCACCACGCGCATCGTCACGGGTGTAGGAGTTCCCCAGCTCACCGCGATCTTCGATGCGGTCGAGGGCGCGGGTGACATTCCCGTCATCGCCGACGGAGGAATCAAGTACTCGGGCGACATCGTGAAAGCGCTGGCGGCGGGCGCGTCCAGCGTGATGATGGGATCGATGCTCGCCGGCACAGAGGAGAGTCCGGGTGAGTCGCTTCTCCTCGAGGGCCGCCGCTTCAAGATGATTCGCGGGATGGGGAGTCTCTCCGCGATGCAGGATGGAAGCGCCGATCGATATTTTCAGGAAGGCGAGATGTCCGCGAAGAAGCTGGTGCCCGAAGGAATCGAGGGACGTGTTCCGTACAAGGGTCCGGTGAGCGACGTGCTGTTCCAGATGGTCGGCGGCCTCCGCAGCGGAATGGGATACGTCGGCTGCGCGAATATCGATCAGCTCCGCACGGAATCGGAGTTCGTCCGTATCACGGCCGCTGGTCTTCGCGAATCCCATCCGCACGACGTCACGATAACGCGCGAGGCACCCAACTACTCGCTTTAAGCAGTTGTTCGTTGCTGCAGTAGTTTCCTTGACATTGCTTTGCGCGTCATCACAACTTCTGACGCTTGTGCAGTGTCGAATGATTCGGAGTCCGGCGTCACTCTACCCACGCTTTCGGAGCTTTTCTAATGGGCTTATGGACGAAGAAGAGCATCGCTGTCCTGCAGGCTGAGGCGGCGGGCGAATCCACAGAACATACACTCCGGCGCGCACTCGGCGCGCTGAACCTCACGACGCTGGGCATCGGCGCGATCATCGGCGCCGGAATCTTCGTGCTGACGGGAACGGCAGCGGCGCAATACGCCGGGCCCGCAATTGTCATCTCGTTTATTGTATCCGGATTGGGATGCCTTTTCGCCGGTCTCTGCTACGCCGAGTTCGCGAGCATGATTCCGATTGCCGGTAGCGCCTACACCTATGGCTACGCGACGCTCGGTGAGTTCGTCGCCTGGATCATCGGGTGGGATCTGATTCTCGAGTACCTGTTCGGCGCGTCCACCGTGGCGGTGGGTTGGTCGGGATACTTCTCCGCGTTCATGGAGCAGATAGGGATTCACATGCCCGCCACGTTCACCAACGCGCCTTTGGCGTACCACGAGACCGCCGCGATCGACTCGGTGACGAAAGCGGTCATCCACCCCGCCGGGTTTTCCCAAACCGGTGCAGTAATCAATCTCCCGGCGATGGTGCTGATCGCGCTGATGACAACGCTCCTCGTCATCGGCATCAAGGAATCAGCGCGCTTCAACAACTTCATCGTCATTCTCAAGATCACGATCGTGCTTCTCGTGATCGGATTCGGGTTCATGTACGTGAACCAGGCAAACTGGCATCCGTTCATTCCACCCAATACCGGTGAATACGGACATTACGGCTGGAGCGGAATCGTTCGTGGTGCCGCGGTCGTATTCTTCGCCTATATAGGATTCGACGCCGTATCTACAGCGGCTCAGGAGGCAAAGAATCCGCAGAAGGACATGCCGATAGGAATTCTCGGCTCGCTGGCGATATGCACGGTGCTTTACATCCTCATGTCGCTCGTGATGACCGGATTGGCGCACTACACCGACCTGGACGTTCCGCACCCGGTGTTTGTGGCAATCGAGAAGGCAGGACCTGCGCTCGCCTGGCTTGGCTCGATCATCAACATCGGCGCGATCGCGGGCCTCGCATCGGTTGTGCTGGTAATGCTCATGGGTCAGCCGCGCATCTTCTACTCGATGGCGCGCGACGGACTGCTCCCGGCGGTGTTCGGGAAGGTTCACCCGCGATTCAAGACGCCCTATGTCACGACGATTCTCACCGGAACAGTGGCCGGGGTCGTCGCCGGCTTGTTCCCGATCGGGCTGCTCGGCGAGCTGGTGTCGATAGGAACGCTGCTGGCGTTCGTCATCGTGTGCGCGGGAATCATCGCGCTGCGTTACAAATCGCCCAACATCGCGCGGCCATTTCGCACGCCGTTCGTACCGGTGGTTCCCATCCTCGGAATTCTTATCTGCGGCTACATGATGCGCAGTCTGCCGTGGGCTACATGGGAGCGACTCATCGTCTGGATGGTCATCGGTCTCTTCATCTACTTCTTCTACAGCAGATCGCATTCGAAGCTGGCCCGCGCGGAAGGCAGTGCTTGACCTCGTAAGCGTTCCCCAGCAACGACGGGAGTCGATCGAGCGTCTCGCGCAGGAGCTCCGCGCGGGGCGCTCTGTCGCAATATCCACCCACATCAATGCGGACGGCGATGGGTGCGGCTCGGAGACTGCGCTCGCCCGGCTGCTCGGCCAGATGGGAATCCGCTCGAAGATCGTCAACCCAACGCCATGGCCGGACATGTACAAGTTCCTCCTCGGCGACGACGTTCGAGACGCGAGCGACATGGGAGCGAAGGGTCTCAAGGACGCCGATGTACTGGTCGTTCTCGACATCTCCGATGTGAAGCGACTCGGCGTCCTCGCGGAGGCCGTGCGCAAGCTCACGATTCCCAAGCTCGTAATCGATCACCACCTCCCGAGCGACGAGCCGCCAAGCCACCTCATGGTGGCCGATACCGCCGCGTGCGCGACCGGAGAGTTGATCTACGATTTCGCGACCGTTTTGGGCCTGGAGGTGACGCCCGACATTGCGCGGGGGCTGTACATCGCGCTGCTCACCGATACCGGTGGGTTCCGCTTCAGCAACACGACGGCTCGCTGCCTCAGCATCGCTGGGCAGCTGATCGCGTCGGGCGTCGAGCCGGAGGAGATGTATGGTCGACTCTACGCGTCGATGCCGGTCGGACGGCTTCACTTGCTTCGCGATGCGTTGGCCACTCTGGAAGTCGATCCTGAATACGGAATCTCATGGATCTCGGTTGCGGCGGGCGCCGCGGAACAGTACGGCCTGCGGTCGGAGGATCTGGAAGGAATTGCCGAGCATCCGCGATCGATCGGCGGCACGCGCCTGGCGATTTTCTTCCGGGACCTGGGGCACGACAAGGTGAAGGTCTCGTTCCGGAGCACTGGCGACGTCGATGTGAACAAGTTTGCCAAGCAGTTCGCTGGTGGCGGTCACGCCAGAGCGGCTGGCGCGCTCATCGAAGGCAATCTCGAAGTTGTGCGGCGCAAGGTGGTCGCCGCGGCGCGGGAGTTCCTGCGAGCGGAGGACAAGGAGGGGGTGGCGTGAGCGCCAGCCCGTAGCAACACCGCGACGCGCCACCTAACTTGCGCTCATGAGCGTTCTCCGCCGTAAACGGTCCCGCCCCCGGGAAGACGTCGAGCACCAAATCCGCCACGAGCTCGCGGAGATCCTTCCGATTCTGAGGATCGAGCAGTGCGCGATCGAGCTGCAGACTTTCGATCCATCGAGCGGCACTGCCGTGCTGTTGATCAAGGGCGGCTGTCCCGACTGCGACTGCTCGCCCGCCACCTTCATACAGGGTATTGAGGTGCAGCTCAAGCTCAGGGTCACGGAGCTGAGAGCCGTTCTCGCCACGGAAGAATCCAGCGGATGACCCCCAATCTCCAGGAACGCATAACGGATGCGCTCTCGCGTATCCGGAATAACCGCCTTGGCGCCAACGTGCTGGAAGCCGAGATGATTCGCGACATCGCGACTAGTATCGATGGCAAGGTGCGGCTCAGTCTCTTCCTCGCGCCTGACGACGACGCGACCGTCGTGCGCGAAGTGAGACAAACGCTGCAACAGGTTCCGGGAGTGACCGATGTCCGCGTGGATGTGAAAGACGCTTCGCAGGCGAACAAACCGTCGACAGCCGCGGGCACGGTAGCTGCGAGATCCGGGGCTGGCACGGCGCCATCAGCACCGGTGCCCTCAGCCCCGAAGAGCGCCGCATCGCGCACTCTGCCGGTCATGGGGCAGGAACCGCAATCGCAGCGCGCCGCCGTTCCCGCGCCGACGCCCGTCGCTTACCCCAATCTCGGAAATATCATTGCTATCTCGAGCGGCAAGGGTGGCGTCGGAAAATCGACCGTCGCTTCCAACCTCGCGGTCGCACTGGCAAAGGAAGGTGCGCGCGTCGGTTTAATGGACGCCGATATTTACGGCCCGAATATCCCGCGCATGATGGGCATCAACGCCGCGCCCCCGGTCGAAAACGAAAAGATCATTCCGCTCCAGGCACACGGTGTCAAGATTATGAGTCTCGGATTCATGATCGAGCGCGACCAGCCAGCGATATGGCGGGGTCCGATCATCATGAAGATCATCACGCAGTTCTTGCGCGACGTGCAATGGGGAGAGCTCGATTACTTCCTCGTCGACATGCCGCCCGGGACCGGCGATGCTCAGCTCTCGCTCGTGCAGGCGACGATGGTTCACGGCGCCATCATCGTTACTACGCCGCAGGAGGTCGCATCGGGTGATGCGTTACGCGGCGCCAAGATGTTCGAGCGAGTCGCGGTCCCCGTTATCGGCATCGTCGAGAACATGAGCTACTTCATCTGCCCGAACTGCGAGACGAAGCACAGAATCTTCGGCACCGGAGGAGGGAAGCGACTGGCCGATGAGCTCAATGTCCCTCTGCTCGGCGAGATTCCCTTTTTTCCCGGTGTTCTGTCGGGTGGCGATCGTGGCGAGCCGATCGTTGTCAGCGAGCCGGAGACGCCCGCGGCCAAGGCGCTATTCGAGCTCGCCGGGCGTTTGAAGGGACTGCTCTAGACCGCTACTGCGTTCTTCTTTGGCCTCGAGCGCCACCAGGAGAGAATCACCG
>WNFR01005684.1_pt1 | contig 12768 bp, 10 predicted proteins | sample 5400221 | NCBI WGS metagenome assembly WNFR01 (sample SAMN13153357, study PRJNA577476) | soil metagenome | isolation source: 40 cm soil under Madrone tree | place: USA:California | collected 2016-06-14
CGCATTTATTTCCTTCGCCACGGACAAACCGAACTTAGCCGCGAAGATAACTTCTGTGGGTCTGGTCTTGATCCGGAACTCACGTCTGAAGGTCTCGAAATGGCCCAGGCTTTCGCCGCCGCCTACCGAGCAAAGCTCTGGAAAGCTGTTTACTGCAGTAACCTGAAACGAAGCATTGCTTCTGGCCAGCCTCTGTGCGACGCCCTGTCAATACAGATGCAAGTGCGCCCCGACTTGAGCGAAATCGGATATGGCAAATGGGAAGGTCTAACCAAAGAGTTCGTCGCACGGGAATATCACGATGACTATGTTAGTTGGCTGGCCGATCCGGCCTGGCATGCTCCAACCGGGGGCGAATTAGCGGTAGTGATCGCTCGCCGTGGCTTGCGAGTAGTCGAGGAGATCACACAACACTTTACCGACGGGAATGTCCTGGTCGTATCTCATAAAGCCACGATAAGAGTTATTCTCTGCAGTTTATTGGGTATCGATGTGGGACGCTTTCGTTACCGGCTCGTGTGTCCCGTTGGCTCGGTTAGTGTCGTGGAATTTACGTCTGAAGGGCCGTTATTACACTCACTGGCTGACCGCTCTCACCTGACTGATGCATTGAAGTCTTTGCCCGGCACGTGACCTAAACCCGAGAGCCGGGAAAATGGAAATGATGTAACCGCCACGGATGACGAGCTTATTTCGCAGACTTCTATTTACGCTGGCACTGTTGCTTCCTATTAGTTCGACCGCTCAAGCCCAACAACCCTTCTACACGGACGACGCTGACGTAACGCCCCGGGGCCATTTTCATTTTGAGTTCAGTAATGAATTTGATCTATTGCAGCGTTCTTCCTTGCCAACTGTAAAGCAAAACACAGCAGATTTTGAACTCGATTACGGGTTGTTTGAAGGTGTGGAGATTGGTATTGAGTCGCCTCTACTTACACTCCTTAACACTGCCGGAACCACGCCAGGGAGTGCATCGGGCATCGGTGATACAAACGTTTCACTTAAGTACAATTTTCATAAGGAGCGCGAGCACTCGCGATTACCCGCGATGGCAATCGGTTTCAATCTCGAGCTGCCAACAGGCGATACGAAACGACAACTGGGATCCGGTCTGTCAGACTTCTACATGAACGGTATCCTGCAAAAGTCATTGAGCAAGGAAACCAGACTCAGACTCAATGGTGGCATACTTTTCTCCGGGAACACGACAACGGGTGTCATTGGCATCAAGTCTCGCGGAGTCGTTTTTACCGGAGGCGCATCGTTAGTCAAGCAATTCACGCCCAGGGTTGCCCTCGGGGTTGAGGTGACCAGCGCTATCACGAAGAATCTTCAGCTAGGAAAGGGAGAATTGCAGACGTTGCTGGGCGGCAACTACCAATTTAGGAGAAACGTTTCCTTTGACTTCGGAATGGTTGTTGGGAAGTATGCTGCTAGCCCGCGTACAGGCGTGCAACTTGGAATCTCAGTCGATTGGTAAAGGTTTATCTGTGGAGGGTCATGGTGGGAAATAACAGAAGCAGCTGGGGTGAACTTCTCGAAAAGTTCTCCCGCAAAGCGACAGAAGCTACGGGAACGTCCGCAGCCTTCATTCTGGCCCTGGCGGTTATCATCGTTTGGGGAATAACCGGGCCGATATTCCATTTTTCTGACACCTGGCAACTCGTAATCAATACTTCTACAACTATAGTTACCTTCCTCATGGTCTTTCTGATCCAACGAGCCCAGAATAAAGATGCGTTGGCAATACACCTAAAACTGAATGAGCTGGTGGCGGCGGTGGAAGGTTCGAGCAATCGATTGATCGACGTCGAGAGTCTAACCGAAGCGGAGATAAAGATTCTCCACAAGCATTATCAGAAGCTAGTTGAGATGGCGAAGAACGACTCGAAGCTTACTGCGACCCATTCGATCGAGGAAGCCGAGTCGCGTCATAAGTTGAAAGCCAAGAGACCTAAAGCCTGACTAAATGATCGGTCACACTTCATTGGTTGTTCGCAAGCAGGACCATCGCAGGCGATCTCTCCTCGTATTGGCCGTTGTAGTTACGCTGATGATGCTGTTATTTGTCCCGATATCTGCTCAATCGCCAAAACGACAAGTAGAAAAACCTACTGAATCCGAGGAAACAGGACAGGATGATCTGATCAATGCAGATCGGCCCGGTCTGGCAGACGGCAGCAGTGTGATCGGACCCAAGAGACTCCAGGTCGAGAGTGGATTTCAGGAAGAGTTTCGTCATGACAAGACCAGCCATGAGCACACGATTTTCTTTCCGACTTTGCTGCGCCTCGGCATCGATAGCCACTGGGAAGCCAGAATCGAGGGCAACACTTTCGTTCGAACGACCACCTTTGCTGATGTTACGAATCAAAGTTCAGGCTTTGCGCCTGTCTCTCTTGGTATCAAGTACCAGATCTGCGACATCAAAGGCCGGCATGAACTGTCCGTGGGAACTATTGCTCGTGTTTTTCCAGCCTGGGGGTCGGGTGACTTTCGTTCGCAGCACGTGACGGGCGACGTGCGACTCGTCGCAGATTGGAACTTCGCACCACGACTCAAGCTGGCATTGAATCCTAACGTAGGAGTTGGTCGCTATGAAGACGATCAGGGAAGAGTATTTACGGCAGGATTGTTCGCGGTCACTCTCAACTATCTCCCTACAAAGAAGCTTAATCCCTTTTTGGATCTTGGTGTACAGAGTCCGGAACAAAGCAATGGTAAGCCGGCTGCGATTTTCGATGGCGGAGTCGCCTACATAGTTGGGCGGGATGTTCAGCTTGACGCGAGTATTGGCACCGGAGTGCACGGCACGACTACCCCTCACCCCTTCATCGGTTTCGGTATTAGCTTCCGGTCGAAACATTAAGACATGGATAAGACGAAGGTTAAGAAGAGGCTCGAGAGGCTGTCACCTAGAGGAGTTCGCCACTTCTTCCGCGAGTTGGGGCCCGGCCTAATCACGGGTGCGGCCGATGACGACCCATCGGGAATTTCGACCTACTCAGTCACCGGGGCTTCGTTTGGTTATGCGCCCCTGTGGACAGCGCTCTTTTCGTTCCCGTTGATGGCAGCCGTGCAGATGATGTGCGCGCGTCTGGGAATGGTCTCGGGCCTTGGTCTTGCAGGGGTCATAAGGCGGACCTACCCGCGTTGGGTATTGTGGGGCGCGTGCTCGCTGTTGATTGTGGCAAACGTGGTGAATATCGGTGCTGATCTCGGGGGCATGTCTGAAGCCACGGAAATGGTGACTGGAGTTAATTCGCTGATCTGGACACCGATCTATGCGACGCTGATTATCTCGCTGCTTTTTTGGACCTCATACGGCGTCATCGCCAAGGTCTTTAAGTGGCTCACGCTCGTTCTCTTTGCCTATGTGATTGCGGCCTTTCTCGCGCATCCGGATTGGCGCGCCGTGTTGCGTTACACTTTTGTTCCCCACGTGGAATGGTCGAGCGCATATATCGCGACGTTCGTTGGCATCCTCGGCACGACGATCTCGCCTTACCTGTTCTTCTGGCAGGCATCTCAGGAAGTGGAAGAGGAGCGAAAGAAAGGACGTCATACAATGGAAGAGCGTGAAGGCGCGACGGATGAAGAACTGCGCTCATCACGCACAGACGTCATAACGGGAATGTTTTTTTCCAACCTCGTAATGTATTTCATCATTCTTACCACTGCAGCGACACTCCATGCACACGGCGAGACAAATATCACATCGGCCCAGCAAGCGGCTGAAGCTCTCAGGCCATTGGCGGGGCACTGGGCTTATGCGCTCTTTACCCTGGGAATAATCGGGACGGGTATGCTTGGTGTGCCGGTGTTAGCGGGATCAGCAGCTTATGCAGTGGCCGAGGCCCGTAACTGGCGCGGGACATTAGAAGATAGACCACGGCTAGCAAAAAAATTCTATGCGATCGTGGCTTTAGCAATGGTCCTCGGCCTGGTACTGGATTACGTTGGCATCGACGCGGTCAAGATGCTGTTTTGGTCGGCAGTGTTAAATGGAGTGTTGGCTCCGCCGCTGATCGTTTTAGTGGTGTTATTGACCAGCAGTAAAAAGATAATGGGAACAAGAACTAACTCTCGCGCTATGAGATGGCTTGGTTGGGCGACGGCGGCCATTATGACTGCTGCAGCGGTAACGATGTTCGCGACGATGTAAGCTTAGAGGATGTTGACTGCTCGCGCTGCCAAGAGCGCGAGAACAGTAAGGGAGATCAGCGATTGCAACATCATTAGCAGTTTTGCCCAGCGAAGCATCACCGGCACATCCGTTGGGGAGAAGGCAGTGCTTGTGTTGAAGGCGAGGAAAAGGTAGTCGACGAAATTTGGCGACCATCCGTGGTCTCCGGAAGCTGTTTTGGCTTCTGGCGTCATCGTCATTTGCGGAAAGAGAAATGCTCCCTGGGGATGGCCGAATCGCTTGTCACGACCATGAGGCCCGCCGGCATCCAGGCGCCAGTACCACAAAGCAAATACCAGGATATTAGTAAACCAGAGCGAAGCGGCTGATAGTAAGAGCTCAGTCGGCGATTCCCTGTGCGCAGGAAGGGCGTGGATCAACAGGGCAACCGACCCAACCATGCCAAGCGTAACCACTATTGTCACGATGAAGCCGAAGAACCTGTTTACTGCGTGGTGGCCTGTGCGGTGTGAAATCATCGTTGGTACGAGCAGCGCTAAAACGACTGCCGGAAACAACCAGTGTGGACCAATGATGAGATAGGAGGGCAGCGCTGCATACAAGCCGCCCACAGCCAGGATGGCAATAAAAGCCGGCCACCGAGGTTCGGGATCCCAGCGGTCTGCTACGTCGTGTGCTTTACTGTCCATCGCTTAGGTTGATGAAGGCTTCAGCGCTAAGCTCTATCTGTCTGTGGCGCTCCAAGGAGATTTTTCTCCAGGCTTGCAAACCGCGCCATCATGTTTTCGTAAATTCGGTCGGTTTTTTCATGCAGGTGGGCGACCTCGAGCTCGGCCTTGATATTTACCTCATACTCAATGTCGGAGCGCACTTTATCTTTTTGCGCCTGACGGTTTTGACTAATCAAAACAAAGCACGCAAGAAAAATGGCTTCGAGAGAAACGATCATGGTTAGAAGACCAAAAGGGAATGGATCAAAGGCTCGATCCCGAAGAATAATTGTATTCAGGGAGATCCAGATGACAAACCAGAAAGTATGAGAGATTAAGAAAGGCATACTGCCACTGAACCAGGCGAGCCAATCAGCAATTCCTTCCAGGAAGGAGGCATGGAGTTCCATCTCTTCATTGACGTTTCGGGAGACGCGTGTTCTTAGCAACTCGTCAGCCTTGCGCGTCAGCCCGCTCAAGGCAGCAAGCATGTGGAGCGCCGCCTCCGGCTTTCGTTTGAACAACAAAACGAGATCATCGCGATCGAGAACGAGTACTTCACTATCGCTAAGGGCAACGGCAGTGGCGGTGCGTGGGCCCGTATCAAGCATCGCCAGTTCGCCAAACATGTCGCCCGCCTCAGACGTAGTCAGCACAATTTTCTGACCGGCCGTGTCTTTGATAAAAAGTTCGATCTCGCCCGACTGAACGATAAAGAGAGAATCGCCAGGATCACCCGCCTGGAAAAGGGTGTGGCCTTGAGGCAAGGTCATTTCATCGACAACCGCAGCAAGCGCGATGCGATCATCCTCATTGAGGAGTTCAAACATCTTGATGCCAGCAAGTAAGTTAGGGTCACAGGCCATAAGGTCCTCTTTAGAAGAGCGATGGTTGAATACAAAAACGGCTAGAGTATAAACGAAGTTGGGAAGGCGCGAGCACCATAAATCGCACGGTGCGGTAAGTAATGACCAAGTCAGACAAGCCTCAGTTTGTAGCCTCTCGAATCACAACTACAAACTAAAGGAAGCTCTGATCAAGCCAATCGATGTTTCCACTTGATCAGAGCTTCTTAAGTTCATCGGCCTGTAATCTACCACTCAAGGTCGTTTGGTTGGGCTCGCCCCAGCTTTGGCAGGCAGTCGTACGGGCGGGGGCTTTGGTGCCGTCTGTCCCTCACGCGGCGCAACGCGGCCGTTACGAGTAAGGGCAATACGTTTTTCCCTGCCTGGATGCTCGTCGACAGAAATCTTGATTGCGCGATATGAACCATCTCGAGCTTTGTTGGTAGGGTTGTACGCGAGAACGTATTGAGTGCGGAGGTCTCGTACAATCTCGTTTGCAACCGCAGGCAAGTCAGCTACGGAATCTGGGAAGAACGCGCGACCTCCGGTTTCGGTCGCCAGTTTGTTAATGAAGCTCACCGCTTTGTCGCGCGGGCTTTTGCGAATCAGATTACCTTCCTTGTCTAGTTCATTTACAAATCCAATAACAAAGATCTGTACATCGTCTTCGCGTAGTCGAGAGAACAGCTGCTCCTGCCGATAAAAACTCGAGCGATCTTCGCCGTCTGTAATAACGATCAGCGCCCGCCGTCGTCTATCTGACTCGTCGCCTTTCTTGTACTCCGAAACGTGTTCGGCCGAAAGATAGACAGCATCGGTAATGGCCGTCTGACCGCCCTCCACATATAAACTATCCAACCCGTCCATCAGGAGTTCCTTGTTCGCCGTGAAGTCCTGGACAGTCTCAATCTTATCGCTACTGATAAAGCGCACCAGAAAAGTTTCATCCCCGCCTTTGTTGCTATTGACAATTGTTTTACCGGCATCGATCACGCTTTGAAGTTGTGAACGCAATGAGCCGGAAGTATCGACAGCCAGTCCATAACTGATTGGCACTTCTTCGCGGGTAAAGTATTCGACGGGCTGCGGCACGCCGTCCTCAAAAACATGGAACTCATTCTGCGGTACGTTATCGATCGGTTTGTTATTACGGTCGATGACTCGAACATGAAGTTGGACCAGTTCGGCGTTAAAGCGCAATACGCTGTCGGGATCTATCTCTTCAGGAGGCGTTGGCGTTGGTGTCGGCTTCAAGCGCGGGGTTGGTGGCGGATCACCGAGCGTTGGCGCTATCCGGTCTGTTGCCGGGACGCGCGGCGTCGGTGTGGGGGTCGGACGATTCGGTGTCGTCTGCACTGGTGCTGCCGGTGTGGGGGTTGCCGTGGGAGGAGGTGTCGGCGTAACGCTCTCGTTGCTCCGACGCGGGCGAGAATCCGGGGTCTGATCTGAAGCCAACGCCGAGCCGAGCAGCAGCGCACACAGGACTCCACTAACGGCGAAAACGAGGGTCCGCCCGCGCATTTGGCCAACAACCAGATTTAAGAATCTCATCACAACTCTGCCCCTTGGAATAAAACTCACTATATGACAACAGCCAACCTTTGATCTCACTTCTGTGCTGCTGACCTGTTCGTGCGAAGCGCCCCGCGAACCCACATTCGGGAACCGGAGCGCTATTTCAGGATATTTGCCTGCGGAACTACCGCAAGCGAGCTGGGGCAACAGCGTGGCAATAAACGGCGACCACTAAGCGCACACATAGAAAGATGCATCGGGAGGGTTGATACGTTGCCGAAACAGCTCAAACCTGCCTCACCGGACGCCAGACGTCGCGTAGTATCCATCTTTCGACCGTACAAATAGACGGGGAAGACCTCGCGGCGGCGTCACTTTCACTTTGATCTTGTGCCACTTGCCATTATTCGTAAAACTTTCCGGTTTGTAGCCGATGGAATACTGGTGACGCAGCTCCAGGGCAATCTGTTCAAAGATGTCATCCATTTCAGCCGCCGACCGGGGGAAGAATGCCTTGCCACCAGAAACACCGGCGAGTTCATCGAGGACGCCTTGTCCCTCCATTCCCATTGAGCTGCCCGCGTCGCTGCCACTAAGAATACCTATTCCGTAAAGGACAACATCCGACTCTTTAAGCAGCTTTCTCAGCTCATTAAAGGTGTACCGCGAATCGTTGTCCTGGCCGTCGCTAATCAAGAGGAGAGCGCGTTTTGGATGCACACCGCGCTGCACTTTCTCAACTCCCAGATAGCACGCATCATAAAGAGCGGTTTGGTTTTTTGTTTCAACGAATGTCAGCTTGTCGAGGACAGCATTGCCATCTCGAGTCTTGTCGAGCAACAACTGCGCGCGAGAATTGAAGGCAATCAGGAAATACTCGTCCGAGTCGTGACTGGTCTGTATAAATTTGCTCAAGGCATCTCGAGCCCTTTTGATTTTGTCTCCACTCATCGACCCCGAGACATCAAAAATGACTCCGACGGACACAGGCGAGTCGTCGTCACTGAAAAAGGTGATTTCCTGCGGTTGTTTCTCATCGAAAACGCTAAAGGCATTCTTGTTTAGTCCCGAAACATAGCGCCCGTAAGTATCCGTGACCGTAACGGTTAGCGTAATCAGGTCCGTGTTGATAAGCACGGACGGTCCGTCGAGTTCAGTGCCGAGTTTTTGTTTTTGAGAAGAAGATGGCGGCGTTGGGGTATTGGACGCCGGCTTCTCGGGCGACGGCTTTTCCTGGACTTTTTCCTGGCTCTTCGCCGCGAAGGCTAACCCTAGTATGACAACGATAAAGGTTATGGAAACTAATGTGGTCCTGGTGGAGTAACGAATCGGTAAGTACATCTCACCCCCGGCTTCTGTTCGTAGCTACAGTTCTAACTGACAGGTCAGGCTCGAAAGGGAACTGTCAACACAGATGCTAGAAGTGAAGCGGGTGATGCCCTGGATTCTTCTGGAGCGTGAAAAGGTTGCGGGGGAGACGGCCGCGCGCTGTTTCATGGTTACCGTGTTGGCAGCTTTCATTCTAGGACAGGCGGTCAGGCCGTGCAAGAAGCAAACGACCAGGTTGTGTTGATCGCGGAAGTGTTTCAGATGAAATTCATCCGGTAGCGCCCAAATGTTGACCCTGTTTTGTCTTTTTGGGATCGTAGGTTTGCAACTTCTGCTGATTTGGAGCGTGTATATTTTGGCCGGGTTGTCCGATATGCTTTGGCTTGTCGTTAGGTGCGGCGAAGACTTCCGCGAGAGTCAGCGACAAGCTAAAGCATATCGGACACCTGCCTTAGAGTCGCATGGTATACTCACAGGCCGATTCGGTTTTAGAAAACACTTAATTATGGCTGAGTTTATTTGTCGATTGGGAACTCCTGCGGGTGAGGTTGTCACTCGTACTATCGAAGCGACTGGGGTTCATGAAGCTAAGGCTCGCCTCGAGCGAGAGGGTTTTCGTGTATTCAATGTCACACCGCCAAAAACCTCTGGTGTTTCCGCTCTCACGAGGCTGGGGCGAGGGGGCACGAATGCGCGGGTCAAGCCAAACGACTTCCTTCTCTTCAATCAACAATTGGCTGCCCTGGTGCGAGCCGGCATTCCCATACTCCAGGCCATTTCAATGCTTCGTAAGAGGGCGGCCTCCGCTCGTCTCCGGGCTGTTTTGGGCGATGTGGAAGACCAGATTCGCGGCGGGGCTGCTCTGTCGCAGGCTTTTGCTGCTCAAGGGAGCATCTTCCCGCGCATCTACACCGCTTCTATCCTGGCAGGAGAGCGATCCGGAGCCCTTGATGAGGTGCTCAGCCGCTATGTAACGTACATGCGGCGCAACGTGGCCCTGCGTCGCAAGATTCGTGGAGCCCTGGCGTATCCATTGTTTCTGCTTTTCGCCTCGGCCTGCATGGTTACCTTCCTTACGATCTACGTTGTACCGCGAATGTCGGAGTTGTTTTCAGGATTCGGCAATGAACTACCAACCGTTACGCAAATCGTCGTCGGTCTCTCGCGGTGGTTGTCTTCAAATGTGATTTGGTTTGGTCCGCTTGTGATTGGCGCGTCCGTAGTTTTGTTCATCTGGTCGCGCACACCGAAAGGTCGTCTGCAAGTCAATGCGCTGGTTCTCAAGATCCCCCTCGCCGGCAGTTTGATAGTTCAACTGTCCGTCGCCCAGGCAACACGCTCATTGGCGACACTATTAGCCGGGGGCATCACTCTGGTGGAATCCTGGGAGATTGCCTCAGAATCGATAACAAACCTGGCGCTACGCCGCCGAAGTTCGGCGATTTTGCCCATGATCCGAGAAGGCAACTCGTTCACAGAGAGTCTGGAAGCAGCTGGGTGGCTGCCGCCGCTAGCCGTCGACATGGTGGGAATTGGCGAAAGGTCAGGAAGTTTGCGTGAAATGCTCGACGAAGTTGCGGTATTTTATGATGCAGAGTCCGAAGTGCGGCTCGAACAGTTGACGACTACGCTTGAGCCTGCGATCCTAGTCGTCATGGGCGGCGTAGTGGTTACCATCCTACTTGCCATTTACCTGCCGATCATTCAATCAATTTCCAGCGGAGCGGGAGTCACGGGCCATCACTGATAGAGGCGGCCAAACTCACTTATGAAGCAATTGTCAGAGAACGAAACTACGGCCACAGTGCCTCCGGTTGGTGAAAACGGAAACAAGCCGGCTGAGGAACCGCAACCGCCGGAAATGAAAGCCGCCCGAGAATTGGCGCGTCGGTACCGGCTGCCCTTTGTCGATCTGCTGCCCCCAGATCGGGAGTCGCCGATTGACTATGGTCTGTTTGCTGAAGTTCCCGTGGATCTGATGGTGCGGCACCAATTTGTTCCTCTCAAACGTGACACAAAAGGTTTGCATATTGCCATGGCGGACCCGACCGATCTGGAACGCCTGGATGAACTCTCAAGCACATTGCACACTCGCATTGTTGCCTATGTGGCAACCGCCGGTGCGGTTGAAGTGGTCTTGCGCAAGGGCGATACCACCCAGCGAGTTTTGCAGGAAGCAGCATCGGGTTTTCGCATTTCACTGGTGCGGGAAACTGAGCAGGGCGAAGAGGTACTCGACCTTGACAGGCTGGCGACTGATTCTGAGATGTCGCCCATCATCAAGCTTGTCGATACAATTATCTATAATGCGATGGAATCGCGGGCCTCAGATATTCACATCGAGACACGCGACACAGAAGTGCAAGTGAAATACCGCATTGACGGTGCGCTCTATGCGAAAGTTGATCCCATCGACCTCGCGTATCATCAAACACTGATCTCGCGCATCAAGGTAATGTCGGAGTTGGATATCGCAGAGCGCCGCGTACCGCAAGATGGTCGCTTCCGAGTGCGCTACAAAGGTCGAAACGTCGATTTTCGTGTTTCGATCATGCCCACCATTCATGGCGAGGATGCGGTCATTCGTATTCTCGACAAAGAACAGATCAACGAGGCGTTTAAGAATCTGAATTTGGATGTAGTGGGGTTTGAGGAAGATCATCTCAGGAAGTTTCGTCGCTATATCGCTGAGCCTTACGGCATGGTGCTAGTGACAGGCCCCACGGGTTCAGGAAAAACGACGACGCTCTATGCCGCGCTCAACGAAATCAGGAATGAAGAAGACAAGATCGTTACCATTGAGGACCCGGTAGAATATCAGTTGCACGGCATCACGCAGATTCCGGTCAACGAGAAGAAGGGACTGACATTCGATAGAGGCCTCCGTTCTATCCTGCGTCACGACCCGGACAAGATCATGGTCGGCGAAATCCGCGACACCGAAACCGCCCAGATTGCCATTCAGTCGGCGCTTACCGGGCACCTCGTATTCACCACCGTACACGCGAACAATGTCATAGACGTGATCGGGAGGTTCTTGAATATGGGTGTTGAGCCCTACAACTTCGTTTCCTCCCTGAATTGCGTTCTGGCTCAGCGGTTGATCCGAATGTTGTGTCCGTACTGCAAACGGGAGTATCATCCCCCAGACGAGGAACTGCTCGAATCGGGCCTGAGACCGGATCAACAGGAAACAGGGGTTTTTTACCTGAATGTCGGTTGTGATGCCTGCAACCACACAGGTTATCGCGGCCGTACCGCGATTCATGAATTGTTGGATCTTTCGGACAACATTCGCGAAATGATTGTCGAACGCCGGCCTGGTTCCGAAGTGCGTCGCGCAGCAGAGGCCGAGGGGTTGACAAGTTTGAGAGAGTCAGCACTGCAAAAAGTGTTCGCCGGGATTTCCACCCTGCACGAGATAAACCGCGTAACTTTCGTCGAAGAACTCAGTGCTGCAAAGTAATTGAATCCAGTTTCCACCTGAGCCACCCAGAAAACGGGCTCAGGCTCCTACATAAAACAAGAGAAAAAGCTCAGGCGGGTTTAGGGAACTGGATTTTCGTCCTTGCGTGTAAGGAAGAAGACGCCGCGGATCTTGCATCTTAACCGTCATGGCGGCATTATTGGGTCGCTAGACTTCACCTCCCGATTTCGAAACGAGAAACAATATGCGAACTCGAACATTCACTACCTTTCTTCTCACCTTTTGCCTGTTATTGCTCCCCATCACAGCGCTCGCCAAGAAGGGCGATAAAAACTTCAGGCGCGGCATGGATTACGAAGCGGCACAGCGATGGGACAAGGCGGCCCAGGAATACACGTTGGCTGTGGCGGCGGATCCCTCGAACATGGAGTATCAACTCCATTTCCGCAGGGCAAGTTTTAATGCCTCCCAAACCTTCATGCAGCAAGGCCGTGCGTTGGCAGAGCAGCGCGACTTTGTGGGAGCTTACAACGCTTTTCGTCAGGCCTACGGCTACGATCCTGTAAACGAGCTTGCGGTATCAGAAATGGAGAGGATGCTTTACCTGCAGAATGTGAAGGAAGGGAAACCTACCAACACAAACGGCTCAAGGGGAGGCGAGCAGCAGGAAACTAGTCTGACGCCGGTTAGTGCCCAGCAGCAGGAGTTGACCGCGCCTCATACGGAACAGCTTCGCGTAATCAGTTACAACGGAGATCTCAAAGCGTTCATTCGCAGTCTGGCAGACCAATT
>WNFR01005685.1_pt1 | contig 12767 bp, 8 predicted proteins | sample 5400221 | NCBI WGS metagenome assembly WNFR01 (sample SAMN13153357, study PRJNA577476) | soil metagenome | isolation source: 40 cm soil under Madrone tree | place: USA:California | collected 2016-06-14
CCATGCACTCTTCTCCAAGTGCGAACTCGTCGGCCCGCAACACCAGCCCTTCCAGCTTCAATCCATTGGCCTCGAGTCTCAGGAGAGTCGTCGCGCCACCAAATTCGATATGCTCAATCCGCGCGGCGACCTGGTTGTCGCCTCCTCGCCTATCATTGAGCGTGATCACTTCCGGTCGAATCGCCAGCCAGCAGGGTTTGTTCACCGGCAGACTCATCAGCTGTTCGTGACTGGTACTGACAGTCAAAATATGGCCGCCCTCCAGAGTCTTGAACTTTGTCAGCGGATCGTTGCTCGAGGTCAGCCGCATCGCCTCGAGCAAATTATTGTTGCCGAGAAATCTGGCCACAATAACATTGGCTGGATGGTCGTAAAGTTGACGCGGCGCGCCGACCTGCTGCACGCGCCCTTTATCCATCACTGCGATGCGGTCGCAAAGCGCGAAGGCTTCCTCCTGATCGTGCGTCACGTAAACAGCCGTCAGGTTCAGGCGCTTGACCAGTGCGCGCAACTCTCGGCGCGTCTCTTCGCGCAGCGCGACGTCCAGATTCGACAGTGGTTCATCAAAGAGGAGCAGCGCCGGTTCAATCGCAATCGCTCGGGCGATGGCTACGCGTTGTTGTTGTCCGCCAGAAAGTTCATCGACACGGCGGGTGTCGAAACCGGGAAGCTGAACTAGTTCGAGGGCGCGATGAACCTTATCTATGATCTCGTTTGGCGGTACCCGGTCGCTACCGCTTCCGGTTCTGACACGCGGTCCGCGGGCGCGGAGACCGAAGGCGACGTTTTCAAATACATTCAGGTGAGGGAAGAGCGCGTAGTTCTGGAAGACCATGCCGAAGCCGCGCTTTTCTGAAGGAAGATGCGTGATGTCGCGGCCGTTAAATTCGACTGAGCCGGTGTCGGGTGATTCCAACCCGGCAACGATCCGCAGGGTTGTCGTTTTGCCGCAACCGGACGGACCGAGCAAGCCAAAGAACTCGCCACCTTGCACCGCGACCGAGACATCAGCCACCGCCGAAGTCTTGCCAAAACGTTTTGAAACGTTGTGAAGATCAAGCAACGGCATCGTTAGTCAAGTGGGTCCTATCGAGAGATTCCGTTGCCAGGCAAAAACGATCCACGAAAAACAAGAAGCGGAATTAGCTTTTTTCTTAGTGCCATTTCGTGTGATTTTTCGCGGATCGTTCTTGTCCAAGCGGAAAGTGAGCGCCGAAGACACCAGGACCTTAGCTTTACTTGCCGCAGATTCACGCTGCCGGCGAGTCAAACATGACTGCGCCGGGCAGCGCGATCGGCGTTACAGTGAAGAAAGACCTGCACAGCATTGATACCACCGATGTTATTCGGCGCTTTCCGGGTTGATTGCTTCGGCCGCTTGAAAGCCGATCTTGCTGTGGGTGCCGTCGCAGAAAGGCTTGTTCGATGAAGCTCCGCACCGGCACAGAGCGATCTTGGGCCGATTATCGGTATCGATCTTATTACCGGCTGTGTCATAGATGTCGACGGGACCCTCAACAAGATAGGGACCATTTGGTTTCGGACGAATAGATACGTCTGCCATTTTTCACTCCTGATAGATTGTTTGAATTGCATGGGCATTCTAACACGTGATTGGATAACCGGGGCGATGAGGTCAGTACCGAGAGCGGTAGCGATCGGGTTCTTCCTCGCGATCATTGGTCGGTTGAGGCGTCGAGAACCCGGTCGCTACCGCTCTCGGTACTGACCTCATCTAGCTAGCCAGCCAATCTCTTGAACTTATTCTCATGCTGCATCGATACACTTTTTCTTTTACACTGTCGCTCACTCTTATGTCCCTGTTGCACGTTGCCCTGATGTTTACCGCCGCTTTCTTTGCCGGCGTGGTGAACTCGATTGCGGGTGGCGGCACTCTGCTTACTTTTCCACTTCTGATTTGGCTGGGGCTTGATCCCAAAGTAGCAAACGCGACCAGCACGGTAGCGCTTTGGCCAGGTCTGTTTGCCGGCTTGTTCGGCTATCGCCGGGAGATGAATGACAGCTCGCTGCTGCTGATGCGTCTGGGAGTAATCAGCATCATCGGCGGAGGGCTGGGCGCGTGGCTGTTAATTGTGACGCCGTCACCAGTCTTCGCGCGACTGGTTCCTTTGTTGATTCTGTTCGCGACGGTACTGTTCATGATCCAGGGATCGGTGACTCGTTGGCTGCACTTGCCGGCGCCCGGAAGTAAGCCGATATCGACGGCCTGGTGGATTGGGGCGGTCGTGATTCAATTTTTCTCGGCAATGTACGGCGGTTATTTTGGCGCCGGCAATGGAATCATGATGCTGGCGGTGTTGGGGCTGCTGGGCTTGCACAACATCCATCGCGCCAACGGCGTCAAGAATTTTCTGGGCGTCTGTATCAACAGCGTGGCGGTCGTGGCTTTTTCAATGATGCATTTGGTTTCGTGGCCCAGGGCCCTGTTAATGGCGGTCGCTGCATCGCTGGGCGGCTACTTTGGGGCGCGCACCGCGCAGCGCTTCGGCCGCACGTTCATTCGTCGCGCGATCGTGATGATTGGATTTGCGATTACGATCGTGATGCTGTGGAAGATGAGATGATCGGAGTCCGCAGATTACACAGATTGTTTTTTGGAAAAGACCAGGCGCTGTTCTCGTCGCAGGCTGCCCGGTTTCGATTTTCTTTTTCTAATCGGTGTAATCTGCGTAATCTGTGGATGTTCTAAAGGATGAAGAAACTGCCGCGCGATTTCTACACTCGCTCCGATGTCCTCGAAGTCGCGCGCGATCTGCTGGGCAAGAAGTTGGTCGTGCCAAATCGAAACGGTTCGCGCGTGGCCGGAATCATCGTCGAAACTGAAGCCTATCGCGGGCCGGAAGACCGGGCCTCGCATGCCCACAGCGGCCGTCGCACTAACCGTACGGAAACAATGTTTGGAATCGGCGGGACTGCTTACGTGTATTTTGTCTATGGCATGTACAACCAGTTCAACGTGGTCACGAATGTCGAGGACGTGCCGCATGCAATTCTGGTCCGCGCGGTCGAACCGACGGAGGGACTGGATGTCATGCACCACCGGCGCAGTGGACGGTCAGAATATGAATTGACCAGCGGCCCGGGGCGTTTGTGTCTCGCGTTGGGAATCGATCGGCAACTCGATAAGGCAGATCTGCTCGGTGAACGCGTATGGATTGAAGAAGGGGTTTCGATTTCACCGCGACAGATCGCCCGCGGATCGCGGGTGGGAATTGACTATGCCGAAAGCTGGATCAAAAAGCCCTGGCGGTTTTGGGTGCGTGATAATCCGTTTGTGAGTAAGATTCGCGTTCTTCGATGAAGAGCCCGCGAATCTCTTCTTCACCACAGAGACACAGAGGTTCACAGAGACAAACTCTGTGGTCCTCTGTGCCTGCTCCGTGTCTCTGTGGTGATTGTCTTTGGTAAGGATAGACGCTAAGCCGCCGCAAGTCTCTTCCACACGCTCGCCTCGCCGTTGTTCCTGACCAGATAGAGAACGTCGCTGTAGGCTTGAGCGTAAAGTGCGCGCATACCGTCCGGGGAGCCTGGCCGTTCGATTTTCTTCTCTAGCTCGTCTGTTGAAAGCGCGCGGCGTGTATTGAAACGCGAAATCATCGGGCCTTCACCCGCGAGATAGATCGCGAATCCTTCTTCCAGCCAGCGCGGCGCGCGGTTGTGACTCGCTTTATCAATCACCACGTGGGCCAACTCGTGACGCAGCGTTGTTAGCAGGACGCCACGCCGCTTTAATATTCCGGCGGGTTGGAGCTCAATCCGGTTTCCCTTTGTAGCCGCGGCCGCCCACCACGGCTGGCCCGTGCGCGCCGTGAAATCGCCCGTGCTTTCGTTCAGGCGAATCTCCAGCCTGGGAAGATCACCGATTGCGATTGAGGCTGAGTTAGCTCGATTCATAAAGTCGGAGCGAGCGGATTCCAAGGTACTTAAGACCTGATTGGCATCGCGACGATCTACACCCGTCGGATAGGTCACGCGGAAGTGTTCACTTGAGATCGTGAGAAACCTGGGAACCTCGCTAAGACCTGCATCGACCGAATGTTCATAAGCCGGCGCTGTCAATACGTCGGCTTTCCAAATCTGACTTGGGTGATCATCGAACGGGGGATTTAACCGCAGAGGGCGCAGAGGATTTCGCAGAGGAGGCAGAGGAAAACCTTCGTGTTCCTTTGCTAACACCTCTGCGTCCTTTGCGTTCAAACCCCAACGTTCGTTGTCACTCAAGCCAGTCGCAACGAGATCGTCTTTTCTTAGATTCGTCCCGGGAAAATACTTTTCCAGAATCCGCTGGAATCCTGCGCCGCGCTCGGCCATCACGTGCGCGCCTTCCTGACAGAGGCCGAGGCCATGCCCGAACCCACTGCCGCGAAAGGTGAAATTCGATCCGGCGCGAGCGACTTCGAATCGTGAACTCTTCAAGACATTCCATCCCAGCACCCGGCCGACAATGATCTTGAAATCCCAGCCGCGCACAGATTTGCGGTGCTCGCCTTCGAGGGTGATGAATTCCGCTCGTCCCGTTTCGTCGCGCTTGCTCACGAGCACTTGATCGAGTCTGGCGCCCACGTTGGTGCGCGTGTCGCTCTGCAGTGCGCGCAGCAAATCAGCGCGCGTGATCGTGTCGCTCCAATGAGCGTGCGGACCGGCGAGGCAATACTCGTCTTGCACCCCGCGCAAATATTCCGGCGGAGTTGCACCCCAGAGCGTGCCCAAGTTTGCCGTCTCGCCGCCGCAGGACGCGCCAAAGTAAGAATCGACAAGTTGGCCGCGAGCGTCGAGCAGTACCTGGCCCTCGGTGGCGCGAACCGCCGCCACGATAGCGTCGGGAGCCCGACCGTTAGGGAGGGCCTGATCCGCTGCGGAGCCCTCCCTAACCGTCCCACCCCAGCCGGGCTGCCCGGCCGGGGACCCCGGAGTCGGGCTACGGCCCCGACGGACACCGGATACAAAGCGCTGACAGTGCGTAGTCGAGCAGAAATCATAACCATCCTTCGCGTGCCGGCCGCGATTTTTCAAAGCATAGGTGCGCACCGTCACCGCCAGAGCCTTCAGCGCTTCGGGTTCGGTTTCCAAGCTGCCTTCGGCGCGCATCACGCCGAGCACGTAATCTTCCAGAGAGAGAGCCTGAGTGACGTTCTCAGTGACCAGATGCACTTTTATTTCCGCGCTTGAATTGCGCGTGACCGCGTTGTCATTGAGGGAAGCTGAGGCTGTCTCAGATTTACGCGAACGGTAGCCGGCGTAGGCCTCGAAGATTGACCTCGAAGCCGCGGCCGCTTCAGCGCCATGCGATCGTTGCAGGAGAACCAAAACCGCGAGATCGATCTGTTCAGCTTTTGACTCGCCCTGCGGCTGTGTTTCGGCGGCAAATCCGACGAACCAACCACTTGAGCGAAAACCGTTCGGTGGCACGGATGTTCCGGTCTTGCCCAGAATGTAAAGGGGCAGCAAGTCAAGATGAGCGCTGCGGGCCGTGCCGTAGCGCACTGCTCCCGCCATGCCTTCAGTGATGATTGCGCGGTGCAGCGGAGAAATATTTAGAGTAGCGCGCTCGACCTTATCAGTCTGGTTATCGTTTCTCAGTCGAGGCTGAAGCAGATGGCCACCGTTTACCAAAGCCGTGTAGGCCAACAGCAACTGAATCGGCGTGACCTGGATGTGGTCGCTTTCGCCCACCGCTTCACGCGCATCACAGTCGCTCTGCGCTGACGCGTGATGAGCGCTCCGGATGCGCGCGCTGTTTCCGGATTCGCATGGCCGCAATGTTCCAGCCACATCTTCGTTGACTCCGGTAGGGTGGCCAAGCCCGAACGACCGAAGTGTTTCGATCAATTTGTCTCGGCCCAGGCGTTGCCCCAGCGTCGCAAAATAGTAGTTACACGAATACGCGATCGCTTGTGATGGATTGAAGGGCGGCAGATGGTCTGCGTGCACACACGGCAGAGAAAAGTTAAGACCGTTGAATCTTCCGGGACAAACCGTGCGTGAGTCCTGATCAATTAGTCCCGCTCGCAGCGCGGCCAGGGCGGTAAATGGCTTCATCGTCGAGCCCGGCATGGCCGCCTGGTTGAAAGCTACCTGCGGATTTACCAAAGCACGCACGCGTCCGCTGCGCGCATCCATGACGATAATCGTGCCTTCGCGTTGGCCAAGCGCGGCGTTTGCCGCTGACTGCAAGGCCGAGTCAATTTCGGTTTCGTCCGACTCTGTGGTCGCGCGCTGCATCGGCGTCCACCCAACACGCTGAGTTGGAAAGTTGAGAAACAGGATCGCAACGCACGCGCACGCGAGAAGCCATGCATGCTCCCGCGTCATGCGTTCCAGATAGCTCGTCCCGGGCCAGGCGATCTTCACGCAGCCGCCTCAGCAGGAACTTCCGAGATCTTACTGACCGGCGTCGGCGGCGTTGGTTCCAGTTTCGCCAGCGTGGTCAGCGTTGCGATCCAGCCAATCAGGGTGAAAAGAAAGACGAGCAGCAAACGGGCGATGAAAATAGCGAAGTCCGTCTTGTTTCCTCTAGGCGGATGACCCATGAAAAGAATCGCGTAGGGAACGAGCACAAAGATGATCAGGCCGAGCGCAAACGTGAGGACTGAATCAAATGCGAAGGCCCGAGCAAACGCGTTGCCAAAACGCTGCAGAACTGACCGGGCGCCGCCGCTAAATGAAGAGCGCGCGTCCTGGGCGGCAACTTCGATCCATAGATGGATGGCAGCCAATGGTAGCGCGACTCCCAGCAGCAGGAGACGAGCCGTTGCAAACAACACTGTCGGCCAATGAACAGGCTGCGCTGGAGGTGGTGTCCTGGTTCCCGCCAAAGTCAGCAAAGGCTCGGGCGCAAGGTAGTGCGCTTGCCACTTGTTAAGAAAGTAATTCATCAGAAACCCGAGCAGGACAATAGGGATAGTAACGACGGCGAGCTTGATTGCATCGCGCCCGATCTGCGGCCAATGGAACTTCTGCGTGCGCGCCTGATGCAAGATTGCGGCTTGCAGGACGAAGAACTGGATCGGAATCAGGACCAGTAAAACGAACGTGATCGCCACCTGGGAAACGGTAGCTTCGCGGATCGAGATGAAGCCGTAGAATGTGGCCAGCAGCACGGCATAGAGAGCGGCCAGAAGGGCGAGAGGGCGTGGGCTTGTGAGTAGTTTTTTGGTTGTCTCGAGAAATCTCTTAATAGTAGTCATCGCGTCCTCTTCGGCTCCGCCGACTGATGTGCGGAAAGCCTATGGCTTTCCGCATTGTATTTGAGAATTGGTTTGAGGCTGCGCCTCGAATTCGCGCGGCGCAGCCGCGCGAGTTTCCTTTGTTAGTCACGGAAAGGCCGAGCCTTTCCGCACATCGGGCGGCAGAGCCGCGCTCGATTTGAAAGATGTCGACTTCACTTCTTATCCAGGATCCGCAACCGGTCATTACTTGTATTCGCCTGGACGGTTGGTTGGTACATCAACTCCGCGCGCGCCGGCGCGACGCGGAATTCGCCGGGCACTTCGACGCGCATGGCATATTGGAACGTCGCGTTGCCATCAAAATAATTCTTAAAGATGACCGTCCGGTTGTCTCGGAACTCGCGGTTGCTATACCAATCGGACCACGATCCGGTCGAGTAGTTCAGATAGATGCCGCCGACCGTTGCCACCTGTTCAGCACCCGCGGGAATTGGATCCTCGATCATTACGTACTGTGCGCGCGCGCCGGTCAGGTGCAGTCGCACCACGATCAAATCGCCAGAGCGGAGTTCGCCCGATAACGGCTCGACTTTCCAACTCGACTTGCCGCCTTCATTTTCGGTCACTCGCAGACGCAGATACTCGCGAGTGATCTTCAAATTCTGCGAAGATTGCGCCGGCACGTTCTCGTCCGCTGTAAAGTATTCCAAAGCACTCGAGACATAGAGCGCGCCACGACCGTGCTTAACGATCCGAATCTGATTAGCGGTGCTGACTTCGCCGCCCTTCTTACTGATCACCAGCGCCTGAGCGTTAGTAGCATCGCCCGCGCCGACGTGTTGCATGGCAACCTGCGTCCCGTTCAAATAGATCTCGAGCGAATAGTCAGGCGACAGTTCCTTGCTGACTTTCAAGTAATCAGTCAAGCCATAGATCGCGAAGGCGGTTTCCTTGGTCGAAAGCCAGTAGTAACCGTTGCTCCGGTTCTTCACCAGCCAGCGCGCGACCTTTGGCAGCAAAGCATTACCCGGATCAATTTGCGCCAGGGCTTTCAATGACAAAGCTGTCGCTTCAGAATCCAGATAGACGTCGCGGCCATAATCATTAACGCGCGCGGTTTGCCAGTGCGCTTCGAATTCATCGGCCCGGACCGCGCCGGCGATTGTGTTAGCGACTTCTTTGGCGCGGCCGTCCTTGCGTTCGTGCAAGGCCAGGGCGAGTAAGGCGCGTCCGTACGGTCCGAGTTTGTCGCGCTTGCCGTACAGCTCTTCCAGGTAATGACCATCGCTGTCACCGCTTTCGGTAAAGGCATAGATCATGTAGGCGCGGGTTTCATCGTCGATGGGATTGCCGTCGTCGCGCTTGCCGGCGGTCAGCATGGCCGAGAGTTTCTCGCGCCCGTGATCGCGCCGCGCAGTATCGATCTGATAGCCGGCGCGCGTGGCCAGGGTCAGCCCATCAACTACATAGGCCGTCATGAACGGATCGGTCTTGTCGTCCTTCCACCAGCCCCAACCGCCATCATCGTGCTGATAGGCGTAGAGGCGATCCATGCCTTTCTGCACCTTCTTATCCAAATCGTTTGAAGCACGCAGCTTCGCAGAAGGCACGTCTTTGAGCGCCTGGGCCACGATCACGTTCGGCAGGAAGCTCGACATTGTCTGCTCAGTACAGCCGTACGGATAACTTGTTAGGTAATCGAGCGCCCCGAACAGCGTGCCGGCGATCGACGATGTTGCTTCGATCCGCAGCGAGCGGGCAGACACGTTGGGATTGACGGGAATATCCAGTGAAACCGTTTGCTCGGCATCGTTCTGGGTCAGGGTGGTCGTGTTGCCCATGGTCTGTTTCAGACCATGCGGCACGATTTCCATGCTCATCTCTACGGCGTCGGATTCCTTGTCGGTAAGCGCCTTGGCCAGCAGCGTCAGCTTGCCGACCTGATCCGCGCGCACGCGCCAATCGACGCGATGCTCGCCGTTTTGCTTGATGGTCACGGTTTCATTGGGCGCATCCAACAACTGCGCGCCGTTGAGATCGAGCGAAATCTTTGTAGATTTATCGCTCTTCAGGAAGTTATGCACCACGCCTGAGATCGTCACCGTGTCGCCTTCAGTCAAGAAGCGCGGCATCTCGAGACGCATGATCACGTCTTTGCGCGCGATCGTTTTTTGCACTGCGGAACCGACGCGCGTGTCGGCCGTAACGGCCCGGGCCGTCGCCCGCCAGGTGGTCAAGTTGTCGGGCAGTTTGAAACTGACCGTGGCTTTGCCATCGCCGCCGGTAACGACGTCCGGTTGCCAGAAAGCGGTGTCTTTGAATTCGCGCCGGATCGTCGGTTCGGCATACGAGCTCTCGTTCTTAAAGTCAGCCAGTTGATAACCGGATTTATTGCGCGCCAGGTTTGCCGGCTTGTCGCCCGCGTACCCGGTGAACGTGTAATGAATCGCGAGACTGGTCTGCACCTGGTCATAGCGCTTGCCGTAAAACTCACGCTTGATGTTGCCAGCGGTCTCGGCCTGAATGCTGTAGATCGCTTCGTCAATGATACCGAGGCTTACTTCCGCGTTGGCCGCCGGCGAGCCGTCGTCGTTGCGAGCCAGGATCGTGTAGGACGCAACATCACGCGGCTTGAACTCTTTCTTGTTCGGCACAATGTCGAGCTTCAGCATCTTGTCGCGCGCGGGCACGGCCAGCAGCTGGCTCTGGTTGTACATGTCGCTGTCTTTGACGAACGAAACGTCGAGATAGACATTCGGTTCATATTTGCGATCGATGGGCACATCGATGACGATACTGCGGCCGGTCGCATCGATCTGCCGGATAGTCATGACGTTTGATAACTCTGTCGTTACCAATAAGTGGGCCTTGTCCGCTGGGAGCATGGCCAGGACGTGCGCCGTCTCGCCCACCTGGTAGGATTTTTTGTCGGGCACAAGTTTGATCGATTTTTCGTCAAAGTCCTTGAACTCAAAATCCGCCCATTCGCCCTTTTTGTCCGGCGCATAGAACGAACCACCGCGATTCACAATCTGTTTGCCGTCTTCGTTGACGATCGCTTTCACATAAATACTGCCGGGCGAAGGCACCGTGAAATCGTAGGTCGCGTTACCCTGGCTGTCGGTGTTCACATCGGCCGATGCCAGCTCGCGTTCGTGCAGAATGTAATCAGTGGTCTTGTATTTATAGCCGTTGTTCTCTTCTTCCTTCTCGACCTTCTCCCATTTCTGTTCGATGAACTTGAGGGTGACTTTCTCAGAGACCGGCTTGCCGGCATAGTCAGCCGTCTTAACTTTGACCTTGGCCGCATCGCCCTGGTAGTAGAGATAGCGTTCGGGATAAGCATCCGCGACAGTTTTGCCGCGGGTGCCGATGAACGAAGCCGAGCCTTGCATTTCGCGTCGCGAGGCGTCAGTAACCTGGGCCTCGAGGCGATAGGAATAGTCCCACTCGTCTTTATCTTCGGGCTTTGGCACTTCGAACTCGACGGCCATTTCGCCGCGCGAATTCAGCGTGCCTTCGCCCTCGGTGACGTCGTTGCCGTTGCCGTAGTAACCAGGGTCCTGTTCATCGCCGCCTTCATTCTCAGGTCCGGCCGCGTCGTCGAACTCATCGCTCGAATCGCTGCCCCACCACCAGTGATAATAGCGTTGCTTGTAGATGTAATAATGCACGTCGGCGTTGGTGACGGGCGCGCCAAAGAAATAGTTGGCCGAGACATTGAACTTCACTTTCTCGCCCACGGCCGCGAATTCTTTCGGGCCTTTGACGGTGACTTTGAATTCGGGCTTCTTGTATTCCTGAACCTCGAAGTAGCCGCTGGATTTTGCTTCGCCCACCGCGGCGGTGATGTTGTAACTGCCCAGTGGCGCTTCATCCGCGATGTCGATCTCGCCACTGAAGGTGCCGCGACTTGAAAGCGGAAGTTCCTTGTCGAAAACCTTGCCGTTGTTCGGATCCTCGATCGAGACATTAACGGTTTTGCTATCGAGCAACTGGTAGCCATTGCGGCCCCATTGGCGCAGGATGCCTTTGAAATAAACTTTCTGTGCGGGGCGATAGATCGGTCGATCGGTATAGATATAGCTGGTGAGATCTTCTCCGGAAAGAACGTCGTCTTCACCGCCTTCGCCGCCAAAGTAAAACGATTCGACATCCGAGATGACAAAGTTGTCGCGCTCATGCGCCATGATCAGGTAAGCGTTCTTGTTTTGGGCTTCCGGATCGACGTCCTCGGGCGCCGTCTCGGTTGCGGGCGGAGCCTTGATCTCTGCTTTGAAGACCCCAGTCTTGTCGGTTGAGCCAGTGGCGAGGGTGGCTTTCGCTTTGGTAACTTCGACGTTGACGCCTTCATGCGGCGCGCCGGATTTGCGATCGACGACATAGACGACCACCTGGCCGTCCTTGGTCGTTTTTTCAATCATGGTGAGGTTAGTAACGATCGCGATTGAGTAAGCGCGCAGGTCTCCATTAACTGCTTCGACCAGATAGACACCCGGCTCCTGTTTTCCGAGCGGGACCATGCGGGTGTCGTATTCGTTCTCGAGCGGAGGCAGTTTCTCACGCCAATCTTTGACCTTCTGATCAGGATTCAACAAAGGAACGCGCGCGTAATCAGTTGCCACATTGAGCGGGGTTTGCTCGGACGCCTGCTCCTTACGGAATTTTTGATTGAAGGTTTCGCGATGCTCCTTCAGCAGGTGCGTGCGCACGTAATCTCTGACCGCGGTGAAGAGGGAAGTTTTCAGCCGATGGGTGCGCTCCAGAATAGAAATCCGGCTGCCATAGCCCTGCGAAACCGCTTCCTTTTCTTTCTCGCCCATTTGATGTGGGTCGTCGAGCTGCTTAAAAAACTTGTTCGGGTCCTTGACACGATAGACGCGAAAATCCAGATACTCGACATTCTGATAGCTGGCCCACATGCGCGCCGTTTCATTCGGAGAGTAACTGCGATTGGTGGTCAGCGAGAAGTAGGGCTTGCTGCTGGCGATCGTGGTTGCGGGCGGTGCGGCCGCCGAGGCGGCGGGCGTCCGTGCCGCGCGCGAGCGGATCACATTGAAGCCAAAAGCCGAGACAACGACGATCAAGTAGATTGCGGCGGTCGCCAGATAGCGGGGCAGACGCGATTTAGTTTCAGACACGTTGAGTAGCCTCCGAGGAGAGCACGAATTCAGGAACGGACGAGCGCGGCTTTGCCGCTTGATGTGTGGAAAGGCTTCGCCTTTCCGAAAGGTTAGATTTAGAACCGGCGGGGCTGCGCCTCGCACGGCTTTCATGAGGCAGAGCCTCAAAAGATAAATTGAGTGCATTGCGGAAAGGCAGAGCCATTCCGCACATCAGGCGGCGGAGCCGCGACTCGTCATAGACACGAGATTGAAATGAGTTTGGGTTGTTCACGGTGTCAATTAAGAATTTTCAATCGGTAGAACCCCAAAAAATTCTTGTTACTTTCCACGGGCCGCCAACGCGGATCGGGGTGATGATCAAGCACTGAAAGCTGAACCTTCTTTACGGTTCCCTGGTCCGTCGGTGACGAACCCGTATGATAGACGACCCAGTCCTGGCCGCCATTGGGCG
>WNFR01007016.1_pt1 | contig 12767 bp, 14 predicted proteins | sample 5400221 | NCBI WGS metagenome assembly WNFR01 (sample SAMN13153357, study PRJNA577476) | soil metagenome | isolation source: 40 cm soil under Madrone tree | place: USA:California | collected 2016-06-14
GTCGACTTGCCGCAACCGGACGGCCCGATCAGCGAGACGAACTCACCCGGCAGCAACTCGAGATCGATGTCCTGCAGCGCGGTGACGTTCCCCTGCGGGAAGGTCTTGGTCAGGCCTGCGATCTGCACGACGGCTGCGCGCTCGTTCATGCCACGTTCTCCGGCGCGCGGCGGACGACGCCCTTCTCCACGAGCACGATCGTGAGAAAGAACAGAATGCCGAGCAGCGCCGCGATGATGTTCGTCGCCCACAGCTCCTGCGGCTCGAACGAGTAGTACTGGTTGAAGTTGATGATCGCGCCGCCGAGCCCGCTCTGCAGGCCCGAGGGGAGCTCGCCGATGATTGCGCCGACGACGCTCACGGTCGCTGCGAGCTTCAGCGCGGCAAAGACGTACGGAAGCGAGGCGGGCACCCGGAGCTTCCAGAGGATCGTCCAGCTGCTCGCGGCGTACGTTCGCATCAGCTCGAGCGCGCGCGGATCGGCCGAGTGCAGACCGCGCAGCGTGTTGATCGCGACCGGAAAGAAGGTGAGGTACGCCGCGATGACTGCGACGGCGCCCCAGCCCTGGAACGGGCCGGGCAGCTTCGGGTTGACCCAGACGACCACCATCGGCGCGATCGCGAGGATCGGAACCGTCTGACTCGCGACGATGTAGGGGAGCAGACCTCGCTGCAGCAGCCGCGAATGGGCCAGCACGATGCCGATCGCGAAGCCGACCACCGCCCCGAGCGCAAAGCCGACGACCGCTTCCTTCCCGGTGAACAGCGACTTGTGCAACAGGATCGAGATGAGCGCGGGCTGGTTGACCTGCGCCGGTTGGCTGAACGCGCGCAGAATCGTCCACACGTGCGGCATCGACGTCGAGTCGACGACGAACGGCCAGCTCCAGCCGGCGCTCGACCAGATCCAGCGGTAGAGCTCCCAGAATCCGACGAGCCCGAGGAGCAGCACCACGACGCCGGCTGCACGACGAAGCTCGCGGAAAAGGCTCGGCACGCGAGTGTTCTTATCACGCCCCAGACCTTTTGTAGGATCGCCGAGTGCCACTCGATCCGGCCCGCACCGTCGCGGAGCTCAAAGAGCTGCGAGACCTCACCGGCGATGTCAACGGCGCTCAGCGCGTCGCTTGGACGGAGACGTGGGAGGCCGCGCGCGGCTGGCTGCGCGACAAGGTCGCATCGACCGGAGCGACGGAGGAGATCGACGAGGCCGGCAACCAGTGGTTCACGCTGCGCGGAGCGTCAGAGCGCGCGCTCCTGATCGGCGGACACATCGACTCGGTGCCGAACGGCGGCTGGCTCGACGGCTGCCTCAACGTCATGGCCGGCGTCGAGGTGCTGCGCCGGATCGCCGAAGACGGGACGCCGCCGCTGACCGTGCGGCTCGTGAACTGGGCGGACGAGGAGGGCGCACGCTTCGGCCGCTCGCTCTTCGGCTCGTCGGCCGCCGCCGGCTCGATGGCGGACCAGGACGAGCTGCGCCGGCGGCAGGACGCGAACGGGATCGCGCTGCCGGACGCGCTGCGCGAGCACGGCGTCGATCTCGACCGCGCCCTCGAAGCGCGCGCGCAGTTGGCGAACGCCGTTGCGTACCTCGAGCTGCACATCGAGCAGGGGCCGGTGCTCCTGCAGTGGTCGGCGACGGTGCGGTGTGCACGTCGGGCGGCGTCGTGTGCAAGCCCGGCATCGTCACGTCGGTCGTCGAGACGGCGGAGCAGCTGCTCGACCAGCGGCACCTGAACGCGGACTCGCTCGCGCGGTTGCTCGCGCTCGCACAGGAGGCGAGCGAGCGCTTCGCACGCGAGGAGAACGTCGACGTGGCCTGGAACCGGATCTGGAGCATCGAGCCGATCCTGTTCGACGCGGCGCTCATCGAGCTCGCGGAGGCGTCGATTAGCGAGGTCTGCGGCACGTCGCACCGCCTGCCGAGCGGGCCGCTGCACGACGCGGCCGAGGTCGCCCGCGCTAACGTCCCCACAGTGATGATCTTCGTCCAGTCGTTGCGCGGTCTCTCGCACACGAAGCTCGAGGACACGAAGGAAGAGCACCTCGAGCTGTCCGTGCAGGCACTCGACCGGCTGGCGGACAAAGCATTGGAGGCGTACACATGAGCGTTCTCTTCGGAGAAGAGCACGTCAAGCGGTATCGCGAGACCGATGGGGTAGAAGGACACAGCTGGCTGAAGGGCTCGACGGTGCTGCTGCTGACGACGACCGGCAGGAACTCGGGGCAACCGACGACGACGCCGCTCATTTACACGCTGGACGGCGACAACCCGGTGATCGTCGCGTCGAAGGGCGGTGCGCCGGAGCATCCCGGCTGGTTCCGCAACCTCTCGAAGACGCCGGAGGTCGAGGTGCAGATCAAGGGCGACCGCTTCGCCGCGCGCGCCCGCACGGCCGAGGGCGAGGAGCGCGACCGGCTCTGGCGGCAGATGAGCGAGATGTGGCCCGACTACGACGAGTACCAGACGAAGACCGACCGCGAGATCCCGGTCGTCGTGCTCGAGCGGCTCTAGCCGGCTTCGGCTGCGGTGGAGGGCGGCGGCGGCATCGGAACGCGCGCCGCCGTCGGCGGCGTCGGCGTCGGGATCGCCACAGGCTGGAACATCGCGGCGCTCGGCGCGATCGCCACCCGCCTCTCGCACGCGTACGGCGTCGGGCTCGCGACGATCGGCCTTCTCACGACGGTGCAGTTCGTCGTGCACATGGTGATGCAGATCCCCGGTGGACGCGCAGCCGACCGCTTCGGCGCGCGGCGCATCGCTTTCGTCGGGCTCGGCCTCGTTGCGCTCGGTAACGCGGTCGCGCTCCCGGTTGCACATCCGGCACTCGGCTTCGCCGGCCGCGCGGTCGTCGGCCTCGGTACCGGCTTCGCATTCGTCTCCGGCAGCGACTACATCCGCGCGCGCGGCGGGTCACCGTTCCTGCAGGGCATCTACGGGGGCGGTTCGGTGCTCGCACCGGGTCTCGCACTCGCGTTCGTGCCGCTGCTCGCCGACTCGGTCGGCTTTCGCGCGCCGTACCTCAGCGCGATCGCGGTCGTCGCGGTCTGCGCGTTCCTGCTCGCGCTCGGGCCCGCTGCTCCTCGGACGGTGCGGCACGCGGGGGAGAAGCTCGACGCCGGCTTCTTCCGCGACCGGCGTCTCGACCGTCTGGCGGTGATCCATGCCGCGTCGTTCGGCTTCAGCGTGATCGTCGGCAACTGGGTGGTGACATTGCTCGAGCATCACGGCGAGTCGAAGGGGACAGCGGCGGCGGTCGGATCGCTCACACTCGTCCTCGGCTTCTTCACGCGCGCGGCGGGTGGATCGCTGCTGGCCCGCCGCGATGCGACGCGCTGGGTCGCGGCGAGCCTCGTGCTCGTCGGTCTCGGCGCGATCGCGCTCGCGCTGCCGCTGCCGGTGGCGGCCCTCGTTGCGGCCGCGGCGGTCGTCGGGCTCGCAGCGGGCGTCCCGTTCGCGATGGCGTTCACGGGCGCCGCCCGCGCACGTCCCGACGCACCGGGGGCGGCGGTCGGATTCGTGAACGCGGTCGCGTCGCTCGCGATCGTCGCGGGGACGCCGCTCGTCGGCCTGACCTTCTCGCTGCCCGGAGACGGCCGCATCGGCTTCGTCGCACTGGGCGTCCTGGCCGTGCTCGCCGCACCGGCGACGCCTCGCTGGAACCGGTGATTTACGGGCGGTATCCTCAGAAGCCCGACTTTGGAGGCTTGATGCTCAGCTTCGGCGTCACCGTTCTGCCCGATCCGCCGTACAGCCGCTGGCTCGAGCTGATCCAGGTCGCGGAGAAGCACGGCTTCGAGTTCGCGTGGACCTACGACTCGCACGTGCTCTGGCAGGAGTCGATCCCGCTGCTCGCCGTCGCCGCGCGCGAGACGTCGAAGATCAAGCTCGGCCATTTCGTCACGAACCCGGGCACGCGCGAGCCGACCGTGCTCGCGAGCTCGTACGCGACGCTGCACGACCTCTCGAACGGGCGCATGGTGATGGGTATCGGCCGCGGCGACTCCGCGGTGCGCTACATCGGACTGCAGCCGGTGAAGGTCGCCGACTTCGAGCGCAGTCTCGCGATGATCCGCGATTTCATGAACGGGCGCGAGGTGCACTGGAACGAGAAGGACCTCCAGCTCAAGTGGGTGCGCGAAGAACTCCCCGAGATCCCCATGTGGGTCGCGGGCTACGGGCCGAAAGCGCTCGCGGTCGCCGGTCACGTCGGCGACGGCGTGATCATCCAGCTCGCCGACCCCGAGATCATCTCCTGGATCATGGACACCGCGCGCAAGGCCGCCGAGGAGGCGGGCCGTGATCCGTCGCAGCTGAAATGCATCGTCGGCGCGCCGAGTCACGTGACGGATGATCTCGCCGACGCGCGCGAGCAGGTGCGCTGGTTCCCCGCCATGGTCTCCAACCACGTCATGGACCTGATCGAGCGCTACGGCGCCGACGGCGATCGCGTCCCGAAAGCGCTCACCGACTACGTGCAGGCGCGGAAGTTCTACGACTACAACGAGCACTCACGCGTCGGCGCGAAGCACGGCGAGTTCGTGACCGACGAGATCTGCGACCGCTTCTGCGTGCTGGGCAACCCGGAGCAGATCAAGGCGAAGCTGAAGGAGCTCGAGGCGGTCGGCGTCGACCAGTTCAACATCTACCTGATGACGCACAGCCAGGAAGAGACGCTCAAGACGTACGGAGACGAGATCATCCCGCAGTTCGCCGCCGTCACCGCGTAGACGTACAGCTACGCTCGCGAGGTGGACGACCTGCGGGCGCTGCTCGAGATGCGGCAAGCGTCTCCGTTGTCGTTCACCAAAGACGGATCGCGCCTCCTCGTCGCGTCCGACGTTCCCGGGACGAGCCAGCTCCACACCGTCGACGTCGGCGGCGGCGAGCTCCAGCAGCTGACGGATTTCAGCGACCCTGTCAGCGGCCGGTTCCTCGACGATGGCCGGATCCTGCTCGAGATGGACCACGACGGCAACGAGCGGACGCAGCTCTATCTTTTGGCTGCGGCGCCGGGCGCTGCGCCCGAGCCGCTCGTCGTCGACCCGCGCTACATCCACTCGTCGCCACACGTCGGGCGCAACGGAACGCTGCTCGCGTACGCGACCAACCGGCGCAACGGTGTCGACTTCGACGTCGTCGCGCGCGACCTGCGGACCGGGGAGGAGCAGGCCTTCGAGCTCGGAGGCTGGTGCGACGTCGCGGGGATCTCACCCGACGGCCGCTGGCTCGCGGCCGAGCGGCTCGGCGAACGCGCAGGCGACTCCGACCTGTTCCTACTCGACGTCGTGACGGGCGAGATCGTGCACGCGACGCCGCACGTCGGCGAGGCGGAATACGGACGCCCCGCGTGGCTGCTCGACGGCTCGGCGTTCCTCGCAGCGACGAACGCCGGACGCGACACGTTCGCGATCGGCCGCTACGACATCGCGGCGCGCTCGTGGACGATCGTGCTCGAGTCGGAGTGGGATCTCGACTGTGCGACCGATGACGCCGGCCGCGGCGTCCTCATCTCGGTCAACGAGGACGGCTACTCGCGCCTCGAGCTGCGCGACCCGCAGACGCTCGAGCTGCGGGAGGAGGTGCCGCTGCCGCGCCGAGGCGTCGTCGGCGAGCCGAAGTTCTCGAAGGACGGGTCGCTGCTCGCGTTCGCGTTCTCGGCGCCGACGGAGCCGTTCGACGTCTACGTCTACGACCTCGATGCGCACGAGCTGCGCCGCGTGACGACCAGCCCGCGTGAGATCGACGTCACGACCCTCGTCGAGCCGGAGCTGCATCGCTTCGACAGCTTCGACGGCGAGTCGATTCCCGTCTTCCTGTTCCGGCCGGAGGGCGACGGGCCGTTCCCGGTCGTGGTCATGGTGCACGGCGGTCCGGAGTCGCAGTGGCGGCCGTGGTTCCACACGAGCTTCGCGCCGCTGGCGCAGCATCTGCTGCGGCGCGGCTATGCGGTCGCTGCGCCGAACGTGCGCGGGTCGACCGGCTACGGGAAGCGCTTCGAGCATCTCGACGACGTGCGTCTGCGTCTCGATTCGGTGCGTGATCTCGCCGCGCTGCACGGGTGGCTGGGAACGCAGCGGGGGATCGACGGCTCGCGGGCGGTCGTCTACGGGCGCTCGTACGGCGGCTACATGGTGCTCGCCGCGCTCGCGTTCCAGCCCGACCTGTGGGCCGCCGGCATCGAAATGGTCGGCATCTCGAGCCTCGTCACGTTCCTCGAGAACACGTCGGACTACCGGCGCGCGGCGCGCGAGCGCGAGTACGGCTCGCTCGCCCACGACCGGCAGTTCCTGATCGAGGCGTCTCCGCTCACGCATGTGGATGCGATCCGAGCGCCGCTCTTCATCCAGCACGGCGCGAACGACCCGCGCGTGCCGCTCTCCGAGTCGGAGCACATCTACGGCGTACTGACGGAGAAGGGAATTCCCTGCGAGCTCGTCGTCTACGAGGACGAGGGCCACACGATCGCGAAGCTCTCGAACCGGATCGACTGCTTCACGCGCGCGCGCGCCTTCCTGGACGACGTGCTCGGCGCGTAACGGCCGGTACGATGGGGCCGCTTTGGCGCCTTGGCCGAGTGGTTAGGCACAGGTCTGCAAAACCTGGTACACCGGTTCGACTCCGGTAGGCGCCTTGGAAGGACCGAAGACGTGGGGGACCCGAACACAACGCCGCTGGCGCTCGCGCGCCATTACCTCGAGCTCGATCGGCACCAGCCTGCCCTCGACGCGCTCGCACGCGCCTCCGACGACGCGCTCGGCGATCCGGAGTACTGGCTCGTGAGGGCCGAGGCGTTGCGTGGCCTCGATCGACCGGCCGAGGCGGTGGACGCGGCACGGCGCGGGCTCGAGCTCGATCCCGACGACTGGATTCTGCTCGACGTCCTTGCGCTCGGGCACATCGATAATCGCCGGTACCACGAGGCGGAACGCGCGTTGAGCACGGCGATCGAGCTCGCGCCGGACAACGCCACACTTCATGCGCATCAGGCACTGACCTTCGCGCTCGGCAAGAACTTCCGAGCCGCATGGCCGGCGATCGATCGCGCGCTGAGTCTCGCGCCGGATGCGGTCAGCGTCTTGCGCGCGCGCGCTCAGGTCGGATACCTCGCCGAGAGTCCGGAAGCTTCGGAGTACATCGACGATCTTCTCCGGGCCGCGCCCGACGATCAGACCGGACACACGCTCCGCGGGATGATGCAGGCGCGACGGAAACACTACGTTCCGGCGGCGCGCACGCTTCGGGAAGCGGCACGCCTCGACCCGAGCGCCAAGGGCGTCGCGGAAGCCGCGCGCGAGACGGGGATCCTCGCCCATCCGATTCTCGCGCCTGTCCGTCCGATCTGGCGGTTCGGTCGCTGGCGTGCGTACTTCGTCTTTCTCGCGTTGTCGTTTTTCCTTGCGGGCACCGGCCACCCCACCATCCGGGCTGTGCTGGTCGGCGTCTGGCTGACCCTCGTCGTCCTCAGCTGGACCGCACCGAGATTCCTCCGCCGGCGTTCGAGGCGCAAATTCGGTGGGCGCTGACCGCCTCGCCGCGCTTCGGCGCGCGCTCGAGCTGACGCCGGAGAACCACGCGCTCCGGCTCGTGCTCGCCGAGTCGTTCGCCGAAGCGGGCATGCACGCCGACGCACTGCGCGAGTTCGGCGTTCTCCACGCGCAAGACCAGCTCCCGGTCGAAGCGCTCGCCCCGGCCGGCCGGTCGGCCGTCCAGGCCGGCGAGCTCGGGCTCGCGCAGGCTTACGTCGACGCTGCAGTCGCCGCCGGTCAGGTAGACGGTGTCGCCGAGGTACGCCGCGAGATCGACGATGTCCTTGGGATCGACGGGATCATGCGGGTCGCCGCAACCGACGGTCCGGACGGAGTCGCGCCACCTTTCGAGTTCGTGCAGGAACCGACTGTCACCTTCGCGGACGTCGGGGGCCTCGCCGATGTCAAGAAGGCGATCCACCGCACGATCATCCTTCCGTTCCAGCGTCCTGAGCTGTACGCGAAATACGGACGCCGCGCCGGCGGCGGTGTGCTGCTCTTCGGGCCGCCGGGCTGCGGGAAGACGATGCTCGCCCGTGCGACTGCGAGCGAATGCGGACTTCCGTTTTCGAACGTCCGCATCGAGGAGATCCTCGACCCGTTCATCGGGGAGAGCGAGCGCAACCTTCATGACGTGTTCGTCCAAGCCCGGCGGGCCGCGCCGTGCGTGCTGTTCGTCGACGAGCTGGACGCTATGGGCTTCGCGCGACGGAAGCAGACCGGCAGCGCCGGGCGGCCGCTCGTCAACCAACTACTGGAGGAGCTCGACTCGATCGGTGCGGACAACACCGGGATGCTCATCCTTGCGGCGACGAACGCTCCGTGGGACGTCGACGAGGCGCTGAAGCGGCCGGGTCGCTTCGATCGCACGGTGTTCGTGCCGCCGCCGGACGAGAAGTCGCGGCTGCAGATCCTCGAACGGTTGACGGGCGAGCGACCTCACGAGCGGCTCGATTTGAAGCGATTCGTGAAGCGGACGCCTCTCTTCAGCGGCGCGGATCTAACGGCGCTGGTCGAACGGGCGTTGGACATGGTCATCGACGAAGCGCTCGACACGGGCACGGAGCCGCCGCTCCGCAACGAGCATCTCGAGCGTGCGCTCTCCGACCTGCGACCGACGACCCTCGAGTGGCTCGCGAATGCGCGCAATTACGTCGAGTTCGCGAATCAGGGAGGCCGCTACGACGAGGTGCGCTCGTTTCTCGTCTCGCGCGAGGCTCGGGCTTGGTCTGACTGACCCGGCGCTAGTACCGACGTCCGCCGTCTCGTTGCTTCGACTTGCGCTCGCGGCGCACGTAGACGGCAACCAGGAACGCGACCGCCACCAGGTAGAGGCTCGCGTTGATCCAGTGGCCGTTCGTGAGGTACCAGAACGCAATGCCGGCCTCGACCGCGCCCACGAGACCCAGGATCCGGTTCTGCATCGACAGGGCTTGCACTTCCTGAGTGTGCCTGCAACCCGAGCGACCTGCGGCCCCCCATTTACGGCTACCTCGGGTGGGGCTCCGGCTGCTCCGGCAGCACGGTTTGGCGGATGGGCGGATCAACCGGAAGGGGTACGACGGGCGAGCGCGGCTCCGCTATGTTGACATACGTAAGGGATGCGCTCCTTTGTGAGTCCTCGCCGCAGGGGGCTCCAATAGGGATGAGGCTCGCCAGCTGAAAACCCGCGTCTCTTTGGACGGCCCGACCTCCCAGTCGGGCCGTCTTCTTTTATCGTGATACCCCTTGAGGCTCGGCGTCGTCACCGTCTTTGCGATCGCGGCTCTCGCCGCCGCGGGCGCCGCGGCGGCCGGAGGCTACACGTTCGGTCGCGTCGGCGGGAACATCAGGCCGTACACCGTCACGATCTCGCCCGGCGGTCTCGTCCGGACCTCAGGCGCCGTGAACGTCGGCCGCAAGCAGCTGACGGCGGCGCAGCTCGCATCGCTGAGCGGCGTTGCCGCGTCTGTGAAGTTCGCCACGCTGCCACAGACGACGAACTGCGCCGGCACCTTGCCTGACATCGCGGCGACGTACGTCCGTGTCGGGACGCATACCGTGCGCGTGCGCGGCAACTGCGTGCCGCGCTATGCCCGCATGTGGAAGGCGCTGACTAGCGCCGTCCACATCTCGGGCTAGCGCCCAGCGGAGCGTGACGACAACAGCCACTGTTTCGCCGAGCCCTCCTAGGCGTTACGCCGCCACAGCAGGAAGGCGAGCGGCAGCGCGCCGGCGAGCACGAACCAGGGAGCGAGCGCGACGCGGGCGTACGCCGAGACGTGCGTGCGCGTGCCTGCGAAGCCCACCGCCGCGCGCGCGGCGTGCGCAATCTGTGCTTCTTGCTGCTCATCGTAGGCGTGGCCGCCGCCCGTGATCACTGCGAGCCGGTTGAGCGCGTCGGCGCTCGACGGATCGGAGGTGTATTTCTTGTCCGCGCGCCCACCACTGCGATAGATGCGCTCGGCGTCGCGCCACACATGCACGAACACCGGCGTGACGCGGCGCTGCAGCGTCGCGCTCAGGTACGGCGATACCTTCGAGGACTCGCCGTCCGTGAACACCACGAGCAGCCGCCGCTGCACGCCCTGGGCGAAGAAGTTGGACTGGACGACCGGCACGAGCGCTTGAAACGACGTCGCGCGGTCGGGGTACACCTGGCTCGGCGGCGGCGAATCGATCGACACCGACTGGCTCAACGTTCGCGCGAAGAGTGAGGGATCGGTCGTCGGCATCAGCTCCGGAAGCACACGATCTGTCATCGACGCGAGACCCACCGGCACGTCGGGGAGTGTCGCCCGTAGCCGAAGCGCCAGCTGCTTCGCGCGCGCGAGCCGGTCCGGTCGACCCGGCCCCGGCGACGCCTGCATCGAGAGCGATGTGTCGAGGACGAAGAACGCCTGCGCGTCGGCGCGCTCGCTTACGAGCCGCTGCCGGACGACGACCGGCTGCGCCGCAGCGACCGCGACGAGCGACGTGATCGCCACGAGAGCGACGACGACCGGGACGAGCGTGCGCTTGCGCGGCGGCGGCGCGGCGAGCGCCCGCCTGATCCGCCCGGAGCGGCGTTCCGTCGCGAGCAGCGCGACGAGCGGCAGCAGTGCCGCGAGCGCGAAGAGGGCATCGAGCGGCGTCAGGAACGAGACGTCGCCCATCAGTAGCCACTGCCGCTGAGGGTCGCGCCCTTGCCGCGCCCGAAGCCGTAGCCGGCGCGCGCGTCCCGTCCGATCCAGCCCTTGCTCGGCCTTCTCAGACGCAGCACGAGCTCGAGGTTCAACTTCGCGTCGACATTGGTGGGATCGACGAGGATCGCCTGCTCGAAGTAGCCCGACGCGCGTTTCAGCATCTGCTCGATCGCTCCGGTGTCGCTGGCCGCCGTCGGCGTCGTCACCACGAGGACGCCGAGGAGATTCGTGGCGAAGGACCGCTCCCTCGCGCTCGTGCCGCCGAGGCTGATGTTCATGAGGCGCTGCTGCGCCGCGGCGCGGAGCGTCGGCAGATCCTGGCGTTCCTCGGGATCGGCGCCGATCCGGCTGTACCAGAAGAACTGCAGCGCACGGCGATACGCCATCGTGTCGCCGGTGCCGAGCAGGGTGCTCGCGGGATCTCCCGGCAGCGACGTCGGCGGTCTCCAGAGTCCCTTATGTGCCGGCAGCGCGCGGAAGCGGAGATCGTCCTGTGCCACCGTCTTCCGCCAGGCGCTTGCGTCGAGAGCCAACAGCACGAGCAGCGTCCCGAGCCCGACGCAGAGGAGCGCGAGCAGTCCTGCACGGTGCCGGCGGACGTACCTCACGTCGCGGCTCCGATCGCGAGGCGGCTGTTCCAGCGTTCGTTGCCGGCGAGGAGGAGGACGAGCGTCAGGCCGAGGAGGAGCAGTGCCCACGGCTGGGCGGCGGCGATCGACTGCTCGTGCCGCTTCGCGGTGTGGGTGAAGACGCTCGGGTCGACGAACGTGTTCGCGCCGAAGACGGTCGCGAAGTACCGCAGGTGCACCGCGTCGGCGAAGAGTGGCACGATTCGCACCGGGATGTGCGCCTGGCGCAATCGCACCACCTCGGCGTCGAGGGCGGGCTGATCGGCGGCCGAGTCGTCGAGGTCGCTGACGATGAGGATCGCGCCGTGCTTGACGTGCGCGCGCACGAGCGCGAGGCGCGCCGCGGCGAGACCTGACGCGAGGCGCGTGCCGCCGCTGAACGTGTCCCAGGGCGACTGCGCGAAGAACGGCGTCGCGCCGTAGTAGCGCACCGGCGTGAAGAAGGGAATGAACTGGAGCAGTGCGCCTGGCGGCGAATTCGGTGGCAGCAGCTCGTAGGCCGTGTCGGAGAACATGACGAGCCCGATCGACTGGTTCGCGTCGACGATGCCGCGCAGCGTCGACGCGACGCGCGCGTACGTAGGCCCGGCAATGCTCGCCGACATGTCGACCGCGACGATGCCGGTGTTCGTGCCCTCCGGAAACACCGCTGCGCGCCCGCTGCCGGCGCTGCGCGCTGCGTGGAGCAGTCCGGCGAGCGTGCCCACGAGCGCCAGCGCGAGCACCACGCGCACGACCGACGTCCGGAGCGCCGCGCCACGAAGCGCCGGCAGCTCGGCGAGTCGCACGACGTTCCGGCGGCGGAGCGAGCCGAGCGGGGCGACTCTCACTCTGCGACCTCCTCCGGCTCGGGCGTTCGGCTCGTGCCGCGCGCGCGCTCGGAGAACGTCTCGACTTCCTCGTCCTCCGGTGTACGCGACGACCACGCGAGCTCGCGCGCGGTGCGCGACAACTCGTCGACCTCCGGCACGGGCGCCTCGATGGGGAGCTCACCTGCGACGCGCTCGAGCGCCTTGCGCTGGAGCGTCTCGTCACCGCGCGCGTGCGCCCACGCGAGCACGGCCAGCGCGCGCTCGAGCGGAGTGCCGGTCACCGTTCTCTCGGCGGGGATGCGGCGCGGCCGGACGACGCGGTACCAGCGCCCGGCGAGCGCGGCGGCAAGCAGGAAGAACGCACTCGCCGCTCCGAACGCGAGCCAGAAGAGGAGGCGCGGCGACATGCGATAGGTCGGCGCCGCGACGGGCGTGAGCTGGAAGCGCCAGTTGAGGTGGTTCGTCTTCTGGAGGAACGCGGTGACGCCGGGTGTCATCTGCGACAGCACCTCGACGTTGGGCCACGTCGCATCGAGTCCGTAGGCACGGCGCCCTCCGACGGAGAGATACGTGATGTGGATCGTCCGAAAGCGGAAGACGTGGTAGCGGTCGCTCGGCGGGACGGTTGG
>WNFR01005688.1_pt1 | contig 12766 bp, 8 predicted proteins | sample 5400221 | NCBI WGS metagenome assembly WNFR01 (sample SAMN13153357, study PRJNA577476) | soil metagenome | isolation source: 40 cm soil under Madrone tree | place: USA:California | collected 2016-06-14
CCTTCGCGCGAAGCGAGCTGCCCCGCGATGCGAACGGCGAGTTCGCTGTCGATCACAGGGATATTGATCGCTCCCTGGGCCTCGCTGCGAGCGTAGTCGCCCGCCAGCAGTTGACCATAGCCTTCGAATGTCTCGAGACTAGGACGCCGCGGCTCGAATAGGATCGCGCCTCCCGTCGTATTGCGGCCGAAGAGCGTTCCCTGAGGTCCCTTTAGAACCTGCACCGACTGAAGATCATAGTAAAGTCCGGGGCCCGACATCGGCACCGGAACTTCCGAGAGATAGCCGACGACAGCGGGACCTCCGCCCGCGCCTCCACCGGTGTTTTGACCGGTTTCACTTTGGCCGCGCAGGGTGAAGAACTGCTGACTGCTGCCGTGAGCATAGCTGGTTACGTACGCCGAAGGGACGAGCTGCTGCAGATCAGTCAGAGTGGAGACCCCCTGGCGCTGCAAGGTGTCCTGATCGAACGCGGAAATCGCCATGGGCACTTGCTGCAAGGACTCTTCGCGCCGCCGTGCCGTAACGACAATTTCCTCCATGGCGGCGTCCGGCCAGTTTCCGGAGGAGTTTGGAATCGCATTGCTCGAGACACCGCGCCTACGCGAAGCATCGCCGTTCTGGGCGAGACCGGGCGAATCCCCCGCTTTTCTTCCCTCACCTGCGACACTGCTGCCTCCTCCGCCGTTCGATAATGGGGGGACCGAACCTGGGGACGATTCCGACGTCCTCTCCGGCACGATGACGACGGTCTTCTCATCCGCCTTGCGGTAGGTGAGACCGGTTCCGGCGAGAAGCCGTTTCAGGGCATCGTCTACGCTCAATTGAGCCGCCAGCGCCTTCGCCGAGACGCCGGCAACCAAGCTCCTGTCGAACAGGATGTTGCTGTGGGTTTGGCTGGCCACCGCTCGAAGAGAATCGGCGAGCGGTTGAGCAGGCAAGTCGAACTTAGTCGTTGCTTGGGCATGTACGACCGCGGAAGCACCGAGGAAGGCGGCCGCCAGAATTGCCCGTGCGAGCACGCGCCGGATACTGCTGTACATTTTTTTATCCTCCCCTCTGTACAGGTAAGACGTGGCGGCGTCGTAAAAACCTCATTTGAACAAAGGAACTTCCCCGTCGCGCCTAGGGGCGAGCGGGTAGACTGGGCATGAGGGGATGATTCGCAAGGAGTACGTGTATCCGGCAGCGCTCAATTGCGTCGAAGGGGATTTCAAGCGGCCGTTAGGGCAAGGAATGCGTTCCCGATACCGGAGTGCCCGAGAGAACAATCTCATGCGGGCGCTCGCTTACCGTGAGTCCGTAGGTTTTTCCCACGGCCCTGGCAAAGCTCAGCGAGTCTCCCACTTGGAATAGACCGTTGACGAGCAGCGTTTTGGCTTCGGGCCGTTCGACGACGAGCTTGACCGAGCTGTAGCGATTCATCTCCGACGCCGCATTCGACAGCGGCGTGTCATCCAGAATGATGTGCCCCTGCCGCCACGCGATTGCTCTGCCCAGCGACGGCGTGTCGAGTTCAGCCTCCTTGTCCGCGGGGAAGGTCAACCGCTGACCGGGCGACAAGGTGAATACTTCGCCCGAGCTCGCCGCGCCTGTCAGAACATTGCCGGCACGCCGCCCGGGCGGTGAGGGCACCTCGGGCGTGACCGTCACCCTGCCCTCCACCAGCGTCACGGCCAACCCTTGCTCGTCCCGGCGGACGACGAAGGAGGTTCCAAGCGCATTGACCCGCCGATTGCCGGCCTCGACGACGAACGGCCAATCCGGTCTTTTGGCCACGTCAAACAACGCCTCGCCCGTCTTGAGCTCTACCTTCCGGACTGTTCTATCGTAGCGCACGATCACATGCGTGGCGGTATTGAGAAACACGCGTGTGCCGTCCTGCAGCGTCAGCGACCTCTGCTCGCCCACACCGGTCGAGACGCCCGCATGCTGGTAAAGAAATATCCCCAATACGATTCCGGCTACCGCGAGGGTCGCTGTGGCAAACGCCAAGGGTACGCGACCTCTCCGCGGCGGCGGTGCAGTGACGGCAAATGGCATGACTCGCCGCAAGTTCTGCGACTCTTCCCAAACTTCCGTGGCAAGCTCGAATGCCCTGGCATTCAGCGGGCTGGCCTGCAGCCATTGCTTCACGCCAGCCACGGCGGCTTGATCGCGGTCGCCGCCATGCAGCCGCGCAATCCATACTCCCGCTTCGGCGAGACGCTCGGGCGGTATCGCTTCCTCCCGTATTTCCTCGCGGGTGTTCATTCGCGTTGCCGCTGCATGGCCAAGACTGTCACCGCGCTGGCGATGTGCTTCTCCACGGCGCTCTTGCTCACTCCGAGCTTGCTCGCGATTTCCGCGTGGCTGAATCCTTGCAGCCGGTGCATGAAGAAAATTTCGCGGGTGCGAAGACCCACGCGATCGAGCGCATCCCTCATCCTGAGAAGACGTTGTTCGGCCGCAAGAATCTCATCCGGCGTGGGACTTATGTCGACGAGGTTTAGCTCTTCGACGGACTCCCTCTCGTAGAGGCCGCTGCGTGAGTGCCGATGGACGTCGACTGCAAGGTTCATTGCAGTACGCGTCACAAAGGCCTGCGGATGACGCACCTCCCGGCCGGCATTGGTGTAGGCGTGCAAGCGCAGCATCGCCTCTTGAACGAGATCTTCGGCGTCCTCCGGCGTCGCTCCGCCGCGGCACAGCAGCTTTTTGAGACGGCGCAGTTGGCTCTTCAGCGCGTACATATCGACAACAATGGCACGAAAACCGAGCTGCTTCCAGCGCGGCATGGACCCACACCGCGATGGGTCAGGGCGAAGGAATCCACTGAGGTTTTCCGTAGGCTGCAACGTCTTTGCCGCCGAATGGCCTGCGCAAATCTGGCGACGTCGCGATTCGGGATTCGCGATTCGGTAACCGTCAATGCCGGCGCCCTTCCGGCCCCCCGTGGACTTTCGATTCCGTCGTGACTCGCGATCAATGACGTCCCAGATGCCGATCAAAGAAGTTTACGATGACACGGTAAACCTCCTTTGATTCCGGAAGGTCGGGATCGATGAAGAACGCGTGCCACATACCGTCCCATATGTGCAGTTCAGTTTCGACGCCAAGATTCGTAAGGGCTGCTTGCGTGTGAAACAAGGAACTAACCGCGAAGTCGCGAGATCCGGCGAGGAGTAGTGTCGGCGGAAATTTGGCGAGGACATCGGTCGAGTTGATGGGCAGTACTAGCGGGTCCGAGATTGATACTTCACTGAAATAGGGGGAGAAACTCAACTCGCCCGACCTGGCTCCAACGAGGGGGGATTGTGCTGACAAAGGGAAGGCCACGTACGTGGAGTCGCCCCCAAATCCGCTCGCGGAACCGCAAAATGTGCCAATGGCCCCAGGTCGCGGCAGTTTGAGTTTCTGAAGCCACGCGATTGACTCAGCCGTCAATATCCCACCTGCCGAGCACCCATAGATACCTATATTTGCAGAATCATGCGTTCGCAGCAGTTCCTGGTATACCGCCGCTACGTCCTCGCTTGCCGCGGGAAATTTGAATTCAGGCCCCTGCCTATAAGCCACGGTGACTACAGTGATCCGGCCAATGCTGGCGATCGGTACGGACTCTTCCTCTCCGCCGGGGCCTTCGCCCCAGAGGAACGCCCCGCCGTGTAGATTGATTAAAACGCGATTCCGATTCTTTTTTGCCACTCCGCCCTTTGGCGTGACGACTTCAGTACGGACGCCACCCATTGCCTGCTGCTTTATATTGACCGGGTAAAGGTCCTTCGCCCGGGCTGCGAGTGCGCGGTTATATTTGTCGTAAAACTCCCGCAGCGTCTTGATATCGGCTCCCGCCGGCGGTACCTGTTGGGGTCCCGCGGTTCGCTTGACAAAGGCGTTTCGCGACTCGATGCTGGCAAAGCTCGAGAACGGTACGTCCAAGGGCTGCAAATGGACAGTACCGCTGGAATCGACTTGGGAAGCTGGGAGACTGCTTTGGCCTGCGCTTGCGACACCATTCGACATGAACGCCGTGAGATTGAGGGAGGCCGTAATTGCTGCTCCAATGAGTACTCTCCAGCTGGCATGCTTGATGAGAGAAAGCATCGGGCCCTTCGCGCAGCGCGCACGTGCGATGTGAACAATTTGGTCTTGACGACGACAATCCATTTAGCGCCCTCCCCCGCAAGTAACGCCTAAACACCCTATTCGCCACCCTCTCCGGTCTACTTCTGGACGCCAAACCGGTAGCGGAGGTCGACGCCGAACATGCGAGGCTCACCGTAAAACGACGTGACCCTCCCGTCCGATACATAGTTGCTGTATTGCCCGACGCGGTACGTTCTATCGGTGGCGTTGGAGATGAAGAGCGACGCATCAAACGCCGAGCGCATGATCCCGTTCCAACTCAGGTTTAGATTCACCAAACCGTAACCGGAAATATAGTCCAACGGTTGAACTGCCGGAGCGTCGAAGAACTTCGATTGATATGAATATGACGCGCCAATACCGACTTCGCCAATCGCCGCATCGAGCGGCAAAGTGTAGATCGTCGTGACACTGGCCTTGTTCGTGGGCAAGTAGCCGAAGGGTATGCCGACCAGCGAAGGCGCAGCGGCGGGGTCGATCTTGGTGTATACACCGCGGTTGTAGGAATAGGATGCCGCCACCTTCAAATTCTTGACTGGAACGATGCTACCCTGAAACTCGAAACCGTCAATTTCTGCTTTCGACGCATTCGCGGTGAAGTTTGACTGCACGCCACCGGGTAATGTCTCGGACACGAGGCGCTGAATGTCCTTGAAATCAGAATGGAAAACATCGGCATCGATTTGGGCGGGCGCGTTCCAAACCATGAACTCCGATTTCAATCCAAGCTCGACGTCGACCGCGGATTCCGGCGCGAAGCGAAATTGCGGAGTCGACACGCCGCCTGGAGTGAAGCCGAAGGATGGGTTGAAGCCTCCGGGAACATAACCTTTACTCGACCTAGCATAGAGAAGCGTACCTGTGGTGAATTGGTAGTCCAGACCGAATGTCCAGGAATTGCCGGTGCTCGTACCCGAGCTGGCAAAGAAGCAATCCGTCTGCGGATACGTTCCCGACGACGTGAGGCACGCGTTACCGATGCTTGGACTGTGGGCCCCGATGCCATAGGCAAAATTGTCCCGCGTATAGCGATACCCCGTTGTCAGCTTGAGGCCGTCGAGTCCATCGGATACGGCGCCAAGATCAAGGGTAGTCTGAACGTAGGCGCCACGACTCCGTTCCGAATTCGTCTGATTCGACTGCAAGATGACAAAATTGCCCCCGGCGACATCGACCTCGTAGGGCTGAGCAGCGATATTGTGGCCGTCTTCGTAGTACACTCCGGCCGTCCACTTGAGCTTGTCATAAAGTGCAGTGCCCTGCAGCTGAGGCTCATCTGTGTATGTCCCGACTTGGGTATGCCAACCGCCGGTGCGCGGAGCCACGAGATCGTCCAGGACTAAAGTGGTTCCGTCGACATCCTCCGAGTTACGCCATTTTTGCACTTGATAGCTGAAGATATTCTTGAACTGAGCCGCATCGCTTATGGACCATCGTGTCGTATTGATGATTCCGTAGTTGTAACGCTTGTCGATTTCATCGTCAGACAAAGCGGTTGATCGGATGCCCGCGGCCTGCTGCTGTGCGAAGATCGGCAGCAAAGTCGCGCCAAACTGCCCAGCCGGATTGACTGCCGATAGAACAAAACCATCTCCGTGTCCGTTGCTGTGGAAGGCGCTGAAAATTGTATAATTCTCCACACTCTCAATTGGACGCCACACAACGCTCACACGAGCCGACCAATAGTCTCTATTGTCGTAATCCTTACCCGGAAAAATCGGACCTCGATCGATGGTAAATCCATCTCTTTTCTGCACTTGAGCCGCAAAGCGGACCAGGAGCCGGTCGTCAACCAGCGGTATATTGATTGCAGCGGTAGCATTCTTCATGTTGTAGTTGCCACCGCCGGCCTCGATGAAGCCTTCGAAGTCGGTGGTCGGTTTTCGCGGAACAAATAGAATGACGCCGCCCGTCGTATTCTTACCGAAGAGTGTCCCTTGAGGTCCCTTCGCAACCTGAACATTTTCGAGGTCGTAGAATAATCCGGGGCCTGCGGCATTGGTGGGAACCTCGGCGAAATAGGCGACCACACCGCTGCCGCCGCCAGCGAGGACCGCGCCCGGCCCGGATCCTCCCGTCGGCCCCATCCCGCGGATAGCAAAGGTGTAGTCGTCGCGGGTCACACTGCTTGAGACGCTGAGCGAGGGGACATAGTTTTGCAGGTCGGCCGCCGTTTCGATGTTCTTGCGTCTCAATTCATCGCCGCTCAGAGCGGTGATCGCGACGGGTACCGAGTTCATGTTCTCTTCGCGCCGCCTTGCGGTGACAACGATTTCTTCGAGCGCCGCAAGTTTCTGCCCGGACTTCTCGGTGCTCTTATCAGTCTGCAGCTCGTTGCTGGATGTCTTTGACAAGGATTTCCCTTCGACCGGCGCGAGATCCACGTGTTCGGTTGGATCGCTCTGAGAACCGGTCCCCGCCGGCGCGCCGAGCTTAGATGGTTTCATCTCAATTGCGGCCGCGGGATTGTTACTCACCAGAGCTACCGCGCGCTCCCCTACGTAACGATGATCCAGGCCGGTTCCCGCAAGGAGCACTGTCAACGCATCCTCAGTTGAGATATCTCCGCTGACGGGATTGAACTTCTTGCCTTTCAAATCATTGGCCGACGCTAGAATCTGGACTCCAGCTTGGGCTCCGAAGGCGCGGATCGCCCCCGCAGGGTCTTGCGCAGACACGTTGAACGCATGCACCTCCTGCGCGGCGGCTGGCAAGGGCACGGCGACAGCAAGAAGCGATGCTAGGATGAATGCGCTCATCGAACCATTTATGCGGCATCTCGGTGTGGTCATAGTCCCCCCGTTTGGCGCTGCATTGCGCTATTGTTGTGGCGCCGATTCGCTTGTCGGAGAGCGCCGTACGGAGAAGATGAACGACTTGGGACTTCCCCCTAATCGAGTCTCAATTCAATGTTTTGGACGGCTCTGGTTGCAGCCTGATGACGTCGCCATCGGGAATCGCCCGTGCCTTCAGCGCGGCCGCGGCGGCCGCTGAAAAGCCCTCGAGATCGATCGCGCGAAAGACGCCGACGATCGGCATCGCTGCCAGCGTCGGGTCATCGATCACGATCTGGCGCCGGTTGTGGCGATTGATCTCGGCCACCGCTGTCTGCAGGGATTCCCCGTCGAAGGACACCATGCCCTCGCGCCAAGCTAGCTGTCGATCCGCTTTGGCCGGCGCAATGGGTTCGACATCCGGGGCGCGCGAGCGTGCGATGACCGCGTGCTCGTGTGCCGCCACGCGCTTCACGTCAGGCCGTGACGCCGGCGCCGTGGTCGGGCCGAGCCCCGACAGCGTCTTCGAATCGCCAACCTCAACGACGCCTTCGGTCACCGTGACATCCACCTGCGCGGCGTCAAGCCGCACTGCGAACGCTGTGCCGACCGCGCGCACCGCGGCGTCGTTCGCGTGCACAATGAATGGCCTGGATTTATCGTGCGCAACCTCGAAGAGTGCTTCGCCGCGAACCAGCCGAATGTCGCGCTGCTGCGTCGTCAACCGCACTGTCACTTCGCTGGCGGTGTTGAGCAATAGGGTCGAGCCATCCTCGATCGCAATTCTCCGCACCTCGCCGATGCCGCTCGTGTAGCGCTCCTGCGCTTCACGCAAAATCAACCAGGACAAGCCGCCGCCGAGCACACCCATGGCGGCAATTCCCGCGACAAGCAGCTGCCGGCGAGGTAGGGTCGCGCGTCTTGCTTCAGGTCTCGCCCCGACACCTGCTCTCGCGGCGGCCGGCTCAGGAGCGGGTTCCTCCGCCACCGGTTGCGCGACACGGGAGCTTTCCGCGGCGCTACTCGCCGAACCCTGCAACGCCGCCAGCCGATCGAGATCGACCCATTGTGCCCGTGCGCGCACGTAGGCGCCACGATGCCGCGAATCCGCGGCAAGCCAGGTTTCGAGTTCTCGCTCTTCGTCCGGACCTAAAGCGCCGGCATCCGCGCGCACTGCCCAACGAGCGGCGAGTTCGCTAATCGTTTCCATGGTCCGTGTCATCGGCTCGTTTCGCCGGCGGCTCCGAATGTGTTACCTCTCCGGTCGACGGCAGCGTCGCGAGCGCCGCCCCAATGCGCGCCAGCGCCCGGGTTAGATGATTCTCAACTGTCTTTTCGCTCAATCCCATGCGCGCCGCGACGTCCCGATGTGACAAGCCCTCGAACTTACGCAACTCGAACACCCGCCGACACTGCACGGGAAGCGCTGCAACAATCACCCGCAAGCGGTCGAGTTCCTGCCTGGCGCCAACCCGCCGTTCCGGTCCGGGCTCCTCACTGATGAGGTTCAAGGAGTCGATTTCCCCCAAAAGCTCGATCGGCACGATCCGACTACGACGGGCATATTCCGCCAAGAGGTGCCTCACCGTCGCGTATAAGTACGCGCGCCCATTGCGAATAGTCGCGAAATCGGCCGCCCAGATGCGCGCAAACGCTTCCTGAACTAAATCATCTACGTCGTTGTCGCCCAACGCGCGAAGACGGCGCCGCAGCCATCCCCGAAGCTCCGGTTCGTACGGCAGAATATTCGCAGCAATCCATCGATAGCGAGCCGGCTCATCCATGCCCTGACAGCATAGTGAAGATTTTACGACACGCAACTATCGTCGTCAGTCGACCATCACCCACGCTCGTTCTGACACGCTGGTATCCGGCACTAGTGCAATATTGGAGGCAGGAGCGACACGAAGCGAACGACCTACTGAGCCGCGAGAAGGAGTTCCTTCGGGCGTCCGTTTGATTCGACCGATCGATGAGGACCCCAGGGGCTAGTCGCCCGCCATTTCGCCCTTCAACGCCAAACGTATCGACTCTCCGTAATCACCGAAGCGGACATTTGAACTTGGCTGTTACAAGCGAACTTCGCTGAACGGGTAATCTGTAAAATAGAGTTTGTCTATCGAATATCCATTTCCATTTGAACACGTTGGTCGCATCCCGTGCCGGCAAATCTTGGGGCGACCCTTCTTTTTCTTGACGGGCGTTCACTGTACAGCACAGCCAACACTAGCGCTTCATCGGGGCGTCGCGGCCTCCGCTTCGCGGGCGTCGACAACGAAATTGAGCAGCCGCTTGTATCGGCCAATTCGAATCATGTCTCTCGGAGATACGTTACCGAGTATGGGATTGGCGAGTTCAAACCAAAGACCCACTTTTTGCGCATCGCCGGCAAAGAACTCAGCAACGAGATTTGCAATATTTGCGATTTCACGCAATCTCTCCGCCACAGGCTCCGGAATATGCGCATCGAAGCGCACAGAGGATTTCGCCACCTGCGAGATCATTTTTTGACGCTTGATTTCGACTGTTTCCTTTGCGGTTATTGCCTCCGCTTCGATCCACATCTCCTCGCCTCTTGGCAGAATCAGCAGGCCGCGCTCAGCACCCGCATGCTCAAGCACCGTCTCCATAAGAATTTTGATCAATCTATTGATGTCGATCTCGCCCGCTACAGCCTGCGACAGTTTCACGACCGTCGTGAGATCTAGCCGCTCGATGAGCGTGTCTAGCCTGGGACCCGATCCAAGCCTCTCCGGGTGTGGGACGAGATGTGGATACTTCAGGTCCATCTGACGGACCTTGCCATCGGCACCCCAACGAACGTAGCAGGCGCGCGCATTTTGCAGATACGCATTACAAGTGGTCGTAAATCCTCGATCTGCATAAAACCGTGCAGCCAACTCGTGCGCAAGACCTTCGTTCTGGATGAAGCCGTTCTCGCGAGCGGATCGAATTGCCTCTTCGTAGTGACGTTCCGCATCGAGTTCTCGGCCTTGGATGCGTGCTATCTCCGCGCTTACCAGCGTGGCGCGGTTTTCCGAGCATGTTGAGCGCGCCGTGTTCATAGTCTCAGGTGAGGTCGAAATCGCGGGCCAATCGGAGACGTTCGGCGAAGCGCAGTTTGTAGTTTTCAGGCCTGGTGCAGAAGTCGTCCTGCGGGCACGAGGCAGCGCTCATCTAATATTGGTGGGGGGCGAACCCTTTCCTGAGCCACGACACATCTATTGGAACTTCGTTTCAACCTCGAAAGAGCGCATCGAGCAGGCGAAGGATGATTGGCGGCAGAACCGATTTCCCAAAGTCGCCGGCGAAACAGAATTCATCCCGCTGCCCCCAGATCTCCCCTTGTCTTAAGGCTGAGGCCACGAGAGCATCTACTTTTCCGATGGACCTCTGCGTCTAACCGCCTCCGGTCAATAGTCCCGTTTCGGTTCTGAGATGATTCTGGAACTTCGTTGACCCGTGAGGTAACTCCACGCCCATTGAATCTGAACTCGTAACCGGTTCTGCAACTGCGCGCCCTTTAGTGCCGCTTTTTTTCTTGTCTCCAAACGGATGATTAAACCCGATGTGCAGGGTGTGGTCGTTAACCCGATGAACCATATCCGCTCACAAGCTCTCGTCATGCAGCCCCGATAAGGGAGCGGTCCTTACGTTGTATCCCATCAACGTACGCGGCCGAAAAAGCTCGTTGTGGAAGTCTTGTCGCGAGGGCCGTCGGTTCCAAACAACCATGCATTGGGTTCGTGATCGTCAGCATCGCGCACCGACAAGGCCCGATTGCGCGCTTCGCGCGCCGGGCCATCCGCATGGTAGATCACGCCCATCTCTCGGGCGGTCAATTGCACGCTCCCGGTGCGCTCCAGGCGGACACGCTCGTAGTCGGACAGCGCGGCGGGAATGTCGTCCGATTGCCGAGCGATTTGGTCGGCTAGTGAAACCGCGTCCTCGAGCGCCATACAGGCCCCTTGTGCGAGGTATGGCAATGTTGGATGGGCTGCATCGCCCAGCAGAGTGACTCGGCCGTGAGTCCAGCCCGGCATCGGATCACGATCACAGAGCACCCACATCCGCCAGGTCTGCACGAGACTGAGCAACCGTCGCACGCGTGGGCAGGCATCGGCAAAGCCAGCATTGAGTTCGGCTGCGTCTCCTGAAGTGTCCCAACCTTCCAGATATCGCGAGGAGTGAAAGATGGCGACGATGTTGAGTGACTTACCGCCGGACACTTTGTAGCAGACGAGGTGATGTCGCGGTCCCACCCAGACCTCCACGTTATCACTCAGCAGGTCAGGCGAGATTTCCGGGACCGACAACACCGCTCGATAGGCGATATGGCCGGATACTCGGGGTGGCCCATCGCGCAGGATTGCCTGTCGTACCACGGACCAAAGGCCATCTGCGCCGATGAGGGCCGACACGACCGCCGTTGCGCCGCTCTCCAGTGTCACCGTCACCTCGCCCTCGCCTTGCACGAACGAGCGAACTGACTCTCCCAGATGAAGTTCTATAAGATCGGGATAGCTGCGCGCAGCCTGCAGCAGCACTTTTTGCACATCTCCTCGGTGTCCAACCCGATAGGAGTAACCGAACCGACTTTGAAACGATCCTTCCAGCCGCTGACGGCAGATCTCGGACCCCGAGAGGCTATCCATCAGCACAATAGCGCGAGGCTCAAAGGCGATGTCTTGCATCGGGTGCTGAACGCCTAAACGCTCGAACATGCGAAAAGCATTGGGACCCAGTTGGATGCCGGCACCGGCCTCCCGTAACTGTGTGACGCGCTCGTAAACCCTTACTGCGAGCCCGTGACGAGCCAGCGCGATGGCGGCGCTCAGGCCGCCAATACCGGCACCGGCGATGCCTATGGGTTCCATGACTGCATTGTCTGTGTGAGAAACCAGGCTACTGTCTATTGGGCCTGCGTGACGATCGTATCCTGCCGACCCAAATCCAGGTTGGCATGACCGTCACGTAGAGTGAGCGTCATTCTGTCGCCCGGCTTGAGGAAGCTTGCACCGGCGAGCAATTCCGCACGCATCGCATCACGCCGCGGGATATCGGCGTGTAGTTGGTTCTTCAGGATCTCGAATAGCTTGGGGGAACCCTGCGCGATGACTCCTCCCGGCGTCCCGGTCAGAATCACGTCGCCGCGGCTCAATGACATGAAGCTCGCGACGTGCGTCAGCGTCTCGGCCGGCTTGTAAATCAGATTGGACGACACCGCCGACTGCCGGGCATCGCCGTTCAGCCATAGCTTCAATTCCAAGTGCTCAAGCGTTGCGGCGACCTCGCCGCGGTCCAATAGATACAGCACGGGCCCCGCAGGGCAAAAGGTCCATGCACTTTTGCCCTCAAACCACTGAAAGAATGACGCACCGAACATCGTGTCGCGAGCCGAGACGTCATTACACAAGACGACGCCGGCCACCACCTCGCCGATGGTGTCGTTCCCGATGATCTGCGCCGGACGCAGATCGCTTCGCAGCACGACGCCGATTTCTGCCTCGTAGTCGAGGAGCTGAGTGTTTGCAGGACGACGGACGGAATCATAGGGACCGGACAGTGAAGAACTCGCCTTCGTGAAAAGAAGATTTTGCTTTCGTTCGTGATGCCCCGCCTCGGCCGCATGATCGCGATAGTTAAGACCCTGGCAGAGCAAGCGGGCATCGGTGGTGATGGGCGAGCGCAGGGCGCTACCTAAAATGTGACGGGACACTCCAGCGTCCAACAGCGAACGGTTGCCTTCAACCGCCGCGATCAGATCGCCCGTGGTCTCGGCGCGCGTATCCAGCGGGACAACGTCGATCGATGCTTCCGCTGCTGTGGGCGCATCCCCGACAATTCGGCCCCATCGACTACCA
>WNFR01017757.1_pt1 | contig 12764 bp, 9 predicted proteins | sample 5400221 | NCBI WGS metagenome assembly WNFR01 (sample SAMN13153357, study PRJNA577476) | soil metagenome | isolation source: 40 cm soil under Madrone tree | place: USA:California | collected 2016-06-14
GCCAATGTTTACCTCGCGGCCAATCGGATTTGTGAGCTGTCCCTACAAGGAAGCAAGCCAAGTTCCCAAGGGGCTGGGCGCTAAACATGACGCCGATGGCGTGCTCAAGATTCTGCCTGAGTTTGAGCCGGGGCTCACCGACATCGAAGGCTTCTCGCATCTCATCGTCATCTGGGAGTTCGATCGCAGCCAGGGATTTGAGTTGACCGCCTCGCCGCCTTCTGACAATCGTTCGCATGGTGTGTTTGCAACCCGATCGCCGCTGCGTCCTAATCCAATTGCGTTGACCACCGTCGAGCTGCGCCGCCGCGAAGGCGCGGAGCTGCACGTTCGGGGCGTCGATATGCTGGATGGCACACCGATTCTCGATATCAAACCCTACCTGTCCAACATTCCAGATGAGAAGCTACGCCGTGGCTGGCTAGCCGAAGCTGAGGCACGGAAAAACTAAAAGCTAGGGAAAAAAGTTGGTTCCATAACCTCAGCGGCTGAAGCCGCCACCAAGAATGAATCCGTTATCGCAGCGCTCAAAGCAGTGCGCCACCCAAAATCCGACTCGTCCTCGTCGCACTCTTCCGCTTGCCTGAAGCTAATCGCACCAAAAGCGTGAAACTAATGCGCAGCAAAGCCTGAAACTAGGTGGCAAAGTAAAAGGGCGGCTATGAGCCGCCCCAATTTCTAAATTAGGTTGAGAGACGTTTACGCCGGCGCCGGATGCTCGCCGCCCTTGGCAATTCCTGGCCTGCCGGGCTCGGGCTTCAGTACTTGCTGTATACCGCCATCGTCCGGCTTGGAAGGAGGCGCCATCTTCGGCAGTTCTTTGCCTTCGATGATCATCTTGATCTCATTCGCGTCGAGCACTTCGCGTTCGAGCAGTGCCAGGGCGATTCGGACCAAAGTGTCATGGTTTGAAGCCAGAACACCTTTGGCGGTTTCGTATCCCTTGCCCACCAGGCGTTTCACTTCCTCGTCGATCTTGATCGCCGTGGCCTCGCTGTAGTCGCGGTGTTGCGCGATTTCGCGGCCCAGGAAGATTTGCTCTTCTTTCTTGCCGAAGGTCAGCGGGCCAAGATCGCTCATGCCGAATTCGCAAACCATTTTGCGGGCGAGCTCGGTTGCACGCTCAATGTCATTGCCAGCACCGGTGCTCATCTGGCTGAGGAAAATTTCCTCTGCCAAACGTCCCCCCATCATGATGGCGATTTCGGTCTCGAGATATTCCTTGGTGTAGTTATGCTTGTCGTCAATGGGCAACTGCATGGTGACGCCCAGCGCCATTCCGCGAGGAATGATCGTGACCTTGTGCAGCGGATCGGAGTTAGGCAGCTTGGCTGCAACCAGCGCGTGGCCAGCCTCGTGATAAGCCGTGACTTTCTTTTCCTCGTCCGAAAGCAGAAGCGACTTGCGCTCGACTCCCATCAGGACTTTGTCTTTCGCGAGCTCGAAGTCATACATCAGCACAGCTTTGCGGTTCTGCCGGGCCCCAGCCAACGCCGCCTCGTTGACCATGTTAGCCAGGTCAGCGCCAGAGAATCCCGGGGTCCCACGGGCCAATACCGAAAGCTCAACATCATCGGCAAGAGGAATCTTGCGGGTATGTACGCGCAGAATCTCTTCGCGCCCGCGGACGTCAGGCCTGTTAACGACCACGCGGCGGTCAAATCTTCCAGGCCGCAGCAGCGCCGGATCAAGCACGTCCGGACGATTGGTGGCCGCCATCAGGATGACGCCTTCGTTGGATTCGAATCCGTCCATCTCGACCAGCAGTTGATTCAGTGTCTGCTCGCGCTCATCGTGCCCGCCACCGAGTCCGGCGCCACGATGCCGCCCGACAGCGTCAATCTCGTCAATAAAGATGATGCAAGGCGCGTTCTTCTTGCCCTGCTCGAACAGGTCGCGAACCCGCGACGCGCCCACGCCCACAAACATTTCAACGAAGTCTGAACCCGAGATGGAGAAGAATGGGACGTTAGCTTCTCCAGCAACCGCTCTGGCAAGCAGGGTCTTACCCGTTCCAGGAGGCCCGACCAGCAGCACACCTTTGGGAATCCGCCCACCCAACTTCTGGAATTTCTGGGCCTCGCGCAGAAACTCAATAATCTCTTTCAGCTCCTCTTTGGCCTCATCTACTCCGGCGACGTCCTTAAACGTCACTTTCTTCTGCTGCATGGAGAGCAGGCGCGCACGGCTCTTCCCGAATGAAAGCGCCTTGTTTCCGCCGGTCTGCATTTGGCGGATCATGAAATACCAGAGTGCCGCCAGCAGGGCGAGTGGCGCGAACAGGTTCACCAGCCAGCCCCAACTGCTGTTGCTCACATCTTTTACGGTGATGCTGACACCCTTGTCCTGCAACTTCTTGATCATCTCCGGATAGTTGGCCGGGGTCGTGGTGTGGAACTGCGACCCATCAGCCTTCTTTCCGGTAATTTCCATGCCCGTCAGGGTCACTTCTTTCACTGCGCCCTGGTCCACGTCTGCCATGAACTGCGAGAAATTGGGTTCCTGGACCTTTTGACCCGAGTTCGCGTTCTTGACAACCTGCCAGAGCAGGACCGCGGACACCAAAATAACTACCCAAAAAATAACCGTCTTAACCGTTGAATTCACTGAAAAAGCTCCTGAGAAAGGCCGCCTTGTCTCTCACCCCGGCACGCGAAAACCGCGCGCATTGGAGACCCGGTAGGGAAACCCGGCGGAACTGCATCTCTCCCATCAGATTAGATGCTGGCCCCGGAATTTAGATCGACAAAATGCCGCTACCACATTCTACCCCGCTCTGGGGGAAAATGCGGCAGCATGTTCAAATAACTTAGGTCACAAGAGAGCGTCGTTGGCTGCTCGTCGTTGGTCGGTGGCCAACATAGGGTGAATCGTACTTACCTCTCCTGCTCCAGGATGGGAGATTCTCGAATCAGGACACCCTTGTGACCCTTCGCTGTCGCGTCGCGCCTCACACCGAGGCCGCGTACCCAAACAATCTCATCGCCTCTCGCGACGACCGTCCACTGCTTCTTTTCCTCTCCGATAATGTGGCGGTCCTGCAGCAGCTCCTTTAATTTTTTGGGCTCTTTTGTATGGGGCGGCCAGAACCGCTCCCCCGCCCGCCAATTTCGGACAATCAGTCCATTCTCCGCTAAGTCGAAATCGAGCAACTGTACGGGACCAGAAGGACCAGACTGATCGGAACCCGCAGCCCCACCTACAATCAGGGCTTCCAGCACGAGACTTGCTTCAAACACAGCGACTCTCCCCGGCACCGGCAGAGGATATTCGTAATCAGGCAAATCGATCTGTGCCGTGCGAAACTCAAGCTTGCCGTTTTGCCGCGAGACTGTCCATCCTGCGGAGAGAACACAGCAGCTGCCGTCCTTCAGAGCTAGCACTTCTTCGACCTGCCGGAATTCCAGGCCGAGCCCAAGCGACTCGGCAGCTGCTCGCACCATTCTTCTCTGCAAGGCAAGTGGCAGATCGCCAAGGCCTTTGCCGTGCAGTACTCCGCCCGATTCATTTTCAGCTTTGTTCCATAAGCCGGGTAGCTGCCGTACAACCGTCTCCGTCCAATATTCTTCTTCCCCTCTCGCGATTTCAGCCGCTTCTGCCAGCGTCTCCCGCACAGCCGGATTCACATGTTTCTCAAGGCGGGGAATAATGCCGTGCCGGACACCGTTTCGCGTGTGCCGCAAGTCGCGGTTACTTGAATCCTCGCGCCAGCTCTGGCCGATTTCGGTTAGATACGCTTCCAGCTCTTTTCGCGATGTTGACAGCAGTGGTCTCACGACGGCGCAGTTAGTTTGCGGTGAGGTCTGGCTGAAAGCTGACGGCTGAGAGCTGATAGCTAGCTTGGGATAAATTCCTGCCAGTCCGCGCGTCCCCGCCCCGCGCGCAAGTTTTAAGAGCACAGTTTCCGCCTGATCGTCGATAGTGTGGGCGGTCGCAATCTTGTCCAACTCCCTCGTCTGGAGAAGGCGCTCAAAGAATTCATATCGGAGGCGGCGTGCCGCCGTCTCGAGGCTCAGCTTCTTCTCAGCTGCATAAGCCTTAGCATCCTGACTCTCGATGACAAATTCCAGACCATGACTCGCCGCCATCTCGCGGACGAATTGCTCGTCCTGATCCGATTCCGTTCCTCTTAATTTGTGGTTGAGATGAACAACAGAAAGGACAAGTCCAAGTTCGGTCCGCAGTTCAACGAGTAATCGGAGCAGCGCAATCGAATCCGCCCCGCCGGAAACCGCAACGCCCACACGATCTCCCGGCCGCAGCAGATCATGTTTCCGGACATAGCCAACCACCGAATTCGCCAGCTTGTGCACGGCTCAATGGTAATCCCAACCCGTGTGGGTCAGACATTCTTGTCCGCCATGGGCCAGCCATTAGCACAGCATTTCTGTTCAGCGCTCCCAGGTAAGCACAGTGAGGTAACCTTGACAGCCCCAGTTGCACGCTACGCACAGTCAAATGCGTCGGATCCGAATGTCCGACCCACACGGTCTGTGCTCACTCCAGCATCCGGTTCACTTCCGCATGGGAAGGCGCTCCGTCCAGCATCCGATACGTGCCCGAGGTTTGTAGTTCCTCTGCAATCCGACGCGCCAGTCCAAGTGCAGCTCGCATCGGAGATGACCCCAGGCTGACCCGCGCCACTCCGAGTTTCTGTAAATCGGGAATCGACGGAGAGCCCGGCCCAGCAAGAATATTGACTGGGAACCGCAACTCTTGTACCAACTGGCCAATTGTTTCAGGATCCCGCAACCCCGGCGTGAACAGGCAATCCACGCCTGCATCGCGAAAAGCCGCAAGCCGGCGAATAGTTTCGCCGAACCGTGTTATTGGCTTCCCCACCTCTAGGAGATAAACATCGGTACGCGCATTCAGAACCAGCGGAACTCCAGCACGCTGCGCTGCCTCTCGCACTGCCACGATCTTCTCAAGCTGCAAAGACAACGCGCATAACGGATGCTCGCGATCACCCGTCGCGTCCTCAAGGTTCAAACCAACCGCTCCAGCTTCAATCACGCGGCTTGCCGTTAACGCGGCATCTTCCGGTCTATCGCCATACCCAGCCTCGACGTCAGCCGTCACCGGGATTTTCACCTTTGCCGTAATTCGTGCGACAGCAGCGAGCATCTCGTCGCGCGAAATCTTCTGCCCGTCAGGATAGCCGAGCGAGAATGCGATTCCCGCGCTGCTGGTCGCGATCGCCGCCATTCCGGCTTCTTCGAAAATACGCGAGCTGGCCACGTCCCAGGCGTTAGGCAGGACTAGTATCTTCGGGCCGCGATGCATTGCACGAAAGGCATTCGCGTTGGCGGACTGCTCTGCAATGTTGATTGCACCGTTCATGGAAATCAGGCGCTGGTGCCCTTCTGTTGATGTACTTGTGCCCTCAGCCTGTCCAGAAATTTCCCGACGCTCACGACCGCGCGGCCCACAGTTCCCCGCCCAATCTCCTGCACACCATCTCGCGCTGAAACCCGCACGGTGTAGAACCGGCCGTCAAAAGATTCCACCACCGCTTCTGCCCGGATGTGCGCGCCCACCAGGCTTGCCACGCGGTGCTCAACATTTATCGCCGTCCCAACACTGATCTCATCACCTTCACAATAGGGTTGCAGAGCATGAAAGGCAGCGGTTTCCATCAAGCGAATCATGTCGGGAGTGGAATACACCGGCGGCAGTTCCGAGTGATGCGAGGTCAGCGTGTGCTTGAACTCGATCGTCTCTTCCGCTTCGCCGCGCGCGTCAATGGGGACGGGTTTTATGGAATTGAATCACTGAATGATTGAATCATTGAGGGATTGAGCGACTCATTCAGCCTCGGACAGGTAGCGGGTTTCAATGATTCAATCCCCCGATGATTCAATGATTCAATCTCATCTTTCCGTCCAGAATCTTTCGCTTAAATATTTGTCGCCGGAGTCGGGCAGAATAGTGACAAACACTGCTTCCTGATCTTTCGGGAGCTTGTGAGCCACCTGCAGGCATCCTGCGATGGCCGAGCCCGCAGAAATTCCGATCAGCAGGCCTTCTTCGCGCGCTGCGCGGATCGCGGTCGCATAAGCGTCTTCAGTCGCGATGCCCAAGTCTTCGTCGGCGAGCGATGCGTCGTAAATCTTCGGCACAATCGCGCTCGCCATGTGCTTCGCGCCTTCGATGCCGTGGAATGGAGAATCAGGTTGGAGCGAAATGCAACGAATCTCCGCATTCAGTTCTTTGAGGCGGCGCGCCGTTCCCATGAAGGTTCCGCTGGTGCCCATCATGGAAACGAAGTGGGTGATACGTCCTTCGGTCTGTTGCCAGATTTCGTTGGCTGTGCCATGGTAGTGAGCTTGCCAGTTGGCGTCATTTGAGTACTGGTCGGCGTAAAAATATTTTTCCGGCTCGCGCGCGTAAAGTTCGCGGGCCGCGCGGATAGCGCCGTCCGAGCCATCGCCAGGATCGGTGTAAATGATGTTGGCGGCATAGGCGAAGAGGATACGTTTGCGCTCGACCGAGACGTTCTCGGGCATGCACAGTGTGACTGGAAATCCCTCGGCGGCGCCAATCATTGCGTAGGCGATGCCGGTGTTGCCGCTTGTCGAGTCGAGCAGAGTTTTGCCAGAAGTAAATTTTCCGCTGCGTCGGCCTTCGTTCACGATGTTGAAGGCAGCGCGGTCTTTGACCGATCCACCCGGGTTATACCATTCGGCCTTGCCGAGCAATTGAATGTTGGGCAGATCACGGGCGATACGCTCGAGGCGTAGTAACGGCGTATTGCCGATGCGCGAAATACTGCGCTCGCCTAACGGAGCGCCGGCGAGTGGTTCTGGTTCCGCGAATTTGCTCGAAGGACGCATGCAGTAACAGCTGTCAGCTTTCAGCCATCAGTCTCAGGCATTGCGCAGGCAATCCAGAAAGCTGAGAGCCGATAGCTGAGAGCCTATGACTAACGTAACGTTGCCGTAGAGCACAAAACGGCAACTTGTCGTTAGATTATAGAGGAGCGCGGGACTACATCGGGTGATCTGCCGATCTGGTCCTCGGGCGATTGCGATATACAGTGCTCCCGGTATGAGTCAATCATTGAAGCGCCGGGTACCAAGGACCGTGTCTTCCTGAAGAAGTACAACGTCTCGGCGGCAATCCAGAAGGATGGCGACGAAGGCGTGAAGATTTTCGCCTACCCTGGCTACCTGATCAGCGGAGAAATTTCCAAGCTCATCAACCGCGGTTACCAGCAGGTGCTGAAGACCTCGAAGACCGAAGTCGCAGCCACCGCCGACCACCTGAAAGCTTTGCAGCAGTTCACAGAGGAGCTCAAGGAAGCTCTCGGGCTACCCAGCCTGTACAACGAGTCTCTCGGCACCGTGAGCGAAGCTTACCAATACGACCGCATCGTGGACCGCGATAAGCCCGCGACTGAACGTCCAAAGCGGCCATGGGAGAAGGTAAAAGCGGCTGTGGCGAGCAAAAAGAGCCGCGCGTAGCGGTCAGCTCATCCTGATCGTGTAGTTGTTTCGCAACGAAGCTGAGAAATCCTTCCGCATCGCAGACCAGGCGTCCGCTCCACACCGCCGCCCATAAGGTAAAGTAGATACAGCCATATTTCCCGCCGGGAAGGAACCCATTGAGTTCAGGTATTCGCAACATAGCAATCATTGCGCACGTGGACCACGGCAAGACCACTCTGGTGGATGCCATGCTTCGCCAGAGCGGCACCTTTCGCGCCAACGAAGCCGTGGTCGAGCGCGTGATGGATTCGAACGAGCTCGAGCGCGAGCGCGGCATTACGATTTTGGCCAAGAACACGGCAGTGTTCTATCACGGAACGAAAATCAACATTGTGGACACGCCCGGCCACAGCGATTTTGGCGGAGAAGTGGAGCGCGCACTGAAAATGGTGGACGGCGCCATGTTGCTGGTGGACGCCAGCGAAGGCCCTCTGCCCCAGACCCGCTACGTGCTAGGCAAGGCGCTTGAGGCGCATCTGCCGCCTATTGTGGTCATCAACAAGATTGATAGGCCTGATGCGCGTCCGCAGGAAGTGCTCAACGAGATCTACGATCTGTTTATTGATCTAGACGCCGCCGAAGAACAACTGGACTTTCCAGTTCTCTATACGAATGCCAAGTCGGGCACGGCTTCGACCGATATTAATGGTGGAGGCGAAGACCTGCGACTGCTATTCGACGCCATCGTAGAAAGAATTCCCGCTCCCAAAGGCGATCCCACGGGAACGCTCCAGATTATGGTCGCAAATCTCGATTACAGCGATTACCTCGGACGCCTGGCGATTGCCCGCGTCTTCAACGGAACCATGCGGACCGGCGAGGAAGTTGCGATCGCCAAGCTGGACGGCGCCGTGCAGAAGACGAAAATCACGAAACTGTTTTCGTTCTCCGGCCTGAAGCGGACCGACATCACCGAAACCGAACTCGGCGATATCGTGGCGGTCGCGGGGGTGGAAGGCATCACCATCGGCGAAACCATTACCAGTGCCGAAAATCCGGCTCCGCTGGCCCATATCGCCATCGATGAGCCGACGATCGCCATGCAGTTCACCATCAACACCTCGCCTTTTTGCGGCCGCGAAGGCACCTATGTGACCTCGCGCAATCTGCGGGAGCGCCTCGACAAAGAACTGCTCACCAACGTTTCTTTGCGGATTGAAGACACCGACAGCACGGACTCATTCAAAGTGCTAGGCCGGGGAGAACTTCAGCTTTCGATTTTTATTGAAATGATGCGGCGCGAAGGCTACGAGCTCATGGTGGGTAAGCCGGAGATCGTTACCAAAAGAGTTGATGGCAAGCTGATGGAGCCGGTGGAGCACCTCACTGTCGATGTCCCTGAAGGATTTGTCGGCGTGGTCATGCAGCAGCTGGGCGCGCGCAAAGGCGAAGTGGCGAACATGCACAACCATGGCTATGGCCGTGTCAGGCTGGAATTTCGTGTTCCTAGCCGGGGACTAATCGGATTACGCAGCCAGTTGCTGACGGACACGCGCGGCACCATTGTGATGAATTCATTGTTTGATGGATACACGGAGTGGCAGGGTGAAATCCCACATCGTCCGACAGGTGCGCTGGTATCGGACCGCGGGGGGGTGACCACGTCCTACGCGCTATGGAACCTGCAGGAGCGCGGCGAACTGTTCGTAGGGCCCGGTGTCGAAGTGTACGAAGGTATGATCATCGGCGAAAACGCCAAAGATACCGACCTCGACGTGAACGTGGTGCGCGAGAAGAAGCTGACCAACATGCGCTCGTCCACTGCCGACGAGGCAATTCGCCTGATCCCGTTCAAGCAACTGAATCTGGAGCAGGCGATTGAGTTCATCGCCGACGACGAGTTCGTCGAAGTCACGCCCAAAACGCTGCGCCTGAGGAAGAAGACTCTCCAGTCGAACCAAAGAAAGAAGCGCACGGCCAGCGCGGTTGCGGTGGAATCCTAGCTCGTTTCTGAATGCCCGAAAACCTCGCTAGATCCTGACTCGCTTCGTGTATCCCGCGTACGAGGATCGCTCGTGAGTGCGACTCTGAGTTCACAAAATGTAATTTCTACTTCATCCCGAGCCGCGCGTTGCGCGCTCTTGTTCCACATTCGTAACAAAATCAAACTGGTAAACAGGGGAGAACAATTAATATGCGACATTTATCCCAAGTGGGGAGGCTCAAACTTGAACGTGAGGTGGGACGCGTGCAGTGGATCGAGAAAGACGTACGAAGGAGTTATCAAAAACCAGCCTTCAAGAAATTAAACTTTTCACAAGCCACGCAAGGTCTGCTGGGCCGGGCCAGAGAATTCTTGGACAGCTTTCGCCCGGAACGCCCGCAGCCGGTTCAGCAAGAACTTCCAAAGCGCTACGAAAGTCCAGCGGTTAGAAAGCTAACAGCTGAACAAGCCAGGCTGCTCCTCATCGGTCATGCCAGCGTTGGAGACCAGGGAGCGAAAGATCTCCTGGAATTAATCTTTCCGGACAAGCGTCAAGAAGATTGAATTCCTTAAAGGTAGTGATTCGGGGAAGTTGCTGTCGACTTGAGGTAGAGTCCACCCGAGTACTGTGCTGAACCCAAAACCACATCTTCAATCAGCGACTAAAGAACAAAGGGCGGCTCGCGCCGCCCTGTTTGGCGTAAGTGCCAAGTGTAACTGGCTAAGTTCCCTCGCTCCAGCCCGCCAAATATTCTTCCTGCTCCGGAGTCAGTCGGTCGATCTTGATGCCTATGGACTCCAGCTTCAGCCGGGCTACGCGCTTGTCGAGTTCTTCAGGTACGCGATAGACCCTCTTTTCGAGGGTCGAGTGGTTCTTGACCATGTACTCGACTGAGAGTGCCTGGTCGGCAAAGCTCATGTCCATAACTGACGGGGGATGACCTTCGGCTGCAGCCAGGTTGATAAGGCGGCCTTCGCCGAGCAGATTGATCTTGCGACCATCACGCAGCGAATACTCTTCCACGAACTCGCGCGTGGTGCGTTTTGACGACGACATTTTGTCGAGCGCCGGGATGTCGATTTCCACGTTGAAGTGGCCGGAGTTCGAAATGATGGCACCGTCTTTCATTACCTCGAAATGTTCTTTGGCCAGCACGTTCTTATTGCCAGTGACGGTACAGAAAACGTCGCCTAGTTTCGCCGCTTCCGGCATCGACATCACGCGGAAACCATCCATTGTGGCTTCCAACGCCTTGGTCGGATCGACTTCCGTGACGATTACCTCTGCGCCAGCGCCACGCGCGCGGCTGGCTAATCCGCGGCCGCACCAGCCGTACCCGGCGATCACGAACTTTGATCCGGCAAGCAGAAAGTTGGTCGCGCGAATGATCCCGTCAATCGTGGATTGTCCGGTGCCGTAGCGGTTGTCGAACAGGTGCTTGGTGTCGGCGTCATTCACAGCGACGATCGGGTACTGCAGCACGCCTTCTTTGGCCATGGCGCGCAGGCGGATCACGCCGGTTGTGGTTTCTTCCGTACCGCCAATCACGCTATCAAGCGCGTCCTGGCGCTTGGTATGCAGGATGCTGACAAGGTCGGCGCCATCGTCCATGGTGATGTGCGGCTTGTGGTCGAGCGCCGCAAGGATGTGGTTGTAGTAAGTGTCATTGTCCTCGCCCTTGATAGCAAACACGGGAATGCTGTGGTCGCGAACCAGACTGGCGGCAACATCGTCCTGAGTCGACAGCGGATTGGACGCGCACAGCACGACATCCGCGCCTCCGTCACGAAGGCAAATGGCCAGATTTGCCGTCTCCGCAGTCACGTGCAGACACGCGGCAATGCGCGTGCCCCTCAGCGGCTGGTTCTTGATGAATTCTTTGCGGATGATCTGCAGGACCTTCATCGACTGGTTGGCCCACTCAATCCGCTTCTTGCCGAGATCGGCGAACTCGATGCCTTTGATATCGCCCTGCAACTGCGTCGTAGTCGTTGACATGCTTCTCCTGTAAGTTCAGTGGCTAAATGGTCAGTTGTCAGTGGTCAGCAAAACCTATCAGTGGAGCTGACCACTAGCCACTGACTATTGACCACTGAATTTCCTCTGTGCTCTCTGTGTACTCTGTGGTGAAAAGCTTCTTGCCTGGGACTATTTCCGAACTGCAGCTCCAACCGGCTCACGCAATCCCGCGTCTGTTGCCAGTCGCGCGGCCTTGTCGGTTGCTTCCCAAGTGAAATCAGGATCGTTCCGGCCGAAATGTCCGTATGCAGCCGTCTTGCAGTAAATCGGACGTCGCAGCTTCAGAGAATCAATGATGCCCTTCGGCGTCAGCTTGAAGTGCGCGCGAACGAGATCCGGAATAACGGTTGGATCCACTTTGCAGGTGCCAAATGTCTCAACCAAAATACTCACCGGCTCCGCCACTCCGATCGCATACGCAAGTTGCACTTCACACCGGTCTGCTAAGCTGGCGGCGACAATGTTCTTTGCGATGTAGCGGGCCACGTATGCCGCCGACCGATCAACTTTAGTCGGATCCTTGCCGCTAAAAGCGCCGCCGCCGTGGCGGCCCATTCCGCCGTAGGTATCGACGATAATCTTCCGTCCCGTCAGCCCGGTGTCACCCATAGGGCCGCCGATCACAAAACGACCTGTCGGGTTGATGTGGTACTTGGTGTCTTCATCCAGCAGTTCAGCCGGAATGGTCGCCTGAATGACATGCTTAAGAACATCGGCACGAAGCTCGTCGTTCGTTACTGTCTCCGCATGCTGGGTTGAAATGACGACCGCGTCCACGCGAACCGGTTTCTTGTTCGCGTCATATTCAACTGTAACTTGGGATTTTCCATCAGGACGGAGGTAGGGAAGTTTTCCTTGCTTGCGAACCTGCGAGAGCCGCATGGTGAGCTTATGCGCCAGCAGGATTGGAGTCGGCATCAGCTCTGCATTTTCATTGCACGCATAGCCAAACATCATTCCCTGGTCGCCGGCGCCGCCGGCGTCCACGCCCATGGCGATGTCGCCGGATTGCTTGTTGATGCTGGATATCACGGCGCAGGTATTCGAGTCGAATCCGTAAAGCGCATTGTTGTAGCCAATAGAGGAAATAGTTCCACGGACTAGGGCTTGGAAATCGACGTAGGCCTTGGTGGTGATTTCACCGGCAATGACGACCAGCCCGGTTGCGGTCAGAGTCTCGCAGGCGACGCTGCTGAACGGGTCTTCGGCCAGGCAGGCGTCGAGTACGGCGTCCGAAATCTGGTCGGCGATCTTGTCGGGATGTCCTTCGGTCACGGATTCAGACGTAAAAAGATACGGGTCTTTATGTGGCAAATCGGTCTCTCCTTCG
>WNFR01018387.1_pt1 | contig 12764 bp, 12 predicted proteins | sample 5400221 | NCBI WGS metagenome assembly WNFR01 (sample SAMN13153357, study PRJNA577476) | soil metagenome | isolation source: 40 cm soil under Madrone tree | place: USA:California | collected 2016-06-14
AGGACAATAAGAACATCCTAAACGGTAAGTACAATAGAAACATAGATAAGATATAATCTAATCTACATAAGTACAATCTAATCCTAATCAATAAGATAAGATAAGTCCCTGATAAGCGAACTACATCACTTATCAACACCTACCACATTCCGAAGCCCTGAAGTCTTTGTTTTCTTAAATGGACTGGTCAAGAAAAAGAGTGACAAAGAGTGACATCAAGCCAAGCCCTGCTTACCACATCTGGACACTTTCCTGTCACATGTCACAGTTGAATCTGTTACAAAAATCTTCAGACTCTTGTCCCATCACCTGGGAATGATGGTCTGACCATTTCAAGGGGAGGAAAAGAGATGGATAGTGTTTTTTGACCTAGAAAACCTTACTGTACAATTCTGGTGGCAATCTAACAACAGGAAGTCCCAGTTTTCAAACACTGGTCATGTATAGCACTGTAATGAGCTTCTTGCTGCAAAAATGTCAAATCGAAACTCCAATCCACTGCCTCACAGCTGAAATTCACAAAATTCAAAGGGTGGCAGAGTTGAAATTGAATTTGGGCTCAATTTGGACAATCAAAATAAATCGAAATTCAGTTCGAAATCAGGCCCAAATTCAGCCCAAATGGCCTACTGTGCACTCCCCTAATGATGCTGGTGAGACATAGATGAGCAACAATTCATAGGGCACAGCCTTCAACATTTTTAAGTTGCATTGTCTTGCAGTTGTGGAAGAAAGAGTATTCAGCTGCTAATGGATTTCAATGAAAAAGTACTCACTAGTGAGCCATCTCAATTTTTAGTATAGTCACCCAGGAAGCCAAGGCCTCTCTCCCAAACCTGATCAAAAGTGAAGTCCATCTTCCAAAAGCAAAACATTCAGTGAACCACAAATATCCCATCTTCTGCCTCCACATCAACTGTCAAACTCAGAAAACAATAAGCTTCCAATTTGGAAAATAAAGTCAGTGACACCACATGTGAATGACTTCCATCTTCTCCACAATGCACAATGTAGCTCTATGTTGTCACAATTTCTCCCATATGCCCACCATGTTTCATACTTTACCTGCATTGCATCATTCTGTATGTCCAAGAAGTCATGAGAAAATGTCTATTGTGATGGTCCCACCGAGAGCTTACTGTATGAGAAGCCCCTTGACCTGAGGATACAAAGTGGAGGAAACAGAATCATTGTTGTTTGGACACATTCGAATTAGACCCATCATTGTCCTGCGCATCATAGTCGATAGTGTGAGAGATAGGTAACAAAGATACATATACATACACAAGTGCATAAGTCATAGTAGATATAAAAAATCACTTTTTAGCTTTGGACTTTTTGCCAGCTTTGGACTCCTCTTTGTCCTCTCCCTTAAGTAGATGACACGCGTCAGGATAAGCACGAGGTCCCGTGACGAGCGCGTGCGTGAGGGGCTCACCTTGCGCTTTGTACCTTTACCCTTGGCGTCCTTCCCCTTTCCGGTGTCCTTGGCATGCGCGGCCTTCTTTGGTGCTGCCGTCGTGGTGAAGAAACCGTCCAGCCGACCTTGCTGCTTCGCGTTGAGGGATTTTGCGAGCTTCTCTGCGCCTTTGCGAACGCGCTCCTCACTGGTAGTTAGTCCCGTGTGAGCGCGCCGTCAATGTCTTCAGCGTAAATATGCTCACTTGAACCCCTTATCTTTGACCAGAAACTCGACGAGCCCTTCAACGTTTGGTGTCTCCCATTCCAGCTGCAAGCGACAAAAAAAAACGGGATCAGCGCCACGCCGCTTCTCGTGGATATAATAAAAGCGATCCCACTTGAATCTCATCTGCAGGTGTCACATCTGGTTCCGCAAAGACTTTCTTGGCTTCCTCCCACGGCCAATCTTCCGGGACGTGAATGCCTCCCTTTCTCTTCTTCCCGTCCTCCTTATCTGCTGCGGCTTCCTCCTTTTCTGCTTGCCTGTTCGCGTTCTATAGTCATGGTCACGACGCAAAGAGAAAAAAAAGGGCAACACACTTTTCGCGCAAATGCTCCAGGACACCTGCGAGCCCACCGAACTCGCGCACTAGCTTCAAAGCCGACTTGGGCCCGATGCCTTTGATCGGCTCGAGATAGTCGCAGCCAAGCAGTATACATAAGTCGATAAACTGCGACATATCCATCTGGAGTCCCTCGAGCGCAATCTTCAGGTTGATTTCGTTTATTGGTTCCTTTTTCGCTTCTGAGAACGTGAGATGGCGGTAAAGAATTGGTGTGTTGAATGTGAGAGTATCCATGTCCTCAGATCCCGCTGCGTACACCTATACCCCGCAGTGTTGGACAATCGGTTGATGAAGAGAAGAAAATTAAGCACCTTTCCGCCACGAGCGAGTTCTGCACATTGAGCTTCAGCTTCGGAGGGTGCCTACGAAGCAATCAGAGGAACAGTCAACCGAGAGAAGTGATCGAACTCATACAATGACCACAGGTATGCCCATCAGCTTTAGGAGTCTACGACACTCCTCGTTGTGCTCGCGGGTCACCTTGACTGTCCGTCGCGAGAAACGATCAACATCTTCTGTGGTACCTGCAGCGCGTACACGATAAGTAGTGGCCCGAAGTTTAAGTGAGTCCCAAACCGACCTGTCTCCTTGGCCTCCTCTCCGTCTGCCTTTGCCTCTTCTCGCCTTTCGAACCGTTTTGCCAGCTGCGGATGCCCGAACCGTTAGTGGCCCGACGGGGGAACATGGGGGTTGGAGAAAGGGAAGGACGACGCGTACCACGCCGGCTTTGAGCTCTGGTGGCTTTCCATCGAAAACGTATGCTGGCTTGATGCCATTTTCGACGATTCGAATCGTGCGATAGAAAAATCCCATCAAGTGGCTGCGTGCGTGCAAGTTCCCGCATTGTATGTAAGGTCACAGAGGAATGATAGGAAGAGAATGCGTGCGTCACGTACCTCGTGGTCTCTCCTGCTTCGTTCATCAGCATTTCGCCGTCTCTTTGGCGAACGGCAATGAGGAATTGATATATCGACATGGACGCGTCGATGGCAACTTTCCGACCAAATAGGTTCTTGATGTCGTGCTCCTATACGTGTGATGGATGTCAGGCGTTGTGTCCGAGAAGATTTACGCAAGGAAACGCACACGAATGGCCTTCGGGGCATGTTCTGAGATGAGCGCGGTAAGGCCTTTGATGCCCATGGTGATACAAGTCAATCAACAACACGCACGTAGTACGCGACTTCTCGGTATTCATCACGTGACCTTCCACGTGATTTATCAATAATACTCGGTTTGTTTACTTGTTTGTTTAATTTTCCGAGTCCACAAGTGACCAGCGAGGAACACCTAGATAGCTACTCGCCCGAAGAGTAAGGGCAAAATACATGTACATTTGTTGAACAATTGAACAAGACGTGCAGTACATACACATCGATCATGACTTTGAATGCCACGATTATGGGTTACAGTTTGATGGGTAAATGACAGTGAGTCAGTCAACTACACCTGGAAGTGTTCTTCAAGTTAATTCGACTTCGTCCAGTAGTACAATATCGTTAGTATGACACTTCGGCGTGCTGCAATACTAATTATAATAATGGAGTGGGTCCAAAAAAGTGATCACTGTGAGGGTAAGAATGAAATCGCTAAAATACCTAAAGGATGCATAGATATAAACAATGTTGCAGTCGGACGCTGGCAAGCCAAGAGAAATGCCGAATGGGGGAGTATTAATTGCTGGTATACAACGAAAGCACTGGGGGGATTTAAGAGAGAAGTGGGCACAACAGCGAATTTATGTAAATTGTGTCAGAGATGTGTAAATGAAGAAAGAACAGATCATGGCAAGACCTTCGGCAGACAATCAGCCAAAGATGGAAGAATTGAGAATGTCCAGCAACCTACATGTAATGCATCATGGAACGCCGGGGCTATGACCATTGTTCCCGGACCAAAGCACACCAAGTATACCCCGCGCGGTAGACACAATTTCTGCTGCACGCCCTACGAATGTGCCGTGTTCAGTTGGACTACTCGGGGGTGTCAGAGAATCCCTCGCCGATGGCGCAAGCGTGGGTGACTGTGGCTTCTCAGCGAGCACAGACGCTGCGGCCTGTGCCGGTGGTGCGGGAACAGCAACCGATATGTGTCGCAGTACGGACGGCGAATGCGTGTTCGAAGCTGGGCGAGAGTGCTTGTCCTCTTCAACAGCCGGATGTGTACTATTTGGCTTCACTAATGTCGGTTTTGGCACGATCGGGTGGGTTTGGGGGTAGGGTAATGGAGAGGGCTCTGGCGAGGCAACGGGGAGTGAGGAAGAGGGCGTCGCAGGACTTGGGTCTGGGACAGGGGAACAGACACTTGTAACAATGGCGCCAAGGCTTTGGCAGTCATCAGGGCACGTCTTCCTTGAAGGGCTAGTGCTCGTTTCGCTGACATTCGCCCGATGATCGCTGCGACCGCGACCGCGCTCTTTGCTACTTTCGGCGCTATCCCTTTCTCGTTGTGTGTCATTCAGCCCCTGCGTGTACACAGAATAGATGCTGCTACCAACAGGACCCGTCCTGGGACCTGTCGGACTTACACTTCCCAGTGGAGAGCTTGTTCCACAAACAATGCTTGTTCTTGACGAAGAACGTTCGCGGTCAGAGAAGGAAGAGTTGCGCGTTCCCGAACGGCCGCGGCTGGGTTCTACGGAGGAGTATCCGTCGTTCGAGAACGTTCGTGATCGGGATGGCATGCCGGGTGGTGTACGGCCACGCGAAGGGTAGGAATCGGGGGGTGAGAGATGGGTGGCCTCCGATGGTGGAGACGCGGTAGAGCGTATCCGAGTGGTGTCGGATTCGGGGGGTGCAGACAACGGCTCTGCCGGGCTCGGCGTTCGCGAATGACTTCGACTACGGGACCGGGTATGTGAACGCGACCGCGAGCGATGACGGCCCTCGCACCGCTCTTCGATCGCCCCGGTTTCGTCATTCACTACTACCTCCGGCATATCGACTGCCCGCCCTAAACGGACGCCAAGCGCACCCGTCTCAGCGCCAAAGTCAGCGCCGAGGTCCGCTTGCCGCATACTGATGGGGAGATCTGCGCTGAAAACTTGTGCGACAGCAGGCGAAGCAAAGTAGTCATATGAGTCATCGTGGCAACCCTCCAGAATCGGGGGACTCAATACACGCGGGATTAGAAGGGTCTCGGCAGCGGGGATCTTAGGAGGAGGACTACGTGAGCTGCTGCTTGCACTGGTGCTGCTGCTTGTTCCAGGGCTAGAGCTGAATCGACCACCCTTGTGCCTGTAAACGTCATCATTTGAACTTCCCTCGCCAGATACACCGCCGGAGTTCTTCCCTGGTATTGAATAGCCGTTCCCAAAGGAAGGGACGTACACGAGATTAACGGGAGTGGTAAAAGATGCACGCTCGCGTCCACCGAGATCTGTGACAACAAAGTGGTTACCGACGCCAGTAGTCTTGAGAAGCGTCGGCGCGATTGGTGCAATAGTCACATGCTCCTTATCGGAAGATCCCGTGCGAGCGAGAGGAGGGGAACGAGAGTACGAAAACGGAGGTTGGGCACGACGAGAGTAATCGGATGCACCTGGGGAGCGGGATGAAGATGAAGACCGTGAGCGGCACACCGAGGCGCGCATTTCAAGTATTTCGCCCTCTTCATCAGAATCCGATCCATTTTGCACTTCAGAAAATAATCCACCCTCATCGACATCATCGGGGTCATTGAACCCATTCTCAGAGTCCTCCTCGTAGCTGTGCAATGAAGGAATTTTTTTAAAGAAAATTAGGTCATTCTGCGTTGCGTTAATGTAATACTTACCCGTCATCATAGGAATCCTGGTACGGGCCGTGAGTCTCTCCAGGTAGACTACCACGGCGTGGATTGGGCGGTGAATCAATTGCGATACACTGGCTTACAAACGTATTGAAGCTGATGTGTTTCTTCTTTCCACCGGAAGGGCAAACGTTAAGGTCCTGCGAGCTGCTCGTTGTCTCGCGCGCAGAGTCACTTGAACCTGAGCGGTCTGCCAGGGTTGGCGAGGCTACAGGGTTGACAACCTCGGGCGATCGGGGTTGACGAGCGGATGCTACGAATCGCGGAGGGGAATCTTTACGGAATGGAATTTTGCGAGACCAGCGCGTGACATTCGTGTCGCTTTTTGTGTGCAAAAGAGGTGGACGTGTGAGTGGGGTATGTATTACATTATCTTGGTCCTCAGCGAGCTCGTCTTCATTGTCGAGGTCATCATCGGTATGATTCAAATTCGGGAGAGCACTCGTAAGGAGATCACTTATGCTGCGATGTTTCAGGATTGGTTTTGACCGTAATTTCGACGAATGTTCGGCGTCCGAATTAGGTACACAATAGTCCTGAGCATTGGACTGTTTATCGAACGCCGAAGGGTCATTCCTGGGTTGAGGGGGTGGGTCCCAATCGACAGCTGTATGTAGAGGACCGTAAAGCCAAGTGACATCTGAGTCTTTCAGCCTGGAAACAAAAGATGTGTATAAGTGTCACAGAAAGTGAGGACACGATGACAAAGTGGAGGGAAGGGCTGAAGAGAAGGAAGACATACCAGTTGAGTGTCTCTGGACTGACGGTTTTTAATTTATTCCTCTGCTTCCACCAAGTCCTCCAGCTTGCATTTTCGAGGCGTACACCGTTGACAATTTCATTCTTTTGGCGAGTCATGTTGCGCCATGAACGCCAGACATCCTCTTCCCGCCAGTCATGTGAAAGGTAATCGACCTGACCACGAGGTTGAGTAGATAGTGAAGAGTCATCGGGGATCGCGTTGGTGGTAACGGAAACAAGGAGAACGGGAAGATAAGCGGCCATTTGGCTAGTCAAGACCGACCACCTGGGTGTGGACAAATGGGTCAGGGGGTGTGGAGGGAAAAAAAGTGGAGGAGGGGGGGGAGGTGCGGTGTTTGGTAGGGAGCTTCGGGCTGTGGGGAAGTTGGAGGGCTTGAACGTTGATCGGAGCACCTCACAACACAGAAAAGAAAGGGGGAGGGAAAGGGGGAGGAAGGGATTGAAGAAAAGCAAGTTTTGGATGGATGGTAGACGATGAAAGGCAGAGGCGTTTGCGGTTCCCTCGAGCTCGAAGCGAGGGATGACGACCAAACGGCCAAAGCAGAGCAAATGCAAATGTAAACAACCAACCGAATCTTCTTTTTTGTTTGCCCCGCGCCACATGAAAATAAATTAAATATTATTTCATTTTTTTTTCTACCAAATTCGACCGGTTCAACTTCCCCGTTCTTTCCCGGAGATCCGCGGCCACGGACCCGACTGACACTCCGACAGCTGATTGCCACCTGCGCCTTACTGCCTCCTCGGGCATCTCCACGCCCACACAGTGGACAGCAACCCCACAGTCAGACAGAACATACCAGCGCTCCTTCCCCAGACACATCATATGATGATGACTCCGTCGTTCTTCGGAACTTACCATCCCGCCTCAATTATAATTTCATTCCTACTAACCATATTCACAACTTATTTTCTTTGCCTGCCACACCTTATAAATGCTGCTTTGGTTCCGGCCGACAATCCTGTGACTACTGCGTGCACTACTGCACTACAGTGTGTCAAGACACTGTGTCAAGGTCCAAACATGCATGGAAATCCCCCTCCCTGATTGGGAACACTCTCCTGTTGCCCCTATACCTTTTCCTGGCGTTTTATCATGATTCTAAGTCATCTGCTGCCCAAACTAAGTCCGAATTCTCCTCTTGGCCCTTTCTTTATCAATAACCGTGACTCCGTGACTCCTGGCCTTATCCAATAAAACGTGCGTCGGGTCAAACAGGCCCTTCCTGTGCCGTGCCTAGATTTCTCTTGTCTCGATTTATCCAGTTGGGCTTACATTCTTGGTCCGAGATTCTATCTCTGTCTATACTTTCCCGCATCGCCGTTCGGCACTGTGTGGTCGGCCACTGCCACCTTGACCACCTGACCTCTCAGTACCGCGTCGGCCACCCCCCAGAGATCCATCGAGAACTTACAGGAACGGGACGGTAAATGCATGGCCCCGGTCAGTATTTGGCACGGATACAGAGCCTTACCGCATGGGACGGCTGATACAAAGTCAGAACCCGTGTGACGCACCCACATTGGGACGACCATGTCTGCACGCTTCTTTATTTACCCAGATGCGTGACATAATGAGGACATGCGACGTGCGCTCGAGAAGACAGCCGACCCTGCTATCCTGATTACTAAGTGCTTGATGTTTGTTGCGAAAAAAAATTCTGAGCCACCTAGTTTACATCTCATCGTGCGTACGAAAAACTTTCATATGTTCAGGAAAAATACAGTTGCTTGAATGCTCTTAAGATCAAGGTTCATCCATCTTGACTTGCCGTTAAGTGCACTATATAGTCTCAAGACTGGTTACGTTCCGATTCGATATAAATTATCTTTCCTGCTGTATGCTGTGACGTCTTATTGGCTTGAAAAAGTGAAGTTGTAACGATAATGCGAGCAACGAGCCCCATGCCACGTCTTGCTATAGTCCTCAGGGAAATTTGGGCAAAGCGCGCCGATACCATAGCTAGTGATTCACCTTCGCAATGTAATGTAGGAATTTCTGGTGATGTCCCAGTTGAAACGTTGAAACGTGGCCCTGTCAATTCCAATATTTTTTCAAAACGAGTACATCATCCTGTTTTGTACGCTCTCGCTTGCGACTGTGACAACGAAGAATGCAAGCCTGGGCCATGCTATTATTCCATCGGATGCGGTACCAAACGTTCGAGCTCTAGCTTTTAGAGTGACGCATATTACGTGCACACTCTAAGAAACGCGTAGCTGGGCCTGGGTTTGAAGGACTCCCATCCTGTAATAGATCCCAGCGATTTTCGCCGCCTAGTTTGGAAGGTTGGACGGTCGATAGTATATCTCCACACGATGCGACCTCGGCCATGGGTCCGAGCTTGCTGCTACTGTTGGGCACAACTCTCTCTAAAAATAGTGCCTATGATGCCACAGGGCCAGGTGAGCTCAGTTGAGGAATAAATCAGAGTCGTCTCTTAGTTACAAGGGAAGAGCCTAATCTCCGCGAGATTTTGCATGAATATATCCGAGGGTCGAAAAGAGAAGTACGTCCCTCGATTAGAAGTGGTGTAGCCTCGTTTGTCGGTTGGGCTGATGAAATCAACCTCTAACCAAGTTGCCGTAGCCCCGTCACATCTTCGCAGATTCGAACGAAGTTTACACAATAGGAAAGATGGCACCTAATGTTGTGAGCTTGCCATTCGTTATTCATAAAAGCTTCAAAGATATCCGACGTCATACAATGCTCACCAGCCTCCTGCTGCCGAGGTGAACCCGGGCCCAAGCCCACTGGCAGTCACCAGATATAACGATATAACTTCAGTTCGGTCTGTGATGCCACTCCAGAGTCCTCTCGAGTGCTGATGCACTGATGCCTAAAGTGCCCATTCTCCCACTTGACTTGGCGAACAGCTTGCCATGTGTGGCAGAGCCTTGAAGAGCTTTCGAGTTCGAAGACCATCCGGGTCCAGTCACGGCAATCAAATTCATCACCGTGTCCCCAATAATTGTTCTTAGGGTCCGTAATGCAGAAAAGCCCCCTTCTGAGATCCAGGCTTGGGCCCATCCAGCTTTGGTAGCAGGGGTCTCCACTACTTCTAGTTCGCCGCCTTCACCACTGGCACAGCAGGTAACCCCAGAGTGATGAGATGTCGTACGTCACCCCTCTTCCTATTGCATTTGCGATTTCGAAGGTTAGATCTAGCATGACGTTAGGGATACCGGGCACATTGCCATCTTGAACTCAAACCGGAACTTGAATACTGTTGACATCAGTTAACTTTGAAGCTATCATAAAGGAAGGAACATCTTATCTTGGTGAACGTTCATATAAACCTGGGGTGCTTATACCATCAATGAGTGCGGGTACCAATCTATAGGTTACCTGTCATACGTCCTCAGGCTGTGCTGTAATTACCTCGCCCTCCCCCCATGCCAGTGCATTCATTTATGGCAAGTCTGGCACCAGAAAACAAACACGGAGATGGTGCTTGCACTCTGACTGGCGGACGTCCGTTGTGCTCAAGAGCAGGTGTTGCTAAGCTGCCTCATGCAAGCAAGCTGGTCAACGTTTTGTTGGCACGGGAACATGCACGGCACGGGAACATCGAACATCCTTTGTGTGTGGGAATTTTCGTCCGAATTAGGAATGTCAGTTACCCTAGCGAAAGCTTCTCCGGTTCTTCTCCGGTTTAACTCACACTTACTGTATCGAGCAGACGTGCCATTTGTAGACTTAGACTGGTAGTGATTAGAAAAGATGTTCGATACTATCCCTTGTGCTCTTCTGCAACGCCAGGCCACATTGCGCCCTCCGGACCGCAAACTTCGTTGCTACGTCTCAACCGTTGTTCCCCAAGGCTCTATCATTACAACTCTGCGCCGCATTCCTGAGAACAGAGAAGGTATCACATCCCTGACTCAGGTCTTGTAATCGAGGTCCTTAGGTTGAACACCGCTCCTCTGAGTCTGCGACTCCGCACTGGCACCGTTCTTGCCATCAAGGTCAAGAATAGCTAGCGTTGAGAAGACGGTATTCCCTTGCCTTCGCTGGAAAGTCAGGTGAAGAAATAGACGCTGTCTTCAATGAAGCATAGATATATTGGATTGGTGCTATGGGACCTCATTGCACTTATGGCATCGAAGAAGGCAACCAGGACCCAAGACCGACTGGCATGAGTCTACCCATAATCGGGCTTCATACAACGATTTCCGAGGTCTGACTGCTCTTGTGGTAGACATTTGAAGGTCGCGGAACGATTATATTCTTCTTCGTGAACAATGGGTGTCCTCAACGCTCTTATCAGTTTGTTGGTGTACTGGAAACCCGGCGGAAAGCCGGGAAACACTAAGGTGACCACACGTGCTGAGATAGGAACAGCATGTGTATTTGAGGTGTGAAGAGGTTACAGGGAGTACTCGTAACAACTGTGTGTGTGTGTGTAGGGATGTGTGTAGGAAAGAGAGAATGAGAATATACAAGGGTTGGTTCCTGTTTTTATATAAGTTGAAGTCTCTCTTATGACATCGTGGTATCGTCATGTGTGAGGCGCCAGACTTACATGTGCACGCGTTCTGAGCCGTGTCTCGTGAGTGCGTGAGTCAGGGCGACCGTCAATCACGGCCACAACCATGGCCCTATACATAACATACATCAAACGGTTTAGCGTCCGTAAATCGAGTTGCCACTGTACGTTAGATTCCAGCACGACCCGACATCACCAGTCTGCTAATGCTGCCGCTGAGGTGAACCCAAGTCCGATTGTAGCAGCGAAATAACGGGGGTTGAGCCCACGGCGTCACCGCAGCAATTTACCCGAGTGCCGTGAGGCGCATCTCCCTTTGGCTCAACCAATGGCATTGCCATAGGCCGAGCCTCGAGAAGCTTCCAAGACCGTCTGAATTCCGTCTACCGACAGTCAAATACATCACTGCGGCGTCCTGACATCCTACCTGCAGATTCCTGCCTTCCGTTTACAGGTCCGCTAGGCACTCAGGGTATCAAGGGCACGCCTTGTCGTTTTATGCACTGACCGGTGTGCAAACGGCGAGCCTGCGAACCTGAGGAATGGAATGGGCGTGGAGGTGACTGCGTTTGAAGCTGCGTGGCTGGAACCTAGTAAGAACTACGTAATTCAAGTTTATCACCTTTTTCCCCATTGCATTTCATACGATTTTTTACGTCTACAAGTTTTGGGGCGCAGTAGTTGCAGTCGCCGACTCGCGCAACTCGTACTCTGTGGCAAGAGTGAGTAAGAGACAAACTGGTTCCAAAATATAAGCGGCCGCGGAAAAAAAATGAGTGCGCTCCATATCAGACGATCAAGCTGGATGGGTCTTCAGAAGCTTGAGATCTTGAGATGGTCTCCACCACTGGTACCAAAGAAAAATGTCAGCAGCGCAGCCAAGTGCAGATGCGACGGTCGGTTCATTTACATAATCACCGGGTTATGATAAGTCACGGGTTCTCACTTCAGTCAGCGTTCTATGGCATGCTGTACGAAACTAAAGTATGAACGTATGTTCCCATTCATGGTGTCTTCATATGAATTGGCAAGTTTAGGCTCGGGTACCTGTAGTAAACGGTTCCGAGCTTTGCATGAGCTCCGGCGGGATGAAACACGCTACAGTACAGCAAAGTGCTACATTTCTACGACGGGGTGTTGATCCTGCCGCTTGGTTGTATGCCATTCCGCTTCGGGTCCCGGCAAGCTATATATAGTTAAGTCAAGTACAACCCACGCGATTCCCTAGCAGAGACGGATCTTTGTTGTATTTACGTGTCCCGGGGCACGAATTAATCTAAAAATATTGCTACAGTAAGATATTACTGTATGATGCCTGAAATCCATTGACAGTATCCTGGTGATAATTCATCACATACACTCGTGTACAATCTGCTAACGCCAATGCGGTTGGCTCGAGAAGGGGTTCCGCAGCTTTGCTCAACGTCTTATTCCTGTTCCCGTGGGCGGCTTAAGGTTGCTTCAAGCATTCGGCGCCGACGTTCTCGGTCGATTCATTGGTACTACCAGTGAATCGATTAAAGAACGTCGGCGCCGGAGAAGGTCCAGAACCTCCCAGGACGTGTGCGCCTGCCTGTGCGTATGACTGTGCTCCAATCGAAACGGGGGGGTTCATAAACGCTTCCATAACTTGCAAGGGTGTGAGTGCGATCACGCATTGTCCGCACTAATTCGCTCACCTCCCGGTTGAGCTTGG
>WNFR01005689.1_pt1 | contig 12763 bp, 12 predicted proteins | sample 5400221 | NCBI WGS metagenome assembly WNFR01 (sample SAMN13153357, study PRJNA577476) | soil metagenome | isolation source: 40 cm soil under Madrone tree | place: USA:California | collected 2016-06-14
CCGTCAAAGGTGTGCCTGTATGCACGAAAGAAGCGCTGGAAGGTTACCTTGCCGTTGACCTGTAGCGTGAGCGGGATCTTGTAGGCCGGTGGAACTCTTGAGATCTTTCGAAGCTTTCTGAGTTCCCCGTCGTACGTCGGCAGCGGTGTGTGGTTCTTGGCCCGGTCAGCAGTTTATCGGAGCGTGCAGCGTGGAAGTTGTTCCAGCCGTATCTTGATCGTGTGAATGCTGCCGGGAAACTGCCGCCGAAGTCTGGGATGACCCTTGAGACGTTCGTAAGAGAGTGGCGTTCCAGCGTGGCGGTGAACCTGAAGGGCAGCACAACACGGGCGGCAGAATCACATCTGCGTGCGCACATCATTCCGAAGCTGGGCAGTCTACCGTTGACGGAGATAAACACGAAGACCGTTCAAAGTTTCGTGGCGTATCTGGCAACTGGTGGACGGTCAAAGAAAACGGTTGAGAACGTATTGCTGACTCTCTCCTCAATCCTTCGCACAGCAAGGGCTTGGGAATATGCCTGTGGGAATTTTTCGCTCACGGACATCACCATGCCCCGTGAAGGAGTGAAGAAGGAGCAACGCTGTTTCACTGATGAGGAAGTTGGGAGAATCCTTGCGGCAGCACCGGAACCGTTCGGCACCATTCTTGCGGTGACGGCAGTTCTGGGTCTGCGCATCGGAGAAGTTCTCGCTCTTCGCGTCAGTGACGTAGACTTCACGCAGAAGATCGTCCGAGTGCGTCAGAGTCTTGACGCTGCCACACGGTTGCCGCAAGCGGTGAAGTCTCAGGCCAGCAGCGCAGATGTTCCTATGCCATCACAGTTAGCAGGAAGACTGCGCAGTCTCCTTCAGACGCACGAAGGGAAAACTGACCTGCTGTTCGTCAACCGCCGTGGGCGTCCATTCTCAGCAAACAAGCTGCGTGAAAAACAGCTTCACCCGCTGTTGGTGAAGTTGGGCATTCCACGTGGCGGGTTCCATGCGGCACGTCATGGTGCAACCAGTTCCCTGCTCGCAGACGGTGCAACACCGGCTGTTGTGCAGAAGCAACTGCGGCACAGTGACCCACGCATCACGCTGGGAATTTACGGTCACGTCATCGGCAATCAGCAGCGTGACGCTGTTGAGAACCGGTCAGCACGTATCGAACAGTTCGCGGTGAATTGAAATGCCATTCGGATACCTCGTCTTGGGCTACGGGCTTTGGTGCCTATACCACGGTTTGCGTGGCATCAATCCCCGCAGTTGGAATCCCGGCGGTCAAAGCGAAGCTGGCGCACCTATGCGTGCCAGCACCCGCGCCATCTATTGCGTGGGCGGTGTGATGCTGACAGCCGTAGGGATTTTTCTTTGGCACCATTATTGGGGAAAGTAGTTCAATTGTTGTTAAACGGCTTATTGTTGTTAAACGCGACAGTAAGCCGTGCGGAATGAAGGAGATTGGTAGGGGCGGTGGGGATCGAAAACAACAACTAAAGGAATTTCAAGGACTTACGAGGAATGCAGAGGAACACTAAGTTGCTGAAAAGGAACGATGAGGCACGCAGAGGAATTGTTATTGCTCCCTCAAAGCTCCCTCGCTTTTCCTTGTCCTTGAGATTCTTACTCTCAACCTCTTCATCCACTGCAACAAATGTCGGCTTCGGGCCCAAGATTCACGGCACGGATGGCAAGCCGGCAAACTCTATATCTGAAGCTTGGCAAGTCTGCAGGGAACGGAACGTCAACAACTTACGAGGCACTTTCGGAGCAGTAAGTAACATTTAGAGCCATAGCAATCAAAAAGTCTACTTCCGGCTTGGTTAGCGTCCACGAGTCGGAGAAGACGCTGGACCGCACGGAGTGACCACACTGGACTGCGACCAAATCGAAAGACGCAAGAATAGGCTCAGTTGCCATCTTCAGGCCGCCTCCACAGTTTGCGGATCTCTTCGCGGATCCAGCGTGCCAGGCAGCTCCTCTTGCCCCAAATTATCCGCCTGGGAACTCCGTGCCGCGAGTAGCTGCGTGGTCAGAATCATCGCCGGTATCAGATAAATAATCGTCACGCATGTCCACATCAACGCAGCGGCGCACTGCTGATCCTCGAGAGCCGAGATCCGGAACTGCCGTGGCGCGGAGAGATAAACTGGGTAAACGACCCGGTCACAGAACACAAGAAACCCGGAAAGAATGTCGCAGGGGATCGTCGCGAAAAACAAGTATAGGAGGATCGACCAGTGTGGCCACACCGCGACACTTGGCCAGGGCTGAACAACGGGCCACCAGAAAAGAAATCCGGATCCGAGGAAACATGCATGCTCGACTATGTGCCACGCCTCTGACTGCAACCCCAGCGTAAACGCTGCAGGAATATGCCATCCCACCAACGCGGTAGCGGCGGCGAGCCAGCAAAACACGGGGTTTGAAATTACGCGCCCGACCCATTGCAGCAGGGGCCATCGAAGCGGCGGACTGACGACAGCTTGAACGAATTGCCTCGGCAAACCGTGGAGCAACGGCATTAGGGGAGCGCCGACCAGGATCAACGGAGGAGCGATCGTCATGAGCAGGAGATGCTGAATCATGTGGACTGTGAGCAGTTGCTCGTCGAGTGCCGAGAGAGGTGAGCCCACTGCCACCCAGATCAAAAACAGTCCGAGAACAAAACTGCCGGCGCGCCAACCCGGAATGATGTTCACGCGAGCAATACGAAGGCGAATCCAGCCGCGGAAATAGAGAAACGCATCGAGAATCAGCACCAAATCAAGCGCAACCCGAAGCGTCCAGGGTTCGAATGCGGCTTGAATGGAATGGGCCATGGGAGTCTCAGCGCTGCGCGGTAGCGTGACTCTCCGGACTTTCCGCGATGGCTGCATCGCGGGCTGGAGCTTGGTTTGGTGGATGGAGCGTTTCGAGAAATGCCACGAGTGCCGTTGTCTCCGCCGGACTCAGGTTCTTGCCGTAGGCTGGCATGTTGCCGCCTCCTTGGATCACTTGGCGGATGAGCTGGTCCTGCGTGAGTCGCGTGGCAACGCTGTCCAGAGCCGGCCCTCGCTGCCCTCCCGCCTCACCGAGGGAATGGCAATTGCGGCACTGTTTAACCTGAAAGACGAGTGCGCCTCGCCGCTGTAGCGCCGTAGTGCCGTGGAGGAATCGGTCCGGCACGGGATCGCCGCTCCAGGCGTTCATGTGGGGACTCCAAGGCGTGTAGCCAGAGAGATGCGTAAGGGTCCCTAGCGCTATCGCGAGGAGCAGTATCGTGAGTACTGCGATTGGCCGACGGCGCCAGCTTTTTTCTCCTTCGCCAGACAGGAATGGAAGAAGGAGCAGAACCATGATGGCGACAACTGGACCGATCAGAAGCGCGGGCGTTTCCATCGATGGTGGCAGCAGCGAAAGTAGTGCGTAGAGCCAGAGGAAAAAATAATCCGGTTTTGGGACTGTCTGGATGATCGTCGGGTCCGGGCGGCCCGTTGGGCCGACTGGGCCGAAGTATACGGCGCACGCGGCGACGGCCAGGAGGATGAACGCGGCGAAGAACAGATCCTTCCAAACTGCATAAGGGACGAAGGGTGCGCCGTCCTTCTTCGTTAATTCGTGGTACTCGGTCATATAGGTTGCTTTTTTGACGAGGCGGCCCGGCATCGGCCATTCGTTGATTCCGAGCTTCAGCACCATCATGAGATGCAGGCAGACGAACCCGATCAGCATCCCTGGAATCACGAAGACGTGTAGCGCGAAAAAGCGAGAGAGTGTGGCGCCTGCGATAATGGGCCCGCCCAGCATCAGTTTTACGGCGGCCGGGCCGATAATCGGCACCCTGCTCGCGATGGACGCGCCGATTCCCAATCCCCAATAGGCGTCCTGATCGAAGCGCAAAACTTGGCCGCTGAAAGCCATGCCCAAAGTCATCAGCAAGAGAAAAACGCCCACGATCCACGTGAGCTCCCGCGGAAACTTGTAAGCGCCAAAGAGGAAGACCTGCACCATGTGAATGAGAACGATGGCCACCATGAAATTCGAGCCCCAGCCGTGTAATGCGCGGATGAACCAGCCGAGAGTCACGTCATGATTGAGAGACTGAAGACTGCTCCAAGCCTCACTGGCGGATGGCACGTAAATCATTGCCAGGAGAATTCCAGTGACGAGTTGCAGGATGAAGACAGTCAGCGCGGCGCTGCCGAACACATAAAACCAACTTGCCGTGTTGCGCGGCACAGGATGCTCAGCGGCTTCGCGAATGGGAGCAGCAAGCTGCAGGCGCTGGTCGAACCATTCGCCAATTTGCGAGATCAGGCGCATGGCGGTTTCTTTCCAACGAGAGCAGCGGTCGGCGCTCCAGGCGTGGGCAGTTCGCCTGCCTGAATCGTGACCAGCCCGTTTTCTACTTTGTATGGGTATTCGAACAGACCCCGCTCCGGCGGGCCAGAGGCGCGCGAGCCGTCGCGGTAATACGCTCCACCGTGGCACGGGCACATGAACAAACCGGATTGCGGAAACCAGCGCACAGGGCAGCCGAGGTGCGCGCAGTTAATCGCAAACACCTGGAATTGATCGCCTCCGACGCGGCGCACCCAGCATGCCGTGTCGACAGTCTTGCCATCGGTGGGCATCACGTTGGGATTCCGAAAAGTGGCTAACCGCGTTTCGCCTTCGGGAAATTCGCTGACCGATCCGACAGGGACCCACGCAAGATAGGAGTTCGCCCGCCCTCGAGTAATCGAGGAGAGCACAAATCGTACGATCGGCACGGCAATCGCGGTAGCCACGAGGCCGTTGAACAAAATTCCCAACTTCATGAGGAGGCCGCGGCGAGAGACCGTGTTTTCTTCCGACATTAGAGGCTCCTAAGGATGCTGTGCGTCATTCGAAACCGAATAAGGCTGTCCTGGGTTCTGAACACGGCGCGAAATGAGCCAGGCAACTACGTCGGTGACTTCCTGGTCCGACATCGGCTTGCCGGGCACGTTGCCTCGCCAGTCGGGCGCGCCCAACTCAGGACGTCCAGTAATCACGACGGTGTGCAGCCCTTGATCGCTGACCAGCGCGAGAAAAGAATCATCAGTAATGGCGCTGCCTTTTGGTCCGCCGCGGCCGTTCGGGCCGTGGCAGGATTGGCAGTAAGTCTTGTAGGCAGCTTCACCTTGCGAGATGTTGCCTGCGGATTTCGGAGCGTAAGAAGGCAGATTGGCTGCATCGAGGTTACCGCGGCGGCCCCAGCGCAAGCGGATTTGCGTCGTGATGACTTCAATCTGCTTGTCCGTCAGCATTCCGCCGGAGCTTTCGGCGAAGGCCGGCATGGCGGTTCCGTGCACGCCGCTGGCGACAACTTTGCGAATCGCCGCATCGTCCGCGATCGCCAAGTAAATTGGATCTGCAAGTGCGATCGCGGCGCCTCCCCGCCCTTCCGCGCCATGGCAGCCCGCGCAGTTTTGCGCGTACAGAGTCTCAAAATCGAAAATCTCATTCGGCGCAAGAGTCTCGGAGCCTTGCAGCGGCCGGCCTTGCGGCGAACCGCAGCCCGCGAGCAGCAACGCTGCAAGCGCCCCGGTTGCGAACAGCTGGCGAAATCGGATCACGGCTGTTTTTCTCCATCGCCGCGCGCTGGCATCACGCCGGGAGCTTCAATTCCCGCGCGCAAGGCGAAGGGCATGTTCTCGCGCGTGAGCACGCGCGACTGGCGCACGACGACAAGGCCCGCGACGATGCCAAAGGCAAACTGCGAGGCCATAAACCAGATCCAGTCAATGTGACTCCCGAGCACAGGATTGAGAATGCCCATGATGGAGTACAGCAGCCCCGACCACAGCACCGGAGCGATCAGGCCGCCTAGCAAAATGGGACGGCGCGCGAACATGGGAAGCATCGCACCGTAAAGCATTCCCACAAGTATCGAGGTGACGAGATGTAAGACCACGGCAATCAAAAAGATGACTGGGTGAAAGGAATTCAATTGCGAAGCGGAAGGCACCTCCGACGGCGCATACACAACCGCGGCAAGAAGATTGATGGGATACCAAATGCTTCCGGTCTTCAGCAGTCCATAGGCACAAGCCAGCACGGCCATTGCTACGCTTCCCGCCAAACCACCTTCCACACCGGCCGATATCGGATAAGTTTCGATAGGAAGCCACGCGCGTACTTGTTCAGGAGCCAGTGGCAGCCGTTCGACGAGGCGGCGCTCGGTGGCCACCGAAAGATCCTCTGGCACGACCGGCACGACTTCTTCATGCTCGTGAGGGAGGACTTCGCGGAACCAGCCGACGCAACCCGCGATCGCCAGAACCGCGCCGAGAATGCTCACCGAGACGCTTGTCAGGAGTCCCGCAAACACCAGCGTAAATCCAAAGGCCAAAACCAGAGGCCAAGCTGTTCCCGCGGGCACTTTGATCTCGCTGGGCGCGCGAGGATTTTGATCCACTTTTTCCGCGTGTAGCAGCGTTGCCATTCATTCTCCTCAGCGACCTAGAACGTAAACTACTGTGAAAACAACGACCCATACGGCATCCACAAAATGCCAGTAGAGTGAGAGCACGGCGACACGAACAGACTGCTCCCGGCCGACGCGGCCAGCCAGACCGAGGAGAAGCACGATGCTCAGCATCAGCAGGCCCGCCGTGACGTGAAAAGCGTGCAGACCGACGAGTGAGTAGTAGGTCGTTCCAAAAAGGTTGGTGGAAATGGTAAGACCGTGTTCGTAGATCAGGCGGTGCCATTCCTGGACCGTGCCGTACATAAAAAGCCCACCTAGGACAATCGTAAGGAACCACAAGCCGAGAAATGCGCCGCGCTTGCCGCGCTCGAGAAATCTTGACGCGAGGTGAATCGTCAGGCTACTGGACAGCAAACAAATCGTGAAGAAGATCGGAGTCTCAAGCACTTCGCGAGGCGTCGGTCCGGAGAGACTTTTCCCCACGTAGAAAAGATACGCCACGACAAAAATCGTGAAGATGGCGGACTCGGCGAAGATCAAGCAGGCCATTGCAACCTTGCCCCGATTGGGGAGGCGCCAATCCACCGGCGGCTGAACGATAGGGCTCGCGATGGCGCTCATGGATTGGTCCCTTCATTCATTGCGTCAGTCATAGCGGCTATCCGGATCTTCTGGATGTTTGCGATCCCACAGCGGGCGACGGCTGGCAACCGTCGGAATGGATGCGAAGTTGTACTCCGGAGCTGGCGAACTCACCGACCACTCGAGCGTCCAGGCGTCCCAAGGATCGTTCCCGGCCCAGGGTCCCTTGAAATAAGAGAAAATCAGGTTTGCTACAAACACCAATACAGCGATGCCCTGGATAAATGTTCCGATGGTGATGATCAAGTTCAAGGTATCCCATCCGCGGCCTGGCTCGTAGGTGTAGATCCGGCGCGGCATGCCGAGGATGCCGGGAATGTGCATCACGTCAAACGTCATGTGGAAGGCGATCAGGAATAGCCAGAAATGAAGTTTGCCCAGCGATTCGTTCAGCATTCGTCCGATGATCTTGGGGTACCAATAATAAAAGGCCGCGAAAAGGGCGAACAAGATGCCGCCCACGATCACGTAATGAAAGTGCGCGACGACGAAGTAGGAACCGCTAAGCTGCCAATTGAACGGTGCGGCAGACAGCATGATGCCCGTGAGGCCGGCGATCAAGAATTGGAACAGAAATCCGATACAGAAGAGCATCGGTGTCTTAAAGATGAGCTTTCCGCCCCACATCGTGCCGAGCCAATTGAAAATCTTGATTCCCGTCGGCACGCCCACGGCCATCGTCGTAATGGTGAAAAAGGCGTTGGCGTAGGAATTCATTCCGATGGTGAACATGTGGTGCGCCCACACGCTTAGGCTCACGAAGGCGATACACATCGTCGCGCCCACCATCACGGGATAGCCAAAGATAGGCTTGCGCGAAAATACGGGAACGATTTCAGACACAAAAGCAAAGCAAGGAATGATCAGTACGTACACTTCCGGATGCCCGAATATCCAGAAGAAATGCATCCATAGCGTAGCGGATCCCCCCGCCTGCGTATCGAAGAAATGGCCGCCAAGATAACGGTCGACCATCAGCATGAGCTGCGCCGCCGACAATGGCGTGATGGCGAGGAGCACCATGCCGGACATCACCAAGTTGAGCCACGCAAGAAGCGGCATGCGGCCCAGCGTCATGCCCGGGCACCGCATACAAAGGATTGTGGCAATGATGTTGATGGAGGTCCCGATGCTGCCGAAGCCGGAGATGAGCAGCGCGATAGTCCAGTAGTCGGTACTATGCCCAGGGGAAAACGCGCGGGAAGTCAACGGAGCGTAAGCCCACCATCCGACGTCCGGGGCATTTCCCGCGCCGTAGAGGCCGCTTCCACCAACAAAACTGAAATAGAGAAGAAATCCTCCCAAAGCCGTCAGCCAGAAACTGAACGCATTCAGCCGCGGAAACGCCATGTCCCGCGCGCCAATCATCAAAGGAACTAGATAGTTGGCGAAACCGAACAGGACGGGCATGGCCACAAAGAAAATCATGGTCGTGCCGTGCATCGTGAACATGCGGTTAAAGACTTGCGGTGAAACAAAGTCGTTGTGCGGTCGCATCAACTGGATGCGCATGATCGTCGCTTCGATTCCGCCGATGACGAGAAAAATCAGCGCGAAGAGAATGTAAAGAATGCCCAGGCGCTTGTGGTCGACTGTGGTCACCCACTCATGCAGCGTTTCGACCCATGGCTTGCCCGAGGCTCCCGCGGTTTTAATGGCCATCACATCCGATGACATAGATGGTCTCCCACAATTCTTCTCTACTGGAGCGTCTCGAGATACCGGACGAGAGCGTCCAGATCGGCGTCCGTCAACTGCATGGCCGGCATGAGCGAACCCGGTTTGATGGCGTCCGGGTTCTGGATCCACAAGCGAAGGTTTTCTTTTGTATTTTCGGCCGCGCCGGCCGCAATGGTCCGGCGGCTCATCAGGTGCGTCAGATCGGGACCGAAACGCCCCGTTGCGTTTGTGCCGCCGACGGCGTGACAGTTCACGCAGGCGGTGGTTTCGAAGACGCGCCTGCCGACGGTCTCTTTCTCATCCTGAATCACAGGCTGTTTTTGAGCGTCGATCCAAACCTGGAACGCCTCTGGGCTGTCCACCGACACTCGCAAGAGCATTTTCGCGTGCTGCGTGCCGCAATATTGTGCGCACTGACCGAGAAAAATGCCCGTGCTATGCGGGTCCATCCACATTTCATTGATGCGATTCGGAATCAGGTCGGTCTTTCCCGCAAGCTGAGGAACCCAAAAACTATGATCCGTGTCGGCCGAGAGCAGTTTTAGGAATGTGGGCGTAGGATGGTCGGGATCGCTGACGGGAATGTGAAGTTCGTTCGCCGTGACAACCCCGAGCGCCGGATACCGAAACTCCCACCAGAACTGGTGGCCAATGGCGGTGACTTCCACAGCCGTCTCGGGTTTGGGAGCATCCTGGATCGCGTGAATCACTCGCGCGGTAGCCAGAAACAGAACGACTACGATCAAAATCGGAATGACGGTCCAGGCCAGCTCGATTTGGGTGCTTCCATAAACTTGGGCGGGCTCACGCTGCGCATCGCCCGCTTTGTTGCGAAACTTCGCGACGGCGTAGGTCAGTAACGTGGCGACCACGAGAAAAATTAGAGCAGTGATGGCGAGAACGAAACGCGAGAGATGAACGATGGAATCGGCAGGTGTTGAGTGTGGCCGGAAGATGCTGGGAACGGGATTGTCAGCGCGCAGAGCCGCCGTGCATAAACTCGCGGCAAGAAGTGTCCCGGCGACGATGACAAGCACCCCGATGACTCGGCCGATGACGGCTCGCCATTTCCCCGTGTATTTTTTTGCCATGGCGAGTCTTTGGTGCTCTCTCCATATCAAGTGGCTACCGCATTTCCATTGAGACGCAGCATCCACTGCTGCAAGTGCATCTCGCACGCCAATGAGGGCGACCCTCGCGTCTTTCGCTTATCTCCTGTGCAAGGAGGGGCTTGCAGCCGGTATCAGCGACACGAAGACGGGGACATCAACGAGGCCTCCGTCGGCAGGTTGACACCTGTCAGAACGTTGGCGTCCTGGAGACGCCATCGCCCGCGCCCAGGGCCGCGCGCATCCCAGGCGCGGAGGACGCTTACAAAGCGACAGTTTTTGGTTTGTCCCTCTGGGATGGTTGTGTGGGCTCGGGAATGCAATACCTTTCGTGACTAGTTTCCAACACTTCCAAACATTAGAGGAGAATTCAGGTTGGCACGGCAAGTGCTTCTGTTTTTCGTGAGGAGCGTTTCTCGCTGGGGCGGAGCTGAGCAACGAGCATTGGAAAGAGAAGCTGTTGAGCTCCAGAGAATTTCCGACGCAGAAGACCCTGACTTCGGGACGGATGCAGATCAATTGAAGGAGATACTCGAATGAGTGCGCCAAAAGAAACTAACCCAGGCGTCGCTGTAGAGAATCGGACGAGTGAACAGCAAGAAAGCAAACCTGGCATGGAAGGACTGTCGAGACGTGCTTTTTTGGGGGTTGGTTCCGCTAGTCTAGCGAGCGCGGCACTGGCCTCCCTGGCGGTCAATGCTCAGGAGAGAACAGACATTGAAAAAGGAGAACACGATCATTCTGTAAGTAATCCGGGCCCGGAAAACAAGCCACTTTTGGATGAAAATCCGAATTCAAACTTTCCTCCGCCGACAGACTCCGGAAACCTAGATCCCTTATGGTACTCCTTCGATCTAACTCACAAACGTGTTCAAGCGGGTGGTTGGACGAACGAGGTAACACAAAAGGTGTTGCCATCTTCCAAAGACATCGCTGGAGTCAGAATGCGGCTTACCGCGGGCAGCTTTCGGGAACTGCATTGGCATACGTCGGACGAGTGGGCCTTCATGCTGTACGGAAATGCCCGTGTGACCGTTCTCAATCCCGATGGAACCATTTTTATCGGCGATGTGGGCAAAGGCGACCTTTGGTACTTTCCCGCGGGATTCCCTCACTCGATCCAAGGGTTGGGACCGGATGGTTCTGAATTTATGCTGATATTCAATCAAGGTACGTTTTCTGAAGACAATACCTTCCTGCTTTCCGACTGGGTGAGGCATACGCCACTATCGGTGTTGTCCAAGAATTTTGGGTTGCCGGAGAGCGCCCTTAAGAACTTGCCAAACAAGAATCTGTACATCTTTCCAGCAGACCTGCCCGCATCACTGGCACAGGATAAGGCGGCCGTTGGGGGGCGACAGGTCGAATCACACTACCAGTACACCTTTAAGATGGAGGCTATGGCTCCCACGAAGCACACGAGTGGCGGTGAAGTTCGCATAGTTGACTCGCATACCTTCACGGCGGCAAAAAATATCACTGGGGTCCTAATAAACATTAAGCCGGGTGGTCTGCGCGAACTGCACTGGCATCCGCGCGATTCCGAATGGCAGTACTACATCAGCGGTAAGGCCCGTATGACGGTGTTTACAAACGAAGGAGCGCACACAATGGACTTCAACGCAAATGACGTCGGTTTTGTACCGAAGGTCGCGGGCCACTATGTCGAGAACACGGGCGACACAGATCTGGTAGTTCTGGAAATGTTCGCCACGGGCGAATTTCAGGAAATCTCTCTTAACAACTGGATGAGGCGTCTTCCTCCGGAGACGGTCACGGCGCACTTAAATCTGGACGCAGACAGCCTACGTAAGATTCCAGCAGAAGTGTACGACGTTCTCCCGCGCTAGCCTCGTCGCTACCTTGCGCGAGATCGATCGAATAATCGGACGTGCATAGTGTGGATTGAGAAAGGCCTCGCGCGACGTAGCGTAGGCTATTCAAGTAACGTGACACCGGCCGACTCGACGACATTCGCGATCCAAGCCAACGATCGCAGGTGGAAGCGGAGGAGACGATGAAAACCTCAGACAGTTCGGACGTAATCCATGGAGACGAGCACTGCAGAGACGGGCACTATCGCGCCAAGCTGGACCTACGCACAAAGACTGAGAACAGCACAGACGCTGATCTCACAGTGGAACTGGATCCGAATGACTCGACTTCCCTGCAAGCGCAAAATCCAACGGATTTGGGCAAGCTCAGGATCGGTCGTGCCTCTGAAGAAGCTGCTGGCATTCCAGCCATTTGGAATACCATGCTATACGGAATTGGCGAAATGGGTCCGGTTCGATCGACCGAAGCTTTTTTGAAGATCAACCAGGTAACTGGGTTTGACTGCCAGAGCTGCGCATGGCCGAGTCCCGACAACAAGAGGAAGATTTTTGAGTTTTGCGAGAACGGCGCCAAGGCCGTCTCTGACGAGTCTATAAAGAAGCGCATCGGGGCGGAATTTTTCGCGAAGTATTCCATAGCGGAGCTGGCGGCGAAATCCGATTACTGGCTGAATCAGCAGGGGCGTCTGACTTCGCCCATGGTACGGCATGTAAACGCAACGCACTATCAGCCGACAACATGGTCAGATGCCTTTGCGATGATCGCCCAAGAGCTGAATGGTCTGGATTCGCCCAACCAAGCCAGCTTCTACACCTCAGGCAAGACAACCAATGAGCCTGCCTTTCTTCTGCAGTTGTTCGCGAGGCAGTTCGGAACAAACAATCTCCCGGATTGCTCGAACATGTGCCACGAGTCGTCGGGAGTGGCGATGGTAGAGACGCTCGGCATCGGCAAGGGTACAGCCACGCTGGAAGATATGGAGAGTACCGATCTCATCTTCATCTTTGGAAACAACCCTGGGACAAACCACCCGCGGATGTTGAGCTCACTTCAGATGGCCAAGGACCATGGTGCCAAGA
>WNFR01005690.1_pt1 | contig 12763 bp, 11 predicted proteins | sample 5400221 | NCBI WGS metagenome assembly WNFR01 (sample SAMN13153357, study PRJNA577476) | soil metagenome | isolation source: 40 cm soil under Madrone tree | place: USA:California | collected 2016-06-14
TCTGCCCATCGCCTTCGATATCATTTCCGATCTCTGTCTCCGCCCGAAGTTCGATTCCGAGGACGTCGACAAGGAACGCCAGGTGGTGCTCGAAGAGATCAAGATGGATCTCGACAATCCGGAATCACTGCTCCACGAAATTTTCACCAAGGGCTTCTGGCCGGAGCATCCGCTGGGCCGCCCGATTCTCGGCACTCCGGACACCGTCAAACAATTCTCCCGCGAAGCCTTGCAGGCCCGCTTCAAGGAATGGTTCGCGCCGGATCATCTGCTGGTCACCGCCGCGGGAAACGTGCCGCACGAAAAAGTTCTCGATCTCGTCCAGCGCGAATTCGGCCATCTCGCACCCTCCGGCGCGCTAGAGCAGCAAGCTTCGCCGAAAGCAGAAGCACCGATCCACATCGAGCGTAAAAAAGATCTTGAGCAGGTGCATTTGTGCCTGGGCGTTCCGTCGCTGCCCATCGCCCACGAACGCCGCTTCGGCACCGCGGTGCTGAACAATCTGCTCGGCGGCGGCATGTCCTCCCGCTTGTTCCAGAACATTCGCGAAAAGCGCGGTTTGGCCTACGCCGTGTTCAGCGAAATCACTCCGTACTCCGACGCCGGGATGTTCACTGTGTATGCCGGCACCGCCAAGGAAACCGTTGGCGAAGTTCTTGATCTCACTCTCGCGGAATTTCGTTCGATGAAGGAATCGCCGGTCAGCGAAGAGGAACTGCTGCGCGCCAAGAACCACCTCAAAGGCTCGCTGATGCTTTCCCTGGAATCCACCAGCTCTCGCATGTCCAATCTCGCCCGCCAGGAGCTGTACTTCGGGAAGTTTTATTCGCTCGACGAAATTCTAGCTTCCATCGATGCGGTCACCCGCGAGGAAGTGCAATCCCTGGCCCAAGAATTCTTCCGTCCCGAACAGATTTCCGCCACGGTCCTCAGCCCGGTCAATGGTTTCGTGCTGGACCGTTCCCGCCTCGCCTGCTAAACCTAGGCTCCGGCTACTTCTAATTCACCGTCAACCCGCCGCAGCACTTCTTATACTTCTTGCCGGAGCCGCAGTAACACGTATCGTTCCGACCGATTTTTCCAAAAGTCTCGGGCACCGAACTCAGCTGACCAATCGACTCTGCCTGCCGCTGCGCTGCAAAGTGCTGATACAGCTCGGCGACCGTTGCTGACATCCCCTGCAAAAGCATCTCTCGTTGCTCGTCGCTGATCGGCTCCTGATAAATACGCTGTTCCGGATCGGGATGCATCTCGTTCGCCAGCGCCAAAATCGGCATCAGCTTCTTGAACTCTTCCTCATTGTCGAGCAGGGTGCGCCACTCGTCGTGTCGCATGTCCAGACCTCGCATGAATCCGATCGCCCAGTTGTTTCCGTGCGCATTGCCCTCTTCGTCTTCCAGTAGCAGCGGTTCGAAGTCGTTCGCTGCGAATGCGTTCGCCACCACGGTCGAGTGGTGCCGCACAAGATTCAGAAAAAGCTTCACCCCATCGTCATTGGGAAAAATCTCTTCGTTTTCAAAGCCGTCGCCGACCACTTCCGGCATGTACTCGCTCGGCGGCACCACGTCCGGAGCACAATGCAGCGCCGCCAGGAAACCATCCAGCTCTTCCAGGTCCATCGCCCCCGCCTCATCCATCTGGTCTAGCAGCTCGCCCAGCACCTCCAGGTCAGGGTCCAAGTCGCTGTCCAGCGATTCCGGTTTCTCGTCGTCCTCGTTCATACCTCCGGATTCTATCTCTTTGCGCGAATTATTTCCCACAACCTGACGCTTTACCGCGGTTCCTCGTTGACGCCCGTTCAACGCTCTGCCATCATCTTAAAAATCTGTTTTTCAGTTTTTGTTGAACGGATTTGAACTGTCGAATCTGGGAGAAACTTCAATAGGCTTGCGCGTTTCCATTCTGGCGTCCGGCAGTTCGGGCAACCTCACCCTGCTCGAAACCGGGCGTACCCGTCTCCTCGTGGATTGCGGCCTCGGCAAACGCGAAACCTTGGCGCGCCTCGCGGCCATCGAAAAGTCCGTCGACCGCTCAGCGGTCGCACCTGGATTCGACTCCGTCGACGGTATCCTCATCACCCACGAACATACCGACCACTGCACCGGCCTCCCGCAAATGCTTGGCCTATACAAAGCTCCGCTCTACGTTACCGAGCCTACGCTCGATGCTTTGAAGCGGGCTCTCCCAGACCGCCTGGAAAAACGCTTGCGAGGAGTGGAAACCATTCAGCCCGGCCAGCATTTCACCATCGGCGATATCGACGTGCACGCTTTCCAGATTCCCCACGACGCTGCGGATCCGGTCGGCTTCACCTTTCGTTCCAACGGCGCAAAAATGGCCATTGTCACTGACCTCGGCTACATGCCCGAACTGGTGAAAGTGCATTTGCGCGACGCCGATTGCTTGGTGCTGGAGTCCAATCACGATCTGGAAATGCTCAAGGTTGGGCCGTATCCGTGGGTGGTCAAACAACGCGTGCTTTCGCGTACCGGGCATCTTTCCAATCACGCAGTCAGCGAATATCTTTCCGATCCGGAAGGTTTTGACGGCCGTGCGCGTTATCTGGTGATGGCGCACATCTCCCAGGAAAACAATAATCCCGACGTGGTGCGCATCTGCGCCGAACAGGCTTTAAGCTGCCGCCCCCCGGAATGCGCTTTCTCCGGTGAACTTCTCCTCGCCTCTCAGCACACGCCGCTCAAACCACTGGAATTGTAGGGGCCCCGACCCGGTCGGGGGCCGCTTTGTGTCTGCCGAATTACTTCGCCAGCACCTTCTCAAAAAACTCCAGCGCCCGCGGATCGTTCGATTGTCCCAGCCAGAACATCGCCTGCTTGCGCACTTCCCGGTTACGGTTGTTCTGCGCTACCTGAATTAATTTCGGCACACCATCATCTTTGGGCAACTGACTCAACGCGAATACCGCCTTCTTCTTGACCTCCGTATCCGGATCATTTTCAATCGCGCCACTAATTGCTCCTGAAGCCTTGTTCCCGGCCTTCTGCGCCAGCCAAAACAGCGCTTGCCCACGCACACGCCCGCTCGTATCGTCATGCGCCATGCGAATCATCTCATCCACCGCGCCAGTTTCCGAGCTGACCGAAAGCGCAAACGCCACATGCGCTCGCACCTCATTACTCGGATCTTCCTTGGCCATCCGCTTCAATAGTTGCAATCCTGCCGCGCCGCGCGCTTCGCCTGCCCAAAATGCCGCTTCCCGCCGCATGCCTTCCGGTTTGTCCGGCAAAACAAATTTGCCCATCGCCTGGTCTGCTGACGGGTCCGCATGCATCGCAATCGCCATGAGCGCGCCGCGGCTCAGCCGCTCACCTCCGCGTTCATCCAGTTCTTTGCTATCCACAAAAGTTTCCAGCACTTTCACACTTTCGGCGGGGCTCACGCCGTTCAGCCAAGCGACTTGCAATCCTCCAGCATCCAGCGTGCAGTCGTCAGAAAACACGCGAACTTTTCCAACCTGCCCTTTTTCCGCGCGCAGCATTACCACCAGACCGTTGGGACCTTCCAGTTTCACGTCACCGCTGCGCAGGTTATAGCTGCCTCCGTTCTTGCCGTCTTCCAGTCGGCACGGTCCGCACTTCTCGCCATTCCAATCATTGCCGGAATTTCCGCAACACGTCCGGTGATCGCTGTGCACTGCCGGCACCGAGTACCCTAGCCACCGCGCTTGCTGTGAACCCTTGGCCCAACTTTCGATTTCCGCCGCCAGCCCGCCCTTCACTTCACGCTCTTCCACCTTGCCGTTGGTAATCTGCGGCTTGCCGGCCACTTGCGCCGCCATTACCCGATCTGCGGCCGAAAGCGCCAATCCAAGGAAGACTACGACCGCAAAAATCGCTGCACCGATACCTCTCAAACTTATTTTGTTTCTCATGTCCATCTCCCAAGCCGTCTGTCTTCGTTTCCTGGTCTCTGGTCGCTGGTCTCTGGTTACTTGTTCAACAGCTCCATCAAATACTCGCTGCCCTCTTTCGAATTCATCAGCGACAACTTTTCCACCGCGCGCTTCTTCAACTCCGCATCCTTTTCGCTTTTGGCAATCGCTACCAGTGCTTTGGCATTCCCGCTCAGGAAATACGCGTTCAGTACCTCTTCCTTGTTCTGCCGATCGGTTTCCTTCATATAGATCGATTGCAGCACATCGGTCTTGCCCATCAATCCTAGATTGCGGATTGCTGTGCGCCGCAGATCCATGTCCTTGTCGTTCTCGGCCACCTGCACCAGCTTGTCGGATTGCCCAGAGAGGAAAAATCCCTGCAAAATTTCTCGCCGCACTTCGCTCGTCGGTTCGGACTGGTAAAGCTGCAGCAATTCGTTCTGTCCTCCCACCAGCCCCAGGTTGCGAATCGCTTCGCGCTTCAAATTTTCGTTCTTTTCACCCTTGGCCAGCTGGAACAAGCCTTCCCGGTTCCCGGAAATCATGTAGCTGCGAATCACCGCCCGTTTCACCGATTCATCGGTCGTCGCAGCGTAGACCTGCGAAAGAATCTGATTGGTGCCGCTGGAATGCCGCGGTCCGTTCACTCCCCCGCTGACTCCTCCTTCGATGCCACCCTCCACGCCACCGCTCACACCTCCAAAGATGCCCAGATATTCCACGGCTTTCCGCTGCAGCTCCGGATTACTCTGCCCCAGCGCAATTTTCTCCAGCAGCTGCTTCGATTCCGTTGACCCGTTCTGCGCCAGCACAAACAACATCTTGGCTTTCTCTTTTGGCGAAGCCGGCCCTGCAAGCCGCTTCTGAATCATTTCCATTCCGCGATGCGGGTCACTATTCATTAGCCCTTGCAGCGCCAGCGTCTTCAACTCTTCGTCGCTTTGCGCCTCTGGATTGGCCGTGCGCCCGGTGGACTGTTGCACTTCAATCTGCAGTGCTTCCGCATCCTTCTTCCAGCGGCTCTGCGGGAATTTCGCTTTCAAGTTGGCGATCGTCGCCAACGCTACATCGCGCTTTCCGGCTTGATTCTCGGTATAAGCCTTCCAATAAAGTGCCGCGTCGGTTTGCGGTCCGTTCATTTGCGCCAGTTCGGTAAACTTCTTCTCGGCTTCCTGATACTTGCCGTCATCCAGCGCTTCTCGCGCATCGTCATACAGGTCCTGCATGTGCTCGATGCGCTCCTGTTCCTGCTCTTTTTTCTCTTGTTCCTGTTCGCGCTTCTCGTCCGCGCGCTCGCGCGCATTCTGCTCGGCGTCGCGGCGATCCTGGTCGCTCTGCTGTTCCACAAAATGATCCGGCTCCTGCGTTGCCTGCGCGATCATCGTGTCGCCAAAGCTGCGCGCATTTTTCGCCCACGCCGGAGCTGCGATCAATCCAGCCATCAATCCGGCGATAACCGCTTTCTGTAATCCGTCTGCCATGTTCATGCTCCCTCTCATGCCCCTTGTCATGCCTTATTCCTCGCTTTCGTTGTTGAATCGTTTTGCGCTGGCGCGGCTTTCCTGCCTTCAGACTCCGCACGCAATTCCTGTCGGACCACTCGTACCTTCAACAAAATTCCCTGCGCCGCAATCCTTTTCTGTATCGACTCAAATTGCGCCGGAGTCACCTCATCCGGACTGTTGGCCACGTCCAGCAAAATCCGCTGTAATTCATCCAGTGTGCTGGCCATCGCGGTGTCCCCGCTGCTCCTCGCGGTTTGCTGGTACAAACGGTTTTCTTCCACCAAATCTTCCGCGCGCTTTTGTTCCGTCGAAATGTTGATCAATTTATTTCCGCTGGCCGCCGGCTGCGCGTTGCTCAGCTCCATCAAAATCATTTCCGATTTGCCCAGATGCTCGCCCACTGCCACCACCAGCACTCGTTCGCGAACCTTTCCAGCGTCCGCAACTCCGTCATCGCCGGCGGGCGGCCCGGTCTTCCGCCCCGCGTAGAACGCCAGTCCCAGCAAAACTACCGCAGTGCCCAAGGCCATCAGCCTTCGCGGCGCAAACAATCCGCCCCACCACTTTGCGTTTTGTGCTGGAAGACGGTCCGCAATCTGATGCCACACCTTCGTCCCATACGCTTCGCCCGGATCCGGCGCCGGCATTGCATTCAACGCTGCAAAAACCTCTTCGATACGTTCCAGTTCCGCGCGGCATTCTCCGCACTGCTGCAAATGCGCGGCAATCGCCTCGCGTCCTTTCATCTCGCCTTCCCGGTAAGCAAACAGCTCTTCTTCCGTTTTATGTTTCATTTTGTCTTTTCCGGGTTTGTAAGCCTGCTTGCCGCAGGCAGGTACAAACCCCGAACCCCTATTCCGTCCCCACCGCTCTCGCTGCCCCGCGTCCTTCCGCAAAGGGTTTAAGCGCCTGCCGCAATTTCTGTACTGCGCGGAACACCGTATTCTTTGCAGCGCTGCTGTTCGATTTCAGCACCGCCGCAATTTCTTCAATTCCGCAGCCATCCCAGTGCCGCATCACAATCGCCGTCCGTTCCGCGGGAGTCAGCGCTTCCAGCGCTTCCTTCATTTTTTCCGCCATCTGCGCGCTGCCCGCCAACCGTTCCGGATTGGGCGCTTCATCTTTTATTCGGCTCAGTACATCCACATCCGCTTCGCCTTCCGCATACCTCTTTGGATTTTCTCGCCGCAACTCTTCATTCTTTTTTTGCCTCAAGCGGTCAATCGCGTAGTTCGCGGCAATCCGGTAAACCCATGTCCCAAAATTGGCGTTCCCCGCGAACTGCCGCAACTTTTGGTATGCCCGCAAAAAAGCCTCCTGCACCACCTCTTCGGCGTCGTGCGGATTGCCGGTCATGCGATACGCCAGCCGGTACACATAGTTGCTGTGCCGCTCCACCAGAATGCGATAGGCTTCGCGCTCGCCCGCAAGCGTCCGCTCCACCGCGACCGCGTCGCTGATCACGCCCGCGTCGTAGCCGCTCAACGCATCAGCCATTTCGCCACTCTCGCGCATTCTCACCATTAGACAGGTTTTGCCCCTCCCGGTTAGGTCTCGGTTAGCATTCGTGGCACAGCCATTCCTGGCTGTGCTCTTCCGCCTGACACTGGCTTCGCCTCGCCCCACCACGCCAAAATACCGTATCATTACAAAGGACTTATCTCGCACCTACCAAGACAAGGGAGCGCACCTTGATTCCACGCTACACCCGCGAAGAGATGGGCCGCGTCTGGAGCGACGCCAACAAATACTCCAAATGGCTGGAAGTCGAGCTGGCCGCCACGGAAACGCTGGCCGAATCCGGCGAAGTTCCCAAAGACGCCGCCGCGATCATTCGCGCCAAAGCCAAAGTCGATGCCGCGCGCATCAACGAAATTGAATCTCGCGTAAAGCACGACGTCATCGCCTTCACCATGAACGTCGGCGAATCCATCGGCGATCCCGCCGCGGCGCGCTGGCTACATTACGGTATGACCTCCAATGATGTGGTGGATACCGCGCAGGCGTTGCTAGTCCGCGATGCGTCGCGCTTGATCGAAGTGGCGCTCGCGAAATTCAGCGAAGTGCTGGCTCGCCGCGCGCAAGAATTTCGCCACACGCCACAAATCGGCCGCACCCACGAAGTGCACGCCGAGCCCATCACTTTTGGACTAAAAATCGCCAACTGGTATGCGGAAAATCAGCGCAACATCGAGCGGTTTGAAGACGCTTCCACGCAAATGCGCATCGGCAAAATTTCCGGCGCGGTGGGCAACGCTTCACACCTTGGTCCGGACATCGAAGAACGCATCTGCCAGCGGCTTGGGTTGACCGTTGCTCCCGTAGCTTCGCAAGTGATTCAACGCGACCGCCACGCGCACTACCTGAGCACGCTGGCGATTATCGCCGCCACGCTGGAAAAAATCGCCATCGAAATTCGTCACTTGCAGCGTACCGAAGTGCGCGAAGCGGAAGAACCCTTCGGCGGCGAGCAGCGCGGCAGTTCCGCGATGCCGCACAAACGCAATCCAGTCACCTGCGAACAGGTCAGCGGCCTGGCGCGGCTGGTGCGCTCCAACATGATTGCCGCATTCGAAAATGTCGGCCTGTGGCATGAACGCGATATTTCACACAGCTCCGTCGAGCGCATCATTCTTCCCGATTCCACAATTCTGATCGACTACATGTTGGCGAAAATGACCGCCGTGATTGCCGAGATGCGCGTGTTCCCGGAACGCATGATGAAAAATATCGACGCCACGCAAGGCTTGGTTTTTTCCGGACAGCTCTTGCAAGACCTGGTGGAAAAAGGAATGCCCCGCGACGACGCCTACAAAGCCGTGCAGGAAAACGCCATGGCCGCATGGGAATCCGACACCAGCTTCCGCGAACGCGTCGCTAAAGATTCGCGCGTCACTAAATATCTCGACGCCAAAGCCCTCGAACACACGTTCGACCTGCAGCGCCATCTGCGCTTCGTCGACGCCATTTTCGCCCGCGTGTTTTCGGAGAAAAGGACGTCCGCTAGTAAGGCATGACCGTGTTCTTTACATTTTTGGCGTTGCTGCTAACGCTCCCGTACGGCTGGTCCGCCTGGCAGGGCAGCACGAGATTGCGTCTCGTTGACAAGTCGGACTGGTGGTCAATAGGCCGGGAGCCAGACTCCGAAGACGAGATCAAGGCTCAGGAGAGGGAGCTTTCTAGTTCGAATTTTCGTGCGCTAGGGGTTGCTTTGGGTGACGAAATGTTCGTTCGTGCGGCCGCAAAACTTGGGAAAGCCACAATCGTCGAAAGGGGCGATGCGGCCAGCGGCAGAACTCAAGAGTGTTATGTCTCGGTTCAGCCGGGGAAGAAAGTCCATTTCATCCTCGAACAGGGTGAAGTCAATCTCGCATTCTATCTTTTTGAAGACGGTCCGCAGTGGCAGGGAGAGGAACGCTGCACAAAGTCGAGTCTGGTTTCCGCCAACGCCGCTACTGCATCCGGTCTCCATCTGGGGCAAACACCTGCACAGGTGATTGCAATTTTAGGAAAGCCAAATCTTCTACGAAAAAACCAACTCAGCTATTCACTTCATGTCAAAAAGAAGACATCCCCGGAAGATCTGGAGAAGATTCGTTCGTCCTATCCAAAACTTAGTGACCAAGAGTTTCACGATAACTATGACTACTATGATTTGAGCGCGAATGTTAACGCGAAATTCGTAGATTCCAGACTCACCTATTTGGCGATTTCAAAGCTCGAAACGAATTAGGCTGGTTGAGCGAAACCCTTCATGTGTGAAGGGTGGTCAAAAAACAGAAGCGAGCCGCCTCTATTAGGGGCGGCTCGCTTTTTTCATCTCTTCTGAATCGGACTGCTGCCCGACTCAGCTGCGGAGGCGGAAAATCAAATTAGATCGGTCACGCTTCGCAATGACCAACCAACTTCAAAAGAACGGGCCTAAAGACCTGCCACTACGAAAGCAACGGCAAAAACAAAAAAACTACTCGACGCGCTGTACATAGCGGGCTTCCGAAGTGTCCACGCGAATCTTATCACCTTCATTGACAAAAGGGGGAACTGGAACAACCAAGCCGGTTTCCAGAGTAGCAGGCTTCATCACCGAGCTGGCCGTAGCCTTCTGAATCGTCGGCTCCGTTTCGACAACCTTCAGATCCATGGTGTCCGGCAAATTGATGCCGATGGCTTTTTCGTCGTGGAATTCCACCTTCAAGATCGTGTTGGGCACCAAATAGTACGTGGTCTCGCCCAGCTCATCGCGCGACATTTCCATCTGCTCGTACGTCTTGGTGTTCATAAAGTGAAAACTGTCGCCTTCGCTGTACAAATACTCGAATTCGATTTCGTCCAGAATGGCGCGTTCCACAAACTCTTCCGCGCGAAACCGGTAGTCGATCATAATGCCGGTGCGAAGATTTTTCAGCCGAGTCTGCATGGAGCCGCGCTTGTTGCCCGGAGTGCGGTGGTCGGTGCTGAACACGGTGTACAACTCTTTTTCATGCAACAGGACCATGCCGGGGCGGATTTGTGTGGCTTTAAGACTGCTCATTTTGATCGACTGCCCTTAAATTTAATTTCGTTTTTTCCAACCTGCGGACGCTCTGCGGGCGGCGCGTTCGGAATGGCACGAGGCGCGCAGAACGGAAAAAACGTGCTCCACGCGAATAACCAGTATAAATGGCCCGATGCAATGCGGTCAATCCGGTCGTCAGTTTGGCTTACTAGACTCTTCCTTTCGAGCGTGAGCTGCATCGGCCATGATTTTTTCAATTTGATCGGGATCGCGCGGGAGGCGCTGGCTCAAGAAATCAAAACCAGTTTCGGTGATCAGCACATCGTCTTCGATGCGCACGCCAAGACTTTCTTCCGGAATGTAGATGCCGGGTTCGACCGTTACCACCATTCCGGGCGCCAGCGGTTTGCAGTATTCGCCGGGATCGTGAACGTCCAGTCCGATGCCATGGCCCAGGCCGTGAATATAATATTGTCCCAGTTTTTTGCCATGCAGATCCTTGCCGTGCGAATTGATGTACTCGAAAGAAATTTTATAGACACTGTTGTCGCCGGTTTTGCAGAAATTCATTCCAGGCTTGAGTGCTGCGAACACCGCGTTCTGCGCACCGAACACGACATCGTAAATCTCGCGCTGCCGCGGCGTGAATTTACCGTTGGCGGGAATGGTGCGAGTAATGTCCGCGGAGTAGCCGGAAAACTGCGCGCCAACATCCAGAACCACGATATCGCCGTCGGCGATTTTGCGGTCGAGTTTGTCGTAGTGCAGCGCGGTGGAGTTCGGACCAGCTCCGACGATTGGCGCGTAGCCCTCGCTCTCCGACCCGCCCATCCCGTGGATTTCCACCATTTTTGCGGCGACCTGATATTCAAAGACGCCCGGGCGCATCATTTTCATCGCGGCCAGATGTGAGTCCAGGGAAAGGTCGATGGCTTTTTTCAAGAAAGCGAGCTCGCCAGGAGACTTGATGGTGCGCAGTTTTTCGATGGCGCCACGAATATCTTTTTCCTTCACTTGCGGTACAACGAGCTGCAGCCAATCGGTCACCGCTTTTTCGTGTGGATAGCCGCCATTTTCTTTTTCATAGGGCAGGATGGTGCAAAACTCGGGATAAAGTCTTGCAAGCTTTTCGACGGTGGCGCGCATTTCGGCGAACGGCTGGACCGCCGCAAATCCGGTGCGCGGAGAAATATCCGGATCGGTGGGCGAAAGGCGAACACCATTCCACTTTTCTTTTCCGGGATTCTTAGCGGGAAGAAAAAGAATCTCGCGCGGGCCATCCCATGCGGAATGGGTTTCGCCGGGCTTCCCCGCGGGCAAAATGATCAGGCCGGCTTCTTCTTCATTGTGCCCAGTGAGGTAATAAAAATTATCTTCTTGGGTAAAGATGTAGGACTGCGAACTCTCTTCGCGGCCGGTAAACCCTTGCAGAATTACCGGAGCGTCGATTTGCGCGGCGATCCGAGCGCGGCGCGCGGCGTAGACATCGTTGGGCTCGCGTTCGCGGCGCTGCTGGGCCGGCGCAACGCTGGAGATGCAGGCGAGCAAAAGTGCCAACGCGGCTACGCGAATAACGCGGGCGTCAAACTTCTGGGCAAATTTCATTCAAAGACCTCATTGAACTTAAGGACGCATCGGGGCTTGGGGCGAAGCCAGGACGCGCGAAAGCTGAAACGAAACAGCAACCCGACCATCGCGTGAAATTGTATCCGAACACGCAGAGATGCGGAAATTCGAGACGTTTGGTCCGTCTGTTTTGACAGGGATTTGCGGAATGCTAGATGGCCTTAAGCGTTCGCGTAGCCCAAGCCCGCCAGGACTCCGCGCATGTAGGCGAAGCTGCCAATGACACCGGGAATGGGATCGTCGGGGAAAATTTCGTATTCGAGATCGACGAAGCCCTGGTAGCCGATTTCACTCAACGCTTGAAAAATCTTCGGTACCGGCATTTTGCCGTCGCCCACGGTGACCTGGCTGTCTTTGTCCTGAAAATTGGTGAGGTCCTTGATGTGCACGTTGAACAGCCTGGGGCCGACTTCATGGATTGCCTGGACGACGTCGGTTCCAGCGCGAACGGTGTGGCCGACATCAATGCAGCAGCCCATCCGCGAATCCATGCCTTTCACTGCCTTCAACACATCCAGCGGCGAATGCCAGAGCTTGTCTTCCGGACCGTGATTGTGAATGGCAAATTTGATGTCGTATTCGCGGACAAACTTTTCAATGCGTGGCAGCGTTTCTGGCGCTGGATCGCCCGCGACGATCACCGGAATTCCCGCGCGTTTGCAGTATTCGAATTTCGCGCGGATGTCCGCATCCTCATTTTTGTCAAAGTAGATGGTTCCCGCGGCGTGAAGTTTGATTCCTGCGGCTTGGTAATCGATCAGCGCGTCTGCCTCCTGCTTGGCATCGAAAGGCAGATGGTCTTTCACGTCTTTGAGATTGACCGAGGAAAGATTGAGCAGCTTGACGAAGTTGATGAGCTTGGCGCGCTCGAAATTGCGGAAGGTGTAGCTGGCCAACCCCAAGCGAATTGCACCAGCCGCAGCCGGCGACGCGGATTTGCGCACGGTCGCAAAAGTTTCCGTCGGCATAGCGATCGCTGCTGTGGCCAGCGCGCCGGCGCGAACGAAGTCTCGGCGAGAAACTGAATTTTTCATACGTTGCCCTCTACTTTAATTCCACTTCCACGATTTGACCTGTGGTAGCACCAATATTGGATAGGTTGTGAGTAACTTTACTATCCACGAAATGAAAGTCGCCCGCTTTCACTTGATGGGAACCGGACTGGCCATCAGGAGAGCTCATCTTCAGATTCAGCTCGGTGACTGAAATGATGATGTACGGCCGGGTGTGGGTGTGCATGGG
>WNFR01005691.1_pt1 | contig 12762 bp, 9 predicted proteins | sample 5400221 | NCBI WGS metagenome assembly WNFR01 (sample SAMN13153357, study PRJNA577476) | soil metagenome | isolation source: 40 cm soil under Madrone tree | place: USA:California | collected 2016-06-14
CGCAAAACCGGAGGGAGATAGCAGCCCGGTAGAACTCACAACCGCTACAATCGGGCTGTCGGATGCCCACGTCACCTGGTCAGTGATGTCCTTAGTTACCGGAGGATGGATATAGTTTCCAAGCGCCCGAAGCTGAACATTTAAGGCGGGATCCTGATCCCCGAATTCTTGTGCACTGGGCGCTATTGATATCGACACCAGTTGCTGGTCGTGGGCGCAGCTTAACATGCCGAACAACAGAGAAAAGAGCGCGAAAACGCCCAGGCCCCGGAAAAACAGAACTTTCATTGATCTACCCCTCCGCGTTTGAGGCAGGATTCTATCATCCTTGATCGCGCCGCCAAGGCAAAAATTTCCCCCAGCATCGCGCAAGGCAAGCCCTACGCGGAACGATTGCACTCTGGATTCCAATGTGAGAAGAACAGAGACGCTGATTTAACAGGTACTTACATGACGCAGTGGAAATATGTTTGCAAACTCTTGCTGAATGTTTACAAGGAGGATTTGGCAGAGATAACAAATGTACTCACTAGAAAGTGAAGGGCAGGCCGGGTGGGGCCTGCCGCTTCAGACGACACGGACGACGAATCTGTCCCGTAGCTAAGACCTTAACTGCGCCAACTGTTTCTTTACATCTTCGGCGTCACTGTATTTCGGGTCAATCTTCAATACCCGCTCAAAGTGCTGCCGGGCTAGTGCCGGCTGTTCGGACTTGGCGTAGGCCATTCCTAAGTGGTAGTGGTAAACGGGGCTGTCAGCCTCCTTGTTCTTCGCCGCTAACTTGATCGCTTCCTGGAACATGCTAATGGCTGATTGATAGACGCCTTTTTGATAAAAAGCCCAGCCAAGTGTGTCGGCAACGTTGGACGACTCTGGAAGGCCGCGCCTCGCGGTTTGTGCTAACTGCAAAGCGATGTCAGCATTGCCGTTTGTTTCCAGCAAGACGTAGGCGAGGTTGTTCGACGCCGATGGATCCTCTGGCTTGATCTGGAGGGCGGTCTGATATGCGTTCTTGGCTTTCTCCAGGTCGTGCTTGGTTTCGTAAATGCCGCCCATTAGTAGATGAAATACCGGCACCTTAGGATTGGCAGCCGCGCCTGCATTGTAGGTCGCAAGGGCCTCGTCGAGCGCACCTTTGGAAGTTTGGGCTTGGCCGAGTTTTGCATAGGCGTCCCAGTTATTCTTGTTGATTTCGACGGCTTTCTTAAATGCTGTCTCTGCTTCGGCGTAGTTCTTCTGCGTCAGCAAAGCGGAGCCGAGCAGATCGTAGAACACGGTGTTGTTGGGAGCGGCAGCAATCTGTGCCTTTGCAGTGGCGATGGCTTTTTCAGGATGCTTCTGGGCCAGGTAGATATTCATCAGCCCGCGGAGTGCGTCGACTGAATTTGGATCGCGGGTGAGTGCCTGCTTATACCATGTTTCCGCTTCGCCCGATTTCAGCTCAAGCGTCCTCAAGTTGCCCATTTGCAAATAGCCGTGTGCGGACTGCGGCGCCACTTCGATAGCTCTACGGGCATCCTGCTCTGCCGCGGGATATTGCTTGCGAGCCATCAGCGATATCGCACGCAGAACGTAGCCGTCTGGAGAAGCTGGCTGTAAGGTAACGATCTTTGTCGCTGCCTGTTCCAGGCCCGACATATCGGACTTTTGCAGGGCAACTCCGGCAAGCCCTCGTTGAGCTTCGATCATGTCGGGTTTGAGGCGTGCGGCTTCCTGCCATTCGGCTCCTGCACGATCAAGATTTGCGAGTTGGTTTAACGCGAGCCCGAGTTGGTAGTGGGCCACGGCATTGTACGGATTATTGGTTATCGCCGATTGCAGGGTTTGAGTGGCATCGCTCAGCTTGCCGCGCCCGATCTGGATCTCGCCACGATAGGTCAAAGCTTCGTCGTCTTTTGCCGCTGTCTTGAGAATTGCTTCGTTGATCTTGTCAGCTTCATCCAGCCTGTTTTTGAGAATTAATAACTGAACGTAGTTCTTCTGGACTTGCGGATCCTTGCGATGGTCGTTATAAAGCGATTCGTATTCGCCGACGGCTTTGTCGAGATCGCCAATCGCGAAATAGAAATCGCCGAGCATGCGATAGGCGGCAGAAACGTCCGGCATTTCGTTCTTCACCTGTTTCAGAAAAGCTTCGGCTTCGGGCCTTTTTCCTTCAGCCAGGTAGAGCTTGGCCAGGGAGGCGCGCGAATCCGTGTCCTTGGGATCGGCGTTGATAACCGTCTGGACCTGTTGTTCGGCCTCGGGATAGCGTCCTCGTGACTGGTAAAACGCAGCGAGCGCAAGGTGGGGGTTCACGGTTGTAGCTTTGAGATCAATTGCTTTTTTGAAGTGTGTCTCGGCGGCATCCGGTTGATTGAGCTTCGTCTCGAGAAGCGCAAGGTTCAGATACGAATCTCCGCGATCGGGCGCGAGTGAGATCGCCTTGCGGGTCTCGGAAGTGGCCTCGTCGAATCTGTGCTGCGCAGCAAAGAGATTGGCGAGAGCAATGTGAGTATCGGGATCGTTCGGCTGTTTCTCGGCCAGGACATCGGTATGCTCCTGCGCCATCTTCAGTTCATTTCCAGCGACGAGGAGATTGGCGATATCGACGTGCGCCTTGTAGTTCTCCGGCTGCAGCTCCAGCGTGCGGCCAAGCTCCGAAAAGGCGTGTTGCCAATCCTGGATCTTGAGGTAAGCCTGCGCCAACTGATAATGAGCAGCCGCGAAGGAACTGTCCACTTGGGTGGCGTTGCGGAACTGAATGACCGCTTCGCGGTACTTGCCTTCGGCATAGTAGCGCTGCCCACTCTCAAAATACTTTTGCTTGCGCACATTAGGATCGCGCGAACAAGCCGTCAAGAATGCGGCCAACGATACAAGGACGAGGAATAAACGGAACAAAGAAGAACGCTTCATTACAGACTCTCCATTAGGCGCCCACTGCGCCTTGGTTACATCGATTTCAGCCGATTGAACAACGTACTGCATCGAAAAGTTACTCGAAAGTTACTGCCGTCACCGGCCCTCGAGGCCTGTGCGGCAAATTGCAAACTCTAGCGGGGCACATAACTGTTCACCAGAGGCACGACATTGCTTGCGAACGAGACCAGTCGTTGTTGCGCGGCGTCAATAGTCTCTTCCGGAGCCAGGTGCGTTGTGACTCGAATCAGCGATCCATCGCTGCGGTGCATGCGAATCGAGTCGGCAATCAAATAGAACTTGGCTGAGTACTCGCTGGCGACTGCGCGATTGTGTGCCCAATACCAGTACAGCACCAGGCGCCGGTCTTCTCCGCGGGCGATCAGGTATCGGTTCACTGGAACGGAACCATGACCCGGGAGGTCCAGCGCAACGCGATCAGACCTGACCGGTGCCCATCCAGCTCCTGGCAAACAGTTTTTCGGAGAATGAATTGTGTCTCCCGCTCGCTGGCTGGGGAAGTAGGCAATAAAAAGGTCCACGTCCGCATTCGTAGCGCGTTCGTGATAGTTCCGCAGAAGAAAATCGCCTGGGCCTAAAACGTCTCGTACGTCTTTCGACAAGGGGATGTCGATTGAAGACCAATTCTGAATGGCGCGCGGAAACGACTGCAGAGGTTCGCGATTCGGCAAGACCTCAGCGCTGTTGCGTGCATGCAACAGCAGCACTGTGCCTCCCAGCAGCACGATAGCGACAGCAAAGCGCCAGTGCGACTTCATGCCGAAACCTCTTTGCGGTTTGTCAGAAATTTCAGGGCTTGGTGCAGTGAGAACAACATTAGTAGTGAAACCACAAAAATCAGCCACCCGGAGAAGGCATGAAAGAAGCCTTCCGCCTTGTCGGGATCCCAGTATTGAACGAGCAGACCCGTGCCGATGATGCGGAAGCCGTTCGCCGCGACTGCAATAGGTATCGATGCGAGCGCCAATACCGCGCGAATGATAGGTCTCTTCTCCATCAAGTAGCCATACATGATTGCCAGGGTAGTCAATGACAGTAGCGAACGAATGCCGCTGCAGGCTTCTGCGACTTCGAGTGGCATGGCCGGAAGATTAATTACGTTGCCTTCGCGCAGCACCGGAACGCCGCAGAGGGGCAGACTCCAGGCCGCCAGCTTCGAAGCCAATATTTGCAACGGAAAAGTGATCTGGCTAAAAACTATGGCGGGAATCGGGACCATCAGGATCGAGAAGAGCAGCGGAAACAAAACCGCCCGGAACATTTCCCACCCTAGAAAGAAGATGACTAGCCCGGCTGCAAGCGCGATCAGAGAAAGCCGTGAGAGAAACAGCTCTGCGCCGAAGACGCCTAGAACAAGCATGGAAAGTGCCAGCAGGATGACTGGCAGACCCCAAGTCGAGGGTCTCTTCGGGATTGTCGATAATCGAAAACGATCCTGCCACAGCACAAAGGCTGAGAATGCTGGAACGAAAAAGCCATGCGAAAAATTGGGATCGGTCCACCACTGCTGTGCCAGCCGCGCAAGGATTGGTGCGTAAAGCCACCCGATCAGAAGTAATAGCAGGGCAGTTCGCCAGCTAACCCATTTCTCCCGGAACAGACTCGCAGTGCTTCTCTCGGGCATGGAAACGGCTTGTGCCAGATCGCTCATGTGGTCTTAAATGAGGCTCTCCAAGGTTAGTAGGGGCGCAATCTGTACTGCAATTCGAGTACCGGGCGGAGGCACTTTTTCCCCTAAAATCGAGCCGGTTACAGCCAGAAATGCGGTATACACGGACTATATGGGTATTCGAATAGTCAGATGGAGCTCTCCGAACCCAGAAGGACAATAACTTTCCACTGTTCATTCCTCGGATAATTCAAATGTCGGCACCCACTAAATGCATTCTGCTTAACGGTTTGGAAACATAATTCGCGCGAATTTGACAATAATAACCGTAGGGGCACCATCGGATTGGGAAAACATTTTCCCTTTTATGCCAGTCGGCGTTGGGCTTCGGGCATTCGTGCTGAGATACAAAAACCGTAAGTTGTTGATAAATCTAGACACCCCGAATTCAAATAGTTCCCTAGAGAGAGGTCAAGTCTGGCCCACTCCGTGCTCTGGACGTAAGGGCAATACTTCGCACAGTCTTTTCGCCCGTCGGACAGACTTTAATTCATGGAGCAAAATTTCCACGAACTCGACTCCAAGCGATCCTCCGTGATGGCTGAGTTCCCGTTGTTTGAGGCCATCAGCCCAAGCATGCGAGGGGTTGAAGCGGTCATCCGGGAATTAGCGCATAGCTCGGTGCCGGTACTCCTGATAGGCGAGCGCGGCGCCGGCAAGCGCACGATCGCCCAGAGAATTCACCGAAGTTCGTCAGGACCCGAAGAAAGTTTCTTGGTTGTGAGCTGTGACGGGCTTGCTCCAGATGGATTCACCGCATTCTCTCCGAATCCACAAGCGACGCTATATTTGGACGAGATCGGGGAACTGACTGCGGAATGCCAGAAGCGTCTTTTTTCTCTTCTTTCCCCCCAGGGCGCCTCCGCATCGAGCATCGCTTCGCGCGTGATCGGTGGCAGCTCTCGCGATTTGGAGCCCGACGTTCGCAGTGGCAGCTTTCGCGAAGACTTGTATTACCGGCTGAGCGGGGTCTGTCTTCGGATCCCCCCGGTTCGTCAGAGGAAGGAAGACATACAGCAGCTGATGACTTTCTTCCTGGCTAAATATTCGGAAGCTTTCCATCGTCCCGTTCCTTCGTTGAGTGTTGAAACGCAACACCTCTTCCTTGATTACTCCTGGCCCGGAAATCTTCGGGAATTAGAAGCTGTGGCGCGCGCCATCGTGGCGGTTGGGGATGAATCGGTTGCCATGGGAGGACTTCGCTCGCTATTGACTGGTTCTAACAACCACAAGTCGAATGGGGAAAAGGTCTCATTGAAAGATGCGGCGCGGGCGGCATCGCGCGAAGCAGAGCGGGAACTGATTTTAAGAGTATTGACTCGCACGCGCTGGAACCGCCGCCGGGCCGCGCAGGAGTTGCAGATTAGCTACAAGGCTTTGCTTTACAAGCTCAAGCAGATCGGTTGCCAGGAATACGGCGCAACGTAATTTCAGAGGAACGGAGAAGAAATGAATCGCACCATTCGATTACTAGCAGCAGCCGGTTTCCTGCTGTGTAGCTTGCCTCTATGGTCGCAGAACTCGGCATCCAAGCCGCCGGCTCCGCCTGAAGCATCCAAGGCGCCGGCATCGCCAGTCAATCCATCTTATGTAATCGGACCGGACGACACCCTCTACATCTCAGTTTGGAAAGAGCCCGACCTTACTAATACCTTGCCAGTACGTGCCGATGGGATGATCTCCATGCCGCTGCTCAACGACGTCCAGGCTTCCGGGCTTACGCCGATGCAATTAGCAGCCTCGATCACCGAGAAATTAAAGAAATTTGTTGCCGACCCGCACGTGACGGTGGTTGTCACGCAGATGAACAGCCAGCGCGTCTACGTGACCGGTGAAGTCCTACACAGCGGCGCGATGCCCTTGACGCCCGACATGACCGTGCTGCAGGCGTTGGCGTCCGCAGGATTCAGTCAGTTTGCCAATACCAAAGGCATCTACGTTCTACGAACTGACAATGGCCAGCAGAAGAGATATCCCGTGAATTACAAGAAGCTGATCAAGGGAGAGGCTGGCGATCAGAATATTGTGCTGAAGCCTGGAGACACCATTGTCGTCCCGTAACGTGTTTATGAATCGATTGGCAAAGACGCTTCTCGTGTTGGCCGTGTTTGCAGGTGCGACGACGATTGCATTCGCTCAGGCAACTGGTGACCAGGGCGCCCCACCGGCCGCAACTGGGCCCGATACGACGACGCAGGTCATCGAGAACCCGCCTCTATCAGGCTTGGACGAGCCTTCCTTTGAACCTGGCTATGGAGCGCGAAGTTATCTGCTTCCTTCAGTGCAGGTCAGCGAGGCAGTGGACACCAACGCAACCGGCAGCGTCGGATCGAATACGACGATTCGGGACGTAACCCGAGTGCTGGGTTCTTTGACCTTGCAGGAGATGTGGAAGACGCATCCGCTCGATCTGGTCTATTCGGGTGGCGCTTCCAGGTACTACGGCCCCGGTGCTAAGACCTTTCAGATTCACTCTCTGGCGGCCACACAGCGGTTTTTGTGGCGTACCGGGCAACTTGCATTGCGGGATTCGTTCAGCTATTTGCCACAGGGTAGTTTCGGATTTAGTTCGTTTGGGGGTGCCGGTGCCTTCAATGGCGGAGGTGGTCTCGGCGGGTTAGGCGGCGGTGTGACGAGTGGTGGAGGCATAGCCGGTGGGGGCGGCGGAGGCGTGTTCGGCAGCGGCCAGTTCGGATCAGTGGGGAATCAGCCGCGGATCACGAACAGCTCCATCGCCGACATTACACAATCGCTTTCGCCACGGGCCTCATTAGTGCTTTCGGGGGGCTTCGGATTAACCGAATTCATTAATGCGCCAACAGGATATATCAACAGCCAACAGACCACCGGGCAGGCAGGATACAACTACCAGCTCTCCAGACACGATCAGATTGCGCTCACGTATGCGTATCAGGAATTCCATTTTCCGCGAGCAGGGAGCGGCAGCTTCAATGTGAATGTTTGGCAGTTCATGTACGGGCACCGCATTTCAGGAAAATGGGACCTGAAGCTCGGGGGAGGGCCGCAGTGGATCCACACCAACGGCCTTATCCAGATTCTGCCAAATATATTCGTGCAGAGCAATCGGAGTGTCATTAGCGGATCGGGTCGTGCCTCGCTGATGTACCACATGTCGACACGTTCGAACCTGACAATGACCTATTCGCATTACACGAATCCCGGCTCCGGGTTCTTTGCCGGAGCCAATACTGACGCGGTGCGATTCGCGCTCTCGCACACCCTGACACGGCGCTGGAGTTCGACTCTGGACACAGGTTACTCCCGGAATTCGCGGATTCTGGCGGGGCCTGCGAGTATAGCGAATAACGCCAGCACATATCAGTACTGGTATGCCGGTGCTGGGCTGCGCAGGCAACTAGGGCGGCATTTCGGAGCTTTTACCAGCTACCAGTACGACAGTATTCGCTTTAACTCTGGCTTTTGTACGACTGGAAGTAATTGCAATACTTACGGGCGGCACGTGGGATTGATCGGCCTGGACTGGACGCCACATCCGATCCGCCTCGATTGATTTTTAGCCAGCACACGCTGGCAGAACTGGAACAAGCATGATTGAGAATCGCGAACTGACGATGGACGATTACCTGGCAATGCTGCGCCGGCGGCTGAAGGTAATTATCATTCCTACCTTGCTGGCGCCGCTTGTGGGTTTTGCCGTGTCGTACGGGTTTTCGCCTAAGTACACCTCGCAGTCTCTGGTACTCGTAGAAGAGCAGAAAGTGCCGGAAGGCTATGTGAAGTCCATGGTGACTGAAGACTTGAGCCAGCGCGTGGCGACGTTGCAGCAGAGAGCGTTGAGCGCCGAGCGTCTGCGGCCCTTGGTCGAACGTTTGGGGCTGCGCGGCAACGTGGATGAGGTGATGGACGGCATTCGCGGCAATGTCAGTATTCAACCCGTGCAGGCTGCAGTGATTGCTTCACCAGGGCCGAAGAAAAAGGGCCAAGGCGAGGTGCCTGGCTTTAATGTCAACTTCACGGCGAGCACCGCGCGCGAGGCCCAAGCAGTCTGCGCTGGTCTAACCGACATCATGCTTCAGGAAAATCTGAAGGACCGCGCGCAGATGGCGCAGAACACGACTGATTTCCTGGGTCGTCAGGTCGAAGATGCCAAGCGCAGTCTGGACGAACTGGACTCCAAACTCGCTACTTTCAAGAAACAATTCATTGGCCAGCTTCCCGGCGATGAAGACAACAACTTAAAGATATTGATGGGAATGAACTCCCAGCTCGATGCCAATACTCAGACCCTGAATCGCGCGCAGCAGGACAAAGCTTATGCCGAGTCGATGCTGTCGCAACAGCTCGCAGCCTGGAGATCCTCGCAGAATTCAACGAACCCGCAGAGCCTTCAACAGCAGCTAGCCACTTTGCAGGCACAACTGATCACTCTGCAAGCGCGATACACGGATGATTATCCGGACGTCGTAAAAACAAAGAGAGACATTGCGGAGCTGCAAAAGAGGCTTGACGAACTCAGCACTGCTGCATCAAAGCCCACCAGTACGAGCAACGATAACGGTAAGGACGACCTGTCGGAACCTCCGGAGATTCGGCAGCTACGCATGCAGGTCCACCAATACCAGCAGGTAATAACGCAGGCCACCCGCGACCAGCAACGCTTGCAGGACCAGATCAAGGTTTACCAGAGCCGCGTGGCCCTCAGTCCGGCAGTAGAAGAACAGTACAAGCAGCTGACTCGTGACTACGACACTGCGCAAAAGTTCTACGCCGATCTGCTGGCCAAGAAAAAAGACTCGCAAATGCAAACCTCCATGGAGCTCGAGCAGCAGGGCGAACAGATGCGGCTGCTGAACGCGGCCGACTTTCCGGACAAGCCGAGCTTCCCTAATCGCATCCTTTTCGCTGCCGGCGGGCTCGGCGGCGGACTCGCAATAGGCCTGGGACTAGCTCTTTGGCTGGAGCTGCGCGACCAATGTGTGCGCACGGAAAGCGACGTTTTGGCAGCGCTCGAATTGCCGGTGCTCTCGCAGGTTCCCTGGGTCGGGGTTGATGATGCGGAGAAAAACGGAAACGGCAAGCGGAAGGTCAAGTCCCGTTCCGGAGACGAGCAGAAGGAAACGGTAGAGGTCTAACGCGAAATGTATAAGGAATTTTTCGGGCTGCGAGCGAACCCGTTTAACGTTAATCCGGATCCTCGCTACCTCTTTCTAACTCGGCACACGGAAGAAGCCCTGGCTTGCCTGACCTATGGCATCCAGAGCCGAAAGGGCTTCGTGCTGCTCACGGGCGAAGTCGGTACCGGAAAGACGACACTCATTAACAAGCTGCTCGAGTGGCTACGCGCTCAACAGGTGCCGACCGCTTTCATCTTCAACTCCAGGATGAACGTCCCGCAATTCCTGGATTACATGATGGCGGATTTTGGCATTCCATGCGACACACGTTCCAAGAGTCAGATCCTGCTGCGTCTCTATAACTGGCTACTCGAACGGTACCGCTCAGGAGAGACTGCCGTCCTGATCGTCGATGAGGCACAGAATCTCGCGGATGAAGTATTGGAAGAAATCCGCATGATGACGAACCTGGAAACTTTCACCGAGAAGCTTCTACAGATTGTTCTAGTTGGGCAAACCGAACTTGAGCAGAAACTCAAGCAGCCAAACCTGCGGCAGCTTCGGCAGAGACTTACGCTACGGGCGAAGACGCATCCGCTAACGCTCGAAGAAACAAAATCCTACATTCAGCAGCGGCTGCGAATCGCCGGCTCGAATGGACATCAGATTTTTGATGGGGAAGCGCTGGCTGCAATCCATCGCTACTCAAGTGGGATTCCGCGTGTTGTGAACCTGATTTGCGAGCACTGCCTGGTCAGCGCTTTCGTAGACCAGCAAAAAATGGTGGCGCCTGGCATTGTCGAAGCAGTGGCGAGGGACTTCGATCTCGGCGACAGTCACGGTTTTACCACGCCTGTTCCGCCTCCTTCGCAAGAAAAGTTTGACCTGATGGATGCATTGAAGACGATCTCGAATCTGGCAGAGCGGTTGAAGGAGTCGGAGCGCGACGTAAGCAAGGAAGGAAAACTATGAGCCGAATTCATGAAGCGTTAAAGAAAGCAGAACAGGAAAGGGCGATGTCGCAGCCTTCCGTACGGAGCGACGCACCGCCTTCTATTTTGGAGCCGTCGCCCGAACCCGCACGCGTGATTGCGAACGGGTCGTCCATGTCAGGTTCTGCTGCTGCCGCGATTCTGACGCCTGAGAACTTGCTGGCGCGCAGCCGCCAAACCAACTGGAAACCGGATCCGAAGACGATGCTCTTCTTTGCTGGAGAAGAGCACGCCACAGGGATGGAAGAGTTTCGAACTCTGCGCAGTCGGCTTTACCAGACCAGGGAAAAGCAGCCGATTTCGAAGCTGCTGGTTACGAGCGCCTTACCGAAGGAAGGGAAGTCGTTCACCTCCGCCAATCTTGCCCAGGTTATCGTGCGACAGCATGGCAAGAGGGCGCTGCTGATTGATGCAGATTTACGCAATCCGCAGCTGCACAATCTGCTCGGTGCCGAACCGGGGCCGGGACTCTCGGAGTATTTGCAGTCCGAAGTGGATGAGTTTTCCATTATCCAACGCGGGCCGATGGAGAACCTGTTCCTCATTCCAGCAGGCCGCCACGGAGGGAATCCGGCAGAGCTGATCGGCAATGGGCGCATGAAGTTTTTGCTGAACCGTCTTGAAGCGATGTTCGACTGGATTATTGTCGATTCCCCGCCGGCCGTGCTGGTTACCGATGCCGCCCAGATTGCGAACTATTGCGATGGAGTCCTGCTGGTCGTTCGTTCGAACAATACCCCGATAGATGCGGCGCGCAGAGCGAGAAAAGAATTTACCGATCGGAACGTTGTAGGCGTGGTTCTGAACGGGATTGCTTCCGATCTTTCGCCGTATTCGCAGTACTACTATCCAGCATACGGGCGGGATGCTAACGCAGTAGCCAAGAACTAAGGAGATTGCGTGATCCGTCTGTTCAACGTCTATTACCCCATCCGCACGCTAGTGCTTCTCGGCGGTGAGGCCCTGCTGGTATGGACGTCATTTCTTATTGCTGCAATCGTACGACACCCGGAAGACAGCTACGTGATGCTGAACTACGAGGGTGGCTACTTAAAGATATTAGCGGCTACCGTCTCCGTTTTGGTGTTTTCTCACCTTTTTGATCTTTACGAGCCAGACCGCTGGAGCGCCCGCGGTGAACTCTATTTCCGCCTTCTGTTGGTTCCAGGCATTCTGGCGCTCGCGATCGCTGTCCTGGCGTATGTCTTCCCTCGAGTATTGATGGGCAACAACTCGGTAGTGCTGGGGCTCTTGCTGGTAACGATTGCTTTGTTCGGTTGGCGCATGATGTATGCGTGGCTGGCGCAGCAACCTTATTTGCGCGAGCGAGTTTACGTTCTCGGGATGGGAGAGCGCGCGCAGCGGCTCATCAACGGTTTGCGAACGCGCTCGGAACTAGGCGTCGAAGTGGCAGGCTGGAGCGGTAATGTCGAAGGCGCAATGACGCGTGAGGCGATCGCCGCGCACTTAATGGAACTCATGCGCGGACATGGCGTGCACCGGGTGATTGTCGCCATGGATGACCGCCGAGGCACTCTGCCTGTGATGGACATGCTGCAGTTGCGGCTGAACGGCATAAAGATTGAGGAAGCAACTTCATGGCTGGAGAAAATCTCTGGTCGAATTGAGGTAGACAATCTCTACCCAAGCTGGCTGATTTTCGCCGATGGTTTTCGTTTCAGCGCCAGCTTCATGCTGCTCCGCCGAATTATTGCTATTGCGGCGTCAGGCGTTTTGTTGCTTCTGGTTTTACCTGTGATTCCGTTTGTAATTCTTGCCATCAAGCTCGATTCGCGCGGTCAGGTTCTCTACCGGCAGAAACGTGTCGGATTGGGCGGGAAGATCTTCTACTGCTATAAGTTTCGCACCATGCGAGAGGATGCCGAGGCTGATACAGGGGCCACGTGGGCACTTGACGATGACCCGCGCATCACCAAAGTCGGGCAGTTCCTGCGTACCTCCAGGCTCGACGAAATCCCGCAACTCTGGTGCGTGCTCAAAGGTGATATGAGCTTTGTGGGACCGCGGCCTGAGCGTCCCGAGTTTGTCGAGATGCTCACCCAGGAAATTCCCTTTTACGGAG
>WNFR01009440.1_pt1 | contig 12760 bp, 11 predicted proteins | sample 5400221 | NCBI WGS metagenome assembly WNFR01 (sample SAMN13153357, study PRJNA577476) | soil metagenome | isolation source: 40 cm soil under Madrone tree | place: USA:California | collected 2016-06-14
GAAATTTCCATGGACCTCAATAGCGCGAAGGCGCATAGGCAACGCTGAGCGGCCGCGTTGCTGCATGGGAGAAAGACGTTTAGGTCAAGCTTTGGGAGGAGCCTGATCGCCAGCCTTGAACCGATGATGTGCGCGGCGGCAGTCACCCCTTCTGGGCGGGGTGGCTAATATCCGCCGCGCGCACCCCAGCTGCGATTCCAGCTCAACTCGCAAATTCGATGTTTGGACGATTCGGGATGATGCCCCGCTCAAATCCTTCAGTCAAAAACCTGCGCACACCTTCGCGACCTCGATCGGTGTAGTCGAGAGTTAGATTATTGACCCACATTGATACGAAGCGATCAGCGAGGGAAGTATCCATGTCACGGGCAAACTGCATTGCATACTGAAGTGCGTCTTCACGATGGTCGAGCGCAAAGCTAATACTGTCGCGCAAGCAATCGGAAACCTGGTGAATGATCTCAGGACCCAACTCGCGGCGAATCGCATTGCCGCCCATAGGCAATGGCAAGCCGGTGCGTTCGTGCCACCATTCCCCCAGGTCTAATACCTTGTAAAGACCGAGTGATTCATAGAAGAGTTGTCCCTCATGAATCAAAAGGCCGGCGTCGCAGTCTCCACTTTTTACCGCATCGATAATCTTATCGAACGGCACAACTTCGTATTGGAATGCCGAATTGAAAATTCGCAGCGCCAGGAAAGCGCTGGTTAATGTACCGGGCACCGCGATCTTTAGCTTTGAGATGTCTTCAACTTTAGTCGGCCGGGCTGAAACAAGGATGGGGCCATAGTTATCGCCAATCGAGGCGCCGTGCGGCAGCAGCAAGTATTTATCACTGATGTACGCGTAGGCATGAAAGCTGACGGCAGTGACGTCATATGTGCCGCGAAAGGCTTCTTCATTCAATGTCTGAATGTCTTTCAGGACATGCGTAAATTTCAGCTCGCCCGTATCCAGCTTCTCAGTAGCCAGACCATAAAACATGAAAGCGTCATCGGAGTCTGGTGAATGGGCGACAGTTATTGTTCGCGTTTCAATTAGCGTTGACATAATGGTATTCGTCTGCAAGTACGATTAGACGAGACTGACGTTACGGTGCTCCACCGGGTTATAAACCGTATCCCGCTCGACGGCCGTAAAGCCGGCGTCTTCGATCAATGTAACGATCTCATTACGCGACATCTTCACTTCATTGTTTGATTCAATCGAGTAGCTTTCGCTAAGTTCACCGCCTTCAGTAATGGTGCCGTCGATATCATTGGCGCCGAAGTGCAGCGCAACCTGCGCCAGCCGTTTCCCAAGCATCACCCAGTAGGCTTTCAAGTGTTCAAAGTTGTCGAGCATCAGGCGGGAAACTGCCATTGTCTTCAGCGAGTCAACACCCGAAGGCCCCGGCAAGTGAGCAAGTTGAGTGTTTTCCGGATAAAAGGCCAACGGTATCAGACACTGAAAACCGCCGGACTCGTCCTGCTGCCGCCGCAATCGAATCAGGTGGTCAACGCGGTCCTCAATCGATTCGATGTGTCCGTAAAGCATTGTCGCATTTGTCTTCAAGCCCGCCGCATGCACCTTTCCTGCCAACGCTAACCAGCGGTTCGCGTCACACTTATGCGCACAGATCATTGAGCGCGTCGGCTCGCGAAAGATTTCAGCGCCGCCACCCGGGCAGGAATCCAGGCCTGCCTCGATCAATTTCTCAATCACCTGTTCATCGCTCAGCTTGTAGAAATGCGCGAAGTGATCAAGCTCGACCATTGTAAAAGCTTTCAGATGAAGTTGCGGGTAATGTTGCTTTAGCGCGGACAGCAAATCGGTGAAATAACTGAACGGCAGTTTGGTGTTCAGTCCACCGGTGATGTGCAGTTCAGTTGCGCCTTCCTGCACCGCTTCAGCGGCGATGCGCAGGCTATCGGCGATGTTATGCGTGTAGGCATCCGGCTGCCGCGGCGTGCGATAGAACCCGCAAAACTTGCAATCGACGTAACAAACGTTTGTGGGATTGAAGTGGCGATTTACATTGAAGTAAGTCGTGCGACCGTGCTTGCGGCGACGAACGCAATCGGCAAGTTTGCCCAGTGCCGGTAAGTCGTCAGTGGCAAACAAAGCGACGCCATCTGCTAAAGAGAGACGCTCGCCTGCTGCAACTTTTTGTGCGATCGCAACCAAATTCTTATCGTGCGAAAAATTCATGAAAGGGTCCTCAGGAGAACAGCGCCTCCAAACGTTACGAACAAAATCACGCTTACAAATGCGTTAGTGGTAAAAAACGCGGCATTTAGTTTGCTGAGATCGCCGGCACGAATCAGACGATGCTGATAGACAAGCAAAGCGGCGGTGACAATAACACCGGCGAGAGCAAAAAAACCAAGCTGCGTTATCAAGTATAGAGCGACAATTGCTGCGAAGGCGCCAACGTGAAACAAGCGTGCGATCAGCAACGACCGGCCAATACCGAATCGTTTCGGAATCGAGTGCAGGCCCGCGCGCAAGTCAAACTCATAATCCTGGCACGCATAAAGAACGTCGAAACCGCTGGTCCACAACAGCACTATCAGCGAGAGCAAGAGCGGCACCGGGCTGTCCAAATGGCCGCGCACGGCTATCCACGCGCCCGCCGGCGCAATCGACAGACACCACCCAAGAAACAAATGAGAGAGCAGGGTCCAACGTTTCGAATACGAATAAAGCATGACGCTCGCCAACGCGATTGGGGCCAGAAGCAACGTGAGCCGATTTAGCATCGCAGCAGCCAATAGGAAAAGCGCTGCGGAAACCAACGTAAACAGCCATACAAAGCTTACTGATAACAGTCCGGCGGGAATGGCGCGTGTTTGCGTGCGCGGATTTTGCGCATCGTAATCTCTGTCGGCGATGCGATTAAAGGCCATCGCCGTCGAGCGAGCGCCGACCATTGCGATGGTGATCCAAAAAACTTGTCTGATTGTTGGCAGCCCATTGGCGGCCAGCACTGCCCCTAGGAAAGCAAACGGAAGCGCAAACAGCGTGTGCTCGATCTTTATCATCTCGAGCGTAACGCGAACATTTCGGAGCAGAGCAGATCGAGAATGCGAAAGACCAGATGATCGACCAGTGCTTCAATAGTTTGCGGTCGATGATAAAAGCCGGGACTGGCCGGAATGATGTGGGCCCCTGCGCGCGACAAGCGCAACATATTTTCGAGATGAATAGCGTTGTACGGAGTTTCGCGTGGCACCAGCACTAACCTGCGACTTTCCTTAAGCGTAACGTCCGCCGCTCGGTGAATCAGATTGGTTCCTGCGCCAGAAGCTATCGCGCCCAACGTGCCCATCGAACACGGGACGATCACCATTCCTTCCTGCGGATGCGAACCGGAAGAAGGTCGCGCAGCCATGTTATCCAGGCGCTGTAAATAAATCAGTTTTGAATTAAGGTCAAGCCCAATCCACTCATTGATGCGCGCCTTGTCCGCGCCGCGCAAATCGCAACCCAATTCAACTCGAGCAACCGTAGTCGCCGCTTCCGACATGATCAGATTAATACGCTCGACTACGCCGCTTGCTGCCATGTGCACCAGCGTGCGTTGCGCATAAATTGAGCCGGAAGCTCCTGTGATTGCTACGGTGAATTCCATTTGCCGCTCGACGCTTAAATCTTACTTGGCGGTCAAATCCGGCGCAAGCGAGCGCATTTCGAATGCTTCGCGATCGAATGCTAGAATGCGCCCTAAAATCAACCACGAACAAGGCGAGCCTCCTGAATGAAACTGACAGCATTGGAACAACTATTGGCCGCGCATCGCGCGGGAGATCTGGAAACAAGCGAAGCTGTCAGCCGTATTCAAAATCTTCACTACGAAGACATCGGATACGCGCGCATCGATCACGCGCGCTCGGCGCGCCAGGGTTTTCCGGAAGTAGTGTTCGGCGCCGGCAAAACGCGCGAACAGGTGATCGGCATAGTTGAGCGGCTGCTGCAACATGCTCCCAACGTGCTAGTGACGCACACAGACAAGGGCACGTTTGGAGAAGTGCGCAACATTGTCACGGAAGCGGAATGGCACGCGACGGCTCGCTTGATCAGAATCCAACGAGATAAGACTGAACTCGGCCTTGGCGAAATAGTTGTAGTGACTGCCGGAACCAGCGACATACCAGTCGCGGAAGAAGCCGCCTTAACCGCGGAAGCAATGGGAAATCGCGTGAAGCGCGTTTGGGACGTCGGTGTGGCCGGCATTCATCGCGTGCTGGCTGAACGTTCGTTGCTGCAAAGTGCGCGTGTGGCCGTTGTAGTTGCGGGAATGGAAGGCGCACTGCCTTCGGTGGTTGGCGGCTTGGTAGGCGTGCCCGTTATTGCTGTGCCGACAAGCATTGGCTATGGCGCATCGTTTGGCGGTATCGCCGCGCTGCTAGGCATGCTCAACTCATGCGCGTCGAATGTGACGGTAGTAAATATTGATAATGGATTCGGTGCGGGGTTTGTCGCGAGCCTCATCAACCGCAAGTGGGAGGAGCAGACGGCAGCAGCAGTCGGCAGGAGCAGTCGGCAGTAGCAGGCGGCAGCGGCAGTCGGCGGCAGGAGCAGTCGGCAGACGGCGGGACCAATGTTCAGGAAAACTTTTCTGGATGCGCGAACATGCCACCGAGCATGCGTCCAACTTCTTCATAGCCTGCTAGTAGTTCGAGTCGTCGCTTTTCCGATAGATATTCACAAGCAGTAGCCAAATCCAGCCATACTTGAGTTTCAGTTGCCTCTCCATCCGCATCAGCCATCTTACTAATGAACATTTTGGGATAAAGCTTTTTGCGATAGCCCTCTCCGATATTCGCCGGGACACTGCGGGATGATCGACGAATTTGATCGGTCAACGAGTACGTTTCTTCCCTTGGAAAATGCTTCGACTCCTTGAAAATCTCCATCGCAAGTTTGAAAGCGAGTTGATATATCTTTAAGTCTCTGAACCCTTTCGCCGTTGGCATCTTGACCTCCTACTAGCGGTTCCAGGGTGATGACTTGAAACATTATCGGTTGCTCCTGCCGATTTCTGCTGACTGCTTCTGCCGTCTGACGACTATCAAGGGTTAATAAGCCCATCAAGTTTCTCTGCCCAGTCTGGATCGATGCTTTGCAGGATATTGTATTGCTCCAGCGCCGCATTGCGATTGCCAAGGTTCAAATAAGATCGGCCGAGATTGTAATAAGCTTTGCCATAATCAGACTTCAATTGAATCGCTCGTTTGAACGCCTCAACCGCATCTGATGTGAGCCCCAATTCGATGTAAGCTTCACCCATATTGTTCAAGACGGTGGCGTCGCCGGGCTTAAGTGTGACCAGTTGTTTGTAGGTTTCGATCGCTTGCGGATATTTCTTTGAACGCACATAGGCTGAAGCGACTCTCTCATGCGCGCTAATGTAATCCGGTTTCAAACGAAGGGCCTGTTTGTAAGCCTGAATCTCCTCATCGGCCTTGCCCCAATCTCGATAGACCAATCCCAAGGCGTACCAGGCATCAGCGCCGTTGTAAGGATCGAGCCGAATCGATTGGCGGTAGCTGTTTTCTGCCTCGCGATATTGCTTCAGATAATAATTTGCCAAGCCGATATTGAAGTACGACTCAGCAGAAGGTCGCAGCGTCACCGCTCGACGCGATGCCTCAATCGCTTCGCTGTGCCGGCCGAGTTTCTCCCGGCAAAAGCCCGTTTGCGCCCAGGCTTCCGCATAGTTGTTATCTGACTCAACGGCCTTCTCAAAATACGGCAACGCTTTTTCGCAGTCGTCCTGTGAGAGAAAACTGAGCCCATCGCGAAATGCCTGTACTGCCTTTGCTCTTTTGTTTCTGCCGCTGGCCGCAACCAAATCAGATAGTGACATCAAGGGGCCGCCGGGTTGCAATTGTGAAATGCGTTCTGACGGAATCGCAAAATTGATACTCTGCCCGCCAGTGATTTGCAGCGTGGCGACGCCAATTACCTGGCCGTGCATGTTCACGACCGGACTGCCGCTTGAACCCGGCGAGATGGGTGCAGTGATCTGAATGATTCTTCCGAAAGTAGGAATGTCGCGCACGGCTGAAACAATCCCATTCGTTACGCTGCCTTCAAGTCCGAAGGGATTGCCGATGACAACGACACTTTCGCCTTCCTGAGGTGAAGTTCGATCGAGCGACAGTGATCGCACCTGACCGGCGGGCGCTTCGACCCGCAACACGGCAATGTCTCCTTCGGCGTCCACAGCCACCACGCCTTTAACCGGATATACATACCCGTTAAACGAATGAACCTCGGCGCGGTAGGCGTTTTCGATAACATGGCGGTTGGTGACTACGCGATCCGAGTCGATGAAGAAGCCGCTGCCGCGCGAAAGCTGTTCGCCGCGCGCGTCAAACGTTTCGATTGCCACGGCGGAGGGTTTGATACGACGAACCAAATCGGGAAGAAGATCCTGCGCGGAAGCCTGAGGAACAACGCGTAGAACGAGCAATAATGAAAGCCAAAGGAATTTCATTTATTGAATATTAAGTCTTCTCTGTGAGTCCTCAGTGCCCTCTGTGTCTCTGTGGTTGGATTTAGCACGAAACCGATCACCAAGAATTCATAACCCTGCCAGCGCCAATTTCTGAACCTGCGAAACCACGTCGGCGAGTTTCACATCATTGCTCGACTTCGCGCGGCGGTCAAAAAGTTCAACCAAACCATCTGTAACTTTCTTGCCAATGGTGATGCGGTAAGGAATGCCGATCAGATCGGCATCCTTAAATTTCACACCTGCGCGCTCATCACGATCATCCAGCAAAGTGTCCAGCCCGGCGCGCGTCAAGTCTTTGTAGAGTTTTTCTCCCGTCTCTCGCAGCTTCTCGTCCTTCATGTTGATTACGGTAACGACTACATCAAACGGTGCAATCGTCTTGGGCCAGATGATGCCGTCGGCGTCGTGATTCTGTTCGATAGCGGCGGTGATAATGCGCTCAACGCCGATGCCGTAGCTACCCATCACGATCGGCGCCGGCTTTCCGGCTTCAGTCAAAACCGTCGCGCCCATCGATTCCGAATACTTGGTGCCGAGTTTGAAGATGTGGCCAATCTCCATCGCTTTGTATACGTCGAGCACTCCGGTGTCGCAGCGCGGACATGATTCATCGGAATTCACCGAGCGCAGGTCGGCCCACTGATCGATCTGAATGTCTCGTTCCACATCGACGCCGCGAAGGTGATGGTCATCTTTGTTCGCGCCGGTCGTCATGTCGCGTCGGCCTTTAAGCGCAAGATCGGCGACCACAAGTAATCGTTTAACGCCTTCAGTACCCGCATAGACCTGTGCCTGCCCCGGTGTTCCTTCGAACAATCCAATGCGGAAGCCGTGCAGAGGTACGTTCTCATTAACCCCTACCGCGCCCAAACTTCCAGGACTCGCGCCGAGCCAATTGCGGATTTCGTACGGATAAGCCTGACGAAATGTCCTGGCTCCAAGTGCATCCATGAGCTTGATGTCGTGAAGTTGATGATCGCCGCGCAAAAGGATTAATGCTGGTATCCCATTGTCTACGACCAACGCCATGGTCTTGATCTGATTCTTCGCTGCAGCGCCGCCGGGAAAAGTTGTCAGGTCTTCAATCGTGCGCACTCCAGGCGTGGGAAATTCTTCCGGCGCTTCGGGACCGACCAGATCTTTAACAGGCGCCAGGCGCGACGTGGCCTTCTCGAGATTCGCCGCGTAACCACAGTTTGCACAACTCGCAATCAAGTCTTCGCCGGCACCAGTTTTTGCGACAAACTCATTTGATTCAGAACCGCCCATCGAACCTGAAGACGCTTCGACAATTGAATACTCGATGCCGCAGCGTGTGAAGATTCGCTTGTAGGCCTCGCGCTGGTCCGCAAACGATTTGTCCAGACCAGCCTTATCGAGATCAAACGAGTAGGCGTCTTTCATGATAAACGTGCGCAGCCGCATAAAGCCCGACTTTGGCCGGAGCTCGTCGCGAAACTTCACCTGAATCTGATACCAAACCTGCGGCAGTTGTTTGTAAGAACGAAGTTCATTGCGCGCGATGGTCGTAAAGATTTCTTCATGCGTCATGCCAAGGCACATGTCCGCGTCCTTGCGATCTTTCAGGCGAAACATTTCGTCGCCGATGGCGTCCCAGCGACCCGATTCTTTCCAAACCTCAGCCGGATGCAGCGCCGGCAGATAAAACTCCTGGCCGCCGATGCGGTTCATCTCTTCGCGCAGGATGGCCATGATCTTCAGCGCAATTCGTTGGGCCATCGGCATGTAGGAATAGATGCCGGCGCCAAGTTGGCGAATCAAGCCAGCACGTAGCAAAAGTTTGTGCGAGACAACTTCGGCGTCCGCCGGATCCTCGCGAAGTGTGGGAATAAAATATTGTGACCAGCGCATTAGGTTTTAAGTGAAACTTTCCTGAGATGACTACGGCTATTCATTCTCGCTTAGCAAAAAGCTTAACGCAATGTAGGACAGGCATTCCTGCCTGTCTCGATCTTTTCATGCAGACGCCGTACAAAGAAAAACGGACAGGCAGGAATGCCTGTCCTACTCGTTGCGAGCACCACAAGCCTGCTGTACCATCGCAGCCTGCTACAGTCGTCGATCTCCGGAGATTCACAAATGAAAATTGCACTTGCGAGCGACCATGCCGGTTTTGCCGAGAAGGAGCGTTTAAAGCCTTTACTGACTGACCTGGGATTGCAGTTTGAAGACCTGGGCACACTCTCAGAAGCTTCGGTTGATTATCCGGATTACGCGCGCAAGGTTGCGGAAGAAGTTGCCGGAGGACGCGTCGATCAGGGGCTGCTGGTTTGCGGGTCGGGGACGGGAATGGCGATTACTGCAAACAAGGTACCGGGCGTTCGCGCCGCAGTTGCGTGGTCGGAAGAAACAGCGCGGCTCGCGCGGCAACATAACGATGCGAATGTGCTGGCAATCGGTGCGCGCACTACGCCGCCGGAACAGATTCCGGCAATCGTGCGTGCCTGGTTCAGTGCAGATTTTGAAGGCGGCCGCCACGCCGAGCGGGTTGCAAAAATTGAAGGCAGTCGGAAGTAAGCAGAAGGCAGAATCCTGAAGGCAACTCTAAAGATCGAGTGTAATGGTCAAGAATGAAAAGCTCATGGTTGGGAAGGGTGGTTTACCCCTGCTCGTTGAATGCCACTCGATCTTGGGCGAGGGCAGGCCACCCTTCCCGCCCATGAGACATTCAGACTTGAATGCTTCAGTGCAGAATCTGCCACCAAGACTAAGTTCAAAGGACCAGATTAAATGACCGATTTAAGGAACGCACCACTCGCCGAGGTTGATCCATTAATTTCCGAAGCCATCGACAATGAAGTCGCGCGCCAGGCGAACGGCCTTGAGCTGATTGCATCGGAAAACTTCGTTAGTGAAGCCGTACTGGAAGCGGCGGGTTCTGTGTTTACGAATAAGTATGCTGAGGGCTATCCGAAGAAAAGATATTACGGTGGCTGTGAATGGACCGACGTGGTTGAGCAGGCGGCGATCGATCGCGCTAAACAATTATTCGGCGCGGACCACGCGAACGTGCAACCACACAGCGGCGCACAGGCAAACATGTCCGTATACCTGGCGGCGATTCAGTATGGCGATCAGATTTTGGGAATGAACTTATCGCATGGTGGACATTTGACGCACGGTCACCCGATGAATTTTTCCGGCATCAGTTACAAGGTCGCCGATTACGGCGTGTCGAAGGAAACTGAGCAGATTGATTACGACGAGTTGCAACGCATCGCGGAGGAGCATAAGCCCAAGCTGCTCGTGTGCGGCGCTTCCGCCTATCCGCGCATCATTGATTTCAAACGCATCGGCGAAATCGCCAGGAGTGTCGGCGCGCGTATGTTTGCCGACATCGCACACATCGCGGGCCCGGTCGTTGCCGATCTTCATCCGTCGCCAGTGCCGCATGCTGATTACGTTACGACGACCACACACAAGACTCTTCGCGGCCCACGCGGCGGATTAATCCTTTGCAAAGAAGAGCACGCGAAGGAGATTGATCGAAAGGTGTTTCCGGGCGTGCAGGGTGGGCCATTAGTGCACATCATTGCCGCCAAGGCCGTCGCGTTTGGCGAGGCGCTGCGCGACGACTTCAAAGTTTACCAGCGGCAAATTCTGGCCAATGCAAAAGCGCTGGCTAGTGAACTTCAACAGCATGGCCTGCGTTTAGTTTCCGGTGGCACCGACAATCATCTTATGCTGGTTGACGTTTGGATGGACGGAAAGGGAATCACCGGCAAAGATGCGGAGAAGGCGCTCGAAGCCGCGAACATCACCGTTAACAAGAACACGATTCCTTTCGATCAAAACAAGCCGTTCGTCGCTTCGGGCCTGCGCATCGGCACACCGGCCGTCACCACGCGCGGCATGAAGGAACCTGAGATGCGGGAAATCGGTCGCTTGATCGCAGAAGTCATTCACGCGCCCGAGTCGGAAGAAGTGCGAGCAAAAGTTCGGCAGGGCGTGGACGAATTGAGCGCCCGTTTTCCGCTTTATGCGAAGCGACTGAAGGGACGCGCTTCCAATCGTGAAGTAATCGGCGCCAGGTAGCCAGGCGCAGCTATAATGTCTGCGCGGAACGACTACTCATGAAAAGTCTCTCATTCTTCTTAGCTATGCTGTTGTTACTGTCGGCCTCAGCCTCAGTGACCTTGGCCCAAACCAGCCATGCTACATCAATAGGAGAAATCCCTTGCATTGAAGACTCTCTGCCCGGTCGACCCACGTTGAAACGACGCCAGCCGCCACCGCAGACTACAGCGACCGATGAAGGCAGAATCGATCAGAAGCCTTTGCAGAAGGAAAAGGGTCAGCAGAAAGATCCATGCATAGATCCGATCAGTAATCAGCCAATTCGCGTCGAGTTTGACGGGTTGCATGCTTTCACCGAAGTAGACATGGTTAAGGCGTTCCGCGAGCGAAGGATTGGACTCCCAGCCAACCAAATGCCGGATTCCGAAGTTCTCGCGAAAGGTAATGTACTGATAAAGGAATGGCTGGAATCGCGCGGTTACTTTAATGCCACGGTCAGTGCTCGCGAGAACGAAGACGAGCGAAGTATCGTTTTTCTTGTTTACGAAGGTCAGCGCTTTCCACTTACGGAAGTTCGGTTTGAAGGCAACCAAAATTTCTCTTCGGTAGAATTAGCATCGAAAATCGGAGAGTGCCGAGCTGACTATCGAGACACTGAGAGCGGCTACGATTCCCTTATTTTCGATTATTGCACCCGCCGGTTATTGAACTTCATAAGAAGCCGAGGTTACCTACGGGCAGCGTTCGGTCAACCAACAAAAGAGATAGATTCGCGTGGCCTGGTTCTGACTCTTCCTCTCGACGAGGGCCCACTTTATCGCCTTGGGGAAATCAAAATCGAAGGATCAAAAGCTGTTGCGGCAGAACAAATCAGGGCCATGCTCAATCTTCAACCGGGCGACATAGTCAATGGTGAAAGAATTGGCAAGTGGTTATTTGAGGACGTCAAGAGAACGTACGGAGAGATGGGGTACATTGAATATGCCGCCGAGCCCGAGCCTGAGTTCCGCGCGGCTGATGACCGAAACGAGGCAAGAGTTGATTTCACCGTCACCATCGACGAGGGGCGACAGTTTAGAATTCATGACATCAAATTCAATGGAGACAGTCTCCCTGAAAAAGAACTGCTCAGCGTGTTGCGAATTCGCGGGGGCGACGTATTTAACCAGCGGCTTTTCGAGGAGAGTATCGAGGAGTTGAACAAAATGGGTTGCTTCGAGCGAATAGACAAGGATCGCGATGTTGGCTTCGCCACAAACGAAGAAGACGGACTCATCAATATAATCATCAAAGTTAACAACCTAAAGAGCAGTGCAACTCCCCGAGATTTGTCAGCGGACGGTCGTTAGTCAAGCCTCAACATGCAAGAAATCTTCGGGCCTGACGGCCTAATCGCCCAGGCACTTCCTGATTACGAACATCGTCCCGGCCAAATTGATATGGCACGGGCCGTGATGCGCGCGTTTGACGAGCGCCGGCATCTGATCGTTGAAGCTGGGACGGGAACAGGTAAGACGCTCGCTTATCTTGTGCCTGCAATTGCCTCAGCGGTTGGGGGACGTGGCCGCGTGATCATCTCGACGGGCACGAAAAATCTCCAGGAACAATTAATGGAGAAAGACATTCCTTTCCTTCAGCGAGTGCTGCCAAAGAATTTCGACGCCGCTTACATGAAGGGTAGAAACAATTACGTCTGCCTTCATCGATTGGGTCGCGCCGAAGGTTCTCCAGTGCTCGAAGGCCTGGATGAAGTTGATTATTTTGATGAAGTGGGCCATTGGGCCAAGTCATCGCAGACTGGTGACCGCGCGGAATTATCAAACCTGCCGGAGTCGCTTTCATTCTGGCGTCACATCGATGCGCGAACGGAAACTTGTCTGGGCCAGAAATGCGTCGATTTCAATCCCTGCTTCATCACGCGCATGCGCGAGCGCGCCCTGAATGCCGACATCGTCGTTGTCAATCACCATCTGTTCTTTGCCGACCTGGCCCTGCGCAACAGCATGTACGGCAGCGTCCTGCCGGATTATTCTGCAGTCATTCTGGATGAAGCGCATCTAATTGAGGACGTGGCTTCGGAATATTTTGGTTCGCAAGTTTCAACCTATCAAATCGACGATCTCATTCGCGACGTGGGCAATGTGCCTTACGAAGATGCGGACGCCGATCGCGAGATAACGAAGACTTCGGCGCGCGTCATGCGTTTCGCCGACAAC
>WNFR01011279.1_pt1 | contig 12760 bp, 12 predicted proteins | sample 5400221 | NCBI WGS metagenome assembly WNFR01 (sample SAMN13153357, study PRJNA577476) | soil metagenome | isolation source: 40 cm soil under Madrone tree | place: USA:California | collected 2016-06-14
ATCAACGATGTCTTGTCGGTGGATAATTCCTCCGGCAGCATCGGAAAAGTCTTAACTCCGGTATAGATAGAGGTGCAGTTGGTCGCGGCAAATTCGTCAATGGCCGACCCCTTCTGCACCAGGGAATCCACGTTGGCGATCCCAACCAATACGCGGATGTCGCCGCTGGGCAGCTTTTCGGCATACTCGACCTGGTCCAGATCGCGAGATTTGCGATCGTCTATTGACGACCACAATAACGAACGCAGATCTTGCGTCGAAGATTCCAAAGCATCAGGCCGTGGTTTCCTTGAGAGCGACTGCAATTCGTCCAGAACCGAGGGCGGGATGTCCGGTTCAAAGCCGTTGTCAACCATAGTCTGGCGCGCGATAGCAATTATATTGAACGAGCCGGAAGCGAAATGATTTCTGGTCATGGCTATCTGTTTACGTCAAAGCCCCGCGAAAATCCAGCGACGGCAGGAGTGTTGAAAGTTCAACCTTTAGGTTGCTCGCAGGCCAGGCTAAAGCTTGAACTCAGGTTCTCCAGTTGCAGGACCCATCCTGTAAACTACGGAGAGTATGTCGCCAGTTAGATCCGTTAAAGTGATCATTAACGCTCGCTCGGGATTTGGCGACAAAGACGAAGTGCGCCGGCGGTTGATGGAAATCCTTCAGGCCCGCGGTGTTGACTCCGAGGTGTTGCTCGCTGAAAACGGCGCCGAGGTCGCTGCTCTGGCTAAGAATTCTGTGCAGGAAGACTGGACAGTGATTACGGCCGGCGGCGGCGATGGCACAATTAACACGGTCGCCTCGTATTTGATCGGCACCGACAAGATTCTCGGTGTTCTGCCCCTGGGGTCGCTCAATCATTTCGCCAGGAACTTGAGGATTCCGCTTGATCTGGAAGGCGCGGCGCAAGCTGTGATTTCGGGCCGCCCGGCGTCAGTGGATGTGGCTGAGGTCAACGGGCGAGTATTTCTCAACAACTCGAGTTTGGGTTTGTATCCCACCATTGTCCAGGAACGCGAAAAACAAGAGCGCCTCGGATCCGGAAAATGGCCGGCTTTCGTTTGGGCGACGCTCGCGGCTTTTCGACGATATCCGTTTCTCCATGTTCGCCTGGTTGCCGGTGGAAAGAAAATCGCGCGCAAAACGCCATTCGTCTTCGTCGGCAACAACGAATATCTAATGGAGCGACTGAATATCGGCGGTCGCGAGCGTCTGGATCGTGGACTGCTTAGTTTGTATGTCACAAATCGCACCGGTCGATGGGGGCTGATACGGTTGGGACTGCGCGCACTGCTCGGACGACTGCGTGAAGAGAAAGACTTTCTGGCTTTGCTGACCGACGAAGTAACGATAGAAACAAGACACAGGCGTTTGCGAGTCGCGTTCGATGGTGAAGTCGCCACAATGCAGACGCCGCTTCACTATCAGAGCCGGCCCGGGGGGTTGCGGGTAATGGTACCGCCGGCCGAGAACAAATAACGCATGCGCACTTTGGTCCATCTTTCCGACTTGCATTTCGGACGCGTTGACGAGCAACTAATCGCCCCATTGATCTCAACGGTGACCAGGCTCAATCCGGACCTGGTGGCGGTTTCGGGCGACTTGACGCAGCGAGCTCGCTCGCAGCAGTTTCGCGAGGCGCGCGCCTTTCTCGATGCATTACCGCAACCGCAAATTGTCGTTCCTGGTAATCACGATGTTCCGCTTCACAATGTCTTCACGCGTTTCGTGCGACCGCTGGGCAAATACAGACGGCACATTACCGATGACCTGCAGCCGGTTTATCTGGACAATGAGATAGTTGTGGTGGGGGTGAATACGGCGCGTTCTTTGACGATCAAGGGCGGGCGAATCAACAAAGAGCAAGTGACAGACATTCGTCAGAGACTTTGCGGACTAAGCGACGAACTGGTCAAGACAGTAGTCACACATCATCCTTTTGATCTTCCGCAAGGTTATGAGGATCGCGATTTAGTCGGCCGCTCGCAGATGGCCATGACCGGGTTGGCGGATTGCGGAGCTGATCTGTTCCTCGCCGGGCATCTCCATGTCAGTCACACAGGTCATACCGCAAAACGTTACAACATTCGCGGACATTCAGCACTTGTTGTGCAAGCGGGGACGGCTTCGTCAACGCGCGGGCGCGGTGAGGCGAACTCGTTCAACGTGATTCGCATCAACCGTCCCAACATTACTGTCGAGCGGCGGACGTGGCAGCCGGCTGGTTCGGCATTTGTCATTTCCGGCGAGGAAAAGTTTCGTCATACCAGCGATGGGTGGGTGCGTTTGGGCGAAGAGCCCACAGGTTAGCGAGTATCTGCTGGCTGTAACTACCGCGAAGCAGTAACCGCCGCTCGCACAATCTGAAATTGACAGCCTTCATAAAGCCTGGGCCACTATTGAAGTGCAACACGGATCAAATTCACTGGAAAAATTTATCAAGGCCCGGCTGTCGCCAAAAGAGTCGTCCGGCCTCTATCTGACCCTGGTCCTCCTGGCGCTGATACTGGCGACCTGGGGGTTCGGTGCGATTGCCGAGGATGTCGTTACGCATGATCCGTTGACCATCGTCGATGTTCGATTCAACAATTGGCTACACGGTCACTCAGTTGCTTCGCTAACCAGATGCATGTTGCTGGTTACGCGTGTCCATTCGCTGTTGGGTGTAACAGTGATGACGCTTGCCGTCTCTGCTTATCTGTGGATAAGAGGGCTTCGCGTCTGGGTCCTGACGCTGACGCTGGCTGTGTTTGGCGGAACGCTGCTCAACTTTTTGATGAAGCATCTGTTTGTGCGACCGCGGCCCCATTTCGACGATCCGCTCTTAACGCTTACAACCTACAGCTTTCCCAGTGGGCACACTCTGATGGCCACTGTTTTCTATGGCACATTGTGTCTCCTGGTTGCGTCGCGTGCCCGTCATTGGCGCTGGCGAGTGCTTACCATCGCTGTAGCCGGTCTAATGATCTTGCTGGTCGGCTTCAGTCGCATCTATCTGGGCGCACACTATCTGAGCGATGTGCTGGCCGCGATTGCAGAGGGCCTGGCCTGGCTCGCGTTTTGTCTCATCTCGGTTGCGGAACTTGAGCGCCGGCGGAAAGGGAAGCAGGAGAAGTGACACCTCGTCTCCAGTACCTTGAAATTGAACTCTTACCCGACGCGAAAGTTATAATGACGAGCGGCTTCCGGCGTGCTAATATGTCGCCCGGTATGCGCTTTGATGTCATCGTTTTGCGGGTTGTTTTCGCCGCCTTCCTGATCAGTGCGGGTTACGTCCTGCACCCGATCCCGGGGCACCGGCTGTTTTCGGCGGTGGCGGCCGCAATCACCGCGGTCGCTATCGTGTTATTCGAGATGCGCATCCGGCGCGCATCTTTGAAGACACTGATAGGAGCGGCGGTAGGATCGATTCTCGGCATTATCGGCGCCTATCTCATCGGGACACTTATCGCGAGTCAGGAGTCCACGGCGGTGCCGCCGGAAACCAGAGCATTTCTGACTCTGGCACTGATTGTTTTCATGGCCTACATTGGTTTAATGGTGGGCGCGGCCAAGGGGGACTACCTCGATCTCTCAGCATTGGGCGGCATCTTTCACGATAAGGCGTCTCGCCGCGATCTCAAGATTCTGGACACGTCCGTCATTATCGATGGCCGCATCGCCGATATTGCGGAGACGGGATTTCTGACGGGAACACTGATCATTCCCCAATTCATTTTGCGCGAGCTGCAACAGGTGGCCGACTCTCCGGACTCGTCCAAGCGCCAGCGAGGACGCCGTGGGTTGGACATGCTCAATCGTTTGCAGAACAACAGCTCACTCGATATCCAGATCGTCGAAACCGATTTTCCCTCAGTGCGCGAGGTCGATCTGAAGTTGATTGAGTTGGGAAAGCAGATCGACGCGGTAATTGTCACCAACGACTTCAATTTGAACAAAGTTGCGCAACTGCGGGGCGTGAATGTGCTGAACATCAACGAATTAGCCAACGCGCTTAAGCCGGTGGTTCTGCCGGGTGAAGCGATGCGCGTCTTCATTCTGAAAGAAGGCAAAGAATACAACCAGGGAGTGGCCTACCTCGATGACGGCACCATGGTCGTGGTGGACAACGCGCGACGCTTGATTGGCAAGAACACCGACATTGCCGTCACCAGTGTCTTGCAGACTACCGCAGGCAAGATGATCTTTGGGCGGCTTTGGGATGAAACTGATGGCGCTGGCAACGGCGAGCGCGCCCGCCGGCCTTTGCGCGAAGTGAAAACTGCTCCTGCCATGACGCGCATCAACGACACCGAATCATAATCGAATGAACGTTGCGATAGTTGTGGCCGCCGGGAAAGGAACTCGGCTGGGCGGCAACCGGCCCAAGCAATTCCTCGAACTCGATAGAATTCCGGTCATCATTCGCACGCTCAGACAATTCGAGCGCTGCCGGGAGATCGATGAAAACATAATTGTTTTGCCTGCCTCACAGGCTGAGGAGTCTGCGGACTGGTTTCGGGCAGCCGCGAAGGAGTTTGGTCTGCAGAAGCCGATGCGGACGGTAGCCGGCGGATCGACACGCGCGCAATCAGTGCAACGTGGGCTGGCGATTATCAGCGGAGCAGAACTGGTCGCGGTCCACGATGGCGTGCGCCCATTCGTGACTCCGGACGAAATCGACCGAGTGGTGGCTGCCGCGCGCACGAACGGCGCTGCGATTCTGGTTGCGCCGGTCGCCGATACAATCAAAGAGATCACAGACGGCCGCGTAGTTGGCACGCTGCCGCGCACCCTTCTGCGAAGGGCTTTGACGCCGCAGTGCTTTCGTTTCGATATTCTCAAGCGGGCCTACAATAAACTGGCCGAAATTGAGGGGGAAGGCGTCGAAGTTACGGACGACTGTCTTTTGGTGGAACGCCTCGGCGTTGAGATCGTTGCGGTTGAAGGCAACGCACGGAATATTAAAATTACGCGAGAAGAAGATTTGGTGTTGGGCGAAGCAATCTTAAGGAGCTTTGTGCTTTGAGCTTTATACTTTGATGTTTATTTTCAGTAACCGACTTGAAGCGAAGCTAAAAATACACAGTTCAAAGTACGAAGTTCGATGCGCCGTTTAGCATGTTCAGAATCGGCATCGGTCACGACACTCATCGATTAATTGCAGGTCGTCCTTTGATTCTCGGCGGCGTGCTGATTGAGTCTGAACGCGGAGCCCAGGGGCATTCCGACGGCGACGGGCTGGCTCATGCGCTGGCGGATGCGATTCTCGGCGCGCTCTGCGAAGGCGATATTGGCGTTCATTTTCCGGATAGCGATGCGCAATGGAAGGATGCCGACAGCCTGCAATTACTTGCGCGGGTCTACTGGTTGGCTCGCGAACACGGCTATCATTTGGTGAATGCCGACGCGACCATACTGCTTGAACGTCCAAAGGTGCGCGAGTATATACCGCAAATGCGCGAGACTCTGGCGAAGACTTTGCAGGTGGAAACCGGTTGTATCAGCGTCAAGGCCAAGACTGGCGAGGGCCTCGATGCGGTGGGGCGTGGCGAAGCGGTAACGGTAAACGCTGTCGTGTTGCTTGAGCAGAGTTGATAAGGCTTGGAGTTTCCAGAGAACCAATTTGAGACCTCAGGACATTATTCGCAAAAAACGTGACGGTGCAGAATTGTCGCGCGACGAAATCGAGTTCTTTGTCAGAGGCGTGACCAGCGGTTCAATCGCGGACTATCAAAGCACGGCCTTATTAATGGCGATCTTTCTCAAGGGAATGACCGACATTGAGCAAGCCGCCTTGACCGAAGCGATGCTTCATTCCGGCGAGATACTCGACTTCTCAGATATTCCGAAACCCAAAGCCGACAAGCACTCAACCGGCGGCGTCGGTGATAAAACTTCACTTCTGATTGCTCCGTTCGCGGCCGCGGCTGGGGTGTGTGTGCCGATGATCTCGGGACGTGGGTTGGGCCACACCGGGGGCACACTCGACAAGCTGGAATCGATTCCGGGATATCGGGTGGATCTTTCGCTGAAAGAGTTTCGGGCGGTTTTGGATCAGGCAGGTTTTGCGATGAACGGTCAAACGGCCGAGATCGCTCCGGCTGACAAGAAGCTTTACGCTCTGAGGGATGCGACTGCTACGGTGGAAGCGATCCCTTTGATTGTGGCTTCGATCATTTCCAAGAAAGGTGCGGCCGGGTTAGACGCGATGGTAATCGACGTCAAGACCGGTTCTGGCGCCTTCATGCGCGAGCGGGATCGCGCGCGAGCCCTGGCCAGCGCGCTGGTGACGACGGGTAATTCGTTGGGCGTGCGATCACAAGCTTTGATTACCGACATGAATCAACCGCTCGGCAGCGCCGTGGGAAATTCTGTCGAGGTCCTGGAATGCATTGAGCTCTTGCGCGGCGAGGTTGCCGAAGGCGCGCGCCCCGTTCTGGATCTTTCGATCGAATTGGCGGCGCGCATGGTCGTACTCGCGCGACTTGAACAGTCGGTTGAGACAGCGCGCGTGCGCATCCAACAGGCGCATCAATCAGGCGCTGCGCTGGAATGCTTCCGCAAGAACGTCGAGGCCCAGGGCGGCGACCCGCGCGTCTGCGATAATCCGGCCGGAATTCTGCCGTTGACAGACAAGGCGATTAAGGTAGAATCGCCGCGCTCAGGATTTGTCGTAAAGATTGAAACCGAAGAGATTGGCCATGCGATAGCCGAGGCAGGTGGGGGCCGCGTGCGCATGGAAGATCAAGTCGATCCTGCGGTTGGATTCCTGGCTGAAGTCAAAATCGGTGACGAGCTTCGCGCGGGCGATCAAATCGGTGTGGTTTATTGTAATGACGCGCATCGCGCGCAACTGGCGGCGACGCGAATTCAGTCGGCGTATGAAATAAGTGAAGCGCCGCCGGCAGAGTTGCCTGCACTTATTAAGGAAGTAATCGACAAGTGAAGTTCGAGCGCATCGGCTAGTCGGCGCTGGTTCGGAGTTCCGCCTCTAGGCGGTAGTCAAGAGTAGACCGGCTCTCCGCCCTGAAGGCAGAACTCCGAACTATTCCGCTGCATCCAAGGTGAGCGATATGAAATACAAAGCTCTGTTAGCTCTGTTGCTGCTCTCGTGTCTGGCCTTCATTGGTCCGGCGTGCAATCGTGCGAGTTATGGCGCGGACGACAAATCGAAGATTCATGTCGGTATCGTCTTTGACATCGGCGGCAAAGACGATCGCTCGTTCAATGCGGCCGCCTGGGCCGGCGTGAAATGCGCTGAATTGGGGACGTTGCCGGATGGCAAGACGAGCTGTGGAAAGCCGGCCCTGGATATTGTCCTTCGTGATGTCGAACCCGGTAACCCGACTTCGATCGAGCCGGCGATGCGCGCGTTTGCCGAGCGCGGTTATGACTTGATCATTGGCGTCGGGTTTGCCCAAGCGCCCATCATGGAACTGGTCGCGAAAGACTATCCCAACATTCACTTCGCAATCATTGACGGCGTCAGCCAGCTTCCGAACGTCGCGTCGCTGGTATTCAAAGAGCATGAAGGGTCTTACCTGGTTGGTGTTCTCGCTGCCAAGACGACTAAAACAAATGTGCTGGGGTTTGTCGGCGGCATGGACATTCCACTAATTCATCGGTTTGAAAAAGGCTATGAAGAAGGCGCGAAATCGGTTAATCCAAACATTCAGATAGTCCAGAACTATGTGGGTGTGACCGATGCAGCCTGGAATAATCCCGGCAAGGGCAAGGAACTGTCGCTGGCACAAATCAGCAAAGGCGCCGACGTGATCTTTACCGCAGCGGGCAATTCAGGACTGGGAGCGTTCGATGCGGTCGAACAATATGGAAAAGTGGACGGCCGCGCGACTCACTTTGTTATTGGGGTTGATTCGAACCAGAACATGGTGAAGCCGGGTTTTGTTTTGACGAGTATGGTCAAGCGAGTCGACAACGCAGTCTATGACATAGTGAAGCTGGTAACTGAGCACAAGTTTCAGGCCGGCTTTCATGTGTTTGGACTGGAGAGTGACGGGGTCGGTTATGTGGTTGATCAGTACAACAAGGACCTGGTATCACCTGAAGCAATTCAAGCCGCCGAAGAGGCAAGGAAGAAGATTATTTCAGGAGAGATCAAAGTAACCGACGCGATGGCTAACTGACGGAGCGCGGGCATCCTGCCCGCACAGCGTGCCTAGCACGCTCAGAACCTTTTCGCGCTGCGCGCTCAGTGCGGACAAGATGTCCGCGCTCCAATGGAATGCTCGAACTACGAAACATTACTAAAACCTTCGGCGCGGTCCTGGCGAACGATCGCGTCAGCATCAAGGTCGAGCCGGGGACCATTCATGCCATCGTCGGTGAGAATGGCGCGGGCAAGTCGACCGCGATGCGGATCGCCTACGGCTTTTACACAGCCGACAGCGGTGACATTGTGATCGACGGCCAGGTGCGCGAGATTCGCACGCCGCACGATGCGATTGCGCTGGGGGTCGGCATGGTTCATCAACACTTCATGCTGGTTGAGCCAATGACCGTAGCGGAGAACATCGTGCTCGGCGCTGAGCCCGGAAACGCAGCCTCTCTCGATCTGCGCAAAGCCGCTGATGAAATTCGCACAGTCTCTGATGAGTTCAAGTTGTCCGTCGATCCGAATGCGCCTATCGAAACTCTTTCGGTGGGCCAGCAACAACGGGTCGAGTTACTGAAGGCACTTTATCGCCGGGCGAGATTGTTGATTCTGGATGAGCCGACCGCGGTGTTGACGCCGCAGGAAGTTGAAGAGTTTTTCGCTATCCTGCGCGGCATGCGCGAGCAGGGCAAGACGATCGTCATCATTACTCATAAACTTTCGGAAGTGCTGGCGATTTCGGACAACGTTACGGTCATGCGCGATGGCCGCGTCGTTGGCGAAGTGAAAACCAGCGGCACCAATGCGGCTGAATTGGCGCGCTTGATGGTCGGACGCGAAGTCTTGCTGCGAGTGCAAAAGCCCGACGCAAAACCGGGGGAGAACACGATCCTCGGCGTTCATTATCGTAAGCCTGCGGTCACCGGTCCCGGATTAGTGTTTCTGGATCAAAGAGGCATTCAGCGCCGCACCGAACAGGTGATTCGCGACTTTGATGTCCGGCCGCCGAATCCGGATCTGCCGGCGCGGGCCCTTTCGGGTGGTAATCAACAGAAGCTAATCATCGGCCGGGAATTTGAGCTGCCACCAAAGTTCTTGCTGGTTTCACAGCCAACCCGCGGCGTAGACATCGGCGCGATCGAGTTCATTCACCAAAAAATTGTGGCCATGCGGGATGCCGGTTGTGCGGTGCTTCTGGTGTCGGCGGAGCTGGAAGAAGTAACCGCGTTATCGGATCGGCTACTGGTAATTCACAACGGCAAGATCGTGGGCGAAGTGGATCCAAAGGTTACCAGCGCCGCAGAGATTGGATTAATGATGACCGGGGGAAAGAAGTAAGTGCCGTAGGCACGAAATATCTATAGTCGTGGACCGCTCAGATGAATTCTGTGACAGCGAAAGCATAACTCTTGCTGTCACAGGAGAGTCGAGAGACGGAACCAGGAACTATAAACATCACGCGCCTGCGGCGCTCTTGAAGAATGAAACTCTATCGCGAAATTCTGTTTCCACTGATCGCCGTGCTGGCTGCGTTTATCATTGGCGGCATCGTCGTGCTGTTGATCGGTGACAGTCCAATTCAAACGTATCGCCTGCTGATTGGCAGTGCTTTCTCCTGGCCGGACGGAATCGGTTACACGCTTTTTTATGCGACACCGCTAATCTTCACCGGGCTCGCGGTGGCGGTGGCCTTTCGTTGTGGTCTGTTGAATATCGGCGCGGAAGGCCAGCTTTACGTCGGGGCATTTGCCGCCGCCTGGATTGGAATCAGGTTCGCGGGGCTATCGGGATGGATCTTGTTGCCGGCGTGTTGCCTGGCCGCGATTATCGGCGGGGCGATATGGGGTGGAATCCCCGGGCTGCTGAAGGCGCGTTTTGGATCGCACGAAGTCATTAACACGATCATGCTCAACTTTGTAGCGATCGCGCTGGTCAGTTACTTTACGCAATACCATTACAAGACTCCCGGCGATCCGATCCTGCAGACAACTCCAATTGGTCCGGGTGCGCACATCGCGCGTTTGGGGAAGTTTGTTCACGGGTTCCCTGAGCGCATCCCGCTGAATTTTGCTTTTATCCTGGCGATTCTCGCGTGCGTGTTTGTTTACGTGTTGCTGTGGAAGACGAAGTGGGGCTATGAAATTCGCGCGACTGGCGCCAATCCCACGGCCGCGGAGTACGGCGGCATTTCAATTCGCAAACAGATCATTCTGGCGATGTCGATTTCTGGTGGGCTGGCCGGCATGGTCGGAATTAATGAAGTGCTCGGCTATCGCTATCGCTACTATGATGGTTTCTCAGCAAACTACGGATTCGTCGGGATCGCCGTAGCCCTGCTGGGCCGCAACCATCCGGTCGGCGTCTTTCTGGCAGCGATTCTTTTCGCCGTTCTGCTGCGCGGCGGCATCTTTGTCGACGCTTACACGATCCATGTCTCGAAGGATATCGTCGATATGCTGCAGGGCATTGTGATCATTCTCGTGGCCCTGCGGCCCGACGCTATTTTTGGGAGCTTGAGGAAGTTAAGCAGAGCGAAAGCCTAAGGGCGGAGTTGACCGGCGGCCGCAATTGTGGGGTTCGAACTTGAACAAAGTAGTAACAAAGTCCCCGCAGCGGACGAACGAAAATAGCCCAGCGATTTATCGCCGGGAACGAAGTTTTGTCCTGGAAGCAAGTCCGCGAAGCGGACGGCAGAATGTCTGCGCCACGACTCTTAGGTTTTTCTGTCGCCCGTTTCACGGGCTCAGACACAAAACAATGCGGCAACTTACCCAGCAGTGAACTGCTGGGCTATTTTCGATTCGTCCGCTTCGCGGACTGAACGAATATTTCAATGAGGAAGTTAACTTACAGAAACTAATCGATGCGCCAGATTTTTACCTTATCACTCGTTTTTTCAACCATTCGTCTGGCCACGCCGCTGGTGCTGGCGGCGCTGGGCGGGTTGTATTCTGAAAGATCGGGGGTCATCAATATTGCTCTCGAGGGCCTGCTGCTCGCGGGAGCTTTTACGGCGGCATCAGTAACCTACTATGCGCATAGTCCCTGGGTGGGATTGGGTGCGGCGATGATGGCCGGCGCCTTTGTGGCTTATATTCTGGCGCTGGCGTGTATTCGCTTTAAGGCCGATCAGGTGGTAACCGGCACGGGCATCAACATTCTGTTTATTGGCTTGCCGGCGGTGCTCAGCGGAGCGCTCTTTCTGTCTTCCGGTTCGACGCCGCAAATTCCCAAGGAGAATCTGCTACCGACAGTGTACGGACTCTTGCCTTTCTTTCCGCACTGGCGAATTCTTTCGGAAGTCTCGGTGATTTCGCTGCTGGCTCTGATACTGGTCCTGATTACCAGATATGTTCTGTTCCGCACGCCGTTTGGTTTGCGCCTGCGTGCGGTAGGCGAGAATCCCGAAGCCGCCGATGCCGCCGGCGTAGGAGTGAATCGGATTCGTTATGTCGGTGTAGTGTTGTCAGGGGCTCTGGCCGGAATCGGCGGCGCGTATCTTTCGATCGGGCAATCGTCGCTGTTTACCCGCAACATGGCTGCGGGTCGCGGATTTATCGCGCTGGCGGCACTGATCTTTGGCAAGTGGCGACCGGTGCAGACCATGCTGGCCTGCCTGCTCTTTGGTTTGGCCGATGCGTTGACCATTCAGATGCAGGGAGTGGCCAAGCTCCCCTCAGGCGAAGACATTCCCGTGCAGTTTATTCAGATGATTCCCTACGTCGTTACGATCGTGGTGCTGGCGGGCTTTATCGGCCAATCGCGAGCGCCCCGCGCCCTCGGCACTCCTTATCAAAAAGAAAGATGAAGAAGGCTAGTAGTGGAGACGCTCACAGACTTTCTAAAGAACGCTACCCTCCTGACTTTGCTCACTCTCCTGACAACGGTAATATCAGTTCTGGTTGGAATTGCGGTGTTAGTCTTTGCGCGCACGCGTAGACCGATGTACGTAATAGTCGCAGCCGCGGCTTTGCCATTACTTTCCGGCTTGTTGACTATGTATGTTGACAACCGCGAGCTTGATACCGGTTACGGCATGTTCGGTCGCTTAAGCGCTAAAGCAATAGCCACCGGTCGGCGAGACGCGCTGATTACTGGGTGCATTGGTGCGGCAGGCGCCGTCCTAATGGTATTGATGGGAATCGTCGGGCTGAAGTTAAAACGGAACAGAGGGGTTTAGCGCTGGCCAACCTTGATTTAGGCTGCGCCTAAGGAATCATGATAGCGAAAAGAGGTAGTGAATCGGTTTACGAGCGCGCTCAGGAAGCCGCGCGTCTGATACGCTCGCGCACCGATGTTGAGGTGAGTGTGGCGATTATTCTGGGCAGCGGCCTCGGTGCTTTCGCCGAAGATCTGACCGACGCAACTGCGATTCGTTATGACGAGATCCCGGGCTTTGCCCGCTCTACTGTCGAAGGGCACGCGGGACGCCTGGTGATCGGTAAGTCAGGCGAAGTGACGGTCGCCGTAATGCAGGGGCGGTTTCATTTTTACGAAGGTTACTCTCTGCAGGAGGTCACGTTTCCTATGCGTGTGCTGAAACTGCTCGGAGTGCGGACCGTGGTGCTGACCAACGCTGCCGGCGCGCTGAATACAGAATTCAAACCCGGGTCTTTGATGGTGATCAGCGATCACCTGAATCTGCTCGGTGATAACCCTTTACGCGGACAG
>WNFR01006883.1_pt1 | contig 12759 bp, 10 predicted proteins | sample 5400221 | NCBI WGS metagenome assembly WNFR01 (sample SAMN13153357, study PRJNA577476) | soil metagenome | isolation source: 40 cm soil under Madrone tree | place: USA:California | collected 2016-06-14
TCCGATCGCGTTGAAAGAAAGCCACGCCCCAAGTCATGTCGCCAATGGTGGTGGCCACAAAAAGAAGTCCTGCCACAACGCCGCACAGATACGATTGCGGGTTGCGAAATACAATCGAGTAAGGACGCAACACAGACGCCCAGCCGGAATGGGCGGTTTGCGGGCGGGTTTCGGAAGGAGTAATCACGAAAAGGAGTACGCCGACTACGACGCTGGCGATGGCGAGCCAATGCCAGATGGTTTGCCATCCGACACCGTGCTCGAGCCAAGGGCCCACGACGAATTGGCCCGCTGCCCCGCCAAGCATGCCGAGACATTGTGTTACTCCGATTGCTGTGGCCAGCCATCGTGCGGAAAAGCCATGGGCGGCCAGATAAACCGCGCCAGTGAAGGCAAAAGCTGAACCCGCGCCCTGAAGGAGCCTTCCGCCGTACCCTGCTGCCGCGGTCGGAATGCTAAACAGCAGACAGCCAATAGCCAAAATGAAAATGCCAACGGGCACAGCTTTCTTCGCGCCGACGCGGTCCAGTGCAGCACCGGCGAGAAGGCTGGTGATTGAGTAGGTGTAGTAATAGGTTCCGAGGATAGCGCTGACGCCAATGGCACTGGTGCCGAACGCGGTTACGAGATGCTCGATCATCACCGCAGGCGCTGACCTGGAGGCGTACTCGAGAAAGTAGAAGCAAAGGGCGAGTCCCCAGGCAATTTGGTATGCGCGAATTCGCCACCCGCTGGTTGCGTCGGCTGCAAGAGGTGCTGCGATTGGCTTTGTCGTCATTCGAGGACTCGCTTTTCAGGTTCGCTAGCGAAACAGGTTGACCTTAGCGAGATCGATGATTTCATCGCCGCGTCCGCTGAGAACCGCTTTCATCATGAACAAGCTGAAACCCTTGGCCTGCTCCAAGGTGATCGTCGGAGGCATCGCGAGTTCCTGGCGCGCAATGAAGACCTCCACCACCGCAGGACCATCATGCTTCAGAGCTTGCGCAATCATTGGCTCTACCTGGTCCGGCGTTCTCGCTGTTAATCCCAGAAGCCCCGAGCCTTCCGCGATCTCTGCGAAATCTGGGCTCTGCAGGTCGGTTGCAAACTCGAGGAAACCGGAAGCCTTCTGCTCTAGTTCCACAAAAGCTAGTGATTGGTTCTTGAAGATGATTACCTTCACCGGCAATTTCTGTTGTTTCAGGGTAATGACATCTCCCATGAGCATCGAGAAACCGCCATCGCCCGAGATCGAGATGACCTGGCGGCCGGGATAGGCAGCCTGTGCTCCGATAGCCTGAGGCATCGCGTTTGCCATCGAGCCATGGTTGAAGGAACCTATGAGACGACGCTTGCCGTTCATTTTGAGATAGCGAGCCGCCCAAATTACGGGCGTACCTACGTCGCAAGTAAAAACCGCGTCGTCGGTTGCGAGTTTGTCGATCACGCGGGCAACGTACTGGGGATGAATCGGCCCTTTGTTGGAATTAACAGTTGCCAATTCATCCAGACCTTTGCGTGCCTTCCGATAATGTTCCAGCGAGTCTTTCAGGTGCTGCTCGTATGAGTTCTGTTCTAGCTTCGGTAGCAGGGCTCGCAGAGTGGTCTTCGTGTCTCCAATCAAGCCGAAGTCCAGCTTGCTGCGGCGTCCTAGCTGCTCACCGCGAACGTCGAGCTGTACGATGGTCGCGTCCTTGGGAAAGAAATCCCGGTACGGAAAGTCCGTGCCGATCATCAACAAGACTTCGCAATTCATCATGGCGTGATAGCCAGACGAAAATCCGAGAAGGCCGGTCATGCCAACATCAAAGGGGTTGTCGTATTCAATAAATTCCTTCCCGCGCATGGCATGCACAATGGGAGCCTGAAGCTTGCCGGCAACCTCGATCAACTCTGCATGGGCTCCGGCGCAACCCGCACCGCCGAGGATCGTGATCTTTTCCGATCGATTCAGGAGTTCGGCAAGGATGTTGAGTTCTTCTTCCGATGGACAAACGCTGGATTTCGGTTCGTGAAAACGTACACGCGGCCCCTCCACGGCGTCTTTCAGAGCTACGTCCCCGGGCAACACAATCACGGAAACTCCACGCTTCGAGATTGCCGTCTGAATGGCGGTCTCCAGGACGCGAGGCATCTGTTCGGGATCGGAGACGAGCTCGCAATAATGACTGCATTGCGCAAAGAGATATTTAGGATCAGTCTCCTGAAAGTATCCGCTACCAATCTCACGACTCGGAATATGTGCGGCAATAGCGAGTACTGGGACACGGTTCCGTTGACAGTCGTAGAGGCCATTGATCAAATGCAGGTTCCCGGGCCCGCAGCTCCCGGCGCAAACTGCCAATGTTCCCGTCAGATGCGCTTCGGCTCCGGCGGCAAAAGCCCCCGCCTCTTCATGCCTCACGTGCACCCACTCAATATTCTTTTTTATGCGTATGGAGTCCGTGATGCCGTTCAGCGAGTCGCCAACCACGCCGTAGATTCTCTGAACACCCGCTTCAGCAAGAACATCCACCAACAGATCCGCCACTTTCTTAGTCATGCCGTTACCTCCTTTGGCTTTGGCCATATCTTGCGGAATGAGACTGTGCAATTCGTTTTCCACCAAAGAGGGCGGCAAGACCTTCTAGATGCACAACATAAAACGGAGCATCGAGTATGCTCGCCAAGCGATTAGCGTTTTCGTCAAGCCGTTGGCACAACAGAGCGCGCTCGCAGCCCTAGGCAACAAACGACATTCGAGATTTGCGCTTCACCCGCGGAGCACAACAATTAGGTTAAGGATCAAACAAGGAATGGCAGCCCGCGCAGGCGCACACTGCGCGAGAGCGAGGTTCGCGCCGCGCGAAGAATGACTGCGATCGCAGCAGGGACTAGCGCGGCAGTGTTTGATGGAATCGGGACCGACGTACCTTGAAACGTTGTGAAGAACTCGTCGCAACAGGGGCTGAATTACTCGACCTAGAAGCGCAAGAGTGCATCCATTTCGAACATCAACTGTCCTTTTCGTGTGCCGTTGTCCCAAGGCCGCGCGCTGAAAGCGTATATCGACCATTGATCGTTTAGCTTTATGGCTGCATCGATGCCTGTCTGCGTGTAGCAATCGAAAGTGAACATCAGCGAGTGTGTGTACAGGGAGTTGTCGGGAGCGAGTTGCGCTTCAATGTCCGGCGGAGAAATGTACCGCCCCAATTTGATGACCATTCCTTGTGAACCACAATCGACTGTACGGATTCGATCCAGTGGAAGCCTATGGCCTCGTGTACGTGCCCAACGTGGTAGTTCCCTGCCTGCGTTACCGATATCTTTGTGCCGAAGCGTTCACCGTTTCTTAGCCTACGGCCCGCTCTTCGTGAGCCCAAAATCGTTCGCGAAGAATCCTTTTTAGGATCTTTCCGGAACCGCTTTTCGGTAGTTCGGTATCTGAAAACTCGACGCGGCGGGGGATTTTGTAGTTCGCTAAGAATTGCCTGCAATGGCTGATCAGATCGTTCGCGCTTAGAGCCATTCCGGGCTTCAGCACGACGCAAGCCATCACGAGTTCACCCCATTGGGGATCGGGTATTCCGAGGACCGCCACTTCGCGAACCGCGGGATGTTTGTAGATGACCGCTTCCACCTCGCCGGAATAAACATTTTCGCCGCCTGTGACGATCATGTCTTTCAGGCGGTCAAGAATGTAGAAATAGCCGTCCGAATCCTGATAGCCGATGTCTCCCGTGCGAAACATTCCGTTTCGAAATGTGAGAGCCGTATCTTGCGGATCATTCCAGTAGCCCCGCATGACGTTGGCGCCCCGGGCGACCAATTCCCCGTGCTGCCCGACTTCCACTTCCTTTCCCGTCTCGTCCTCGACTCGCAGGTCAATTCCTGGACAGGGCCTCCCACAAGATAGGAGCCTGCCCCCGATATGTTCCTGATCTTCGAGACCCGTGAGGAAGCCAGTTTCGCTGAGTCCATAGCACTGTAGAAGTTTCGCGTTCGGCAGAAGCTTTCTCACCCGATGGACAAGTTCCGGCGCCATTGGAGAGCCGCCATAAGCCAGAACCTCGAGGCTGCTCAAGTCATACGGCTTTCCTTCGGGCATCTGCGTCAGCAGATTTAGCATCGTCGGCACCAACACGGTGTGGGTTACGCGTTCGCGTTCGACCAACTCACAGAAACCTTGTGGGTTGAACTTTGGAATCGTGACTTGGCTCGCACCGAAAGCCGGTGCTGCGAACATGGCGGGAAAATCGGCTATGTGAAAAATCGGTGCCGCATGCAGATAGACGCCGCCTTCTCGGTATCCCATCCAATAGTTGAAGTGGTCGACGTTCGCCAGGATGTTGGCGTGGGTTACCATGACGCCCTTGGGCCGGCCCGTTGTGCCGCTGGTGTAGATGAGAGCCAGAATCGCTTCCGGGTCATAAACAGGATCCGGGCAGGATTCATTCCGGACGTCGAAGGGCTTTTCACCGAGCACGAGTTGCCTCGGAAGTTGCACCGCAGGCTTCGGGAGCGAGGAATGCCTCACCAACCCACGCGGTTTTGCATCAAGCAGAACTTGATCGATTTCGGCCGAGGAGAGCCGTGCGTTTATGGGAACTGCCGTAATCCCGAGCCAGCTACAGGCGTAGACCAACTCGATGTACTCAGGAGAATTCGGCAACAGAAGCGCGAGGCGGTCGCCCGCCGCAAAACCGTGGGCGGCAAGCGCAGCCGCAATGTTTTGGACGCGCTCGTTGAGCGCCTTGAAAGAAACAGCGGCGCCGTCGACAACCAGCGCCGCTCGTTGCGCGTAGTACCGGAATGCCCGGCCGAGCGAATGAATGTAGATCATTTTCTGCCGCCCAAAAATGAGGAGCGTCTGGGGCTGCGAAGCTCCAGCCAGAGCACTTCACCGATTTAATCTAGTCACCGCGGCCGCCGGCGAGAGCTGCCTGCACCTTATCTTCGTCCTTTGCTCGAGTAGCAAGCAGTTCCAGCAGCATGCTGTCGCGCTCACGTTCGAGTTCCACGATCGAGCGGCTGTTGGCCTCCTTGGTCACACCTTCGATGATGGTTTGCTTCACGGTGGGGCTGAGCTCCGTAATCGTCCCAAGATCTTTCCACCATGTGGACAATGGCCCGGTGAATTGCTCCATGAAATGCTGAATTCCGCCTGGACCGCCGCCGAGATGGAACAGGAGATTTGGACCCATCAAGCCCCAACGCAGTCCAGGTCCCCAGCACACTGCAACATCCGAATCGGCGACATCCAATACACCCTGCTCGATGAGATAGACAACTTCACGGTAAAGCGCCGCTTGGAGACGGTTTGCCACGTGGCCGACAACCTCTTTTCGAACATGGATTGGCTTCTTGCCGATTGAAGCGTAAAACGAAAGCGCCCGCTCGACCGTCTCAGATGACGTCTTCTCTCCCGCAACTACTTCGACTAATGGCACGACATGGGGAGGATTGAAAGGATGGCCAATGACGCAACGTTCGGGGTGCTTGCAGGCTGATTGCATCACACTCATAGTCAGCCCTGATGAACTCGACGCAATGATCGAATCGGGCGGAGTCGCTGCGTCCATATCCGCGAAGAGCTTGATTTTGAAATCTTTGCGTTCGGGTCCGTTCTCCTGGACCAGGTCGGCATCTGCGAGCGCCTGCTTCATATCCGTTGTAAACTTCAGATGATCGCGCGATGCGTTGGGTGAGAGTCCGATGACCGTGAGATCCTTCCACGCCTCATCAATATATTTCCGCAAGTTCGCTTCTGCATTCGGCGCCGGATCTGTTGCTACGACATTCAATCCACGTGCGAGGTACAACGCCGCCCAACTAGCGCCAATAACTCCCGTCCCTACGATGGCAACATTTCGGATTTCCTTGCTCTTTCCCATGTAATCCTCCTTAGAGTTTTTCACCTTCAATTAGAAACTGTTGTGTTTATCCGGACTTCTACCTGCCCGCGAAAGTAGATTTGGCGGCCGAATCCGGCGCTGGCTTGGCAACGTCCGAATCATGGGGATTCACGATCAGCCGGTCACCCCTCTGCCCCGTCACATAGGTCCAGGCCCACTGCAAAAAGACGCCCAAGCGGAGGCTCGGCGTGGCCAGGAATTGGAGGTGCACAGCGGCCCAAGTGAGCCAGGCCCCGAGCCCACTTATCTGGACTTTGCCACTTTGCAGCACAGCAAAACCTTTGCCCACTACCGCCATGCTGCCCTTGTCAAAATAGCTAAATACGCGGGGAGGAGGACTACCGACGATGCGGCTGTGAATTAGCTTTCCTGCATAACGCCCTTGCTGCATCGCCACCTGAGCAACCCCTGGTAGGGGTTTGCCATTCTGATCAAGCGACGCTGTATCTCCCACCACAAAAATCTCGGAGTGTCCGGGCACGGTGAGATCTTTCTGAATGCGCACTCTCCCCGCCCGATCTGTTTCGACGTTCAGCCACTTGCCCGCCGGCGAAGGTGCGACTCCTGCAGTCCAGATCACCGTTTTGCTTGGGATCCTTTCGCCCCCGACTACGACACCGTCCGCGTCGATCTGATCGACGCTGTGTCCGAGCCGGACTTCGACGCCCAACGTCTCGAGCCGTTGCTTCGCGGCTTTGGAAAGATTCTCCGAAAACGGCCCCAAAACCTTCGGAGCCATATCGACGAGCACGATTCTTGCAGTGGTCGGATCGATCCTGCGGAAATCTGATTTCAGCCCGGTTCCAACCAGGATAGCGAGAGCGCCGGCCATTTCAACGCCCGTGGGACCGGCACCAACGAGAACAAAAGTGAGCAACTCCTGATGGCGGGCCGGATCTTCCTCGGCTTCTGCTAATTCGAACGCCTGCAAGATCTTGTTTCGGGCTGCCTCAGCGTCCCCGACGGTCTTCAAACCCGGCGCGTACTCCGCAAATTCGTTATGACCAAAATAACTATGACTGGCGCCTGTCGCAAGGATCAGATAGTCATAAGTGATCGGCACGTTCTGCCGGTCGGCATCACTAACGAAGACACACTTCTGATCCTTATCTACGCCTGTCACTTCCCCCATGATCACTATGGTGTTCTTCTGATTCCGAAAAATGCTGCGAATTGGCGTCGCAATCTGACTGGGCGTCAGCACCGAGGTCGCCACCTGGTAAAGCAAAGGTTGAAACAGGTGGTGATTCGTACGGTCAATCAGGACCACTTCTGCCTTTGTTTTCTTGAGGGCTTTGGCCGCGGCCAATCCTCCAAAGCCCGCGCCGACGATGATGATTCTAGGTTGCGGCATGTTCACCTCGATTTGTTGCCCTTTCATCCAGCTGTGCTCGAAGCGTTTCAATTACAACGCTCCGAATCACGCGGCCGTCGCCGAATCGGTTTTCCGGTTAAAGCCCGGTTTGCGTTTCTCGAAGAACGCCGTAATCGCTTCCTTGGAATCGGCGGAGCGGAGTCGCACGGCGAACTCCTCGTTCTCCAGTTTCGCTGCTTGCTCAAGCTGAGCACGGACAGGCTGCCTCATAAGTTTCTTGCAGGCTTGGAGCGCGCCGGCGGGTTTCTCGGCCAACTTTTGCGCCGTCTCCGTTGCCGTTGCCAGGAGTTTTTGGTCCGGCACGACACGAGTAGCAAGCCCGAGTTCCGCTGCGCGCTGCGCATCGAACGGCTGTCCCAACTGAATCAACTCGGTCGCTCGGAGATACCCGATGCGTGCAGGAATCGAGTAGCTCGTTCCAAACTCCGGCACCAAGGCCAGATTGATGAACGGCATCTGGAACTTTGCGCTCTCACCTGCGTAGACAAAATCGCAGTGTGTCAACATGGTGGTTCCGCCACCGATGGCGGCGCCATGGACGGCTGCGACAATCGGCTTATCGAAATTGATTAGCGCATCTATCAAGCGGGATTGCGGACTGTCGCCCGGCCCCATCGGATTCTTGAGAAAATCCTCCAGGTCGTTGCCTGCGCAGAACGAATCTCCTGCACCGTGCCAGAGCACAACGCGCACGCCATCATCTTTTGCTGCGGCGTTGAGGAGATCCGCCATGGTGATGTACATGGCGGACGTCATCGCATTTTTCTTGGACGGTCGATTGAATTGGATTCGCAAAATACTTCCGGAGCGTTCGGTAACAATGTCACTCATTTTCCACCTCCGGTAGCGGCCGATTCCAAATTCGAAGGGTGCGGGATTGTGCCGCTAGCGCGAAAACCGTCTATATCGGCAGTGGTGAAACCAAGCTCTTTCAGCACCTCGTCGTTATGCTCGCCGATTCCAGGCGCGCGCCTGGCGGGCACTTTAGTAACACCGTGCACTTGAATTGGACTGCTGATGGTTGAGGTCAACTTCTCGCCGGCTCCTTCGATCGGAACGACGATGTCATTCGCTCGCAATTGCGGATCATTAACGACTTCCTGCGGCTCACGCACGGCGCCGAATGTGATCTGAGCGCCGTTGAAGACTTCATACCAATGCGACATTGGCTGCGAACCAAAAATCTCATCGAGCATTGTTGTCAGTTGCGGGCGGTTCTGCGCCAGCTTGGCAGGATCGGAGAATCGCGGATCTTTTAGAATATCCTCACGACCCATTGCTTTCAGGATCACAGGTACCTTGTCCGGAGTAACTACGAGAACAAACCAGGTGCCATCGGAAGAGCGATACACGTTCAAAGCTGCATTTGCGGGATGCGTTCGATCGTGCAGCCCATAGAAATTCGCACCGCATAGAGCGGCCTGGATGAAGACACTGGCCGACCAGACACCTGCCGCGAGGAGCGAAGTCGTGACGTAGGATCCCTTGCCGGTGCGTTCGCGACGATAAAGCGCGGTCGCAACCGCGGCATAGATGCAAACTGCAGTCGCATTGTCACCGCTACCAGCCACGGGCCAGGTCGGTGCCGACCCAGCATCGCGTGTCATGTATAGCAGACCGCTTCGCGCCCAGAAGGCCGTGAGATCGAATCCGGGAAGAGCGGCGTCCGGACCTTTCTCACCGAAGCCGGTGAGATCGGCATAGATCAGGCGCGGATTCCACTTCGCGACATCGTCATATTCGAGCTTCAACTTCTTGCGCGCGGAATGCGGTGTGTTCACGATGAACACGTCGGCCCACTTTGCTAACCGCTCGAGAACCTGCTGCGCGTTCGCAGCTTTCAGATTGAGCGCAACGCCACGCTTGTTTCGATTCGCCAATTGGAATGGATAAGGCTCTTCCGAATGGGGCTGCGGAGCGATTTTCTGCCCGTTTCTCCAGAGCTCTCCGTTGGGCGGCTCGACTTTGACTACATCCGCGCCGAAGTCGGACAGGATCGTCGCTGCACCGGGGCCGGCGATAAAACTGGCCAGGTCTACAACCTTCAAACCAGAAAAAATGTTTTCCTCTGCCATAAAATCTCCTTGTCATGAAATCGAGTCAGGGTGCAATTCGACGTTGACGCTCGATTGCACAGTTTCGATCGCGCTAGCGTCCCTGGAACTTCGGTGCACGCTTTGCCAAAAATGCTGATGTGCCTTCCTTCTTGTCTTCTGAACCTACACAGATCCCGAATAGTGACGCTTCGATCAGTAAGCCTTCCGAGACGCTTGCATTCAGTCCATTGTTGACAGCCTCGATCGAGTACTTGACACCCAACGGAGCGTTCGCGTTGATCTGGTTAATGATGGCTTCGGCTCGCGCGATCAGATTGGTGCTCGGAACAACCTCATTGACGAGTCCGATCCGATAGGCTTCCTGCGCGCTGATGATTTCGCCGGAGAGAATGAGTTGTAGTGCTCTACCCTTGCCGACCAGTCGTGGAAGGCGCTGCGTTCCGCCGGCGCCGGGCATGATCCCGATCTTGACTTCGGGTTGACCAAACTTCGCTGTTTCGGCTGCGATGCGTATCGTGCACGCCATGGCCAGTTCACAGCCACCGCCAAGGGCGAAGCCGTTCACAGCAGCAATGACCGGTTTGCCAAGATTTTCGATCAGCTCGGTCACGCCCTGTGCGCGCCGCGTCGCTTCCTCACCCTGGGCGGCCGTATAACTGGACATCTCTGCGATATCCGCGCCCGCGGCGAACGCTTTGTCGCCGCTGCCGGTCAAAATAACGCCCCGCACGTTGGCGTCTTCGCGGGCGTCTTCAAAAGCCGCTTTGAGTTCCGCGAAAACTGCCTGGTTCAGCGCGTTAAGTACTTTGGGCCGGTTAATGGTCACATAGGCAATCGGGCCCTTCTTCTCATACAGCACGTTCTCAAGTTTCAAAGCAGAAGCCGTCGAACTCATAGTTCTCTCCTTCTAATGGTTAGAACGGATCGGAACCACACTAGGAACCCGCAGGCAGCTCCGCGTATGCGATTCCAGTTAGATTTCCTTGAGCAAAGATCACAGGTTTCTTATTCGATCCATCCAGATTGGCGCTGTAGACAGATCCGGCCAGGTCGGTCACAAACATGCGCCCATTGTCGAGATCCAACGCCAGACCGATTCCTTCCATCAGGTGGTTAAAAACGATTTCCGGCTCCGGCCGATTGCCATTGGTGGCCTCCATCGACGCGCGATTCACGGTATTGCCGCGCGGCGGATCTCCGCGGTCGGTCCAGTACATTATTCGGTTCCCCAGATCGAGATCGAGATCAATGGGTTCGGGCAAGTTGTTGTAGAGAAGTTCAATGTCTTGGCGGTTTGCTGGAGTTTGACCCACCGGGACCTCCAGATTCGCGCGAAAGATGCGGCCTTGCCCCGCCTTTTCTGCCCCTTTCTGGGTCCAGTAGAGCTTGCCGCCTTCCACATCAAGGGCGATCCCTACACACCATTTCCTCGCATCCGCGCCGGGGCGCGCGTTGCCTTGGCTGGTGTCCACGAGGGTTTCGATCTTTGAACCGTCGAGATTCGAGCGCATGACTCGCATGCCTTCGCGGTCCGACCAGTAGAGTTTCCGGTTCTTCGCATCGAGCTGGAGTTGCTTGGGAGTCCAAGTCGCGCCAGGCGGGACAACGTTCGTGACGTTCGTGCCGTCGAGGTCAGCACGATCGATCGTGCCGTCGTTGGCCTTCGGATTCCCCATGTTTGTCCAGTAGATGTGGCCGCCTGCGACGTCGACCACGATGCCGTCGGGAAGTCTTCGGCCTTCGTTGACGATGGTTTTCAAGTCGGAGCCGTCGGGATTCGACGTAAGGATGCGACCTGCAGCCAGGTCCATAAAGTACAAACGGCCCACAGTCTTTGCGGCGAACCTCACGGTCTCGGATTTGGAAGCTTTAGAAGACGGCATTGGAGTCCTTTATTCCTTTCTTGTTCTTTCGCTTATCGAGCGTCGTTGACAGGACGGCTAGCTACTGTTTCGAAAGTTGGCTACACAAAAGCGCTGAGGCCGGTAATGGCTTTGCCGAGAATCAGGTTTTGCATTTGGAACGTGCCCTCGTAGGAGTAGAGGGCTTCCGCATCCACGAAGAACCGCCCGACGTTGTATTCAGCGGCGATGCCGTTGCCGCCGAGCAGTTCGCGTGCCCACGCGACCGTCTCGCGGCACTTTGAGGTAGTGAAGGCCTTGGCGAGGGATGCATGCGCGTCCGTCATCTTGCCCTCGGCGTCAAGCTGCGACATGCGCACCAAGAGGCACTGCGAAGCGGTGATGTTGGCGAGCATCCTGGCCAGGAGGTCTTGCACCATCTGGAATGATATCGCGGAACGACTGATCGGCCTGCAGGCGGTTTTCCTCCGGAATGCGGCAGTTCTCCATCGTGATCAAGCCGTTCTGTACGACCTTGAGGGCAATCTTGTTCTGGATTTTTTCGACCGTGAAGCCGGGCGTGGTCTTGTTCTCGACGATAAACGCCTTGACCTGATTGTCGGCGAGATCGCGCGCCCAGATGATCGAGATGTCGCACCACGGAGAATTGCCGATCCATTTCTTCTGACCATTGATGATCCATGTGTCCCCGTCACGCTTGGCCGTAGTCGTAAGGCCGCCAGATGTTCCCGAGCCGACGAGAGGCTCGGTCAAGCCGAAGCAGCCAATTTTTTCCCAGCGGGCCATCGGCGGGAGCCATTTTTGCTTTTGTTCCTCTGACCCGCCCAGATAGATGGACCCCATCGCCAGGCCATTGTGCACGCCGAAGAAAGTGGCGATTGAGGTATCGACACGCGCCATCTCCATGGCGATCAAGCCGAATAGCTGCCCACTTCCGCCTCGGCAGCCATACCCGTTCATGGCAACGCCGCCGATATTGAGTTCCTTAATCGCGGGCAACAATTCAAACGGGAAAGAGTCCTCGACCCAGTACTTCGTGATGATCGGTGCGACTTTCGTCTCCATGAACGTTCGTACCTGCTTCACGATTGCCAACTCATCGGCGGGCAATGTTTCTACGAGTTGGTAGAAGTCAGAATTCGGCTGAGGAAGTGTTTTTTTGATTTCTTTTGTTGGACTCGCCATGAAGTTTCCTTTTGTTCCGTTTGCCTTATGTTTGTGACTACCACGACGACTAGAAGCATCCTGTCAGCCAAAGATGTCGTTGGCTTAGGTCGCTGAAAAGAGGCGCGTTACTTTTTCCGAGATGGTTCAAGCTGCAGAGCCGCTGTCAACACGTTCACTCAACTGCCTAGGCCTTGACGGCGGGGCTTTCGAACTCAATTAAAAAGGCGCGAGCGGACTTCTATATGTTCTTGAATCACAAACACAAAAATGTTGATGACTGTGGGAAAATCAGACCTGTGTGCGTGGCCAACGCGGACGGAGTTTCCTAAGAGCGCAGTGTCAGAGTCCGCTCAAGACGTGCCCGAGCTTGTTTCGTTTTGTCGTCAAATAGCGCAGTGTCGAAGGTGACGCGGGAATCTCAA
>WNFR01005693.1_pt1 | contig 12758 bp, 11 predicted proteins | sample 5400221 | NCBI WGS metagenome assembly WNFR01 (sample SAMN13153357, study PRJNA577476) | soil metagenome | isolation source: 40 cm soil under Madrone tree | place: USA:California | collected 2016-06-14
TCCAGCACCTTCATTCCCGGTCTGACACCCGCGAAAGCCAGCATCTTGACGGGCTGGCGGCGCTGATCGGTTTGCCGGTCGCCGTCGCTGCGATCGGGCGAAGCGACGATGGCTTCATAATCGGAGGCGTTGGCGTCCTGGGCCGCTGCTACGCTCCATCCCGAAAGCGTCAAGAGTACGGCAAGCGCGGCAATGACGCTGACGCGGAAAAATATCGGTCTGGCCATAAAATCCCCCTCATCATTTGCGTGCAACATAGCAAGGCCGTGGCGGGAGATCACGATCTCAATCCTGCAGGCGACGCGATCGTGATCGGGTCAGGATGCTTTGGAAAAAACGTGAGATGACGCTCGCAGGCGATTTTGAGTTGCAGCCCAGGCAAGTCAGGACAAAATGCCCAGTTGCCTTGGCGCTCACCCCGCAGGTAGCATCAAATCAAGCCGTTCAATAGGGCCCAAAACGAAAATCGGGGCAACCATGACCACCCAACCGACGCCCAAGGGCGCCTGGAAAATCACGTTTCTCCTGTTTCTCTTCATGCTGGTGAATTTCGCGGACAAGATCGTGGTCGGCCTCGCCGGCGTGCCGATCATGGCCGAGTTGAAGCTCGAGCCGGAAGAGTTCGGCCTGCTCGGATCGTCGTTCTTCTTCCTGTTTTCAATCTCGGCCATCGTGGTCGGTTTTATCGTCAATCGGATCGCCACACGCTGGGTCCTGCTTGCCTTGGCCCTGATCTGGGCGCTAGCGCAGTTTCCGATGGTCGGCACGGTCGGATTCACCACGCTGTTGGTCTGCCGCGTGATCCTCGGCGCCGGCGAAGGCCCGGCGTTTTCGGTGGCGGCGCATTCGATCTACAAATGGTTTCCTGACGAGAAGCGAACGCTGCCGACAGCCATCCTGTCGCAGGGATCGGCGTTCGGCGTGATCCTCGCGGTACCGGCGCTGAACTGGGTGATCGTCAATCATAGCTGGCACTATGCATTTGGCGCGCTCGGCGTCGTCGGCCTGATGTGGGTCGTGGCGTGGCTGATCCTGGGCAAGGAGGGACCGCTGGTACACACCGTCGCGATGGCGGCGGGCGAGCCGCGCATTCCCTATTTCCAGCTTTTGACCTCGCGAACCTTTATCGGCTGCTGCGCCGCCACTTTCGGCGCCTATTGGGCACTCTCGCTCGGCCTCACCTGGTTCACGCCCTTCATCGTCAATGGGTTGGGCTTCTCGCAAAAGGACGCGGGCTGGGTTTCGATCCTGCCGTGGGTGTTCGGTGCCGTCGTCGTGCTGCTGACGGGGTGGATTTCGCAGGTGTTGATGGCGCGTGGCGTCACCACCCGCGGCGCGCGCGGCGTGCTCGGTGCGGCTCCCTTGATCGCCGGCGGATCGATCCTTGCCGCGCTTCCGCATGTCGATGGCGCGGGGCTGCAGATCGCGTTTCTTGTGGTCGGATCCGGGCTTTGTGGGTCGATCTATGTGGTCTGCCCGCCGATGCTCGGGGAATTCACGCCAGTATCGCAGCGCGGCGCTGTTATCTCGATCTACAGCGCGATCTACACGCTTGCCGGCATCCTGGCCCCATCGGTGATGGGCACCGTGATCCAGCACGCGGCGACGCCGTTCGAGGGCTACATGACCGGCTTCACCATCAACGCCGTCATCATGATCGCGTCCGGCTTGCTCGGCCTGCTGCTGCTCTGGCCCAATACCGAGCGCGCGCGCCTGACGGGCAAAGCGCCGCAACCAAAATTCGCGTGACGAGAGCGGTCCGTTTTTTCGGCGACTGCGATGAGACCTTTGACACCGAACGCAAGCTCTGCATTCGTAACCGTGATGTGGGTGCGGCGAAATCCGGCATTCTCAAGAAGATTGGCAAGGTCGTGCGCGTCAAATATCCGATGGGTATCGGCCGCGGCAAATGGCCATTTTTGCATCGTGTCCCTTGAAGTCACGTAAAGCACAATGCGGCCGCCCGGCCGCAGCACGCGGTACACTTCTGAAATATCCCGGTCGCCGGAATCGAAGAAGTAGGCGACGTTCACCAGCAAGATCTTGTCGAACATCTCGTCGACCCAGGGCAGCGGGCTGAATGGTCCCTGCACCAGCTCCATTCGACCGCGGGATACCGCCACTTCATTGATGCGCCTGGCTTGTCGGAGCATCCGGGCCGACTGGTCCACGCCGTACACCCGGGCACCGCGGGTGCGCGCCGCGATGGTTCGAAGGCCCCAGCCAGGGCCGAACCCGAGTTCAAGGACGGTTTCACTTGGGCGCAGGTCCAGGGCATCGATGGCCAACCGGTTGGGCTCATCATTGACCAGCGCCATAAGCCATCCGACGACCGATCCTGCGGCGCCAGTCGGATTTCGCAATTGAGAACCGAGGGCGTGCCACATCCGGTCGATCACACCCAGGCGCGATCTCAGATTTCCGTTCCCACACTCTGACGCGCTGGATTTCACTTCTTCGACTCGATCTTGGCCAGCAGCTCTTCGATCACCAGACGGCGGTTCTTGTCCCAGAGCGGACGATCCGGATGGACTGGTATCTTGAGGGCCCGTTGAAAGGCTGCGGCGGCCTTCGGAAATTCGTTCTGCGTATAAAGGAAATCACCGTAAAAATACCAGGCATCGAGCCCATTTGGGGCAAGCTTGACGGCCTGTTCGAGCAACTGCCGCGCCTTGGCCTTATCGCCGAATCCGATCGGAAAGCCGGGAACGCGGTAGTACAGCACGCCAAGGCTGGTCGTCGCGCCGGCATCCAGTCTCGCAGGATCCAGATTGTAGGCCTGCTCGAGGATGTCACGGGCACGCTTGGCAAAGCCAAGCGCATAAAACGTGCTTGCCATCGAAGCACGCTCGCTGGTGATGATGCCATCCCAAATCAAGGCTTCAGGCATACCGGCAAGACGGGTGGCGATTACGTCAGCTTCTTCGCCAAGCGCATTCATTTGATTGGTTTGATCGTCGCCTTCGGGAACGCCAAACTTGATCGCCTCCCACTTCGTTTGCAGGTGTCGGACTTCCGGCGACAAGCCATCTGCCGCCTGGCTGCAAACTGTGCCGGAGCCCGCGACAAGCAAGGCGATCAATGAGAAAAGGGAAATTCGGGATTTCAAGGTCATAGGTCGCCTCCTCATCGAGTCGATCCGTCTTTTCTGCCGGAGGGATTTAATGTCAGGGCGCCTGGCGCGAGAGCGCCCAGTCGATGATTTGCGGGAAGATGCGCTGCACCAAGACGTAGATACGTTCCGGCGCTGGCGCGTAGATCGAATCATGGCCGCTTGCGACCGACCGCCATATCTGCCGGGCGACCTGCGTGGGAGCGTCGACGGTCATATTCGCACGCGCGATGAGATCGTCGAAAGCCACCGCTGCGGCGGTCCGGGTGGCCCGTGGGGCTGCGTAGGTAACGCCGATCCCTGCTTGCTTCCATTCCCGGCGCAGCGCATTTGAAAAGCCGCGTAACGCAAATTTTGAAGCGGAATAGCCAGAAAACTGCGGATAGGCGATGTCGCCAAAGACCGAGCCTATGTTCACCACCCTCGATGGCCTCGCCGCGAGCAACAACGGCATGAGATCGCGGGTGAGCGCCATCGGCGCGATGACGTTCGTAAGAAATGTTCTGGCCATGGCGTCATCATCGAACTTCTCCAGGGCGCCGCCCTCTACGACGCCTGCATTGTTGACGAGTATGTCAAGCGCTTTCCACCGGTCGGTGATGATATCGACGATCCGGCGGCGGCCCTGGGGATTTGTTATGTCCGCCGGAATAACCAAATGCTGACTTCCTTGGTCGAGCAGCGCGCTTGTTGCCTCAAGTGCGGTCTTCCGCCGCCCACATAGCGCAACAGCCATTCCGCGCCGTACCGCCTCGATGGCCAAAGCACGCCCGATCCCAGAGCCTGCTCCAGTTATCAGCACGGATTTTTGGTCACGCAGCATTGCTCAGCTCCGCGCGAGCGCCAAGGTCGTGAAAGATCGAGCCGTACAATCGGTAGAAGATTCTTGCATTGTCGATGATGATGCGCTGGGTCTTTCGATCACTGAAGCCATCGACCAGGGTTCGGAAGAAGGCGACGTGTTCGGTATCCAATGATCCGTGGGTGCGAAGGTAGGTAAATCCGGTATCGCTCTCCAAACCGAGAGATGCCTTCATTGCATCGGCGACTTGGTCAGCCAGCAGCACGGATATCCCCTCGAGAACATGCACGCTTCCAAGAAATGCATAGGGGCTGATATGCTCGATGGCGTAGTACGCGTAGGCCACCATGATCCTGCACGCCGGCCCTCCTTGGCCGTCGCGAACCCTATCCGCATCGCCACCAACAGCGCGGATGTCGTTGAGAATCCATTTCTCATGACCACGCTCTTCCTCCATGTATTCGACCAGGGCGTCTTGATAGCGCTGGTCCGGAGTGCGTGACGCGGCCAAGGCGAGCAGGGGAAAAGTATGTTTGACGTGGTGAAAGGCCTCGGCCAGGAAATCGAGGTAGAGCTTACGGGACGCCCCGTTCCGGATCGTGCTCCGTACCAGTGGAATTGAGAGGAAAGCGTCGCGGCTTTCGGCTGTTTCGGCGATAAGTTGCTCATAGAAACTCATCCTAGGGGCCCTTCTGGTTGGAAGCGAAGACGGGAGGAGAGGCTTAGACGGAAGTGGCTGCTCTCTCCCTAACGAATTTGCCGATATTCTTGCGAACGGGTCGTCCGTTACTGAGCAAGTGATTGTTCAACGCTTGCTCAAGGGAAATGACGATGCAGGCGCGTGGCACCGCATATTCCGGTGCGTCCAAACAGCGATCGGACAACAGTTCCAAAATGTCCGCGCGAGTTGCCTTCGCGAACCAGGCTGCCCCTTGAGGAGAAGGGATGAGCAAGGCAGTCAGGTGCGGCTCGCCGTGACCGGCCACGGCGCATAACGCAATGCGCGGATCGGCCAGCAGCATTGTCTCGATCCATTCAGGGCTGATGTTTCTGCCGAAGGACGTGACGAGGAGATTGTCCTTGCGTCCTTGCACGGTAAGTATGCCGTCCCGATCGATCTCTCCGAGGTCGCCTGTCCGCCATGGTCCGGCTGCCGGTTCTTGCCCAAGGTAACCGTCTGTGGTCGAAGGTCCGTCGACGACGATTTCCCCGTCGTCGATCGACACGGAGAGGCCGCTCAACGGTCGACCAGCCGTACCGGGGCGACGTTCCTTTGGACGGTTGACTGTAACGACTGAGCAGCATTCCGAAAGGCCGTAACCTTCGTGGACCGGAATGCCCAGACTCCAAGCGGCATTGGCAACCTGGTTATTGACCGGCGCGCCTCCGACCGCGACAAATCGAAGAGAGGACGGCGCGGTTTGGCTGACCGCCTGGAGCTCGGCGACCCAATGCTTCAGCAATTGCGGCACCAACACACTCATCGTGGGACGTTGAGCTTCGAATGCCTGCGCGATGCCGGTCCCATCGCCGCGAGCCGATCGTTCCGCCAGGCCAGCATTAAAATGCACATTGGCTCCGAGCAGCGTCGGAATAAAAACCGAACAAATCGTCTCCAATAGCAGCGGCAACGGAAGCACGGAAAGGTATGAGTCCCTTGCGCTTGCTCCCGTTGCGGATGCTAACGCGGCAGCCGACCAAGCGATCTGTCCGCTTAGATGGCGGACACCTTTGGGCTGGCCTGTGCTTCCCGAGGTATAGATAATCTGGCCGAAGCCATCGATCACATCCGGCAGTACCGCTCCCACTCGGTGAATATCGATCAGCTTGATCGGCACGCCTGATTGAGCGGCCAGCGGAGCCGTTTGTTCTGAGGCAAGAATAAGCTCGACCGATGCATCACGAACGACGTGGCCGAGTTGCGCCGGGCTAAAGAACGTTGGCAGAGGCACCACAATCTTGCCGGCGAGCGCGCAGGCGAGCTGGGCAATCACCCAGCCAAGTCCGTTTGGAGCGTAGATGCCGACGGTTCGGTGGGGTTGATCCCTGAGGTCTGCCCCAAGCGCCATCACGCTGGCAAAGAGTTCGCGGCGGGACAAATAGCCGCGCGGATCGCTTGCCGCGATTAACTCGCCCGCCTTCGATACATGGCGTCTCATTGAGTCAAATAGCTGCCGCATACCCTTCACCTCTCTCGGTGCCCCCGCACCTCATCTTCAGACGTCGGCTGGCAACGGCATATACTTTGGGCTGGCAAGCGTAGTAGGTACCCCATCGCCCGGAGTCCGCGATACGCCGGCTATCGGCTTCACCTAGCAAGGTCGGCGCGATGCCAAGCCGGCTGACCATGAGGTGAAGACGGCGCGTCAGCGTAAAGAAAGACCATTCGAACCCGGCCTTCTCGCCAAAATTACCGATTGCCGCGATAAACTCTGCCGTTGCCAGCGGTGCGCGACTGGCAAGCGTCGTCACTTCGAAGATAGCGCTGCGATTTACGGCCCTTGCCGATATCGCGCTGACCACATCTTCGATGGGAGTATCGAGATAGCGTTCAGAGAAGAATCCGTCATCGAGGAAACGGAGACCGGCGGCGCAGAGAATCTCGTCGCGATGGTCCAAGAGGACGATGATCCGGGAAGGGAAAGTCTCGAGCCGGGCGCCATATCGGGTCGAGTAAGTGTTCTTGATGAAGGCCTCTGCCAAAGGCCTGCGAGGATCATCATCGGTCAGAAGGGCTGTCGCGCGCATTTCGCCTACCGGCCACAGGACTGGGTCGATCCTGTAGTTGCCGGTCATTTACGACCGAAGCTTGTTCCGACCTTCGTCGGTTTGTTTCCGAATATTGCGCGACGCGTCCGAATCCACCTATTCGGCGCGTTGCGGACACATTGTCCATCAGCGCCTAAGCCTCTGATGCAATTTTTAGCACCCGCTCTTCGATAGCATCCTCTCCGCGCGTCATCGAACCATCGTTCCGAAAACGCGATCCCACAATCTTGTACTGACACCGTAGTTTCGGCTCGCAAACTTGTGATGGTCGAGGTGATGCTTGACCAACGAAACGGGCAGAATTGAGGGATTATGATGGGCGCAATAGTGGACGGACAAATACCATGCGTAGGCGACGAGAACGCCGGCCAGAACGGCGCCTCCCATAGTCAGGTAGACAACGGAGAAAGCGAGCCATATTTGCCAGAAGACCTTGTCGACACCGTCTTGCGGTCGTGCGTGGTGAAGCCTGTGTCCTACCGGGGAAATGGCATGCAACACATAGCGATGCGTGAGGTATTCGGCCAGGGTCCACGCCGCGACGCCGCAACAGAATAGAAGAGTGGCAAGAGACGACGTAAACGTCGAGGTGGTTAAAAGCACGACCGCAAGGCCAACCGCGAAAACGAGTTCGCCGAGGTAAATGGCGGCAGTCATCGTGGGTTGCCTCCGAAGCCCTCCCTCCAGATAACTCATGGCACGTGGTCGTTCATCGCTTCCCGGTGGCCTGCGCTATGGATATAGATAATGCGAGCGGCTGATCGAATGAAGCCGCGCGCGCGTCGGTTTGCCGATCGCATAGCGTCAGAAACAATTTGACGAAAGCCCAGATGAGAACACGCTTTCGTGTTACGGTACGGCGGGACATGATGCTGTCTTACCTTCGCGCCAACGGATCGTTTCGAAGCGTCGAAGCTTTAACGTCCCTGCGACCTCGGAATTAGGGCCATCGTTTTCCGAACGTTGCCGCGGGACCGCTGGAATATGTCTCAATGTTGCTGGAAACAGTGATTTTGACGCTCCCTTGTTGAAAGCCATCGGCAACTGCTTTATTCGGTCAAGGACAGCTCGATGAGGGCGTAACGCGTGCAGGTCGAACCGCATATCCTTATTGTCGATGATGACCTTCAGATTCGAAGGCTGCTCGGTCGCTACCTGGCGGAGCAGGGATTTCGGGTGACGCTGGCTTCCGACAAGCGCACGCTTGAGGCCGCCCTCGAATCCAATGACATCAAGCTGATCGTTCTCGACGTCATGCTGCCGGACGGGTCAGGCCTGGAAATCTGTCGGGATATGCGAACCGAGAACGTGCATATTCCAATAATTCTTCTCACCGCGTTGAAGGAGGACTTCGACCGGATAATCGGCCTTGAGATCGGCGCCGATGATTATCTCGGCAAGCCATTCAACCCGCGAGAACTCGCGGCTCGCATCCGTGCGGTGCTTCGTCGTCAAAGCGACACGGGCGAGATTGCGCGGTCACCCCAGGAATACCGCTTCGACGGCTTCAAATTGCAGCCAGGATTGCGGCGGGTCCTCAACTCGCACGGCGGGCTGCTGGACCTGACCTCCGCGGAATTCGATCTCCTGCATGCACTGGTGGCGAGGTCCGGACGGATGCTGTCGCGCGAATATCTGCTTGACGCGACTAACCGCGGCGATGGCGATGCCTTCGATCGGTCCGTGGACGTGCTGCTCAGCCGGATTCGCCGAAAGCTTGGCGACATCGAATTCCAGTTGATCAAGACGGTGCGAAACGGAGGCTATGTGTTTACCGCCCATGTTGAGAAGGTTGGAGCCGGCGAATGACCTCGTTGAGGGCTCGCATTGTCGTTACGCTCGTCTTGTCGATCATTTGCGTGGTCGGAGTATCGACCGCCACATTGTTGTGGTCACGAGCGGGCCACGAGCAAAAGGAGCGGGAGCAATACGCTCAACTGGTTTCCGAAGGGATCTTGCTGATCGCACCATTTTTCCATGGCGACGAAACAGACAGGGACAAGCATTTGCGATCGAGCCCGGTGGCGGGAGAGCCACGACCGGAGTTGACAAACCTGCTGCAATCTCGACTGCGCGGCGCGGGATCCGATCTCCAGGTTGTGGTAACGCAGCCCGCCGGAATCGGTCATCCGATGGCGTCGATCAAATTCAATTCGGGTTGGCTTGCGATTCCGGTAAGGGATCGTCACCCCAAAGGGGGACTCCTGATCGCTCTCGCCGGTTGGATCGTGCTTGTCGGCGCCGGAACGATTGGCGTTGCGGTGTGGTTTGCCTACCGCATCACGCGCCATCTTTCGGCTCTGGAACGCGTCGCGGCAACGATCGACGCGGACGGTGTTGTTCCGCGATTGCCGGAAAGTGGGCCGGCTGAACTGAGGGCGACCGCTCGCGCGCTCAATACCATGACAACCAGACTGAAGAACGCTGCCGAAAGCCGAATGCGGCTGGTCGCAGCGGCCGGGCACGACCTGCGTACGCCGCTGACCAGAATGCGGCTTCGGGCGGAGTTTCTCGACGAGGAGGATCGCTCAATGTGGCTGAACGATCTTGAGGAACTCGAGCACATTGCGGATAGCGCGATCCAGCTTGTGCGCGAAGAGACCCAACGGGAAAAAAGCCAGTTACTGCGGGTCGACGAGATTATCGGCGAAATCTGCCAGGACCTCGCATCGATGAAGGCGCCTGTAAAGATCGTGAACATGGAGGCGGTGACAATCTCGTCGCCTCCATTGGCGTTGACGCGGGCGGTTAGAAATTTGGTGATAAATGCCGCCACTCATGGCGGTGGTGCCTTTGTTACTGTCGGGCTGGCAAACAGCACCGCTTTCATCACCATCGATGATGAAGGACCGGGCATCCCCGAGCAAAGCATGTCACGCGTATTCGAACCCTTTTTCCGGGTCGATCCGGCGCGGCGCAAGTCCGGGCCGGGTGCAGGCCTTGGCCTCGCAATTGCCAAGGAGATTGTCGAACGTCACGGCGGAAAACTAACGCTGCAGAACCGCTTGCCCAAAGGACTTCGGCAAAGGATAAGTTTTCCAGCTTGTTCTGCCTGATGAGCGTGCCGGCTCGCATTCGATGCGAGCGCTTACACCCGCGGGCTGCGGCGGCGTCGTGGCGAAGCTAAATCAGCCCCTAGAGCGCGATGACTTTTCTTCGAATCGTCATCCCGCTCTATCTTTTTGTTTGAGCATGATCTCCGCGCAAGCGCGTTCCGCGTTTGTCGCGAGGGAAAACCGGTATCCATTTTTCCGGATCATGCTCTAGGAAGCCGCGGCTTCGGTCCGCTGCGAACGGCCCTGCGCGCCGCGCACCAGCCGGCCCGGACGCGCGCCGGTGGCGGTCCCGCCATGCCGCGTCGCCACGCCGGAGACGATGGTAGCTTCATAGCCATCGACCTGCTGCAGCAGGCGGCGGCCGCCGACCGGAAGATCGTAATGCACTTTGGGCGGATGCAGATGAAGCCTGTCGTAGTCGATGACGTTGACGTCGGCCTTGTAACCGGGCGCGATGACACCGCGATCGTACAGGCCGGCCGAAAGCGCGGTCTTGCGCGACTGCGCCGCCACCACAAAGGGAATCGACAGTTTTTCACCGCGCCTGCGGTCGCGGGTCCAGTGCGTGAGCAAATAGGTCGGGAAGCTGGCGTCGCAGATAATGCCGCAATGGGCGCCGCCGTCGCTCAATCCCGGTATCGAATGTGGATCGCGCAGCATCTCGTGCACGGCATCGAGATTGCCGTCGGCGTAGTTCAGAAACGGCACATAAAGCATGCCGCGACCGTCATCGCCTAGCATGGCGTCATAGGCCAGTTCTTCCGGCCGTTTTCCCTGGCGGCGGGCCCGCGCGCCCAAGGCATTTTCCGGCGGCTGCTCGTAGTCAGGGGGATCGCCGAGCAGGTACATCTTGTCGTAGTTCGGCCGGAAGAACAGCGGATCGTCGGTCGATGTTGCTGTTTCGCTCAGAATTGCTGCACGCACCTCTGCTTGGCGCAGGCGGGGCAGGCGCTCCGCCAGCGGCAGCTTTGCGATCGCCTTGTAGCTCGGATGGGTCTGGAACGGGTTGCGCGACAGTTCCAGTCCAAGCAACAGTCCGACCGGGCGCGCGGCGATCTGCGCGGTGATCGTCAGACCCCGGGCGGAAGCTTCATTGATGGTATCCAGCGTCTGGCGCCAGCGGCGCGGCGCCTTGTCGGCTTGCGCAACCGAAAACGAAATCGGGCACCGCGTTTTCTCCGCCACCCGCAGCATCATCGGCAGGTCTTCCTCGATGCTGCCTTGATCCAGCACGAATTGCAGCACGCTGCGGCCGACCTTGTGCATCGCGCCGGCAATGGCCGTCAGTTCGTCCTCGCCGGCCTTCAGCGTCGGTGTGAAGTCGCCGGTAGAGGTGCGATGGTTGAGGGTGCGCGAGGTCGAGAAGCCCAGCGCGCCAGCCCGCACGGCGTCGCCCGCCAGCGCAGCCATTGCGCGATTATCCTCTGGCGTCGCGGGATCGCGGCGCGCGCCGCGCTCGCCCATCACATAGACGCGCAGTGCGGCATGCGGCAGCTGCGCGCCGATGTCGATGTCGAAGTTGCGTTGCGACAGCCAATCCATGTAATCCGGAAAGCTTTCCCATGCCCAGGGCAATCCGGCGCTCAGCACCGGCTCGGGAATATCCTCGACGCCTTCCATCAATTGAATCAGCCGCTGATGGTCTGACGGACGACAGGGCGCGAAGCCCACCCCGCAGTTGCCCATGACCGCGGTGGTGACGCCATTCTGCGATGATGGCGTGATGTCCTGGCTCCAGGTGACCTGACCATCGTAATGGGTGTGGACGTCGACAAAGCCGGGGGCCACGAGCTTGCCCTTGGCGTCGATTTCCTCGTTGCCCCTACCCGAGACGCGGCCAACTTCCGTGATGCGACCGCCCGCTATCGCGATATCCGCTTCGAACAGTTCGCCGCCAAGTCCGTCGGCGATGCTGCCGCCGCGGATCACGAGGTCTGGGTTATCGGCCATGCGTCTCATCCCGGTTGAATCTTGTGCCGCATCATGAGTTCTCTCGCGATACTGTCAACCGTCGGGGATGAGGCTCAGGGATGCATAGGCCTTGCATCCGGCGCTTTGGAACTGGCCCGCGGGCTGCGGTCGGTGACAAGCGCGAGCAACACCGTAAGGATCATGAACACGACGGAAGCGCCGAACACCCATTGCGGCCAATTCCGATCCATGATCCAGCCAAACAGCAGCGGGCTGGCGATACCGCCGAGAGTGAAGCCGGTGGTGACGATACCGAATGCGCGCCCGGCCGCGCCTGCCGGCGCGGCGTCGCGGACCAGCATATCGCGTGAGGGCGCGATCACGCCGCCGAGGAATCCTGCTGTCGTCATCGCCGCCATCAGCAGCGGCGACGGCAAATTGATCGTCGCGATGACAAGCACGATGGCAGCGTTAATCGCAAAGCAGACGGCGGCGACTTGTCCGTGGCGGCGGGTGCGGTCAGCGAGAAAGCCGCCGGCCAGTACACCGATCGCGCTGGCGCCCAGAAACGCCGTCAGCGCAATATTGGCTGACGAGAATGACGCTCCATAGCCGCTCATCAGCGCCACCACGCCAAAATTGCCGATTCCCGCGTTGGAGAGGCTAAGCAGCATGAAAAAGATCGTCAGCACGATGATCGCGGGCGTGATGATGCTTTGCTGCGGTGCCCGCACGCCATCGACCTTGCGATCGGTGGCGCTGGCGTCGGGAATGCCGACAATGACAAGAAGCAGCGCCACAAGGGGACCCACCGCACCGGCCACGATCAGGGCGCCATGGCCTCCGATGGTCGCAACCAGCGCGGCCACGATGGCGGGCGCCACCGCGCCGCCGAAGAAGCCGGCAAAGGTATGGATCGAAAATGCGCGGCCCATCCGCGCGTCATCCATGTGGGCCGAAAGGATCGCATAATCGGCCGGATGATAGACGCTGTTGGCGAGCCCCAGCAGCACCGCGCTGGCAATCAGCCAGCTGTAACTGAGGTGCAAGCCGAGCATGATCAGCGCGAAGCCGCCAAGCGTGAGGCCCATCAGCAGGACTTTGCGGG
>WNFR01005694.1_pt1 | contig 12754 bp, 10 predicted proteins | sample 5400221 | NCBI WGS metagenome assembly WNFR01 (sample SAMN13153357, study PRJNA577476) | soil metagenome | isolation source: 40 cm soil under Madrone tree | place: USA:California | collected 2016-06-14
GCAATTGATTCAGATCGAGTTCCGGACCGCGTTCCGAAGCGCTTGGAGCGTGCCCGTTATTCTTTCTCCGGCGGGCGACGCTCGCGTTTACATCCATGACTCATCTCCACGCTAATCGCGCGAAACACGCCGATGTGCGAAATATATGACGTTATCAGGGGCAGGTATCCCATACAAATGTTGGCAAACGCCATGCTAAAAGTCCATTGTTCACAGGCTCGGATGCTGCATTGTAAATTTTACAAGAAGTATGCGGCCGTGCCTGCCGTCATCCATCCGTAACAGAGCTCTCCGGCTTATGTCATGGCGCGCCTCGAAATCGCCCGTCCTCCCCGCCGCCTGCTGCGCGGCCGCGGCCCCTGCCGCATGCCGTCTTATAACCGCAGGTACATTCGATATGCGTGCGCGCTATTCGACTCCCGGCTTTCCCGAGCCTAGTTTAGTGGCGGCCCCTAGCCTGTCGGCCGTTGACGCCTTGTCGGCCGCGCGGGCGACAATGACCTCTCAAGATATAACCGGAGTTCCTCATGGCGGAAATCGTCCAACAGTCCCATTCCCGCCTCTCCGCCCGCCCGTCCCCCTGGAGCGAGCTCTTCCGCAAAGACGATTGGTGGGCGATTTGGATCGGCCTAGGATTGGTGGCGGCGGCCGTCGCCTGGTTCGCAAACGGCGGCAGCATCAAATGGATCGCCGTGGCTCCGCAAAAATGGACCCATCTTGCGAATGCCGCGGCGCAGCTGCAGTCACACGGCGCGCAATATGCGGCGCTGTTCGTGCTGTGGGCGGTGTCCTTAGGGATAGGAGCCGCGGCGCTCGGCATCAGGCTCACCCGATTCCTTCCCGCCTTCCTGGCCATCTACGTGGTGGCCGGTGCGATTTATTTTCTGGGCCTGTGGGACCAGGCCGCCCACTACAATTTGGAACCCCCGCTCGTGGCCCTCGGTCTCGGCTTGTTGGTGTCGAACACCGTCGGCGTACCCCGTTGGCTCGAGCCAGGCTTGCGCGTCGAGTTCTACATCAAGACCGGCATCGTTCTGCTGGGAGCCGGCCTTCCGCTCACGCTGATTGCCTGGGCCGGGCCGGTGGCCATCGTGCAGGCGGCCATCGTCTCCCTGGTTACCTTCGGGGTCATTTACTACAGCGCGGTGCGTCTCGGGCTCGACCGGCGCCTCGCGGCGACCTTGGGCACCGGCGGCGCGGTTTGCGGTGTTTCGGGAGCCATCGCCATCGGCGGCGCCGTGGGCGCCAAGAAGGACCAGGTGTCCGTCGCCATCTCCCTGGTCGTCGTGTGGGCCATCGTGATGATTTTCGTTCTCCCGCTGGCGGCGCGCAGTCTGCACCTCTCCACGGGCGTCGCCGGCGCCTGGATCGGTACCTCGGAATTTGCGGATGCGGCCGGTCTCGCGGCCGCGCAAACCTACGGCGGATACGCGGGCAATGTGCCCGGAATCGCCGGGCATGCCGATGCCGCCGTCAGCGCGTTCACGCTCATGAAGGTCATCGGCCGCGATGTCTGGATCGGCGTGTGGGCCTTCGTGCTGTCGCTGATCGCGACCACGCGTTGGGAGCGGACGCCGGTTGTAAGCCAATCGGACGCCGGCGAAATCTGGCGCCGCTTCCCCAAATTCGTCCTGGGATTCCTCGCGGCCTCCGCCGTCATCACTCTCGTGTCGAAGGGTTATGACTATGCCGCATACAAGAAGGATGTGCTGCCGGGACTGGTGGCTCCACTGCAGGCGCTTCGCACCTGGACATTCACCTTTGCCTTTCTGAGCATCGGACTCACCACGCGCCTTCGTGAATTCGCGTCCGTGGGTGCGCGCCCGTTCTACGCCTTCACCATCGGCGTGGCGGCCAATGTGGCGCTGGGATTCGTGCTGTCGACTCAGGTCTTCAGCGACTTCTGGAACCGGCTCGGCCAATGAGCCCGGTACGTCAATGAGCGCGATGCGTGCGGATTCCTGCGCCGGCTGCCGCCATTTCAACGGGCGGCCGCTCGACATCGAGGCGGCGCTGCCGGGGCTGTCCAGTTTGAGTTCCGCGTACGCCGCGGTCCGTTCGAACGACGGCATCTGCACCGTGCACGACCGCTACGTCGCCGCCACCAGTGTGTGCGCCGCCTACGCCGCGGCCGTGGATCATCGCGCGTTCACCGCTCCCGGGGCGCGGGCCGACCCCGGGGCGATCAAAGAGCTTCGACCTCTACCAGACAATCGTAAAACGTCGGCGCGCGCCCCATATCGGTGAGCGTGTCGCTGCTCGTGAGTTCGTTGGCGTTCTTGCCGTCACGGGCGAGCTTCTTCCACCAAACCGACAAGGCCACGACGACTCCCGGGCGGGCCCGATCGGTGACTCTGGCCCGCAGCTCGACGCTGCCGCGGTCGTTGAAGACCCGCACATAGCTCTCCGCGATCACGCCCCGCCGAGCGGCGTCGTCCGGATGGATGTCCAGCCAGGGTTCGCCTTCGGAGGCGCGCAGGCTCTGCACATTGACGAAGGAGCTGTTGAGGAAATTTCGCGCCGGCGGCGAAATCATTGCCAGCGGATAGCGGCTCGCAGCGGCGCTTCGCGTGTCTTCCCGGGGCGGGATGTAGTCGGGCAAGGGATCCAGACCGAGCCCCTCGGCCCGCGCAGAGAAGAACTCCACCTTGCCGGAGGGCGTGTCGAAGCCGCCGTCCGCAAAGCGCGCGACGCCCTTCGGGGGCCCCACCCGCTTCCATCCCGCGGCGCGCACGTCATTGAAATCCCAGTCCTTCGCCACCGCCGCTCCAGCAATGGTCTCGTCGGAGTCGCTGAAGCAGGGCTCGGTGAATCCCATGGCCCCGGCCAGCAAGCGAAATATCTCCGCGTTGGGTTTGCATTCACCCAAGGGGGCGATCGCGGGATTGTTGGCCACCATGTAGTAGTGGCCGTACGGCTTCACCACGTCGAGATGCTCGAGCTGCGTGGTGGCGGGCAGCAGGATATCCGCATAGTCCGCCGTGTCGGTCTGAAAATGCTCCAGCACGACGGTGAACAGGTCCTCACGGGCGAACCCCCGCGCCACGCGCGTGGAATCGGGCGCAACGGCCACGGGATTCGAGTTGTAGACGATCAGAGCCCGGATCGGGGCGGCAGAGTCCAGCAGCGCATGCCCGATGGTCGACATGTTGACGGTGCGCGGCGTGCGTCCGGCCAGAAGATCGGGGCGCTCCAAGGCCTGCTTGTCGACATTGAAATTGCCGGACGTGGACAGGAATATTCCGCCCGCCGCGTCGCGAAATGCGCCCACGAGCGCCGGCAGGCACGCGATGTTGCGCATCCCCATGCCGCCGCCCCGCGCGCGCTGCATGCCGTAATTCGCGCGGATCAGCGCGGGCCGGACGGTGCCGTAGAGACGGGCGAGCGATTCGATTTCGCCGGCGGTAATGCCGCAAATCGATGCAACCCTCTCAGGATCGTACGAGCCCGCCCGCTCGCGCAGGCCCTCGAACCCCAGAGTGTGGCGATCCACGTAGTCCCGATCGATGAGACCATCGCGGAGCAGCACGTGCATGAGCCCGAGCGCCAGCGCGGAATCCGTTCCGGGCAATAAGGCAATGTGTCTGTGGCACTTTTCCGCGGTGAGCGAGCGGTAGGGATCGATCGCGACCAGGGTCGCGCCGCGACGCTTGGCTTCCTGTGCACGAGCCCAGAAGTGCACGCTCGAGGTGATGGCATTCGAGCCCCAGAAGATGATCAGCCTGGCCTCATCGGCCAGTTCCACATCGACCCCGATACGGCTGCCGAGAGTGATTTCATGACCGGCCGTACCCGCCGAGGCGCAGATGGTGCGATCCAAGAAGCTCGCGCCGAGCTTGTGGAAGAATCGCATGGACATGGAATCGCCCTGCACCAGGCCCATGGTTCCCGCGTAACTATAGGGGAGAATCTGCTCGGGGTCCTCCGCCGCAATCGGTTTCAGACGCGCCGCGATGGCGGCAATCGCCTCCTCCCACGTGATCCGCTCGAACCGCCCCTCCCCCTTCTTGCCGATACGGCGCATCGGGTGCAGCAACCGGTCCGGATGGTAGGTTCGCTCGGTGTAGCGTGCCACCTTGGTGCACAGCACGCCGGCGGTGGGTGCATGCGCGGACGACCCTGAGACCCTGACGGCGACGCCGTCCCGGACATGCACGTCGAGCGCGCAGGTGTCCGGACAGTCATGAGGACACGCGCCCTTGACCACGGTCACCGCGGACGGAACGGCGGACGATGCCGCGCCGTTTCCTGCCGCGTCGCGGCTTCCGATCATAGGGCGTATCCCGTGTCGAGAATGCGGTCCATGAATTTCTCGCATTGCGCGAGCTGCTCGAGTGTGACGAATTCGTTCGGCCGATGCGCCTGTGCGATGTCGCCCGGTCCGCAGATCACGGACGGGACTCCCATCTTCTGGAAGAGACCCGCTTCGGTGCCGTAGGACACCTTGCCCACCTGATGGTTTCCGGACAATTGCATTGCCCACTGCACGATGGCGTCGGTCTCGGCGGCGGCAAGGCCCACGGTCTGGCTCACCCACTCCAGATCGATGCCCGATTGTTCATCCACCTTTTGCATCTCACGCGCCAGGTCCAGAGCGTAAGCACGGATCTCCTGATACAGGGCGTCGGGCGAGGTATTCGGCAAGGTGCGCATGTCGAATTGGAACACGCACTCCTTGGGGATGACGTTGGCGGCGATGCCCCCTTGAATGAGTCCGGTCGACAGCGTGGAATACGGCACGGTGAATCCGTAGTCGCGCGTTTCGATCTGCGCCAGCCGGTCGGCGATCTGACGGACGAACACCACCAGGCGCGCCGCGTATTCGATGGCATTCACCCCGTGGGTGACATAGCTGGAATGCGCCTCTCGTCCGAGCACCCGGCAACGGAATCGATTCATGCCCTTGTGGGCGATGATGGGCTGCATCGAGGTGGGTTCCCCCACCAGGCAGCCGGCCGGCCGGATGTTGTTCTCTTCCAAGTCGCGGATCAGTCCGCGCACGCCGATGCAGCCGACTTCCTCGTCATAGCTCAGCGAATAATGCAGCGGCGCATCGAGACGATTGCCGTTGAGGGCAGCGACGAATTTGGGCGCCTGGGCAAGAGCGATGCCGATGAATCCCTTCATGTCCGCCGAACCGCGCGCAAACAGCTTGCCGTCGCGCTCCACCACCGCGAACGGATCGGTGTCCCAACTCTGACCGTCCACCGGCACGACGTCGGTATGGCCGGAAAGAATCAATCCCGGCTTGTTCGAGTCGCCCAGGGTCGCAAACAAATTCGCCTTCTTGCCGGTCGCGTCGTGAGTGAGCCGCGTGACCGCGCCGAAGCTCTGCAGATAATCGCGCACCCACTCGATCAACCCGAGGTTGGAGTCGCGCGACACGGTCTTGAAGCCGATCAGCCGCTCGATGATGGCGCGCGACGCCGCGCTCGGATGGCCGGGATGCAACTCAGGGTCGAGGACGGCGTTCATGACAATCGCTCACTGTCAAAGCCACACTGTACATCAGCGCCGCTCATGGCGGTTATGACCATGAATCATATGAGATTACATTCACGAGTTCTCGGCTCGGGTCGGGCGATTCCTGTGTGCGGATGCAGTATGTTTGTGCGGATGCGGTATGCTTCGTTTCCATGACCGTTGGGCCACGCCTGTTTGGTTGTGTTGAAGCGGGAGGCACCAAGTTCGTCGTTGCCATCGGCAACGACCGCGGCGAAATCCTCGACCACGACCGCTTCCCGACCTCCGATCCAACCTCGACGCTCGCGGCCACACAGGCCTTCCTGCGGCAACGGAGTACGGTGCTCGGCACGCTCGCGGCCATCGGCATCGGCTGCTTCGGCCCGGTGGAACTCGACAGGACTTCCGCGCAATACGGTTTCATCGGAAAGACCCCGAAGGCGGGATGGCGCGGCACCGATATGGCCGGCACCTTCGCGCGCGAATTCTCCTGCCCCGTCGGTTTCGATACCGACGTCAACGCAGCAGCCCTGGCCGAGCATCGCTGGGGGGCGGCGCGAGACGTCGACAGCTTCGTGTATCTCACCATCGGCACCGGCATCGGGGGTGGTGTGCTGATCGACGGGGTGCCGATTCATGGGCTGATGCACCCGGAGATCGGTCACATCTACCCGCGGCGGCATCCCCTGGATCTCGAGTTCGCCGGCGTGTGTCCGTTTCATGGCGATTGCCTGGAAGGCGTCGCCGCGGGTCCGGCCATCATCGCCCGCACGGGAGTGTCGCTGGAACGGCTCGATGAATCGCATCCGCAGTGGGAGATCGAGGCGGACTATCTGGGGCAGTTGTGCGCACAGCTGGTCATGACCGTCTCACCCCAGCGAATCGTCATGGGCGGCGGCGTCATGAATCAGACGCGCCTGCTGCCTCTCATTCGTCCTCGCTTGACCCACTGGTTGGGCGGTTACATCGATCGCAGCGAGTTCCTCGACGGCGTCGATCGCTATGTCGTCGCGCCCGATCTCGGCGACCGCGCCGGCGTCCTCGGTGCGTTGGCGCTGGCCATGGATACGACTCAGGGCCATGCCGGCCTTGTCGGCGCCGGAGTGGCGTAGACCTTCGGGGTCCGATGCGCGCCCGTAGATCCGCCGGCGTGACTTTTTCATGGGCCTCACGTACATGCATCGCGCACGGCTTGGAAGATCGCCTGCCAGATGACTCCCCCGCGCGAATGTACCGTTGCCGATGCTACAGTGAGACATGGCAAATCACGCGCGATCCTCGATGAAGCAGCCGCTCATGCTCCTGTCCGGACTCCTGTGCGATGAAACCATTTGGGCGGATATCCCGGAGCGCCTGGGGGATACGGCGGATGTCCGTATCATTTCGTTTCGAGGATTGTCGTCGATACCCGCCATGGCGGAGCACGTGTTGGCGGCGGCCCCCGAGCGCTTCGCCGTGGCCGGACATTCCATGGGCGGGCGGGTTGCGCTCGAGGTGCTGCGTTCGGCGCCTCGGCGGGTTTCCGGCCTTGCCCTGCTCAACACCGGCGTGCACACGGTTCGCGACGGCGAGCCGCAGAGCCGCGGCCGTTTGCTGCGGCTGGCCCACGAGCGAGGCATGTCGGCGCTCGCGGCCGAATGGCTGCCGCCCATGATGGCCGCGGGCAGCGCCCGAACCGCGGAACTCATGCCGCGCCTGATCGCGATGATCGAGCGCTCGACCCTGGATTCTTACGCCGGTCAGATCAACGCGATGTTGAACAGACCGGAAGCCTTGTCGGTGCTGCCCATGATCGGTGTGCCTACTCTCTTGCTCAGCGGCAGCGAGGATACGTGGTCGCCGGTCTCGCACCACGAGACCATGCGCCGCAGGATTCCGCATGCGACCCTGTTCGAAATCCACGGAGCCGGCCACATGGCGCCGATCGAGCGGCCGGAGGCGGTCTCTTTAGCGCTGCGTCAATGGTTGGAGGCGATAGTGTCGCCCGCCGCCGCACATTTTGGTTGAGTCGGCGGAAGTTACCGGTACACTGCTCGCTCAGATTGTGGCCATGTCGAGCGCCGTGCGGCGCGTGCGGCACCGAGTGCGCGAGGGTAGATTTGACAACGAACTTGGAACTCAACATCCGGGCCCCGGCCGACGCGCCCCAGCCGGTCATCGATATTCGCTATGGACAGATGGGCCTGGTACAGGTGCGCATCCGAACCACGGATCCGGGCGCCATCCTGGACGAGTTGAGCGGACGCATCGCCACCGCGCCGCAGTTCTTTCGCCGGACCGCGGTATGCCTCGATCTCGGCGCGCTCAAGAGCGCGCCTGATACCGCCGAGGTTCGAAGCGTGATCGACGCGATCCGCCGCGCCGGCATGCTGGTGATCGGATTGGCCGGAGACGGCGCGGACGCGGAAGCGCTCTCGAGCGGCCTCAACCTGCCGGTGCTGTCGGGTTTTCGGGCGCCGCGCCAGCCGGTTGCGGACCTTCCTCCGGCGAAGCCGGCGGCAGCACCGGTGGAGCCGCCGGCTGCGGCCGTGGAGCCGGCGCCTTCGGCCCTTGCCACCCAGATCCAGGATCAGACCGTGCGGTCCGGGCAGCGCATCTATGCGCGCAATCGCGATCTCATCGTCACGGCGGGGATCGGCGCCGGCGCGGAGGTCATGGCGGACGGCTGCCTGCATATCTACGGGTCGCTGCGTGGGCGCGCAATGGCGGGCGCGCGCGGTCAGCTCAGCGCGCGGGTGTTCTGCCAGGAATTTCATGCCGAGCTCGTTTCGATCGCCGGCGTGTTTCGCGTTTTCGAGACCATCCCCGCCGAGCTTGCCGGCAATCCCGTGCAGGCCTGGCTGGCAGGCGAGGAGCTGCGTTTCGCCCGTGTAGGCGCCTGAGACGGACGGGCCGCGATCATTTTCAATCACCAGTCACCGAGCTCGATTGCGCTCATTTGAGCGCAAGACCTCGCCCCAATCATTTTCATAGGAGATTCCCGCATTGGCAGAAATTATCGTCGTCACCTCGGGTAAAGGGGGCGTTGGGAAAACCACCACATCCGCCAGCATTGCATGCGGACTCGCGCAGCGCGGCAAGCGCGTCGCCGTCATCGACTTCGACATCGGACTGCGCAACCTCGATCTGATCATGGGGTGCGAGCGGCGTGTCGTGTACGACTTCGTGAACGTCATTCAGGGCGACTGCGTGCTCAAGCAGGCGCTGATCAAGGACAAGCGCATCGACACACTGTACGTCCTGGCGGCGTCGCAGACCCGCGACAAGGATGCGCTCACCAGCGAAGGCGTACGCCGGGTGCTCGATGAACTCGCCGCCGACGGCTTCGAGTACATCGTTTGCGATTCGCCCGCCGGCATCGAAAAGGGCGCGCATCTTGCGATGTACTTTGCGGATCGCGCGGTCGTCGTGGTCAACCCCGAGGTCTCGTCGGTCCGCGACTCGGATCGCATCCTCGGCCTCCTGGCGAGCAAGACGCAGCGCGCCGAGCAGGGCAACGGCGGCGTGAAAGAGCATCTGCTGCTCACCCGCTACAACCCGCGCCGGGTCGCCAGCGGCGAGATGATGAGCGTCGATGACGTCAAGGAGATTCTCGGCCTCGACGTCATCGGCGTTGTGCCGGAGTCGCCCGATGTACTGTCCGCCTCCAACGCCGGTGCGCCGGTCATTCTCAACACCGAGAGCAACGCGTCGCGCGCCTACGACGACGCCGTGGCCCGGCTGCTGGGCGAAACGTTGCCATTGCGCTTCGTCGAGGAGCCCAAGAGGAGTCTCTTCGCGCGCATGTTTGGAGGGTGACATGGGGTTACTTGCTCTGTTTCGAAAACCGCCATCCACGGCCAGCGTCGCAAAAGAGAGGCTGCGCATCATCGTTGCGCAGGAGCGCAGTGCACGCGGAAGCCCGGACTACCTGCCGCTGCTGCGCCGCGAGTTGCTCGAGGTGATCCACAAGTACGTGAACGTGGATCCGTCGGCGGTCCAGGTCAACCTGGGTCACGAGGACGGTCACGAGGTGCTCGAGCTGTCGGTCTCTCTTCCCGAAGCGAGACGCGCCAGGTAGCCGCCGGACCGCAGCGTGGACACGTACCTGGGGAACGTCTGCAATCGAGGGGGGCCATTCCCTGCGCTGGTTTAATGTCGTCCTCTATTTGTGGGTCGTCGCGGCGGCGGCCGCGGTGCCGGTCTACCGTGAGCGTGCACAGGCCGGCGAGCCATGTCCCAAGGGGTGGTGGGCGGACATCATGGTCGGCTCATACCACATTCATCCCTATCGACACTTCGATGACTTCAATCCCGGCGCGGGTGTGGAGTGTTCGGTCACGTCGCAATGGGCTGCCTCGGCCGGTTATTTCCGCAACTCCCTGGACCGGCCGTCGTTCTACGGCGGCGCCATCTATACTCCGGAATTCGCACACTGGGGTTGGTTCCGGTTGGGCGCGATGGGCGGGATCATCTCCGGATACAACTATGGCCATATCGGCCTGGGGAGGAACAATCGAACGGGGCCGGTCCTTGCCCCGACCGCAATCACCCGGTTTGGGCGATTCGGTGCGAACTTCATCTTGATCCCGCCCATCCACGCGGACAATTTACCGTTCACCGTGGGTCTTCAGGTGAAATACCAAATCCGCTAGCGTCCTGTCTCACACACGCCCATGACGGCGCATTTGCCCGGCTCGGCTCTCATCGGCTTTGCGACCACCGGCGCCGTCGTCCGGCGGAAAGTTTGATCGCTGCGGGCTGTGCACCGGCCTCTTTGCCCGGCAGCGCATGAAACGGCTTTGCAGACTTTCGTGTACCGCCGGCGGTACCGCGCCGATCCGGATCCACTCGAGCGCCATCGCATCCCAATCCCCGTCATCCGCATGACTTCCCTGCCCCATTCTCTCAACCAGCCTCTGAACCTGATACTCCCGGCGGAGTGCCTCGTCCTCGGGCGGCGTGGGGGTCTCGCTGTGAATTTCGCAGCGAATGCATAGCATTCTCAGCGCCTTCTCACGGGCCTCGATGTCGGCGCCGGACATGAAGTCAGCTTCTGCCAATTTCCCCTTCACCGCTTGAAGTCCGCCCTTCGGCCAGTGCTGAACGCTCGCAATGAAGGTCTCGGCGGCTTGCTTCAGAATGTCGCGCTCGGAAGCCTCGGCATTTTGCACCGCCGCCCATTCGTATGCCTGTATCCGTCGGCCAGCCTCGAATAGATTCGTGAACGACTGCTCCGCATCGCGCATGCGCCGCCGGGCCATCTGAGCCGCGCACAGATCGATCGCGCGCTCGAACCGATTTTGTAGACCACGCGCCTCAGCCCTCGGCATTTCATCGAGCGCATCGAACGCGGCACGCAACTCGGGAATTTTCGCCCCTTCCTCGAGCAGGACCGCTCCCGGCAGCGCGGCGATCCGTTCTGCCTCTTCGCACAGTGCCACGCCTTTCAGCTTGGCGGCTTCCAGCCCGGCCGTATATTCCGCATAAGCCTGCTGGCGTTTTTGGAAAATCGCATCGCACAGTTCGCGAAATTCACTCCACAGCGACTGATCCTGATCGCGCGGTGCCGGACCGGTTTCCTTCCATAGGATTTGCAGCTTCTTCACGGCGTCGATAGCTTCGCGGCCGTCTTCTTGAGCGAGCAGATGCCGCGCCCGCTTGATGAGAGCCTGCTTATCCGCCACATTGCGCTCGTGCCATGCCTCGAGCCTCGCCTGCAGCCGGCCCGTCGACCCCTCGAATTCCTCCTGAACGGCCCGACCGGTCTCGCGGTCCACCGGGAAATACTGACGCCACTGCTGCCGCGCTTCACGCAACACGCCGGCCAGCAGGCGAAAGTCCGGATCGTCCACATTCTGAGCCGCTTCAAATGCCGTCAGCCGCTCGAGCAAGGTCTTGCGGTATTCCAGATTCCGTTGCCGCAGCCTCGCCTGCGCTTCGAAATATTCGCGGCACGGTTGATACGCCGCCTGTGAAGCCCGGTGAAACCGCTCCCAGTCCGCCGATGCATCGCTCACGATCCCTTTGCTGATCGTTCGCCATTCCTGCTGCAAAGACTTGATGCGCTCGGATAGAACCTTGGGATCTTCCATCGAACCCAAGAGCGCTTCCATCTCCTCGATGAGCTCGATGCGCTTGGGCGCAACGGCATAGTCCTTCCACTGCTTGAGTTCTTGCAGCTTGTCATCGAGCTGCTGCAAATGCCGCGTGAGATGGGCCGGCACTTCAGCTGCAGACGGCAGCTTCTCCTCTATCGCGCGACGCAGTCCCGCCGCCTGTTGCGTATTGCCGTCGCCGATCGCGCCATTGGCCTTTCGGATCAAACCGCCGATCTGGCGATGGAGCTGCTCCTCCGCCGCCCGCTTTTCCGCGAGGGCGGTCTCCGCCGCCTCACGGACTGCGGCCGCTTCTCTGCGAAGCTGTGCTTCGGCGTCGGCCTGCGCCGCGGCTGCCTCCGCCGCCGCCTGACGCGTTCGCTCGCGTGCTTCATGAACGGCCTGCCGCTCGGCCAGCAGATCCGCTTCCTGCGCCATCTGCCGCAGGTGTTCGGCGATGACTTCGCTGCAGCGGTCGATCGCTTGGTTGCCGCGCCGTTCGATCTCCGCATCCGCATGCGCGACGAGCGCGCGCCAACGCGTATTGAATTGCTCGAAGGCCGCCGTGTAGAGGGTGTCGTAGATCCGCTGGCTGTGCCGCTCGAGCGATGCGCAGAGCGCACTGAGCTCGCTCGCAATTTCCGCCGCCTTGCGCTGCTCGGCATTCAACGCATCGCACTTCTGCTTGAGGATCTTGTAGACGTTCTTGTCCCTGCTGCCAACCTGCTTGAGAAGCTGTCTGAGCTGCGCGGAGTCTTCAACTCGCTGCGCTGCCAACTGCCGCAATCGGCTGGACGGGCTCTCCACGACGAGCTGCGCGACTTGAACCGGATCATGGATCGACGCAAGTGCCTCCGGTAGGCGACCGGCATCCTTGCACAGCGCCGCCACGGAGAACATCACCGGCCGATTGTCGGCTTGACTGCAGAAGCGGGTGAAATCGATGGACCCCTCATCGATGAGCTCTGCCATACGCGCCTGCGCGGCCTGTCCCAGAACCGCGGGAACAGCGGCCGAAGCGCCATCGTCCAAGCCGGACACTCCTGCAAGCCTCCGCAGAGCGTCTCCATCCGGCAGCTTGTGGATGGCCGCAACACGCAAACCCTCATCGCCGGTGCCAAGCGCCGTACGCAGGATGAGATCCGGAGATCCCGCGTCCAAGAGTGTGATTCGCTCTTCCGGGGTCGGCGGCGATGGCGATGCCTTGGGGAAAA
>WNFR01005696.1_pt1 | contig 12754 bp, 9 predicted proteins | sample 5400221 | NCBI WGS metagenome assembly WNFR01 (sample SAMN13153357, study PRJNA577476) | soil metagenome | isolation source: 40 cm soil under Madrone tree | place: USA:California | collected 2016-06-14
GCTCGGCGCACGCCGCCGACGAGGCTGCGGCGGCCGTCGGCGCGGGCGCGGACTACGTCGTGCTCGGACCGCTCTTCGCCACGCCCTCGAAGGCGCAGTACGGCGCGCCGCTCGGCGTCGAGGTCCTGGCAAACGTCGCGACGCTGCCGGTGGTGGCGATCGGCGGCATCACCACCGAGCGCGCCGCCGCGGTTCGCCGCGCCGGCGCCGCGGGCGTCGCGGTCGTCCGTGCGATCCTCGACGCGCCCGATCCGGGCGCCGCCGCCGCGGCGCTCGTCGCCGCCGTCGCGGACGTGGCACCGAACGGACGCTGATCGAGTCGCTCCGACCCCGACCTCGGCGCCCGACCATCAGCGGCATGAGCTCCAGCTCGGGGGCGCTGGCGTTGGAAACGTCGAGCACCCTCGCTACACTCCCGCGCCGAGCGACGCCGCCGCTCTCGGAGCATCGCCGCACGGCGGTCGTCGCGCCCACGTCACGACATCGGAGGTCGCATGCTGCGTCTCTTTGCCGCGCTACTCGGAATCTTCGTGCTGCTCTTCGCCGGTCGGGTCGAAGCGACCGACGGCGAGAGCCTGCATCTGCTCCTGCTGTCGGCGCAAGACATGAACACGCCGCAGACGCTCTTGCGTGCCGACATCGCGATCGAGGTCGAGTCGCCGCAAGCGAAGCACACGACGACCGCGATCGCGATCTTCGCCCCCGGGAAGGACGCGCGTTGGTACTGGCAGCAGCGCGACCCCGCGCTGCGCGCGCTCGTCGTCGGTGCCGACCGTAAGGTCATCGAGCAGCAAGGAAGCACGACGGGCACCGTGCCGATCGGCGCGCCGATCGACTCGCTCAGCATCGCCTACGAGGACCTGAGCCGCTACATCGTCGACGACTTCAAGATGCAGCAGATCACCGACGAGGCCGCCGACCATATCCTGGTCAGCATGCACCCCGCCGTCGACTCCGCCTACGTCTACCGCGCCTACACCTTCGACAAAGAAAAAACGGTCCCCACGAAAATCCAGTTCTACGCCAAAACCCTCAACAACCTCGTCAAACTCCGCCAAGACAGCGACCACACCCTCATCGGCAAAAAGTGGATGCCGACAAAAATCGACATCCAAAACTACCCCGACAACACCACGACTCATCTGACGATCAAATGGACCCCCAACGCGACAGCCCCTCCCGAGCTCCTAGTCGCCTCCAGCTTCCCCGCGACGTCTCCAATCCCCTGGGACAGCGCCCCCAGAGCAACGTCGACGCCCGCAGAGCCGAAATAGAGCATTGGATGCGATGGCGAGCGTCGCTGCGCGACGCTCGCCGAGCCACCTCTTCCAGTCGGAATCAAGCGAGCAGACGGCCGAGACGGATGCAGCTGCAAGGCGCGACCGAGTGAGCGCGGAGGCATAGCGGGAGCTATGCCGCACAAGCGAACGAGGGAGCAACGCAGCAGATGCGTCCGTATCGGCCGTCTGCGGCGGGAGGTCGAAATCAGACGGCCGCAGCGTACGGCGGCGCCGGATTATATTCGATGTACCGCTGCACCGTGCGTGCAAACTCCTCCCCATGCAGCTGCCCGAGCAGCCACAGCGCCATGTCGATCCCCGCCGATATCCCCGCCGACGTGACGAGGTTCCCGTCGCGCACGTAGCGCGTGTCCTCGAGCACCGTGACGTCGCCACGCGCACGCAGCGTCTCGATGAAGCTCCAGTGGGTCGTGACGCGCTTCCCCTGCGCGAAGCCCGCCTCGTGCAGGAGGAGCGCGCCGGTGCAGACGCTCGTCACCCACGTGCAGCGGGCACCGACGGTCCGCAGCCAGTCGATGACGACCGGATTGTCGACCTCGCGGCGCGTCCCTTGGCCGCCGGGGACGAGGACTATATCGAGGCGGGGCGCATCGGCGAACGTGTGATCGGGAAGCACGCGCAGGCCCTTGTTGCAGCGGACCGGACGGTCGTGCTCGGCGATCGTCACGACGCGGTCGCCGTCGCGCATCTTGGCGGCGGCGGTGAACACCTCCCATGGCCCGACGAAGTCCAGCTCCTCGGCGTCGTCGAAGATCAACATCCCGGTCGTGATACCCATCGTTGGCTCCTGTTCATGCGCGTGCCGCGAGCGACGGCCGGGCCGGCGTCGCGGGCACGCTGCGAAATCGACTGCGATACGCGCTCGGCGTGACCCGCACCGTGCGCAGAAAGGCGCGGCGCATCGACTCGGCCGAGCCGAACCCGCACTGGTCGGCGATGCGCTCGACGCCGTGCGCCGACTCCTCGAGGCGCCGACGCGCCGTCTCGACGCGCACCTTCTCGACGAATCGCGCCGGGGTCACGCCGACCTCGCTGGCGAAGACGCGCGCGAAGTTCCGCGGGCTCATCGCGACGCGCGACGCGAGCGTCGCGACCGACAAGTCGGCGGCGACGTGATCCGCGATCCATACCTGCAGGTCGCGCAGCGGCTCGCGGTCGGCGGCCTGCGTCGCGAGCTGGGCGCTGAACTGCGATTGCCCGCCCGGACGGCGCAGGAAGAGCACCATGTCGCGCGCGACGTGCAGCGCGACCTCGCGTCCCTCGTCCTCCTCGACGAGCGCGAGCGCCAAGTCCATACCGGCGGTGACCCCCGCCGAGGTGTAGACGTTGCCGTCGCGGACGTAGATCGGATCGGGATCGACGCGCAGCGCGGGAAACATGCGCGCGAGGCGGGCGCATGAGCGCCAGTGCGTCGTCACGCGCCGCCCGTCGAGGAGCCCGACAGCGGCGAGCACGAACGTGCCGGTGCACACCGACCCGAGACGCCGCACGCGCGGCGCGAGACGGCGGAGCGCCGGCAGGATTCGCGGGTCGCGCATCGCGGCGGCCGTGCCGGCGCCGCCGGCGACGAGCAGCGTATCGACCCCGCCGCGCACCTGCGCGACGGCGCGGTCGGCGACGAGCCGCATGCCGGATGAGGTACGGAACGGTCCCGCGACGGGCGCGAGCAGCTCGATCCGATACGCGTCGTCGGGGCGCCGCCCCTCGTCGCGCAGCCAGCGTGCGGCGCGCGCGAACACCTCGAGCGGCCCGGTGACGTCGAGGATCTGCACGTCGGGAAACGCGATCAGCGCGATGTGACGGCAGCGCGGCATGGCGTCACCATCGCCGATTCGCCGTTTGGCAGCAAGGACAACTACCCCACACATTCTGCCACCAGCTCTCCCGTGCGTCTTCGCGGCGCCGCCTCCACAGACCGGGATTTTCAGTCGGCGCACGATGTGGCATCTCGCCGGAAACGTCCCCGCAAGCACCGGTCGGCCGTCGAGAGCCGATAGCGGAGGTCATCGTCCACGGATTCTTTGCCGCCGACAGGTAAGGGGCGATATCGATAGCCGTCGGGAATGCGTCACCCCGCGGCCACCTCACGCTCGGCGCGCTCGCGGCCGAAGAGGCGCGAGAGGAAGCGCGCGGTGCGGTGGAACCCCCACTGTTCCAGCGACTCGTCGTGCGTGAGACGGGCGCCGTCGGGGTGGTACTCGAGGACGAGCTTGCGGGTGTGGAACGCCTCCAGCTCCGGGCGGTGACCGACGCTCACCACCGTCGCATCCGGCAGGCGCTCGAGGACGAGCTTCATCATCCGCTCTTGGCTCGGCGGATCGAGCGCCGACGTCGCCTCGTCCATGACGATGATGTCGGGGCGGTGGATCAGGATGCGCGCGAACGCGAGCCGCTGCTTTTCGCCGCCGGACAGGATGCTCTCCCAGCGCGTGTCCTCGTCGATGCGATCGACGAAGTGCTCGAGCCCGACCTCCTCCAGCGTCCTGCGGACGAGCGTGTCGTCCACCTGGTCGGCGGGCTGCGGGTAGGTGGCCGCGCGGCGCAGCGTCCCGAGCGGCAGGTACGGCTCCTGCGGCATGAGAAACAGACGGCGATTGGTCCCGACGTCCACCTCGCCCTCGCCCCACGGCCAGAGGCCCGATATCGCGCGAATGAGCGTGCTCTTGCCGGTGCCGGACTCGCCCGCGACGAGCACCTTCTCGCCGGGCTTGATCTCGACGTCGGCCTCGTTCACGACCGCGCTGCCGTTGTCGAGCGTGACCGAGAGGTTGCGCAGGCGCAGCGCGGCGCCGTCGGCGTCGCCGTGGGTGATGCGGCCGATTTGCAGCCGGTCGGCGCGATCCAAGCGGCCGAGCGCCTCGAGGACGGTCGCCACGCGCCGCGCCGACGCCGTCCACTCCGCGAGGCGCGGGTAGTTGTCGACGACCCAGTTGAACGCCACTTGCACCGTCACGAACGCGGACGTCGCCTGCATGACTGCGCCGAGCGTCATCGTGCCGGCAACGTACTTGGGCGCGCAGAGGATGAGCGGGATCACCGGCACGAACGCCGAGCTCGTCTGCGACACCACCATCGTCCGCCGCCACTGGCCGAGGACCTCGCGCCAGTGCCTGAGAACGACCTTGAATGCGGCGTCGAGGCCGGCGCGCTCCTCCTCCTCGCCACCGAGGAGGGCGATGCTCTCGCCGTTCTCGCGCAGACGCGTGAGCGCGTAGCGGTACTCCGCCTCTGCTTGGTTCTTGTTCTCCGAGACACGCACGAAGCGCCGGCCGATGATGACCATCGACCCGCTCGCGATCAGCGCGTAGAGAATCGCCGCGACCACGAGGAATCCCGGGATTGCGACCGTCCTGCCGCCGAGCGGAATCGTCAGCGAGCCGCCGATGAACCAGAGCACGCCGACGAACGTGACGACGGACAGCGCGGCGTTGAGAATGCCGACGCCGAAGTCGACCGGCAGGTCGCAGGCCAAGCGTAGATCCTCGGAGAGGCGATACTCGGGATTCTTGTGGTCGCCTTCGATGAGGTTCAGCTGGTAGTAGCGTCCGGCGGAGAGCCAACGGTCGAGCAGGTGGCCGTTCATCCACGCGCGCCACCGGCGCTGCATCGTCATCCGGCCGTGGAGCGCGGCGACGGCGAGCCCGACGTTCGCGACCGTGAGCGGCAGGAAGAGCGTCGACTTCCACAAGAGGCCGCTCGCGTCACGCTTCTCGAGCGCATCGAACATCATGCGGTACCAGACGGTGATCTCGTACTGCACGCCGACGTTCACGACCGCGACGATGACGATCGCGACCGTGAGCAGCCACGCCGTCGGCCCGGCGCCGCGGCGCCAGAAGCCGAGCGCCGCCTCCCAGAAGCACGTCAGGAGAAAGTGGCGGGTGCGGCGGTCGTCGGCGTCGCTCATCCGGAGCCCGTGCGCGCGACACCCGCCGGGTCGGCGACCATGAACTGCGCCGTGGCGAGCGCAAGGAAGCGCCCTCCCTGCGCGACCAGCTCGTCGAAGGTGCCGCTCTCGACGATGCAGCCGTCTTCGAGCACCAGGATGCGGTCGGCGTTGCGCACGGTCGCGAGGCGGTGCGCGATGACGAACGTCGTGCGGCCTTTCATCACCTCGTCGAGTGCCGCCTGCACCTTGCGCTCGGTCGCGGCGTCGAGCGCGCTCGTCGCCTCGTCGAGGATGAGGATCGGCGGATCCTTGAGAAGCGCGCGCGCGATCGCGAGCCGCTGGCGCTCGCCGCCCGAGAGAAGGCGGCCGCGCTCGCCGACGGGGGCGTCGAGCCCGACTCGCTCGACGAAGTCCAGCGCCTGCGCCCGCACGCATGCCGCCCGCAGCTCGTCGTCGGAGGCGTTTGGCTTGCCGACACGCAGATTCTCCGCGATCGAGCGGTTGAAGAGCAGCGCCTCTTGGAAGACGACGCCGATGTTGCAGCGCAGGCACGCGAGCTTGAGGTCGCGGATGTCGCGGCCGTCGATCTTCACCGCGCCCGATTGCGGATCGAAGACGCGGTGCAAGAGCGCGGTCGCGGTCGACTTGCCGGCGCCCGTCGGGCCGACGAGCGCGACGGTCTCGCCCGGCGGCACGTCGAAGTCGAGATCGACGACGGCCGGCCGCTTGCCGTAGCTGAACGAGACGTGGTCGAACTCGACGTGGCCGTTGACGCGTCCGGGGTCGATCGCGCCCGGGCGGTCGCGGACGGTCGGCGTCGTGTCGAGGACGTCGAAGAAGTCCTTCAAGCGCGGGGCGTCGAGCAGCAGCCGGTTCACGAACCCGACCATCTGCTCCAGGCGCGTGATCACGAGCCCGGTGAAGTTGCTGAAGATGACGATGTCGCCGCTCGTCGCGAGGCCGCGGACGTAGAGACCGATGCCGACGACGAAGATCGAGAGCAGCGTGAGCGTCGTCGAGGCGCGGGTCAGGACCGCGGCGGTGGCCCACCAGCCAAGCACCGGCATCTGCGCACCGAGAAGCCGTGCGATCACGTCGCGCAGCGCCATCACCTCCGCCTCGACGCGGGTGAAGCTCTGCACCAGCGGCACGTTGCCGAGCGCGTCCGAGGTGCGCTCGGCGAGATCCGAATAGTGCCGCTCGACCGAGCTCTGCAGGCCCTCCGCCTTGCTCACGACGAGCGCCGTCAGCACGCTGAAGACGACGCACAAGCCGATCAGCAACAGCGCCAGTCGCCAGTTGAGAAACACCGACAGCGGCAGCAAGACGAAGAGCGAGACGATCGCGGTCAAATGCTCGCGGAAGAACGACAGCCAGAGCCACCAGATCGAGTCGGTACCGGCGAGCATCACCTTGAGCAATCGTCCCGAGTGCGTGCCGCCGTGATAGCTGAGCGGCAGCTGTAGGATGTGCTCGAAGTATTCGGTCAAGACGCCGTGACGGCGGCGGTGCGCGAGACGATCGGCGTAAAGGGCGGTGAGCGCGCCGCAGACGATCGTGAAGAGGGCGAAGGCGATCCACGCCAGCAAGAGCGGCGTCAGCTGCGCCCACGCCGGCGTCCCGGCACGCTTCTCGGCATTGACGAGCGTGTCGATGATGCGGCCGAAGAGCACCGGGTCCGCGAACTGGGCCGCCGCGAGGCCCAAATTCGCGATCGCCAGCGTCCACCCGAGCCGCGACTCCGTCCCGAGCATGCGCAGGACGCGGATGTAGAGCCGTATCAAGCTCATCGTAGCTCTTTACGAGCGTACGCACGTGGCCCGAGCATGCCAAACGGCTGCACCGCGCACCGCAGCGGGGACGATGAACCCGCGCCCAAAAATGCCCGTGCAGCTTCGTCAACGCGCGGCGTTCGGGTTCGTGCTATCTCCGGAACCGGACGCGAGCGCCGCCGCGCAGTCGATCACGACCGCGGGCGACGCGTCGAGACCGATGACAACGGCGTGCGAAGCGGCGACGTCAGTCCCCTTGCAGGTCCGTGACGCACGGGAAGACGGTCGTGGCGTCGAGGTCGAGCTGGCCGAGCAGATCGGCGGCGCTCGGCGCCGCGCGCGACACGCTTCCCTCGGCGACGCACTCTGTCGCGTGGTACACGCAGTCGAAGAGCGCGGCGTCGTCGACCGTCTGGCCGCCGTTCGCGGGACAGCTCTGGGCGTCGGTCTGGAAGCCGAGGCCGGAGACGACGTCGACCAGGCTTGCGACGGCAATCGGCACCGGGGGCTTACCCGTCGTGCACTTCTTGCCGAGCTTGGCGACCTGTTTCGTGAGCAGCGCATCGCGCTTCGTCGACACCTTGAGGCACATGGTATTCGCGTGCTCGAAACAGGCGTCGGACTTGATCCCGTCCGGATCGGAATCCTCCGAGATGCCGAACGTACATTGCAGGACCTTGGAGACGCAGCGCTCCTCGAGCGCGACCGTGCGGTCGTACAGCGAGCGCGTTCCGTCGAGAATCGCTCCCTGACAGCGGACGAGATCGTCGTGCGACGCGGTCGCATCGGGCGCGACGACGCTCGCGGTCGCGCTGCTGGACGGCAGCAGCGACACGCAGTCCGACGTGCAGACGATCGTCCCCGGCGGCTCGCATTCCTCGCCATTCCCCGGATCGACGACGCCGTCGCCGCAGCGCGGGTCGGTGCAGTCGGTGCGGCAGGCGTCGGGGGTCGTGTCCGAGTTGTCGGGACCGTCGTCGCACTCCTCGCCCGGGTCGACGTTGCCGTCGCCGCAATAGCCGCCGACCGTGAGCGTGCAATCGGCATCGCAGCCGTCGCCGTCGACGGCGTTGCCGTCGTCGCACTCCTCGTCGGAATCGACCACGCCGTCGCCGCAATACGGATCCAGGCAGTTGAGCCGACAGGCGTCGGGCGTCGTGTTCGAGTTCGCCAGCCCGTCGTCGCACTCCTCACCCGCGTCGACGGTGCCGTCGCCGCAGGTCGGACCGGGCGTCAGCGTGCAATCGGGCTCGCAGCCGTCGCCGGTGACGGCATTGCCGTCGTCGCACTGCTCGTCGGAGTCGGTCACGCCGTCGCCGCAGTGCGGGTTCATGCAGTTCGTGCGGCACGCGTCGGGATCGGTATCGGAGTTGTCGACGCCGTCGTCGCATTGCTCGCCGGGATCGACCTCCCCGTTGCCGCAGGGCGTGTTGCCGATGCACCCGGAGTCGTCGAGCGGCAGGCCGAGGCGCGCGAACAGCTCCGCGCCACGCGGCACCGACTTCGTGAACTGGAGATCGGCGTTGCAGACGAGCACGTGTGACTGACACTGCGACAGCGCGTCGGCGGTGAGCTCCGCCTGCGGACAGAGGGCGATCAGATGGTCGTAGGCGAGGCCGTCGTCGCCGGTCACTTCGTCGATCGAGACACCGACGCTACCGACCGGCTGCGTGCATCCCGTCAGCGCGGCGAGCAGCGGCGCGCCGCTCTGCGCCTGCGCGTCGATCGCGGCTTGGCACTTCGTCGCGACCGCGGCGAGACACGCGTCCGAGCTCGCGGTCGTGCTGCTGGTGAGGACGTCCGGACACTGCAACGCTTTGCGGGCGCAGTGGCCGAGGGCCGCCCGACGGCTGCGCTCGAATTGCGCGGCGAGCGGCGTGACGGTCTTTTGGCATTGCACCAGGAGCGCGCCGTCGACGAACTGCGCTTGGACCGACGGGCTCACGCCGACGAGAGCCACCAGAGAGACGACGAGCCGTGTGAGAGTTCGCATGGGGTCGCGCGCTCCTTCCTCGCCCGACGCGGGAGCACGAAACATGCCCCCCGTCGGACACGGCACACCGGCGGAGAGTCGGCAGCAAGTGTCGCGCGGCGAGCGCGGCAGCGTCATGAAATGCGCGCACCGTCGCGGGCTGCAACGCTTCGAGTCCGGCGGCAGCGCGCGTCCAGGACATTGGCGTCGGTGGCGCGCCCGCCGTCCATCACTACCGCCGTCGACGCAGCGTACGCCGCGGCGGGGGTGTCCGAGTTTGCGCCGACGCGCGGTCGCATGCCAAAGGGAGCGCGATGTGCCCGATCCTCACGCGTCGCATCGCGCTCTGTGCCGCCGCCTGGGTACTCCTCCTGCCGGCGCGCATCTTCGCCACCGACGTACAGGTGGTCGCGGTGACGCCGGGCCGGAGCGCCGACCTCATCATCGACGGCCGCGAGCCGATCACGATCGAGGTCGGCGATACCTTCCAGGGCGTGAAGGTGCTGCGTGTCGATCGCGATCGCGCCGTCGTGAACGTCGACGGCGCGGCGAAGACGCTGCCGCTCGTCGCCGATCCCGGCGCCGGACACGCGGTGGCGCGCAGCAGCGTCGCGCTCACGGCGGACGGGCGCGGGCAGTTCGTCGCGCGCGGCACCGTGAACGGACGTGCGGTGACGTTTCTCGTCGATACCGGCGCGACCCTGACGTCGCTCTCGCGCGCTGACGCCACCCGCATCGGCATCGACTACCATCGCGGGACGCCGGCCTTCGCAATGACCGCGAACGGTGTCGTCCGCGGATGGCGCCTATCGCTCGACTCGGTGGCGATCGGCGACGTGATGGTGCGTGACGTCGACGCGATGGTGGTCGACGACGACGCCTTCTCGACCGCACTCCTCGGCATGAGCTTCCTCGGCCGCTTCGACATGCAACAGCAAGGCGCGACGTTGATCTTGCGGCGCAATCGCTGAGCATCGTCCGTCGATGTCGCGGCGCCGGCGCCGGGGCACGTCGACGCGGCCACGGCGTGGACGTCAGTCGCAGCGGCGCTGCGGCGTGGACGTCAGTCGCGCGCCGCGGGGGCGCGCTCGACGGACTCGCGGAAGAGCCGGTGCCAGTTGGCGACGGTGCCGAGCTGCTGCACGTAGGACTCGAGACCGAGGAGTGCGCGGCCGAGGAAGACGCGGTGGCCCGGCGATTTGAAGATGCGGTGCTCGAAGCCGATCGACGCCACCTCCATCGCACGGTCGACCGAGCGGTACTCGCGCGGGTCCCAGCGACGGTCGACCAACACCGGCTCGAAGATGATCCGCATGATGCGCAGCATCGGCGCCGGATCGTCATCGCGGTCGAGGAACCCGAGACCCACGAACGCGTCGGCGGTCGCCGCCTCGTCGTCGTCGAGAAGGCCGCGCGCGAGCGCGAGATACGCGGCACGGATCGGCTCCGAAAACACGCGCACGCTCCCGAAGTCGAGCATGCAGAGGCGCGGGTGGTGGGTGACGAGGTAGTTGCCCGGATGCGGGTCGGTGTGGAGCATGCCGAACTCGAAGATCTGCCGCCAGAGCACGCGGAAGTACTTGATCGCGACCCAGTCCTTCAGCTCCTGATCGACGCCGGGCGCGAGGATCTCCTGCAGCGGGTAGCCGTCGAGGGCGCTCATCGTGAGCACGCGCCGTGACGAGAACGCCGGGTACGGCTCGGGGATCTCGAGCTCGGGATCGTCGGCGAAGCGGCGGCGGAACGCGCCGAGGTTCGCCGCCTCTTTCACGTAGTCGAGCTCCTCGCGCAGGCGCTCCTCGAGCTCGGCGTACACCTCCGACGCATCGATCTTCTGCCGCATCACGTCGCGGCCGATCCGCGAGAGCGTCTGCAAGAGCGCGCGCACGTTGCGCAGGTCCTGCACGACCGTCGCTTCGACGCCGGGATACTGGATCTTCACCACCACCTCGTCGCCGCCCGGCAAGACCGCGCGATGCACTTGGCCGAGCGACGCGGCGGCGAACGCCTCGGGCTCGAAGCGCTCGAACATCTCCTCCGGCGGCGCGCCGAGCTCGCGCGTCACCTGCGCGCGGATGACGTCGTAGGACATCGGCGGCACCGACGACTGCACGGTCGCCAGCACCTCGAGCGCTTCGGGTGGCAGGAGATCGCTGCGCATGCTCAGCATCTGCGCCAGCTTCATGAAGGCGCCCTTGAGCTCGGTCGAGCGCTCGACGATGCGGATCGCGTTCCGCACGTGCGCGGCGAGAAGATCGCGGTCGGTGCGCTCCTGCGACTGGAACGGCCGCTTCAGCGCCTGCCAGATGTAGCTGCCGCCGAGGGACGTCGTGAGCGTCCCGACTTTGAGCACGCGCCTGGCGCGACCGGTCGTCAGCGTGCTCGCCGCCCGCGGCCGCGGACGCGTGCGCGCGCTCGTCGCGCCGGCCGCGCGCGGCGGCTTCCGGTGATGTCGTGGATGCGCGGGCGCCGGCGTCTCGGTCTCCCGCTCGCGTGCGCGGCCGAGCGTCTCGTCGCGCCGCTCGCGCGCCGGTGCCATCGTTTCACGGAGCCGCTCGCCGGCGGACGTCGCGGCGACGTGCCGCTCACGTGGCGTGATGCCCTTCCCAGTCGTGGTCATGGCGTGGAGGATCCGCAGCGGTACGGCGACGGATGCGGCACGCTAGCGTGCCCGGCGCAGATCCACAATCCACCGCCGCTGTTTCGCCAGTTCAGCGCCGCAACGCCATGTGGCGACCAGCTCGAGATCGTTCATCGGTCGGTGAGCCGCATTTCGATACGGCGGTTACGGGCGTTCGCCGCCGCGCCCGCGCCGTCATCGAGCGGCTGGAACTCGCCAAAGCCGGTTGCTGCAAGGCGCTGCGGCGGTACGCCCTTCGACGTTAGGAACTTGACGACCGACAGGGCACGCCCCGCCGAGAGCTCCCAGTTCGAAGGAAAGCGTGCGGACGCGATCGGCACGCGGTCGGTATGCCCGTCGACCCGAAGCACCCAGGACACGTCGGGCGTGATCTTACCCGCGATCTCGATGAGCGTGCGCGCGAACGCCGTCAACGTCTTCCGACCCTCCGGGCTCAGGTCGGCGGAGCCCGACGGGAACAGCACCTCGGACTGGAAGACGAAGCGGTCGCCCACCACACGGATGTCGGGACGATCGCCGAGCACTTCGCGCAGGCGACCGAAGAACTCCGAGCGGTAACGGGCCATCTCGGCGACCTTCTCCGCGAGCGCCACCTGGAGACGCTGCCCGAGATCGGCGATGGCGACCTGATCCGCGCGGGTCTTCACCTCCGACGCCTCGAGCGCCGCGGCGATCTGGGCAAGCTGCGTGTTCAGGCGCTCGACGTCCTCCTGGAGGCCGGCGGCGCGCTTGTCGACCGCTTCGCGCGACTCGGTTGCGCTCCGCAGCGAGGCGGTGAGACCGGCGGCTTGGGCTTCGGCGTCCTGCTTCGCCTTGTGCTCGCCGGCGAGCTGCTGCGAGAGCGCGGCAACGTCTTGGCGCAAACTCTGAAGCGCCTTCTCGCGCCCGCTCAGAGTCTGGCTCAGGAAGAACTGGGCGAGCACATACACCGTCAAGAGAAAGGTGATGGACAGGAGCAGCGTGGTCAGGGCATCGACATAGCCGGGCCATACATCGGGCGGGCGGTAGGAGCGACTGCGAGACCGCGCCACGGCTCAACGCTCCCGATCGGCGATCACCGAGAGCGTGCGCGCGAGCAGGCGGATCTCATCACGGATCTCGGCGACGGCCTGATCGCGCCCGCGCGCCGCGTCCTCGATGAGCCGACCCACGACGAGATCGAGGCTCTTCACGTGGGTG
>WNFR01007631.1_pt1 | contig 12754 bp, 9 predicted proteins | sample 5400221 | NCBI WGS metagenome assembly WNFR01 (sample SAMN13153357, study PRJNA577476) | soil metagenome | isolation source: 40 cm soil under Madrone tree | place: USA:California | collected 2016-06-14
ATCTCCGTTCAGGCGGGAAATATGAATCACTGGTTTTCCAGAATTTTTTAGAGCTTCGAGCAGAGAACCGAGGACATCCGCTGCGAGGCCGCCAATGATTGCAAGATCAAATGTCTCGCCTTGCGTCTGGCCGCAGAAATCGCTCTCCTTCAGAGTAAGGGCGGGCGAATTTCGCTGGCTGTGCCAGTGGCCGGCAATGGCGTGGGAGAACTCGGTGTTATCGGAGATGATCAGAACTGTCGGACGGTGCACAACGTTTGCTCCATTACTAAGTCTCGCGTCAGGACTGCGTGTCTGGGTCTTCGCCTGTCGCAGCATCGGGATCCCATGCCGGGGAGCTCGATACTTCGAACTCCTGCGCGGCGTTGTTCTCGGACGCGCCTTCAGCGAACGGAGTAACAGCTTCGGCCCCCGCTGCGGCAGCTTTCGTCTTAGTTTGAGTGGTGGCAAATTCGGCGCTGTTTGCCAGGGCTAATTCCACCGCCTTCCGCAAGTCCACAAGAATGCATAACGGCTGGCCCGCGGAGTATTCGGCGTGGAACATTACCTTCCATGACTGACAGATCATGCGCAGCCTGGCAACCGGCTCATCGGCTGCGAACTGTGCTTTGCGGCAGTCCAACGAGGTGACGCCACGCGCGTCCAATTCACGCAAGCCATCGAGAATGGCATTCAAGTCTCGATGCATCAGGCGGAAAAATGTTCGGCGGATCAGAAAACCAAAGCGCGCAAATGCCGCCATGGCGACCGGCTCAAAAAATCTGTCTCCGCAGGAAATCTTGATTTCCCTCCCCTGCTCGATGATGCGTGAAGTGAAAAGGGCATTGAGGTCAGCGGCGCCTTCGGCTTTCGAGAGCAGATCATTGAGCGGGGACAGCCACTCCAGCTCGGCAACCTCGAATGTGCCCAGCACCGGCTCGAGCGCTCTTGCGACTGCCGTTACGCTCAGGTCGGAATCGCTGATATCGAATGCCACCTGCTGCGAGAACAACTGGACCAACAGAAAATCGACCTTGTCACGATCGTGGTCGGTACGCTGCCTTTTGCTCAAATGATGGACCAGCAACTCCCGCAATATGTCTTCTGTTATCTCAGGCGAGGTTTGGAGAAACTGGCGAAGCTGGTGGACCTGGATGCGTTGGTCCATGGTCTGCAGCCACTTCTCAGCTTCTATGACCGACTCGGCCGGAGGTGAATCCAGAGCTTCTTCCAATTCCGGGCAGGGCTGCAGGTCAATTGCGAACTCGCGCGCCAAGGCGCTGTAGAGCGGGTAAAGGGAACGCACATTCTGCCACGATGCCGCCGGGGTGCTTGCTGTGGAGATACTCATACCGCGAACCTCATTAACCTGCGCGAACCGATGTTATACCGCTTCAGCTTGCGATATAGCGTAGCCCGGCTGATGCCAAGCATCTTGCCGGCCCTTACCTTGTCGCCTTTTACCTGTTGGAAGACTCTTCGAATGGTCGCCTTCTCTACGTCCTCAAGATCGTTTGAGCTCAGGGAGTCTTGAATGGCAGCCATGCTGCTCATAGCTTCAGCAGACGCCCCTGAAAGTACGGCTGGCGGGAGATCGGCCACGTCAATTCGTTCGCCGTCGCCAAGCGCCGTGGCCCGCTGGATGCAGTTCTCCAGTTCGCGGACATTTCCCGGCCAGTCGTACTGCAGCAAACACTTCATGGCCGCGCTTGTCACCTGAATTGCAGAACCTTTAGCATGGCGGTCAAGAAACCAGTGAACCAGCATGGGAATATCAGATCGGCGTTCACGTAGCGCGGGAAGATGGACAGAAACTACGTTCAAGCGAAAATAAAGGTCATTGCGAAATCGCCCCGCTCGATACTCTGCTTCCAGATCGCGGTTGGTAGCAGCAATCACGCGCACGTCCACTTTCACGGTGTGATTGCTGCCCAGCGGGCGCACTTCCTTCTCTTGCAAAACGCGCAGGAGTTTGGCCTGCATTTCGGGCGGCAACTCGCCAATTTCATCGAGGAAGATAGTGCCGCCGTTGGCGGATTGGAACAGGCCAGCCTTGGATCTTTCCGCTCCGGTGAAAGCACCGCGTTCGTATCCGAAAAGCTCGCTTTCGATCAGAGTCGGGACGAGGGACCCACAATCCACGGCCACGAACGGACGGCCCGCAAATGTGCCGCGAAAGTGGATCGCACGGGCAACAAGTTCTTTCCCAGTGCCACTCTCACCCATAATCAGCACTGGCGTGCGAGTGGCGCTCAAGCGGGCGACCATTCGCAAAACGTCCTGAATCTTGGGAGCGACGCCCACGATCCCGTGCAACTCGGTTTCAGCGTCCACGCGCTCGCGAAGGAACTGATTTTCTTCCACTAGTCGAATCTTCTCGGCCATTCTGCGAAGAAATAATCGCAATTCCTCAAGTGGGGAAAAGGGCTTTGAAATATAGTCATAAGCCCCAAGTTTCATCGCCTGTACGGCGGTTTCCACGGAACTGTGGCCGGTCATCACTGCCACTTCCGCCTGCGGGAGCATCCTCTTGGCTCGCTCCAGGAATTCCAGCCCCGACATCTGAGGCATGACCAGATCGGTCAGGATAATGTGTGCGGGCTGCTCCTCCAAAAGAGCGAGCGCCGTTTCGCCGGTGTCCGCTTCCACGCAAGTAAAGCCGAGGCCTTCGGCTATGGTCATGCACAGCCGGCGGATGGTTTCTTCATCATCCACCACCAGAAAACGAATACCGACGGATTCGGTCACAGGGATTTCCCTATTGTCTGTTGAACCACTGAAAGGAATTGCTGGACCCGGAACGGTTTCTCCACGCAAGGCGCGCCGGTTTTCTGCAGTGTGGCTACAGTGTCCTCGTTGGCAATATCTCCGGTGATGAATACCAGGCGGGACGCGAGCCGGGGCCGGTTGTTTGCAATCCAGGCATAAACATCTGCGCCGTCAATTCCGCCCGGCGTGCGCATGTCGGATACAACACCCAGAAACTCGCCGGATTCGAGCAGGCGCAGGCCCTCGACGCCGGACTCGCTGCAGACGACTTCATAGCCGCTGCGTTCGAGGACGGCCCGGACGTAACTCATCACGGCGGGCTCATCCTCGATGAGCAGCACGGGCAATCGCTGTGGCTTTACGGTGGATGTACTCATGGTTTGGTTACTCCAGCAGCGGCTGAGAGCGATGCAAGTTCATTTACCGCCGGAAGACGTACAGTAAACGTCGCGCCTTCGCCGCCAGGGTTGTTCGAGCACTGTATTTCGCCCCCGTGCTCCTTCACGATTCCATAGCAAATGCTCAGACCCAGGCCGGTGCCTTCACCGACCTGCTTGGTCGTGAAAAAAGGATCAAAGATTCGGTCGGGATAGCTGATCCCGTGGCCGTTGTCCCGGAAGAAGACTTCTACAAAGTCCTGGTTGCGGGCGGTGGAGATGGCAATGCGCGGCCCGGTTATGGATTCGCGCACCGCGTCATAGGCATTGTTCAGAATATTGAGAAATACCTGCTGTAATTGGTGCGAATCCCCAATCACCAACGGCAGATCTTCCTCAAAATGCTCAATCACTGCGACACCCCGGCTCTGAAGATCGTAGGAGCGCAACTGGATGGTACGTTTCAAAACCACATTCAACTGCACCGGCTTGCGTTGAGGCGGCATCTGACGCGCGAAGCTGAGGAGGTTCTGGACAATCTGTTTGGTCCGCTGGGCCTCCTGCAGAATCACGCGGAGGTCCTTGCGGGCACTCTCGGGAACTTCATGGTTCTCCATCAGAAGATCTGCAAAACCCAGAATTGCGGTCAGCGGGTTATTCACTTCATGAGCAACGCCTGAGACCAGCTGTCCGACGGCGGCCATTTTTTCCGCATGCATCAATTTGGCCTGCAGTGAAGCGGCATCGGTAACATCGCTCATCACTACCACAATGCTGGTAACCTGCCCCTGTTCATCACGCATCGGACTCAAATTCAAGGAGAATTGGCCCACTCGTCCATCCGACCGCAAGATCTGAAGTTCAAGATTGTCCACCTGGCTGCCGGCGAGCACGGCCGTGTAGGCATCTTGAAGCGCCTCGCGTTTGGAAGGCGCAACGAGAGATTCCAGCGGTTGGCCGAGAATTGCCTCTTGCTCGTAGCCCATGACCTGCCAGCGGCGGTTGGCATAGCTGATCAGCCCGGCAGTGTCAGCCACCAGAATCAGGCTCTGAGTGTTGTTCAGAATCTTCCCGGAGAAATCGCGCTCCCGTTGCAGCTCCGCCTGATAAGCCTTCAACCCGCTGATGTCCAGCATGAGGCCGCGGTACTGCACGATTTTTCCCTGCACATCCCGGACGGCAAAGCTGTTCACCAGAACATGTACTCCGCTGCCGTCTTTGCGTCTCAGCACCTCTTCGCGATTGCGCAGGGTGCCTTGCCGCTCCATATCGGCAAACAACTCTCTGTGCCGGTCGGGCCCCCGAAATACCTCTTCCCTGGGATCAGAATGCAGAAGATCTTCTCTGCTGTCGTGGCCAAGCATGCGTACCAGCGCGTCATTGACTTCGACGAATCTTCCGTCCGGGCTGCAGAAGAAAAGCCCTTCTTGAATGTTGTCGAATAATTCGCGATACCGGCGCTCCGCTTCACGCCGGTCAGTGATGTCCTTCAAGACATGGATCGTCTGCAATCCTTCGCTACTAGCGGCATGCACCTGAGACGTCGAAACCAGGAATGTGCGCTCCAGCACCGGATGCATGTACTCGTCGGTAAGGTTTCCGATGCTGCGGCAGAACGGACAGGAACGGGAAGGCGGGCCAGCGCCGGTGGCCAGCAACGCGCCCATGTTCAGGCCGATAAGCTGCTGTGGCTGCACCCCGATAAATTCCGCTAGGGAACGATTCACGCGCAGAACATTCCCCGCGCTGTCATGGGCCACAATAAAATCTGAAATGGCGTCGAAGATTTCGATCCAGTGCCGGTTTGCCTGCTCCATCCGGGTAAAGAAGCGGGCGTTCTCAAGGGACACCGAGGCCTGTCCTACAATCGCTTGCAGCAGCTGACGGTCTGACCGATCCAAAGGCTTGCCCCGATCAGCCAGGCAGAGAACACCGAGCAGTTCTCCGGAGCTGCCCCCCAAACGGGCCACAACAATTTCGTCCCAGCCGACTTCGCTTGCCAGTTCTGCCCCCAGAAGGTCTCCGGCGAGAGCAGCAAGAATCGCTTCGGGCTGAATGGACACGCGCTCAATCAGGGACTGGGTCAGCCAGCCTTCCAGTTGTGGATCGCGACCGGTCTGGCGCGGAGATGCCACCAACATTGTGGCTGGATTCCCGCCAGTCTCGATCAGCAGGACGGCAGCACGGCTTTCCATCATGCTGGCGGCGCGATCAACGAACTGCTGTGCAATCTCCGGTCCGCGCAGGAGCGAATTTACTTCCAGAGCTAATCCGGTAAGAGACTCTGCCTTTTTCCGGTGCTGTTCCGAGACGAGGAGGTTGCGGCTCACTTCCAACGCCGCGGTAACTTGCGCCGCCAACGCTTGTGCGCGACGGACGTCTTCACTCGCGATTGGCCCGTTATCGAGACGATCCAGCACGCCGAACACGCCCAGGAGTTCGCCGCTGGTTCCAAGCAAAGGGACGACCAGAAGCTGGCGCACATTGGAATCGGCGAGCACCTGGAGGTTGACGTCTGGCAATTCCGCGGCGTTTTCCGTCGACAGCGTTTCTTTCCTCTCCATCACTCGCGTCAGAACGCCTTCGGGAATCACGAATCCAGCCGGCCCATACTTCCCTTCTACATAGCTCCAGCGGACTGCGAGCCTCCCCTCTTCCATCAGGCCGACAAAAGCGCGGCCGAAAGCAAGAAAATCGCTGGCGCGCTGGATAAACTTTCCCATGAACTGATCGATGTCAGCGATGGATCCCAACTCGGAAGCGATACTCACGATCTGGTGTAGCTCGTTCGCCTGCGCGTGGGCCTTGGCGTAAAGCTCCGCATTGGAAATGGCAACCGCTGCAAAACTCGTGATCACCGGCAGCAGCGCCTTCTCTTCTGCGCTGAACGCGCCTTCGCGCCTGGGATAAACAAGGATCGCGCCTTCCTTGTTGGAGGTGCGAAACGGCGCCGCCAGGAGCGTTCCGGCAGGAATTAGATCACCCAGCCCGTGGGCCGCCGGATTGATGGCTACGCTGATAGGTTCGCCGGCGGCTATGGCTCTGCTGGCAAGATCAGAAGCGAAATGAAAGCTTTTGCGATCATGCCGCGCACGCACAGAAATTCCCAAGGCCGGAGTTTCCGTGGAAAGGGCTGCTAGTTCAAAACCGGTCGTTTCACGTACCAGAACGCAAACCAGAGGAGTCCGCAGAAGCGCTCTCAGACGATCGGCTACGGCCTCAACGAGAAGAGACAGATCTGCCTCGGAATGCAGGCTGTGCGCCACCTCCGCCAGGATTCCGGCGCGGCGCTGCTCTTCGCGGGCCTGCTCCGACAAACGGGTGGCTTCGAGGAAGCTTCCCAACTGAGCGGCAAGAATGGTCGCTTTCGCGGCGTGGTCGGGATTGAAAAAATACGGCTCGGAGGTGTGGAGAAACACCGCAGCGCCGATCACTTCGTTAAATACGACCAGTGGGGCCGCCATCATGGCTTTGGCTTGGTACTGGGCTGCCATAGGATACGGCGCCGTGTTCAGGCCGTTAATGTAAAGCGTCTTTTTCTTGCGGATGGCCTCAGTTGCGATTGCGCTTTCATTGGCTTTCAGGCGTGCATCGCGGAAGTGCTCGGCCATCCACCCGCTGGCAGCCGCGCCCACCAGCTGGTCGGGCGGGATCAAATGCCACAGGTAGGTCCCGCTCACGCCGAAATAGCTGCAGGTGCTTCGGCAGAAAAATTCCAATATTTCTGCCTGAGAATGCCCGTGGGCAGCGGCACCGGAAAATTCCAGAAGAAGTTCCTGAAAAGGATCGTCCTCTCCGGATCCGGCGGGATGAGGTCGCAGTTGTTGCTCGTAGGGTGTCAGAAGGCCCCCTCAACCACGTCGAGCACGCTCCATAGGCCACAAGTCATTGATTAATTGGACTCTATGTGCAATCTCAAATTGAGTCAAGGAAAATTCCGGAACACGCAAGGCAGGAATCGGCGTTGTCATACCCGCGAAACTGTATCGTGTTGAGACGATTCCCTGGGTTGAGACGATTCCCGCCATAGCAATTCCGCGCCACCACCCTCCAAAGTGTGCGTAAGTACCTGAAAACTTGGATTCAGCCGTTATGCAAATGAAGAAATACAAGGTGGCAGCAGCTTTGCACTAATACGAACGCATTACAGTGCTGAGGGACTTGTGTCTGCACATACGGTTGTTCGAGTTCTCCGAAATTCACTTCTTTTTCTGTTGCTTCTGCTAATCCTGGCCGGCAGCGTTCGACCTGCCTCTGCGCAGGACGCGATTGACCGCAAGGTGAAAAGCAGAGTGTCTCCCAAATATCCGGAGATCGCCCGCAAGATGGGGCTGACTGGGACGGTGAAGTTTCGATTGACGGTAGCGTCGAACGGGACGGTCAAAGAAACGAAAGTAATCGGTGGTCACCCGATTCTTGTCAACGCAGCAATGGATGCGGTGAAAAAATGGAAGTTCGAAACTGCCACCGCAGAAAGTATTGGTACGGTGGAGTTCAGGTTCAACCCCGAAGATTAGCAGCGCAGGCAGTTCTCGAAATAGTTGGAGAGACAAATGTCGATTCGCAAAAAGCTTTATGTAAGCTTTGGCGCAGTTCTGGCCATGGTCATCGTGCTCTTGCTGGTGAATCTGGTCGCGGTGCAGCGGGAGCACAGCGCGAAGTCTGCGGCCGCGCAAGCTCTGCAAATGGCGGAGGAAACCGATCGTGTCCGGTTCCAGATAATGCAGAACCGGCTTTACCTCAGCAACTATCTACTGAGTGGGGATAGCCGCGAAGTGGAGCGCATGAACGAGGGCGTTCACCAGCTAAGCGAGAATTTGCAGAGGAGTGAGAAGCTCGCCAGTTCCGACCAGCAACGTTCCGCGCTCGAGAGTGTTGGGAAAAACGAGAACGCATGGGTAACTGAATTTGCGGAACCGATGCTGCAGAAGCGAAAAGAAGTGGACGCGGGAAACGCGACCGTCGCCGATCTGCAGATTTACTACCTGCAGAAGGACGCGTCTTCATGGGTAAAGAGCTCCACCGACAATCTGGACTCGGCAGGCCATGAAAACAACCAAATCCTCGAGGACCGACGGAAATCGGACGATACCGCCGGCAGAGCGACCACTGTGATTGCTCTTTTAAGCACGTTCATCGCACTGGCACTGGGCATCATCATCGCCTACCGCACTGCGCAATCCATCACCCGGCCCCTCAAGGACCTGATGAAAGTTGCACAGCAAATTGGAGAAGCCGGGAACCTGGACCATGAGATTGATCTGCAACGGGAAGACGAGATCGGGCAACTGGGACGGTCGTTCAGCAAGATGGTCACATATTTGAAGGAGATGGCTTCGCTTTCCGAAGCGATCGCAGGCGGCAATCTCACGGTCGAAGTTAAGCCACGCTCACAAGGCGACACTCTCGGCAACGCGTTCGCACGCATGATCGAGGGACTGCGCAGCCTGGTCCGCAATGTCAGAGACGCATCCTCGCAAGTGGCTAGCGCTTCAAGCCAGGTTGCAGGCGCTTCCGATGAGTCCGCGAAAATCAGCCTGCAGACGTCTTCTGCGATCGATGAGGTCACCAGCACCATGCATGAGATGAGCGTCAACGTGCAGAACATGGTGAAGAGCACGCAGGTGCAGGCTTCGAGTGTCAGTGAAACTTCGGCCTCGATTGATCAGATGGTTGCTTCCATTCAGCGGGTCGCCGATACCGCGAAAGTGCTTCTGGATATCTCCAACCGCTCGCGCGAAGAAGTCCACAGCGGCATCACCACCATGGACAAAGCGACGGAAGGGCTGAACCGAATCAACACCACGATCAGTTCTTCGGGGCAGATCATCGGGGTCCTGGGCCAGCGGGCAGACGATATCGGCAAGATCATCGAGGTGATTGACGACCTCGCCGAGCAGACAAACCTGCTGGCGCTGAACGCGGCCATCGAAGCAGCCCGGGCCGGCGAACACGGACTCGGATTCGCTGTGGTTGCCGACGAAGTCCGCAAGCTGGCGGAGAAATCGGCGCAGTCTACGAAGGAAATTTCGGAGCTGATTCAGAGCATCCAGAAAGAAGCCCGGAAAGCAGTTGAAAATATGGACCAGAGCACGACCATCGTTAATGAAGGCCTGAATCTGGGATCTGACCTGAACACGGCTCTGCGCAAAATCTCGAACGTGGTGACCGAGGTGTACAAATTCGCGCAGGAGATTGGCGCCGCCACCAACGAGCAATCGCACGGATCATCGCAGATCGCCCGGGCGACTACTCGCCTGAATGAGATCACGCACGAAATCAACTCCGCCGTCGAAGAGCAGGCGTCGGGGGCGCATGCCGTGGTGAAAGCGATGGAACGCATGCGGGAACTAGTGCAGCAAACGACTTCCGGTTCGACCGAACTGGCAGCATCCGCGGAGCAGATGTCGAAAATGTCGCGGGGCTTGCTGGATTCCATGAACCGTTTCGGTATCGAGCAGCAGGACGTGATCAGCGGTGGAGAAGAGCGCGGACGCAAAGCCATGCGTCACGCCGCGGCAGGATCGCGGGGATGAATACGGAAGCCGGTTTGGGCCGGGAGCTTCACATAGTCGGGTTCCAGATAGGCCGCGAGACCTACGGCGTGCCCATCACTACTCTGCACGAGATCGTGCGCGTACCGGAGATCACCGCCGTGCCCGACGCTCCTGATTACATGGAAGGGGTGATCAACCTTAGAGGGAAAATTGTCTCCGTCATCGATTTGCGCAAGCGATTGGGGGAGAAGAAAGTCAGCGCCGCACGGCGGAACCGCATTCTGGTGGTGGAGCACAACGGGCGGCTTTCGGGTTTGATTGTGGATGGCGCCTCCGAGGTGCTGAAGATCCCGGCATCTGATGTCGAGCCGTCACCAACTTCTCTCCAGGACGGCGGCTTGAATTGCGTCACCGGGCTGGGCAAATACAAAGGCCGCCTGATTGTTCTTCTCGACATGACTAAGCTGCTCGACATGGGTGCGACGAAGACGGTAAGCGGAACCGAAAACCGTACCGACTCGACAGCGGGCGCCCGGCGCACCACTGTCGGCAATTAACAGGAAAGAAAATGAGCTCTCCAGCACTGGCGGTCCAGTTCGGCGAGTCGGAATTGCGATTGCTGCAGGCCTTGGTGTACGAAGAATGCGGAATGTATTTCGATGCCCGGCGGGCACATTTTCTGCAAGACCGCTTGCAGAGACGCCTCCGTGAGTGCCGCGTGGATTCCTTTTATAGCTATTACCGCCTTCTGATCAGCGCTGAGGGTAAGCAGGAGCTTGCCTGCCTTCTGGAAAACCTAACGGTCAACGAGACCAGCTTCTTCCGCAATAGGGCGCAGCTCGATCTGTTTCATAAGCACCTTCTGGATGAGGTCATCCGCAAAAAGCAAGAGAAGCAGGACTATCAAATTCGCATTTGGAGTGCCGGCTGCTCAACCGGGCAAGAAGCCTACACGGTTGCCATGTTGATCGCCGACGCTCTTGCGTATCACCAGCTACGGATGCCTCACAGTGGCGAGACTACCTGGCCGAAACCCCTGGTCCCGCCACCATGGAGGGTGGAGATTCCCGCCAGCGACATTAATTACTCAGTCCTGCGCGCGGGCCAGGAAGGAATCTACAACGAGCACCAGATGTCATCGGTGGATTACAACTACCGCCTCCGTTATTTCGACAAGGTCGGCGAGCGTTACGCGATCAAGAAGGCAATCAAAGAAATCGTGCACTTCGATTTCCATAATCTCAAAACGGAATTCCTGCCACAGCGCAACGACGTCATCTTCTGCCGCAACGTAATGATGTATTTCGATGAGGCGGAGCAGCGCCGCCTAGTCGAAAAGTTTTACCGCTGTCTGACTCCAGGCGGCTATCTGCTCGTCGGACACGCAGAGAGCCTGCTTGGACTGACAGACAAATTCAGCATGGTCTATCGCGAGAATGGCACTGCCTACAAGCGGATCGAGGTGTCCCAGTGAATCAGTTCTCTGATGAACGCGGCGCCGAAATGCGGGAGCTGTTCTTTGAGACCGCGCACGAGCTTCTCCAGACACTGAACGAGGATGCGTTGAAGCTGGAGAAGACGCCGAAGGATGCGGAAATCATTCGCAGCATCCGGCGCACGGTGCACACCCTGAAAGGCGATGCGGCCGCTTGCGGATTCAGCGAGTTAAGCGAAGTCTCACACATGCTGGAAGATGCTCTAGCCACAGAAGTAGTGGCGAATACCTCGATCTCGCTTGCCGAACTGGCGTTCACTGCCGCCGATGTTTTCAATGCCATGCTGTCCGCCTATCGCCAGCAAGGCCCGTTGCCTGACACCGGCGCATTGAAGGCAATGGTCAGAGAATTGGCGTCAGACACTGGGGCTGTCGGCGCGATCGGGAAGAAAGCGGATCTGACCCAAGTGGTGTGGACGGAATACGAGAACTTGTCGGCGGAGACAAATCGAGCACAAGGCAAGAAGATTTTTCATGTTGTCGCTCACGTCGATCCCATGTGTGGCATGCCCATTGCTGCCCGGCAACTCGTCGCGAACGCGCTGGGGGCAATCGCAGAAATCCTGGGGGCGCGGCCTGACTCCGGCTCGCACGAAAACGCCAAAGCCCTCGATCTGCTCATTGCTACTTCCGCCAGTGAAGGTGAGGTGCTCGCGAAATGCCGGATTCCCACTGTCATTTCGCGCGGCGAGTGTTTCGAAGTAAACACTTCTGACTCCCAATCAGAAAATATCGGAAACATGCTGGGATCTTCCGATGCAGTTCCGGTCGGTGAGGGCTTCGGGGAAAGCACAGCCGAGGCGGGCGAGCCTGGTGCGGCCCGATCAGGGCATGCGGCAGATAGCATCTTGCGGGTGGACGCGGAGCGCATTGACAGCGTACTGAACCTGGTCGGCGAGTTGATCATCGGCAAGTCCATGCTGCAGCAGGCGGTGCACGAGTTCATCGGACGCTATCCGAAAGACCCATTGCGCGCGCGCTTTGCAGCGCTGTGACAAAAACGTTCAACTCGTTGTCAGTGGCCAGGACACCGATCTGGACAAGACCCTCCTCGATGCCATCGCCGAGCCTCTTACCCATATTGTCCGAAATGCGGTGAGCCACGGCCTGGAGAGCCCGGCAGAGCGCGAGAAGGCCGGAAAACCCGCCACCGGCAAGATCCGGCTGGACGCGTATCACCAGGGCAGTCAATTGATTGTTCAAGTGAGCGACGATGGCCGCGGCATTGACATTGCCAAAGTAAGAGCCAAGGCCATCAAGTCACACCTGATTACGGCCGAAGAGGCGGACGACATGTCGGCGCCAGAAATTCTCGACCTCATTTTCCGCCCCGGTTTCAGCACGGCGGATGAAATCACTGAAATATCAGGAAGAGGAGTAGGACTGGACGTCGTGCGAAGTGTGCTGCACCGGCTGAAAGGGACGGCGGAACTGGAGACTCATCCCGGCCAAGGCACGCAATTCCGTCTCAAACTTCCGCTGACGCTGGCCATCATCAAGGCCCTGCTCTTCCGCGTACAGCACCGGCTCTACGCGATTCCATTGAATTCCGTTGCCGAGATCGCCCGGGCCCACGAGTCCGATCTACACCTGGTGGATTGCTGCGAGGTGCTGCAGCTTCGAGGTGACGCTCTCCC
>WNFR01005697.1_pt1 | contig 12752 bp, 13 predicted proteins | sample 5400221 | NCBI WGS metagenome assembly WNFR01 (sample SAMN13153357, study PRJNA577476) | soil metagenome | isolation source: 40 cm soil under Madrone tree | place: USA:California | collected 2016-06-14
ACAACCGCCACCCGGCCGACGACTTAACTGCCGGGCGCGGGGCCGACTCCTCCCCCCAGGCACTGGCCGAGAAAGACCTCGACCTCCCGGTAATGACGAATGAGGTTACGCCAGTTCCCGTAGGCGCGAAGGTGCCCCTCGTCGGGCAAGATCACGAAGCGCACGTCCTTGCCCTCGCGCTGCAGCGCCTCCACCATCTGCTCCGACTCCCGCAGCCTCACCCGTTGATCGTTCGCGCCGTGGATGATCAGGATCGGCCGCCGTACGTCCCGGGCACGGAAGAGCGGTGATCTCGCCTCGAGCCGCGCGCGGTCGTCGGGGCGACTCGGGTCGCCGACGTACTTGTGAAACAGCGGCATCCACAACTTCCAGTGCGGGGGGGCGTTCTCGAGAAGCGTGACGAGATTGGACATGCCGACCAGGGAGACGCCGCACGCGAACACGTCGGGTGTGAACGTCATGCCCACCAGCGCCGAGTAGCCACCGTAACTGCCACCGTAGATCGCCACGCGCCCGGGATCGGCGATGCCCGCCGCCACGGCCCAGCGCACGCCGTCGATCAGATCGTCGTGCATCTTCCCCGCATATTCGCCCACCGCCAGCTCCTTGAACCGCCGGCCGTAGCCCGTTGAACCTCGGTAGTTGACCTGAAGTACCGCGTAGCCGCGGTTGGCCAGGAGCTGGATCGGCGAGCTATAGCCCCAGCTATCGCGGGCCCAGTGTCCGCCGTGCACGTGGAGCACCAGCGGCCCCGGCGCGCGGTAACCCGGGGGCCGCGTGAGGTAGCCGTGCAAGCGCAGGCCGTCGCGCGCCTGGATGATCACGGGTTCAGTGGTCCCGAGCTGATCGGCGAAGGCCATCGATTCCGAGCGGCCCAGGGGGACGGGGTCACGGCCCGGCTCGACCAGGAAGTGCTCGGAACCCCGCTCGGTGAAGATCTCGACCGTTGCGCGGCGGCCATGGTCGTCGAGGCTCAGGATCCTGAGGCCGAACGAAGAGGGCCGCGCCAGGGGCGCGACCGCCGCCGCCAGCTCGGGACGGAAGAAGTGCCACACGGGATAGTCCGGCACGGCGAACGCCGCCACCGGCTGTCCCGTGACCCTGTCGACCGTCACCCAGTCAACGTCGACGTCCCGATGCTCATGGACAATCGTCTCCGCGCCCGTCACGATGTCGACGCGAACGAGGGCGCGACGATCGCGGCCACGGCTCGAGGTCAGCCAGAGGCCGGCGCCGTCCGATGTGACACCGAGCAGTCGCGTGTCGAACTCCTCGATGTCAAACGTCTGCAGCCGCGCCCATTCTGCTGCTTGCGCGACCTCGAGGTCGAGCCGGGTCGGGCCCGTCTGGCGCAGGCGGGCGCGCGGCCGGCCGGCGACGTCCGTCAGCCAGGTCGTCACGTCGCCGGGGTTTTCAGCCAACAGCGTCGCCGCCCGCGTCGCGAGGCTCACGCGATACAGGTCGAACACGGTGAGGTCGCGCCGGTTGGAGGCGATGACGACGTGGTCTGGGTCGCCGTGGACGATCCTGTGCACCCACGAGGTGGCACCCTCCCACGGCGTGAGGTCTACCGGACGCTCGTCCGGCGAGTCGAGCGACATCAGGTAGACGTGGTGGCGCTCGTCGCCGTCCCGGTCCTGGATGTACAGGACACGGCGGCTGTCGGCCGCCCAGTCGAAACCGAAGACCGAGCGCGGCGAGTGCGTGTCGAGAATGCCGGAGTCGCGTTCGCCGACCGTCCGGAAAAAGACGGTCATGCGGCTCTTGTGCGAGCCGATCCACCCGACCCGCGCGCCGTCAGGCGAGATCTTGTAGCCCCAGTTCGTCTCACGGTTGCCGAAGAACTTCCAGAGCGGCAACAGCGATGGCGGCTCACCGGGCGTCGACGCGGCAAGGGGGACCGGGGCTCGGGAATGGTCGACGGTGTCAGTCGCGGTTGAGCAACCGGCAAGAAGCACGAGGACCAGCGTGAGGATCAGGGTCGTGCGTGACGCCATCATCGCTCCCTCCGCGCGAAGGCCATGTGCAATGGAGGCGCGAGCTTTACTAGTCGAGCTCGTCCAACGTGAGCTTGAAGCTTGGCACAAACGTCTCCAAGAAGTATCGGACTTCCGGCAGGGCGAGGCCTTCCACGGTGGCCCTGAGCGCTTTCTCCGCCTTGGAGAATTCTTGATTCCCTGCCGCGATCTCCTCGAGGCATTTCAGATAGGCGCAGAGCTTGTCGGCCGCGCTGATCAACTCGTGATGGGCGGCATCCGCGTCCGCGGGGAGAAAGAGCGGTTCGTAATCTCGCTGCAGGGTTTCGGGAAGCATGTCGAACAGTCTGCGCGCGGCCGTCGCCTCAAGTGCTTTGTAGGCCGCCTTGATCTGCGGATTGAAGTACTTGACGGGCGCGGGAAGGTCGCCCGTGAAGACCTCGCTGGCATCGTGATACAGCGCGATGACGGCTGTCCGCTCGGCGTTGACACAGCCGTGGAACAGACGGTTGCGGATAATCGCCAGAGCGTGGGCAATCACCGCCACGCGCAGAGCGTGCTCCTGGATGTTTTCCGGGTAGGTGTTGTGCATCAGCCCCCAGCGCCGGATGAACCTCATCCTCGAAAGATACGCAAAGAAATGGCTCACTCCAGTCTCCGGCCCTCGTAGGCGTGCTTCAGTCCTTCAATGCTGATCTTCCGCATCTTGAGCATCGCCGCCATGACGCGTTTCGATTTTTCGGGGTCCTTGTCCTGCAGCATCTCGCTCAAGACGGTCGGAACGACTTGCCACGACACACCGAACCGGTCCTTGAGCCACCCGCACTGTACGTCCTGGCCGCCCGCCGAGAGCTTCGACCAGAAGTGGTCGACTTCTTCCTGCGTCTGGCAGTTCACGACGAGCGATATCGCCTCGGTGAATTTGAAGACCGGCCCGCCGTTCAACGCTGTGAGCTCCTGCCCATCGAGCTCGAATGCCACCGTCATGACCGACCCCTTCGGTCGTCCGGCGGCCTTGGCCGCCGCGTCGTCATAGCGGGCGACGCTCGTTATCCGGGAATCCTTGAAGATCGAGACGTAGAACTTCGCGGCCTCTTCGGCCTGATGATCGAACCACAGAAACGGTGTGATTCTCTGCAACGCTTTTCGCATTGAGTCCTCCCATACACCGCATCGACGTCCGGCGAGGTTCAGATTGCCGGTACGGTCCCGCCGTCGATCACGTATTCACTCCCGTGAATCGACGCCGCCCGATCGGAGACGAGGAAGGCGACGAGCTCAGCGACCTCTTCAGGCCGGCCGGGCCTGCCGATCGGAATTCCTCCAAGCGAGTCCATCAGGCCCTGGCGCGCGCCGGCCTCGTCCGTTCCGCTGCTAGCTGCGAGCCGCGCGATGAGGCGCTGTGCCGCAGCCGTTTCGATGAAGCCGGGCGCGACGCTGTTCACGCGGACACCGATGGGCCCAACCTCCTTCGACAGGCCCTTGCTGTAGGTCGTCAATGCGGCCTTGGCGGCGGCATAGGCGAGCGTGGCCTCGAAGAGCGGCAAGCGCCGCTGGATCGACGAGATATGGATGATGACGCCAGACCGCCGCTTCAGCATTCCGGGCAGCAGTCCGCGGTCGAGACGGACCGCGGCGAACAAGTTGGTGTCGATCGCGTGCTGCCAATCCTCGTCACCGAGAGCCAGCACGCCGCCGCTCGGTGCGGAGGACCCGCCGACATTGTTGACGAGGATGTCCACGCCGCCGAGATGGTCCAGGACTTCGCGGATCACCATATCGACGCCCTCACGTGTGCTGATATCCGCCTGGAGGAACAATTTCGCTGCCTGACCCTCCGACATCGGTGAGCGAGCGGTGGTCGCCACCGTCGCGCCGCCGGCCGCGAGGCGCCGGACAATGGCCTCGCCCATTCCCTTGGTGCCGCCCGTCACCAGAGCACGCTTGCCCGCGAATTCGGTCGGATCGAACGAAAACTGCCTCGGCTCGCCCACGGGTCGTCCTGCTGACATCGCGCTTCCTCCCTTACCTTCTCCAGGGTAACGCGCAAAGGAAACCGACACGTCATATGCGTCTACATAGGAATTGAGAATCCTCCTGGCTCGGCCGGACATCGTAGGGACAGAAGAACCGGCGATGAGTCCAGGCCGGGGTCCTGAAGGTCGGCGAGGGGCCGGGTGGTCCGGTGCATGCCGCGAAGGAGAACAGCATGGGGAAGCTTGACGGAAAAATCGCGCTCATTACTGGTGGGAACAGCGGCATCGGCCTGGCGACGGCGAAGCGGTTTGTGAGCGAAGGCGCGTACGTGTTCATCACGGGGCGCCGTGATGCGGAGTTGACCGCGGCGGTGAAGGCCATCGGAAGAAATGTCACCGGCATACAGGGAGACGTGTCGAACCTTGGCGATCTTGACCGCCTCTTCGCACAGATCAAGCGGGAAAAGGGCACGCTCGATATCGTGTTCGCGAATGCCGGGGCTGCGACGTACTCGCCTTTCGGCAAGATCACCGAAGAGCACTATGACTCGATCTTCAGCATCAATGTGAAAGGCCTCCTGTTCACGGTCCAGAAGGCGCTTGCGCTGATGCCGGATGGTGGCTCGATCGTCCTGAATGCGTCCATCGTCGGCAGTAAGGGGTTGCCGGCGAATAGTGTGTACAGCGCCACCAAAGCCGCCGTGCGCTCGTTCGCACGGACCTGGACGACAGACCTGAAGGATCGCCGCATTCGCGTGAACGCCGTGAGCCCAGGCCCCATCGACACGCCCGGACTGAATGACTTGGTGGCTTCGGGTGGAGCCGGCGAGCAACGCTTGAAGACGCTTTCCAACAGTGTCCCGCTCGGCAGACTCGGTACACCCGATGAGATCGCCAAGGCCGTGGTGTTTCTCGCATCCGATGACAGCAGCTACGTCACGGGAGCGGAGTTGTTTGTGGACGGCGGGTTCGCGCAAGTCTAGACGGCGCGGCGCCAGTCGGAACGCGCGCGAAACCCGCCATCGCGGACGCCGCGACTGGCGGCGTCCGCGACAGCGAGTCAGGGGTTACTTGGTCGTGCTGGGGGCGGTGTCGGACGACGTCTTGGAGCTGCTGTCGTGCCGACGGGCCGAGCGCCCTTGCATCAGCGAACCGTCCTCATTGACCCGGACGTGGCTCTTCTTGCCGTTCTGATCGGTGATTTCCGCCACGTAGAACGTCTTGCCGCCCCGAGCCTCCTGCTTGATCGTGCCGACCGTGCGGCCCTGTGACTCCTGATTGATGGTCTGCTGCACCGGCTGGGGCAGCTGATCAAGCGTCACTGTCTGGCCTTTGCGATTTCCGTGCTTCTCCTTCGTCTGGTCTTGCGCGGCCGCAGGCCCCGCGGACAGAAAACCCGGGGTCAGGGCGAGGGCTGTCAGCAACAGCCCGGCTGTTCCTTTACGAACGTTCATCACGTCTCCTCCTTGTTGGAAACTCGGACTGGACCCGAGGTGCAACGCCGAGGCCAGCGCGCGGGCTCGTGGCGGAAACCGCCGTCAGTACGATCGTCATATTCTCGTAAGGCTTACATCAAGGTTGAACCGCCTTCTCGAAGAAGCGCCAGCGCGTCGCGCCATGTGGGAAGCCCTCGAGGGTCCACGCAAAAGCCCTGGTGGGCCGGAGCGCCCAGAACGGCCGGAATGGCGACTCACTTCCGGAAAAGTACTGCGGGTACTTCTGCTTCGAAGCTGCCATGGATAGCGCGGCGAGGGGATGTGAAGGATCCGTGACGTACCCGGCGGTGCCTTCGAGGATGATCGCCTCGGCTTCACTCGAGAGATGGACGGAGATCGAGGGGTTGGCGATCAGGTTGCGCACCCACCGCGTCTCCGGCGATCCACCGAAGCAAAGCGCCCCGCCGACCCAAACGCCATCGACGGGCCGCGCATGCGGCCGCGCGGGTGGACCAACCGTCGTTATCCAGTAATTCGCCGCGGCCCGAAGGCGCTCCTCGACGTAGCTCCAGGGGAGAAGGCTGTCCGGCCCTCCCGGCTGGCCGTACGCAGCGGGAAAGCGGACAGGACGAACGGAGGAAGGTTCGCCAGTCATAGCCGGGCTTCAACGGGCACCCCGCAGCAGGCGGAGTGCCCGTTGGGGCCGAGCTTGGCCGTTACCGCTTCACGGCGAACACCCAGATCACGCCGCCCTGAGGCACGTCCGTCTTCGCGCCGCGAATGTCGTCAAGAGCTCCCTGCATCCGCTGCGCATCCACGCCCCAGCCGGATTGCACCGCGACGTACTGCACGCCGTCGACCGCGAAGGAGCTCGGGACGCCGGTAATGCCGGAGTTCGTACGCCACTGCCAGAGCGGCTCGCCGGTTTTGCCATCGAACGCGCGGAAGTACCGGTCGTTGGTTCCGCCGGCGAAGACGAGCCCACTGCCGGTGGTCAAGATCGGGCCCCAGTTGTGTGACTCGAACGTACGCATCCATACTTTCTGGCCGGTGTTCATGTCCCAGGCCTGGATCTCGCCGATGTGCTTCGACCCGTCGGCGACCACCATCCCGATGTCCTTGATCTCGGTGCCCAGCCAGAGCTTGCCTTCCTCGTAGGGTTTCGCGGTGCCGAGGAGGGAGCCGCAGAGGTTCTCGTTGCTCGGGATGTACAGATAGCCGGTCTTCGGGTTGTAGGCGGCCGGCGGCCAGTCCTTGCCGCCCCACAGCGACGGGCAGAAGGGGATCTTCTTATTCGTGACCGGCTTCTTCGTCTCATCGTACTCGGGGCGGCCGGTTCGCGGGTCGAGCTTCGTGAACACCGTCTGCTTGACGTAGGGCTTGGCGTCGACGAAGCCGATGGCGTCGGCCTTCCGCTCCAGCACCCACAGGTATCCGTTGCGGCCTGGATGCACCAGGCTCTTGATCGTCCGTCCGCCGCGCTGGACGTCCATCAAGATCGGCGCCGACACCTCGTCCCAGTCCCACGAGTCGTTCCAGTGGTACTGGTGAAACGCGCGCATCTTGCCGGTGTCGGCGTCCAGCGCGATCACCGAGGTCGAGTAGAGGTTGTCGCCGGGGCGTTGATCGCCCATCCACTGGGCCCCGTTGCCGGTGCCCCAGTACGTGAGATTGAGCTGGGGATCGAAGCTGCCCGTGATCCAGACGGACGCGCCGCCCGTCTTCCACGAGTCCCCCTTCCAGGTCTCGGAACCCGGCTCGCCCGGCGCCGGGACCGTGAACGTCTTCCAGGCCGGCGCGCCCGTGCGAGCGTCCAGCGCCTGGACGAAACCGCGGATCCCGAGCTCACCGCCCGAGACGCCGACCATCACTTTCCCCTTGGCCACCAGGGGCGCCAGGGTCATGTAATAGCCCTTCTTGTAGTCTTCGACCGTCCGGTCCCAGAGTAATTTGCCGGTCTTCGCGTCCAGCGCGACGACGTGGGCGTCGAGCGTGGCCAGATAGACCTTGTCCTCATAGAGGCCGACCCCACGGTTGGTCGGGTGCAGCTGAAAGAGGTCCTCGGGCAGCTCGCGCTTGTACCGCCACAGGAGCTCGCCGCTCTTGGCGTCGAGGGCGAGCACCTGGTTCTGCGGTGTGCTCACGAACATGATGCCGTTGTTCACGATGGGTGGCGCCTGGTGGCCTTCGGCCACGCCGGTGGAAAAGGTCCAGACCGGCACGAGGTCCTTCACGTTGCCGGTGTTGATCTGCTCGAGCGGACTGTAGCCCCAGCCGTCGTACGTTCGCCGGTACATCAGCCAGTTCTCGGCCTCGGGACTCACGAGCCGCTGATCGGTCACCGGCGTGTAGCTGGTGGCGCCGGTGGTGGTGCGCGCGCGCGGCGCAGGTTGCGCCATGCTCACGGTGCTCGTCCCCATGCCTTGTGTGGTGCACCCGCCCAGCAGCGTTGCCGCCACCGTCGTCGCGACCAGAAGACTTCCGATTGCGACGACTGCTCTCGCGGTTGTCATCGTCGTTCTCCTCCGACTGTTGGTGAAGGGTGAAGCGGCACCGCTCCGTTCAGCCTGGCTGGAAGCCGGGCCGGCCAATGAAGGCCCCGTCGGCGACGATCACGCCATCGACGACCTTGACCGGCAGCTGCGGCAGCCGGCGCGGCGCGGGGCCGCCAACGACGCGGCCTCTATCCCGCGGATCGAACTCCGATTCATGGCAGGGGCATCGGAATCGTCGTGTCTCAGCTTGCCAAACCGTGACGTCACAGCCGGTGTGCGTGCAGACGCCGGAATAGGCCACGACGCCGTCGGCCGACCGGGCGCGCGTGTCCTCGTCGAGCTCCTCCACGGCAAGGCGGACGAGCAGGACCTGGTTCAGGCGCGAGCCGTCGCGGACGACACGGCTGCTGGGGTCAATGGGATAAGCCAGGAGCGGCGGCTTGCCCGCCGGCACATCGCCGGGGGTGATCACGTGTCCGATTCGCTCGAAGCCGGCGAACACGAAGCGATCTCCGGCCTGAGGACGCTGCATTCGGGGGTCAGCGGCCTGGGCGGCCGCGTAGCGCGGCGCGCAGAGGAAGACGCCGGCGCCGAGGGCGGCTCGTAGCCATGCGCGGCGTGGCGATCCGGAACACGAATGCATCGGAGCGTCGATGGCCGCGATTCTCGTAGCGAGCCGCACGTAATGTCAAGCGGGCGGCCCGTCGGAACGAGGTCAATGATTTACTTTATGTGCCGCCCGATTTGTGATTGGATGGCGGGCGCGACGACCACGAGGGCCCTGACGTTTCGGTGAAGACAGGAGAATCCTGATGATCCCACTCGACATCAACGGCAAGCGCCAAACTGTCGACTTGCCCGGCGAGACCCCGCTGTTGTGGACGCTCCGCGATGAGCTCGGCCTCACGGGGACCAAGTTCGGCTGCGGAATGGCGCTGTGTGGCGCCTGCACGGTGCACGTCGACGGCCAGGCGGTGCGCTCCTGCATCACACCGATCTCGGCGGTGGCGAACAAGAAGGTCGTCACCATCGAGGCGGTCGGCGCGGACGCGGTCGGCAAGGCCCTGCAGGCGGCGTGGGTCGACACGGGCGTGCCCCAGTGCGGCTACTGTCAAGCCGGCCAGATCATGTCCGCGGCCGCGCTGCTGAAGCGCAAGGCGAAGCCGAGCGAGACCGAGATCGACGAGGCCATGAGCGGCAACATCTGCCGCTGCGGGACGTACACGCGTATCCGCGCCGCCATCAAGCAGGCGGCGCTTCAGCAGGGAGGCACGCGATGAACGCGCTGGTGGTCGCCAACGTGAGCCGGCGTCGGTTCCTTCAAGGCATGTCGGCCCTCGGCGGACTCGTGCTCGCGGTGGGATATTCGTCGGCGACGCGTGCCGCCGACGCCAAGAAGTATGGCGCCGACGGGATGCCCAACGGCTGGGTCGACGATCCTCTGGCCTTCGTGGCCATCGCCGAGGACGGCACGGTGACGATCGTCTGCCACCGTTCCGAGATGGGACAGGGCGTCAGGACCGGGATGCCGATGATCGTGGCCGACGAGCTCGAGGCCGACTGGAAGCGCGTGCGCGTCGCGCAGGCGCACGGTGACGAGAAGAAGTTCGGCAACCAGGACACCGACGGCTCGCGGAGCACGCGACATTTCTTCGAGCCGATGCGCCGCTGCGGCGCGGCCGCGCGCACCATGCTGGAAGCCGCCGCCGCTGAACGCTGGAACGTGCCCGTCAGCGAGGTGGAGGCGAAGAATCACGAGGTCGTGCATCGTCCGACGGGTCGGCGCGCCGGGTACGGGTCGCTCGCCAAGGCGGCTGCCGGTCAGCCCGTCCCGGCGCGGGAGACGCTGCGCCTCAAGGACCCGAAGCAGTTCCGTTACATCGGCAAGGGTCAGCTCAAGCTGGTTGACGGCCCCGACATCGCGACCGGCAAGGCCCAGTACGGCATCGATACCCGGCTGGACGGGATGCTCTACGCCGTCGTGGCCCGTCCCCCGGTGTATGGCGGCAAGGTGGCGAGCTTTGACCCTGCGGAAGCGCTGAAGGTGCCGGGGGTGCAGAAGGTCGTGCAGATCGAGGACAGCCCACCGCCCGCTCAGTTCAATCCGGTCGGTGGCGTCGCGGTCCTCGCGCGCAACACCTGGGCCGCGATACAGGGCCGCAAGGCGCTGAAGATTACGTGGGACGACGGCCCGAATGCGGACTACGACTCGACGGCCTTCAAGGCCAGCCTCGAGGAATCCGCGCGCAAGCCCGGGAAGGTTGTGCGCAACGACGGCGACTTCGATGCGGCCGTGGCCAAGGCCGCGCGACGCCTCGACGCCGAGTACTACATCCCGCATCTTGCGCACGCCACGATGGAGCCCCCGGCCGCGACCGTGCGCATCACGAATGGCAAGTGCGAGGTCTGGGGCTGCTTTCAGTCTCCGCAGGGCACCCGTGACGTGGTGGCGAAGCGGCTGGGCATGTCAGCGGATGACGTGACCGTGCACGTGACCCTGCTCGGCGGCGGCTTCGGACGCAAGTCGAAGCCCGACTTCGCCATCGAGGCAGCCGTCCTGTCCAAGGCGGTGGACGGCAAGCCGGTGAAGGTGACGTGGACGCGCGATGACGACCTTCACAATTCCTACTACCACACGGTGTCGGTCGAACACCTCGAGGCCGGCGTCGACGCTCAGGGCAAGCCGATCGCCTGGCTGCACCGGAGCGTGGCGCCGACCATCATCTCCACGTTCAATGCTGAGGCGAAGAACGAGGCGCCGTTCGAGCTGGGCATGGGCGTCATCAACGTGCCGTTCGCGATTCCCAACGTCCGCATCGAGAACCCCGAGGCAATCGCCCATACGCGCATCGGCTGGTTCCGATCGGTTTCGAACATTCCTCATGCGTTCGCGGTCCAGTCGTTCGTCGCCGAGTTGGCCGCGGCCGCCGGCCGAGACCCGAAGGATTTTCTGCTGGAGGTGATCGGTCCGGCCCGCCAGGTGAGCCCGGAGACCCTGGGCGATACCTGGAACCACGGCGAATCCCCGGAGCGGTACCCCGTGGACACCGGCCGCCTGCGGCGTGTCGTCGAGACGGTGGCGCGCCAGGCCGGGTGGGGCCGGAAGCTGCCCAAGGGGCGCGGACTGGGCATCGCCGCCCACTACAGCTTCGTGAGCTACATCGCGGCGGTCGTGGAGGTCGCGGTCGACGACAAGGGCCAGCTGACGATCCCGCGGGTGGACATCGCCGTGGATTGCGGGGCAACCGTCAACCCGGACCGGGTGCGCTCCCAGATGGAGGGCGCGTGCGTGATGGGTGTCGGCGTCGCGACGCTGGAGGGTATCAGCTTCAAGGGCGGCCGCGTGGAACAGGACAACTTCAACGCCTACCAGGTGACCCGGATGGCCGGGGCGCCGCGGGAGATTCGCGTGCACATCATCCCCGGCGACTACAGCAAGCCGATGGGCGGCGTGGGCGAGCCCGGCGTGCCGCCGATCCCGCCGGCCTTGTGCAACGCAATCTTCGCGGCGACGGGAAAGCGAATCCGCCAGCTGCCGATTCGCGATCAGCTGAAGGCGTAAGCGCGGGCATGCGACACCGGCGGGCGGCCTCCACCGTGAGGCCGCTCGCCCCCCGATCGGCGCGCCCACCACTCGGCTGACCCCGCTCGTGGCCAACGCCACGACAAAACCCTCTCACGGATTTTTAGATCGGGCGCAACGCCTCCCGTCGACGCGTCATCTCAAGGACAACGGGAGGCGGCCATGGACGACGCGAAGATACTCAGTCGGATCAACGAGCTTGCGCGCGAGGAGCACGAGCTCTTCGAGCGGGAATCTCGCCCGAACGTGTCCGATGCCGACCGTGAGCGGCTCCGACAGATCCAGGTCACGCTCGATCAGTGCTGGGACCTGCTCCGCCAGAGACGCGCCCGGCGCGCGGCGGGGCTCGAGCCCGAGGACGCACGGGTCCGAGACGAGAAGACTGTCGAGGGATACACGGGCTGATGCCGGCATCGGTTGTCGGGCCCACGCCGGCCTTGGTGGTGTGCGCGACCATGGCGTGCGCCATCGCCGACCTGGCTCGTCGCGGATTCACGGCGGACCTGCGCGCGGTCGACGGCGCCCTGCGGGCGGCGACCGGCGAGACGCTGTGGCCGCGAGACCTCGTGATTCGCGAGGTCCACCGGTTCGAGGGCGTCTCCGACCCCGACGACACGGAGGTGCTCTACGCGATCGAGAGCACCAGCGGCGTGCGCGGCACGCTGGCCGACGCCTTCGGCGTCTACGCGGATCCCGCGACAGATGCGGCGCTGCACGACGTCCCGATCCGACCGTGGCTTAAAACGATCGGCTGTCCCGTTTAGCCCGTCCCGAGCACCCGGTCGCGGCTCGTTCCGCTCACGGGCGATGGCCGCGGGCATTCTGTCCCTTGGCGCAGCACGGATGGGGCAGGGTTGCATCGTTGCAGCGCGTCGCGCTCAACCCGATCCGTGGAGAGAAGAGAATTCTCTGAAGGCACACGGATCTGCCCTAACCGGCGTCCTTCTTGGCGTGTGGCCCACCATTTGCACCCGCGGTTATGTGTCGGTTGGAGTGCCGGCTATGGTTATCGCGATCGGTCGCTCCTCGATGGAGCCCGTCCCCTTCCTGAGAACATGCGGCCCGCCCGAGCGGACGGCCCGCTGTCTGGCGTGCACCCGCCACCGCTGATCGGAGGCGACGAACCTGATCGAATAGACGCGGTCGACAACAAGGCGGCTACCACTTCGAGCGATGAAGTCGCCAGGCCGACGGTCCTCGTTGTCGATGACGATGAAGACGCGCGAGCCGCCCTGGCCAAGATCCTGGCCGCCGATGGATTCCATGCGGTCACCGCCGCTGACGGC
>WNFR01005698.1_pt1 | contig 12751 bp, 12 predicted proteins | sample 5400221 | NCBI WGS metagenome assembly WNFR01 (sample SAMN13153357, study PRJNA577476) | soil metagenome | isolation source: 40 cm soil under Madrone tree | place: USA:California | collected 2016-06-14
CGACGAAAGCTATCTGGCCCACGGGTACAAAGAACTGATGATTCCACCGGCTCCGAATGGATCATGGCGAATGGAAAAGAACGCGCTTCACATCTGGCCGCGGCAAAGTTTCATGATGATCGCATTGCCGAATCCCGATGGATCGTTCACCTGCACGCTGTTTTGGGAATTCGAAGGCCCCCGCAGTTTCGCCACCACGAAGACCGATGACGATGTGCGCCGGTTCTTCGAGGAAGAATTTCCGGATGCCGTGTCGCTTATGCCAACCTTGCTTGAAGATTTCCGTGATAATCCAACCGGTTCACTGGTGACGATTCGCTGCGCGCCGTGGTTCTACCGAGATAAGGTTTGCCTCGTCGGCGATGCTGCGCACGCCGTCGTGCCATTCTACGGGCAGGGGATGAACGCTGCGTTCGAAGATTGCGTCGTGCTGGACGAGTGCCTGCAAAACTCTCCGCAGGACCGCGAGCGCGCGTTCGCCGAATACTTTCATCGCCGTAAAGAAAACGCCGATGCGCTTGCCGATCTTGCGATCGGAAATTTCATTGAGATGCGCGACAAAACCGCGTCGCGCGCGTTCCGAGCGAAGAAAAAACTCGATCACCTGCTCGAAGGCTTGCTCCCCGGCGTTTATCTGCCGCTCTACACCATGGTGACTTTCACCCGGATGCCGTATGCCACGGCAGCCAAACGTGCCCGTTTTCAAAATGGCATCGTCTACAGCAGTCTCGTCGGCGTTGGCATCCTGGTTTTCTTACTCTTGATCGGGCTGTTCCGGGTTATCGCTGGCTAAAGTCTGTAACTGGATCGAGCTACGCCTACCCCCGGGGCCTGGAATTGGCTTGTCTCCATCAACCGCGTGGGCGTACTCTTCTCAACTATGAGAACTACGCGGTCATTCATCACGCTAGTTCCGATGCTGGCGGCAAGCTTTTTCTTGACTGTTTCCATCGGTCGCGCGTCGGAAAAAACCGAAGGTAAAACGCCGTGGAAAATCACCGGGCAACTGGAGGAGGCCTGTTCGTGTGACGCGGCATGTCCATGCTGGTTTGATTCCAAACCGACAAAGATGACTTGCAGCGGCGGGCAGGTGCTCTTCATCGAAAAAGGAACCTACGGCAAAGTGAAGCTGGACGGCCTCGCAATCGCCAACATGTCGCAGAGCCCAGCGGGCAAAACGATGATGGGCTCGTTCGGAGATTGGAATTTCTCGTATAACTACATCGACGAGAAAGCTAATCCCGATCAACGCAAAGCGCTCGAAGCGATCGCCAACGTGGTGATGGTACCCGGCGCTTCGAAGAAAACCGAGACCCGCTATGTAGCGATCACCCGCAAGACAGAAGGCAAAGACCACGAGATCAGTCTCGGTCAGTACGGGACTTTTCGCGGTCATGTGCTGGAGGGCGGTCTTGGCGGCGTGCCCAAGATAGTGAATCCGCCGGGCGCAGATCCGATCCATCATGAATATCAGCAAGGCCGCACCGCGAAGATGACCTACAACGATGCGGACCAAAACTGGTCGTGGGGAAATTCGAACTACATGTTGGGAAAGTTCACGATCGACAGCGCGCAGTATCAGAAATACGCCGCCGGTCTCGCGCAAAAGATGGCCGGGCCGAAAGAGCCAAAGCCAGACGACAAACAATAACAGTCTGCCCGCCGGCGCAGAGTTATAGCGCGTCACGGCCCGTTGCGCTCGGCGTCAAGACCGCATCGTCTACGCCTGCTTGATCGCTGCGCCGACGCTGATCATCACGCTATCGATCTTGCTCTTTCATTTCATCGCACGTTGAATAATTTCAGCAGGGCGCGGTGTTGATCGCATCGCAAGCCGCTTACGATGCATAACTTCATCGAGGTGCCCGGCAAAACGGTGCTGATAACGCACAACGATGCTTCGATTTTGCGTGCACTTGGTCTGATCCTAATAATGAATCGATTTTCACAATCTTGTGCACTCGGCGCGACCCTCATGGTCTTGAGCGGCTGCGGCACCATGACCGACTTGGTCACATCGAATCTGCCGGAGACGAATTCCGGTCGGCCATCGATACTCGTAAGCCTGCGGGACCAGGAAGCCTATCTGTACCGAGCAAGCAACAGAACCGCGTCCTCTCGGATATCCAGCGGTCGAGAAGGATACCGCACTCCGGTTGGCAAGTTCCAAGTCATCCTTAAGGACAAAGATCACCGCTCCAGCATATCGGTACTGCGTATCATTTGACGGAATCTGAGCAGCGACGGCTTAAACTAGGAGAGCACGTGGATGACGCTCGTGATTGTACAATTCTCGAGTTACTAAAACAAACCGACGTCCTTGGTTAGTTCTATCGCCAATTGACCCGCGCGCGCGGCGTGGCAGCATGGAGACATGGCCGAACTGACTGACACGTGGGCATACTGATGAACAAATTCAAACAAGCGATCCAGGATCTTGAGCAAATGCGGCAGTCCCTTCCAGCGGAATGGAAGCGACCGAATCGAAAAGCATAACGCCTTCTTTGTGGACTTGAGCGACCGCGAGTCGGAAGCCTTGTTGTTGATTCTGTTCATCAGCGCGGCTCACGAGGGTCCAGGTGTCAACATGATTAGTGCATGGCGTCGCGGCGATTCGGAGACGCTCCACCGTGCTTTGCGAGAGTCATTTCAGGATTTTCCCTCCTTAGCCCGGCGCCTGATCGACGTGCGCAATCAGAATTGGCTGCCGAAAATCGACAGCTATCTTCGCGGCGGCCAAACATATTTTGTCGTCGTCGGTGCAGGCCACATCGGTGGACCCACCGGACTTCTCGCATTGCTGAAAACCCGCGGCTGCAAGGTCGAGCAACTCTGACGCAAGTCATTTCACCGCAGAAGAAGGAACGAGAAGGACGGAATCAGACGCGGAATTCGTCGTAAATCCGTTGCGGACTTTAGAATTGGCGTTTCACAGAAACGCCCTAAAAGTGTTCGCCGATGGCTGAGACAGCTGATCGGCGAATGAGCACCCGCGCAACGGGCGTTGTCGGCGTTGCCATTCTATCGAGTCGCCTGCTCGGTCTGGTTCGTGAAATGGTGTTTGCCGGCCTGTTTGGGGCCGGCAGAAATCTCGACGCATTTCTCATGGCGTTTCGGTTGCCGAATTTGTTGCGCGATCTTTTTGCCGAGGGCGCGCTTTCAACGGCGTTCATCACGACGTTCTCGAAAAAAATCGCAGTCGAAGGCGATAAATCAGCGTGGCGCCTGGCGAACAAGGTCGCCACGCTCACGGCCGTTTTCATGAGCGCGGTGACGTTGCTCGGCATCATGTTCGCTCCGCAACTGGTGGAGCTGTTGACATGGGGAAGTTGGTCGCCGGACAAAACCGAACTCACGATTTTGCTCACCCGTATCATGTGGCCGTTCATGCTACTGGTGTCGCTCGCGGCGCTGGTGATGGGAATGCTGAACGCAAAACATGTGTTCGGTCCACCAGCGATGGCGTCGAGTTACTTCAATCTTGGCTCCATCATCGCCGGAGTGGCGATCGGTTATTGGCTCGATCCGCATTTCGGTGCGCGCTCACTGGTGGGTCTGGCTATCGGCACGCTCATCGGCGGCGCGTGGCAATTGATAGGACAATTTCCATCGCTGTGGAAGGTCGGCTACAGATTTCACCCCGATCTTCGTTGGCGGGATGAAGGTGTGCGCACGGTGCTGACGTTAATGGGACCTGCGGTCGTCGCGGCGAGCGCAGTGCAGGTGAACGTTCTGATCAACAGCGGATTCGCCGCGGGCCTTGGGAACGGGCCGGTGAGCTGGCTCAACATTGCGTTTCGGCTGATGCAATTGCCGCTGGGAATTTTCGGCGTCGCCATAGGCACCGTTACCTTGCCGTTGGTATCAAAGCACGCTGCGCTAGGGAACACCGCAGAGTTCCGCGCGATTCTTGCGCGCGGAATGCGGCTGGCCTTTTTGCTCACGATTCCCTCGGCCATCGGACTCGCCATGCTGGCGTCGCCGATCATCAGCGTGATTTATCAGCACGGGCGGTTTACAGCGGAAATGACGCGGCAGACTGCGGGCGCGTTGCAATTTTACGCGATTGGTCTCGTTGCGTATTCGGCCCTGAAAGTGTTGACGCCGGCGTTTTACGCCCTCGGCAAACGCAATACGCCGATGTTGGTGAGCTTTCTCGCGATCGCCGCGAATCTGTTTCTCAACTGGCTCTTCACGTTTCGGCTCGGGTGGGGACATCGCGGTCTTGCGTTTTCCACGAGTCTCGTAGCGACAATGAATTTTCTTTTGCTTTACGCTTTGATGCGCCGACACACCCGCCGACTCGAGACACGCCAAATGCTGACTGCGCTCGGAAAAATTAGTGTCGCGGGCGCGCTGCTGGCGCTGATCTGCTGGGCTGCAAATTACTGGTGGCTGGATGCGTGGTCGGACATGCGGTTCTTCCAGAAATTGACGATATTGCTCGTGACGATTGCGTGCGCCGGCGGGGCGTTTTTCGGCACGGCGTTTCTTCTGCGCGTGAGCGAAGTGCAGGACATCGTTGATGTTTTTCGGCGGAAAGTACGCCGCTTATAAAGGCGTTTGTGTCAAACGCCGGCAAATCCCACAAAAAGGGGTCTGGCATGAGCGGCTCTAACTCAGCGCCCGATCGAGGTCCTCGATCAGGTCGTCGGCGTTTTCGAGACCGATGGATAAGCGCAATAAGCCTTCCGGCGAGATCGTGCCCGGCCCTTCAATTGAGGCGCGATGCTCGATCAAGCTTTCCACGCCGCCCAGGCTGGTAGCGCGAATGAAAACCTTTGTTTTCGCCGCGACCTGCATCGCCGCATCGTAACCGTCTTTTACTTCGAGCGAAAGCATTCCGCCTGACGCGGACATCTGCTTGAGCGCGATCTTGTGTCGGGGATGCGAGTGCAATCCGGGATAATGCACGTGTTTTACTTTCGGATGTCGGGCCAGGAACTCGGCGATTTTCAATGCATTTTCAGAGTGAGCGCGCATTCGCCACGGTAAGGTGCGCATGCCGCGCAGGATCAGCCAGCAATCGAAAGGCGACGGGACCGCGCCACCCTCGTATTGAATGTTGCGAATCCGCTGAAAAAATTCGCTCTCCGTTTTGGCAACCACAATTCCGCCGAGAACATCGCAATGTCCGCCAAAATATTTTGTCGTGGAATGCAGGACTAAATCGGCGCCGAGATCGAATGGCCGTTGCAGCACCGGTGCCCATGTGTTGTCGCAAACGAAAATGGCGCCGGGGCCGCGCACGATTTCCGCAACCGCTGCAAGGTCCACAATTTTCAGCAACGGATTGGATGGCGTCTCGGCCCAGGCCAATTTTGTGTTTGGCCGTAGCGCTTTCCTTACTGCATCGGGATCGCTCATGTCCACGAAATCGGCTTCGAGTCCCCAGCGGAGGAAAATTTCGTGGATCAATCGCGACGTGCCGTAGTAGGCATCGACGTGTGCAAGGACGTGATCGCCAGGCGAGAGCGCCTGTAAAATCGACATGGTCGCGCCGGTGCCAGATGCGAATGCGGCAGCAGCTTCACCGCCTTCGAGCATGCTCACGCCGCGCTCCAGCGCCTGGCGATTCGGGTTATCATTGCGTGTGTACATGAATCCGCGCGTATACGTGCCTTCGATGTCGCGTTCGAACGTGGTGGAAAGATAAATGGGGGAAGCCACCGCCCCCGTTGCGGGATCAACCGCGTGCCCCGCGTGAACGGCTATCGTTTCAATTTTCATTTGCGGACATTAACGAATGGCAGCTGCGCTTGTCGATCCTTGGAGTGCGCCGCCCCGAAGCAGAGATCCTGCCATCGCGGAACCGCAGTTCAAAGTTTCCCAGTTGACGACGCCACCCGCCAAGCGCAAATAGCAGCTTTCCCATGGAAACCCGGAGTTGCGCTGATCCAGCGATACACACGATTTACGATGACGAGGTTTTCGAGATGGCTTGCGAGCAGTTTCGCGTCATCGCCGATTATCTGAACATCGACAAAGGCGACCGCGAATGGGCCACATACCCCAAACGCGCGATTGCGGTCACGCTGCCGGTGCACATGGACGACGGGAGCACGAGAGCTTTCCAAGGCTACCGCGTGCAACATCACATTGCGCTCGGCCCAACCAAAGGCGGCACACGATTCGCGCCTTCGCTTTCGATGGGCGAAACCGCGGCGCTGGCAATGTGGATGAGTTGGAAATGCGCATTGGCACAGTTGCCCTACGGCGGCGCCAAGGGCGGTGTAGCCGTTGATCCGAGCAAGTTATCCCGCACCGAATTGGAAGCGGTGTCCCGCCGTTACATGCAGGAAATGATTCCGTTTGTCGGTCCGCACACCGACATCATGGGCCCGGACATGGGCACGAACGAACAAATCATGGCGTGGTTCATGGATACCTATTCGGTTTACATGGGCTACGCCGTCAACGAAATCGTCACCGGGAAACCCGTCGCCATAGGCGGGACCGAAGGCCGCCGTGAAGCCACTGGGCGCGGCGTAGTGTATCTCGTCGAGCGCGCAATGAACATGTTGAAGATGGATCCGGAAAAATGCACCGCGATCGTGCAAGGATTCGGCAACGTCGGTTCAGTCGCAGCTTTATCGCTCGCCTACAAAAGCGGCGTCAAAGTCGTTGGGATCAGCGATCATACCGCAGCGATTTACAATTCCAAGGGAATCGACGTGAAAGCGGCCGAACAACACATGCTCAAGAAAGGTAACCTGCGTGCGTTCGCTCAGGATGATCATGTAAATCCTAACGAGTTTCTCACGCTGCCGTGCGACATTCTTGTTCCGGCCGCGGTTGACCGCGTGATTACGGGAAAAAATGCCGGTCAACTCAAATGCCGCATCCTCGCCGAAGGCGCAAACGGCCCCACGACGCCTGATGCAGATCTGATTCTTGACCAGCGCTGGGACGAAGTCTTTGTAATCCCCGACATTCTGTGCAACGCCGGCGGCGTTATTGTTTCGTACTTTGAATGGGTGCAAGGCCTGCAGGCGTTTTTGTGGTCGGAGTCAGAAGTGACCGACAAACTTTTCCGGATTCTAGAGCATTCGTTTGCGCAGGTAATCAGACGCGCGAAAGAGCACAGAGTATCGCATCGCACAGCCGCGATGGCCACCGGCGTTGAGCGTGTCATCAAGGCCAAACAAGTTCGCGGCTTGTTCCCATGAGCTGTTGAGGCAGCGCACGCCTTCGGGCTTGCTCTGCACAAGCCAAAGCTCCGCGCTACTTTGTAGCCACGATGAAGTTTTCGCACTCTGAAGAAAAGCGCGATGGACGGCATCTCGATGTTTTAACCGATGAAGAGAATGGACTGCGGATCATCGTCTCGCGTCTCGGCGCGGAATTAATCAGTCTGGCGCGAATGGATGAAGCCGGGAATTGGATCGGCTTCCTTTACCGTGACGACAATGTATCTGTGCCTTCCCAAGGCTGGGCAAACCACGCCACTGTGATGGGCTACTATATTCATCGGCTGAAAAATGGTCGCAGCCTGTATCGCGGACACGAAATTAAAGGCGGCACCCACGGATTTCTTCGGTCGAAAAAATGGCATCTCATCGATTCTGCCATCGAGGGGAGCGGCGCCTCGCTGACATACCAGATTACACCGGCGGATTTTTGTCCGAGCGAATATCCGCTGAAAGTAAGCGTGGAATTAACCTACGGGATCGATGCGAACAAAGTTGGTGTGCTTTTCGCGTTTCGAAACCACGAATCGGAGCTGGCGGCGCATCTGTCATTCGGGTTGCATCCTGGCTTCGGCGCCACTTCATTCGAAAGCTTTCGCCTGCAAATGCCGCGGGGTTATTATCGGCGATACTTTGCGCCGGGCAATTTTCTCTCCGGGCAGACGCGTGACATCGAGTTTCCCGGTGGCGAAATGCCATTCGAAAAAACGGAATTGCCCGGTGCCATCCTTCTCGAGCTGGTCGATGTTCAGCGACCGCAATTTTCGTACGTCGACCCGCCGAGTGGGCGCTGGGTGATGCTGGATCTGGCCGGTGTTCCCTACATGACGTTGTGGTCCAACGGAGACCCGTTTCTGTGCGTCGAGCCGTGCTGGGGTTTGCCCGATCACCATGACCAACGCGCATTCGAGCACAAGGAAGGGATTCAAATCATTCCCCCAGGTGGCGAATTGCGCGCTTCCTTCAGCATGACTCCGCAGCTTGCTTCGTGCGATTAACCAGATCGACACATAACGGGGCACTGGTTTCGGCGGACCGGAGACCGCCAGTTTTTTGTTTCATCGTCAGCATTCAGAGCACAAAAGGGATAATACGTTTGACGCGTTGCTGGTAGGCGGCATATCGCTCCGGGAATTGTTGGAGCATCAATCCTTCCTCGCGGCCGAGTTTAATCCAGAAACTCGCAAACATCAGCAGCACTCCTGCAAACCCAGCCAGGTGCGATTGCAGGAGCGCTGTAGCAAAAAACATGATGAGCACGCCAGTGTAGATGGGATGCCGCACCAAGCGGTACGGGCCGCGCTGAACCAGTTCGTGTCCTTCTTTCAATGTCACCACACCGCTCCAGTTACGTCCGAGAGTAACTCTGGCCCAGAGCGCGAACGTCAGACCTGCGACGCACAACACCGGGGCGGCCCACGCGACAAGCGTTGCATGGGGAATAATTCGGAGATTCAGCGGATACGGCAATTCGCGACCATAGAATAACAGAAGGCAAGCGATGACGAACAGGACCCAGTAGCGCAGTCGCTGCGCCCGGCTTTCACGATATACGGCGCGCTTCGTGGATACAGCAGCCACGAGCCAGATCGTGATGAATACGATCCAACAAGCACCGATGATATCAGTTGCCCACAAATACGCCTGCATCCATGCAATAATTCACCTCAAAATCTTCGTGTCCATTGCCGCGGATTCGTGGTTACGTTTTGACACTTATGGTTGTTTCTGCTTCGCTTCGAGTTTTCCTGTCGAGCTCGATTGATTACGCGGGAATGTTCCCGCCGTGCAGCCTGGCACTTGACCCAGCAGTGCAGAACCACGCGAGTTATGTGCGTTCGCCCGAAGCGTGGATGCTCAACACATTCGTTTTGCCTGTCCAACAGTTCAATTCGGCACGACCACTCCTTTCGAATTTCGATCCGTTGCATCCGCTCCGCGTCACCGCACTCGGGCCGAAAACTGCGAACGTGGACAGCTTTCTTGACGCTCTGGAGGACGCGGACTCGGCGATTCGTTCGTTCTCGAAATACGGCGTCGATCTCGTTTCTATCGCTCAGCTCGAGATGTTTTTGCCGGACGACGTGGAACAAGTGTGTTTAAGGGAGGCGAAGGCGATCATTGGCGATCTGCCGGTATTTTGGGAAGCTCCGCCAGACAAAGCCGAAAAAACTATCGCATTGCTGGCCAAGCACAATTCCGATCAGGACGTGGCTACCTTCGGCTACAAATTGCGCACCGGCGGAGTAACTGCAGATGCGTTTCCAACTTCGGCACAGATTGCGAGGGCACTCGTGAAAGCGGGCACGCATCAACTCGCGATCAAATTTACCGCCGGGCTGCATCATCCGATGCGGCAATTTCGCGAAGAAGTGAAGACAAAAATGCATGGATTCCTGAATGTGCTCGGAGCAGCAGTGCTCGCGGCGGAACATCAATGGGATGCGAATCAAGCCGTGATGATGCTTGAGGATGAAGATCCAGAATCGTTTTCGTTTACCGACGATTTCTTCGCCTGGCGCGACTGGAAAATCGATACGGAACGCCTGAAATCCCGGCGGAGCTTGGTCAGGTCCTTCGGCAGTTGCAGTTTTGATGAGCCACGCGACGATTTGCGCGCTTTAAGATTACTGTAGGGCGTCTGTGTCAGACGCCGTCGGGTTGGCGTTTCACAGAAACGCCCTACAATTCCAGAGCATGCCGCTCAAAACATTCATCGAGGTCGCACCTGATTCGCATTTTCCGCTGGAGAATCTTCCTTTCGGTATTTTTCAGCCAAAAGGAGGCAAACCGCGCGCCGGAGTCGCCATCGGCGATTTGATTGCCGATCTTTCTGTCCTGGAAGAGCTCGGTCATTTTCGCTCACCGGAATTTCAGGGGCGAAAAGTCTTTTCGGAAGACTCATTGAATGCATTCCTCGGGCTTGGTCGTCCGGCATGGCGCAAAGTGCGTGCAGTGCTTCAACGCCTGTTCTCATCCAAAACGTCGATTCTCAGAGACAATGCCAGACTTCGGACGCGGGTCTTTCATGCACAAAAGAGTGTCACCATGAAACTGCCGGCGCGCATTGGCAATTACACCGATTTCTACTCGTCCTATCATCACGCCCACAACGTCGGGACAATGTTGCGCGGCCCGGAAAACGCGCTAATGCCGAATTGGAAATGGTTGCCAGTCGCATATCATGGGCGCGCGAGTTCCGTGGTCGTCAGCGGGACGGACGTGCGCCGGCCAAGCGGGCAGACCAAGGCGCCAGACGCAGCCGCGCCGGCATTCGGTCCAACTAAAAGCTTCGATTATGAATTGGAAACGGCGTTTCTCATTGGTCCAGGCAATTCGTTAGGCGAACCGATCCCGATTGATCGTGCTTCGGATCATATCTTCGGACTGGTGCTGATGAACGACTGGAGCGCTCGGGACATTCAGGCGTGGGAGTACCAGCCGCTCGGCCCATTTTTGGCAAAGAATTTCGCGACGAGCATTTCGCCATGGGTCGTGACGCTCGAAGCGCTTGAGCCATTCCGGAAACCGCTCCCCTCACAAGGTCCCGCGCCGTTGCCGTATTTGCGGTCAAAAAATGATTTCACCTTCGAGATTCAGCTCGAAGCGCAGCTCCAAACGTCATCGACGGATGCGCCACACGCGATCACGCGCACAAATTTTCAAAATCTTTATTGGAGCATTTCCCAGCAGCTTGCGCATCATACTGTCAACGGCTGCAACCTGGAACCCGGCGATTTGTTAGCCAGTGGCACCATCAGCGGACCGACTGAGGAATCGCGAGGATGCATGCTGGAATTGACCTGGCGCGGCGCAAATCCATTAAAGCTACCGAGCGGTGAAACGCGCAAATGGCTCGAAGACGGCGATCGCCTTACGATCACCGGCTGGTGCCAGGGCGACGGGTACCGCGTTGGTTTTGGTGAAGTAACCGGACGCATTTTGCCAAGCAAGTGAATGAGGGGCAAAAGAACAGAGCAACTTGTTTGAATGTTTACTCCGAATCAAAGGCCTGAAAGTTACTCCCTCAATGTTCACTTTAATGGTCTCTCTCATCTATATTTCTATGTGAAAGGCGAGGAACGGAAAATGTTGGAAGACCAACCGAAGATGATGTTCTTTACGCCGTTTGGCGACCGCGGCGATATCATCCTAAATCACTTCATCTGGTATTCGAATAGCTTGCTGCCGTTCATTGACCTGTTCTCGCGTGCTTATGCGTTCCCACGGAAGAAGCTTCGGTGTGAATTTGCGGCCGTAAAGAAGTGGCGGAACAAAGTCGGAGTTCACTTTTCCGTCGTAAATCCCGGCCGAAAACGAGCCTTAGAGTGTCCTAAATGCGGCGCTTTGATCAAGCCGCAACGCGATGGAGACTCAGCAATGGTCCAGTCCGCGTCCATTAACCAGTTTCTGACGTGGAGTAATGAACGGTTCTCCGTGGGGCGAGAGGTCATGGCGAGTCCGGATACCGGCGATTCTACGCCAGATGATTGGGGATGGGAGCTCACTGAGGTACACGAGCGAGTTTTGGCGATAATAAAAGGATACAACTGATAAACCGGGCGAGTTCACATACTGGTCTATTTGTGATGTTACTCCCTCTTGACTGTCAGCGTATCATTACGTCGCATGATGTATCGATTCATATTCTTACTGGTAGTCAGTTTCGTGTGCGCCAGCTGCACAGCGACTGATTTTCAGGCGTGGGAAGGCAGAAACTCAGTCGTCGAAGGGCGCGGTGGAATAAAGAAGGTTGTCGATGGAATGGATGTATGGACCTACGGAGATTCGCCGCGACGGTTCCAAGTTCTAGGCATAGTCCAAGATGAGCGGCCGGGCGGTATCATCCCTATGGCGCAGTTGGCACGGCATTGTCCAAAAAGCGCGTGCAGCCGGGGGCAACGCGGTGATCTTTGTTTCTAGCGAGTCGCAGTTGGCTGGGTACTACACGGCGGGCAGCGCGAGCGCCTATAGTTACGGCAGATCGGCGACAGCGTTCGGATCTTCGACGACGGTTCCGCTAACGAGGCGCAGCTCTACATACGTCGTGATCCGGTATTTGGATTGAATTCACGAGCTCGCATAGCAACGATGGACCAATAACGCACACGCACACGAAATAATCCTCCGACGGGAGCGGCCGAACGACGAGCCAAGTTGGCCGGAGTGTATCGAGGTAGTGAAACCTTCGATGCGCCTATTTACTGCCAGGTTTTACGGCAGGAATTTTGGCTAGATCGGGCGGGAGATTGTCAGCCTGGAAGGTCTCGACGTTCATCTGGATCAGGCTTATAAGTGGACAGCCAAAATCGGGTTTGGCGGCACCGCTTCGATCGACAATCACGCCTACGGCGGAGACTGTAGCGCCGTGGGCGTGGACGATATCGATTGTCTCCTGCACGCGTCCACCGCGAGTAACAACATCTTCAACCACGACGAACGTTTCATTCGACAGAATTTGAAAACCTCGGCGCAACACAAGTTTGCCTTCTTCTTTTTCGGCGAAAATATGGCGTTTGCCTAACGAGCGGCCGATTTCCTGGCCGACAATGATTCCGCCG
>WNFR01005699.1_pt1 | contig 12751 bp, 9 predicted proteins | sample 5400221 | NCBI WGS metagenome assembly WNFR01 (sample SAMN13153357, study PRJNA577476) | soil metagenome | isolation source: 40 cm soil under Madrone tree | place: USA:California | collected 2016-06-14
CGGAAAGGTGCGCCAAAGTATCGACACTCAGGATTTGATCGACAGCAACGGCTTGAGCTCGCTGAGACAAGAGCCCGCAGCTAATTACGCCCGTGGCCAGAACCGTTAAGATTGTTTTTGATAGAGTTTTCATGGTGTTTAATCCGCTTGCTGCCTTGGTTTGACCCCGTATTGAGCATACCGGATGCCAACGGAAAGAGACAGTTTGTAAGTTGTTCGTAATGAAGTCATTATAGTCAAAGGTTTTAGATTAATACATTTGCAATCCGATCGAAATCGTAAAGAATTCCGACATCACGAATTATGCGCATTTGCCGATCATAGTCATAAGTAGCTAAATATGAACTACATGCGTTACAAATTCGGTCCGGAAACGAGGTCAACGATTCCGACGCTGTTCGGGTTCGAAGACTTGCGCCCTCCAAACGATTAAAACTCGAGGCCGGGATGCTAAACTCTACGATGGAAGATCCGGCCAGGCGGAAAACCCCCATCATTTAGGCTTTGATTCTGCAAGCAACCGTTTTGCCTCTGAAGCAAGGGGCTCCTGAAGCCCGGCAGCCAACGCTCGCTCCAGGGCCTCTTTCGCTTGGGGCTCTTGCTTAAGCTGCAACTGAGATACCCCCAGATAGTAGAGCGCCTTGGCATCCAACGGATTTTTGCGGCCACTTTCTTGCAACAGTTGAACCGCACGGCCGTATTCCTTTTTCTGAAAGCTAATTTCGCCAAGTGTTCGCGCCAGTTCAGGATCATCCGGCAATGTCTTCCGCGCTTTGACCGCGAATTCGTAGGCTTTGTTCAAGGCACCGGGTTCTTCCAAATAAAGGGCTGCCAGCTGCTTTTGCGCCGGCGCAAAATCAGGGAAGCGCTGCAAGATTTCGCCATAAGTCGCAATGGCCTTTTTCGGCTCCCCTCGCCGTTCCTCGATGCCGGCGCGAACGGTCAAAGCCGGGACGTAGGTCGGATTCGCCTTGAGAAATTTCTGGATCTCCGGCTCAAGCGCCGCGGCGTCTTTCGGATTTCGATCCACCGCGGTCATGCGTAGAAACGATTTGGCATCTTCGGAAATACCCGGAGCCGGAGCCGCTTTTACGGCGCGTTGCATTAACTCGCGAGCTTCGGGTAATTTTCCCAAACTGTAGGTGGCCCACGCGTAATCGTGTAGCACCGTCGGGTCATTCGCTAGTTGTCGTGCGCTTTCCTGCAGAAGACTATAGGCCCATATAAAATTACCCGCATCGTACGCGACGTGTCCGAGAACGCCGGCGACGTTGGCATCAGTAGGGGCGAGTTGCCGCGCTGTCTTGGCAAATTCAAGCGCCTTCTCGCGGTTCTGCAGCGGACCGGCGTTGAGCTGAGCGAGTTTTATAAGTGGGGAAATCAGCTTCGGATTTATCTTCAGCGCGTGTTCGTATTCGGCGGCCGCGTTCGCGAATGCTTTCTGGTTTTCGTAGGACTCCGCCAGACGGAGTCGCGCGAATGGGTCATCCGGCTGTTGCTTCAGCATTGACTCGAGCTGCTCGCGGGAGAGTTTCACCGAACTGTCATCGCCAAGCACCGTGAGACGACGTTGGGCTTCTTCTTTACCCGCGAAATCTTGCGATCCTTTCAAAGCTTCTCGAAAGGCTGCGCGCGCCTGCTCTGTTTGCGCCATCATGTAACTGGCCATTCCGAGGTGAAACTGCGAGGTCGGATTCTGCGCCAGTTTGCCAGCGCTTTCTTGAAGTAGCGCTAGCGCCTGTTGGTAATCTCCTTTCTTATAGAGAACCCAGCCGAACGTGTCGGTAACACTCGGATCGGCTGCTTGCAGTTCATGCGCTTTTCGCGCCAAGTCGTACGCCTTGTCCGGCTGGTCTAATTTGTCGGCATAGAGATAAGCGAGATTATTCAGAGCTGGAACAGAATCGGGATTCTTTGCCAGAACTTTTTCATAGGCGTCGCGGGCCTTAAGCATGTCTTTCTGTCTTTCGTAAATTAGCCCCAGCGTCATCAGCGTCTGGACGTTATCAGGCCGTTTCGCGAGGTAGGCTTGCAGTTCATTAAGTGCTTGGGGAAGCCTGTTCGTCGCTATGTAGACAGAGACTAATAACTCGTAAGCGTTGGGATAATTCGGATCCAACTCGATCGCTTTTAAGAGTTCAGCTTCCGCTCGATCCCAGGCACGTTGAGTGACGTAAATCTTTCCCGCTAGGAAATGGAACCCCGCTAAATTCGGCGCTTTCTGAAGCTGCGCTTGCACCCGCTGCATGGCGCTTTCAAACTTCTTATCTGCGAGGTCCAGTTCGACGAGTTGATTGATGGCCAGCAGATTATCGGGGGCGAGCTCGAGAGTTTTTTGAAAAGCTTGCCGCGCCTCGTCTATCTTGCCTTGCTGGCGCAAAATCACGCCGAGGTTAAAGTTAGCCTCGCGATTCTCTGGTGAGGCCGTGATCTGTTCGCGCATGAGTGCGGCCGCCTTATCCAGCCGACCCGTGGAACGGTAGGCTTCCGCCAACAACGATTGGGCCCGGACGAGGTTGGGTTGTTTTTTTAATAACTCGACCATCGCCGGAACGACCTCCTGCGAATTGCCCGCGGCAAGGTTGAGTTCGGCCAGCAATAAGGTCGCTTCGATATAGTCCGGCTTGGTAGCGACCGCTTTCTTCAATTCCGCAATGGCTTGTGCGGAATCGTTATCTTGCTGATAAGCACGCGCCAAATAGTATTGGATTCCCGGAATGTTGGGATACGCCTTGTTCAAGGCTTGCAGAACGGCGACGGCTTTCTTGGTCTCGCCTTTGGCCAACCGCAGTTGAGCCTCCAGGGTACGGGCATCAACATTTTCAGGATCGCGGCTGAAGATGTTCTCGAGAAACGAGAGCGCTTCGTCATATTTCTTTTCGTTGAACGAGAGCCGGGCGGAGAGGAGCCATGCGGGCAAATAATCAGGAGCCTGGCGCGTAATTTCCTTCAAAGTCGCCCGGCCATCGTTTGGCGCCCCTCTAAGGGCCTGAAATTCGGCGTATTTGACCCGCTGCATCGATCTAGCGGGCGCGAGCTCCGCGGCAATTTTAAATTCCTGCCCGGCGCGATCCATATCCTTCTGTAAGAACCGGAAGTTCGCCATGGCCAGGTGAGCAATGGCCGACTTCGGCTCAACAGTGAGCGCACGCTGCAGTTCGCTCTCGGCCGTCCTCGAATCGCTTTTTCGCAGAGCAAGACTCGCCAACACCACATGTAGCTCTGCGCTTTCCGGCGGTTTGATCTGCTGAAGTTGTTGCTCTGTCTCGTCGACCTGCTCCCTGGATCGGCTCGAGTCACCGAGAACGAGCACGGCTTCGCCTTCACCCGGAGACTGCTGCAGAATCGTCAACGCCTCTTTTCTCGCTCCATCAACGTCTCCCAACATAAGGAAGGCGGAGGCAAGTTTTGTCCGATTCCTAAAATCACTCGGATCCAGGTCTCGCGTCGCCCTGAGAAATGGAAATGCTCTCAGCGGTGCACCTTCTTCGAACCAGATAATACCCAATTGCTTAATTGCAATTCGGTTCGTCCGGTCAAGGCGGAGTACGTTCAAATATTCTATCTTGGCTTTGTCATATTCGCCCGCTTTGAAGTAGCGATCAGCGCGTTCCATGACTCGAGACTTTTTCCCAGGGAGATGACAGCCGGCAATAGTTGCCGCCACGATCGACATCGCCATGACTGCTGGGACGATGGCTCTCAAGGCCTGCATGTTTTGTTTAGGACGCATTGCTAAAGTCTAATTGTAGGTTGCGAATTGTGGAACTCTAATGCCGGGCATCGGTGGCAAGGATTTGAGCCGTACTAATGTCCGCACGTCAAAGCTGAAAACCGGCTTGGGGTTCCAGACTGGCATTCAATGGCAGGCGATTGGTTCAAGATTCCTGCAACTCAGAAGTCGCACCTTTCCCGGCACTGGCAGAAGCTTGTGCCGTCGATTCGCCTTTGTTGATCCCGAGCTTTTCCATTAATTCATACAAGGTCGGACGGCTAACGCCTAATTCGGATGCAGCGGGGGTCACTCTTCCGGAATGCCTCTTGAGCGCCTGCTCGACGAGCTCTCGCTCGACGCTCTCCCGCGCTTCCTTGAGTGTGGCTCGAGGAACGCTTTCCGAGCCGGCGGAGAGCAGCTCAAGATCGTTTGATGTGACCTTCTTTCCCTCTGCCATGATGACTGCCCGCTTCACCCGGTTCTGAAGCTCGCGGACATTTCCCGGCCAAGTATGGCGTCTTATCGCGTTGAGTGCGTCGGGAGTGAAAGCCAAGGTTCCTTTCTCACACTGCACCGCGAACTGCTGCAAGAACTCCCGCGCGAGCAAATCGACATCTTGACCGCGCTCCCGAAGAGGCGGCAATTTGATGACGACGACCGCGAGTCGAAAGTACAGATCCTCGCGGAACTTGCCTTTTTTCACGGCATCTTTCAGGTCAGCATTCGTTGCGGCGATAATACGTGTGTCAATCTGGATCTCCTGTCTGCCGCCGACACGCTGAAACCGCTGGTCCTGAAGAAAGCGCAAGAGCTTAACTTGGATCTGAGGCGGCAGTTCACCAATCTCGTCCAGAAATAATGTGCCTTTGCCGGAATTTTCGATGAGGCCTTTGCGCTGCATGTGGGCGCCGGTGAACGCGCCTTTTTCGTGGCCGAAGAGCTCGCTCTCGAGAAGGTTTTCTGGAATGGAGTTGCAATTGATCGCGATAAAGGCACCCTCTCTTCGCGAACTGCATCGATGTATCGCTGAAGCAGCCATCTCCTTTCCGGTGCCGCTTTCTCCCAACAAAAGGACCGGGGCATCCGTGGTCGCCACTTTGCGAATGAAGGCAAACACGCCTTGCATTTGCGAACTGGTGCCCAGCATGTTTTCAAAAATATCCGCGCGCAATTTCTGCTGCATCTCGCGGTATCCTTTTTCCAGATCCAATACATAGATGCACCGGCGAAGGATTAGCTTCAGCTCGTCAAGATCTATAGGCTTGCACAAAAAGTCGTAGGCTCCGGCAGCGACCGCCTGGATGGCGTTCTTCTTTTCGCTTTGGCCGGAGATAACGATGATTTTGGCGGCCCGGTCGATCGCGAATAGATCGGCAAGAGCTGCCAGTCCTTCCTCGCTTTCGTTGGGCCGGGGCGGCAACCCAAGATCAAGCAGCGTGACCGCAGGACGTGTAGCTTTGAACGATTCGATCGCTCCGGGTCGGTCCTCCGCCGAAACGATTTCGTAGTCCGGATCAAGCGCCCATTTCATCTGTGCCAGAATCTCCGGGTCGTCATCAACGATGAGAACCTTAGCTTTCATTTGCTTCGAGTTTCAGAGGCAACATGATACGAAAAGTAGTGCCGACACCAAGCTCGCTCTTCACCTGAATGTTACCCCGATGCGCCTCGACAATCATTTTCGATTGGAACATTCCGATGCCGAGACCCTTCTTCTTGGTCGTTTGAAAGGGGCGAAAAAGAGAATCCTTTAAGAATCCCGGACTCATTCCGCAGCCGTTGTCGCCAACCAGGAGCGTGGCCCAGCCGTCGAGATGATCGGTGCGCACGGTGACCTGCCCTTTTGAGCCAACCGCATCGCGCGCGTTGAGCAGTAGATTGGTAACCACACTTTGGAGCTGCTCCCGGTCGGCTCTAAGATCCGGCAGTGGATGAAGCTCTTTCACTACTTCTACTCCTCCTATGTCGTTCAGACTTTCCAGCGCTTCGGTTACGAGCTGGTTAAAATCGAATTCCACAGGGTTGAGTTCGAGCTTGTGTCGAAGGATGCCCACGCGGCCAACGAGCTGATTAATCCGGTTCACCGTTTCGCCGATCCCGCGCAAAGCGTCTTTTCGAAAAGCGGGGTCATCAAAATGAACCGGCAGATTCTGTAGCATCAGGCTCAGGGTTGACGCCGCATTCTTCAGATCATGAACGAAGAATGCAGAGACAGCTTGAAACGCTTCCAGTTCTTTTCCGCGCATGATCTCTCCGGTAAGCCGAAGATTCAGCAGACTAACCGCGACTTGATCGCCAATGCACTTGAGCAGGTCCAGCTCTTCCATCGTGTAGGGGGCGCCACCGACGCGGTCCGCCAGAATGGCAAGACCGATGCAGCGGTCGCCCGCGGCCAATGGAACACAAATACGGTTGCCTCCCTCGCGGAACTGAGTCGAACTTATTTGCCTCAAGGCTTCTGCCCACTCGCCCTTGGCTTTCTCTAAATCAAATGGTTGGGAAAGCTTGCCGAAATTCGTCCGGTTCAGATTTGGGCCGGCCAAATCCGGAATCGCATCGCTCTCTGATTGAAGAGTCGAAGCTGCAAACAGGAGTCGTTGTTGTTGCTCATCAAACAGCCAGATAGTAACGGACAAAACGTTAAAGGTTTCAGAAATCAATTTTGTGGCTGCGACGCACAAACTGGACTGATCCAGCACCATTGACATGCATTGAGTAAAGCGGGTCCAGATCTGACGAAAGTCATGCTGTGGTCTTTTAAAATGGCGGCTAACAAAAAGACGAATGCTCTGCCGGACGCGATTCGAGAGCAACAGCACAGCCAGGATGACAATTCCCAGCAGCACAACAAAGGCTTGCAATTGAAAATTTCCCACCCAATTCGTGCGCGCCACGATCTGGGCCAGCACGCCGACCACAAAAAGGTACGCGCCCACCAGGAGCACGGTCACGGAGGTATGCAGGACGGCGCCCGAGGGATAAACATCGATTTCGCGGAAACCACTGCGAATGTAGCCAAGCGTGATTAAGGCACACCCAATGAGCAATGCGCCCGTTTCCACATTAATGAGAGCTAGGATGTTCTCGGAGAAAAGCAGCGCCTCACTTTGAGTATAAATTCTCGCCCCAAACGCAACACCGACGCCAAGAATCACGAACTTGATTCGCCACTGCATCGTTCCCACTGCCGATCGAAGGGTTCTTTCGAGATTCATGAGGATCAGCGCGGTAGCGATGAGGAGAAGGCCATTTAACGTTTTCGCCGCCCCGTGGAGACTAACCCACCAATTTCCACTTGATTCGGTGTAAGGTAGAATCGGAGCCAATTGCTCCTGGAAAACGACCGATATCCCTATTGGCAACAAAAACGCCGCCAGCAACAGATACCGCGATTTAACTAGAAACTCTCGAGGGTTTCCTCGCGAATAGGTCAGACTAAAGCAGAGCCAGATTCCTGGCAGAACCGACTTCGTTACCAAGGTGAGGGTTGCCCAAAAGGCCGCCTCTTCCGGGAGGAGCGCCTCACGCCACATCTCGCCGAAGATGCTTTCCAGCGCGAAAGTCAGCATTCCGATGGAGAAACACCAGCTGGCAACGGAACGCGGCTTACGGAAGATTACAATTAAAGCCAGGACCGTGCTGAACGCGGCCGCCGTATAAGCTAGCGCAGAATTCGGGTTCACAATCTCTTGCCGCTTGGCATTTCTGCTCGGTCCGGTCCGGAAGCTGACATCTCTCTTCTGTAGTCGTTCCTCATTTGGCGCTCACAAAGGCAAGGTTCGAGCAATGCCATAGCGCTGGGAGATCACGTCTGACATCAAGTATATCCGAAACCGCTCGGGAACTTCAAGACGAATGCTCGTTTTCAATTGCGTCGCATAATTGTTAACGGAATCGAACCGTACGCTGGGCAGCGGTTTCCGCTCAGAAGATCGCGATTCTAGAATTGAAAAAAGGGAGCATTTCCGGAGCGGGATTTGTCAATTTTAGGGCACAGTGATTGCTTATAATTGCAATATTACTAGGAACTTCCATAACTTCGTCCCTCCACGGTCTAACATAACCTTGACCAAAGGGTTGATCCTTCTTTTTTGCTGCCTTTGCCAAGTCCAGGTCCGCGCCCAAAATAACGTTACTCTGGCCTGGGATCCCAGATCGAACCAAAACATCGCCGGGTATCATGTACATTCTGGAACCAGCAGCGGCCATTATACGCAAGCAATCGACGTCGGAAACACCACGGTCGGCTCGGTGCCAGACTTGGCCGCCGGAACCACATATTACTTTACCGTAACCGCCTACGATACGGCTCAACTGGAAAGCCCGAATTCAAACGAAGTTTCCTACCTCGTACCGCAATCAACACCGACCCCAACGCCAACTCCAACAACTTCGCCTACACCTACCCCGACTCCGACTCCTACTCCGACTCCCACGCCGACACCGACTCCTACTCCAACTCCTACTCCCACACCCACTCCAACGCCTAGTCTCACGCCGACACCGACTCCGACTCTAACACCTACTCCAACGCCGACGCCGACCCCAACTCCAACTCCAACTCCAACTCCGACTCCGACGCCCACACCCACTCCAACGCCGACGCCCACACCCACTCCAACGCCGACGCCGACCCCTACTCCAACTCCAACCCCTACTCCCAGTCCAACACCAACCCCGACCCCTTCTCCGGCGATTAGCCTGAGTCCATCAACCCTTCCCAACGGGACCGTGGGCCGTTCTTACAAGACCACCATTAAAGCGAGCGGCGGTACTTCTGCGTATTCGTTCATTGTCATGAGCGGCAGTCTGTCGCCGGGATTGACGCTCACTTCCCGTGGAGCCCTTTCCGGGAAGCCGACTTCGGCCGGCATCTTTACCTTCGCAATTGAGGCGAGAGATCGATACGGGCGTCCGGGCACGCAGCAGTACAACCTCACGATCGCTTTGCCAACCGTCAGTCTGAAGTCCAGACCAAACGGTGGGCCGCCATTACAGCAAGACCGTTACAACGAGCGGTTGCGGTAGCCAGTACAGCTTCATTATATCAAGTGGTAGCCTGCCGCCGGGTTGACGCTCCCTTCCGGTGGGTACCTTTCCGCGACGCTCACTTGCTCGGGGACATTCTCATTCACCATTAAAGCGAAAGATAAAAACGTCTTTATTAGCAGCCGATCGTATTATCTCGCGCTTGTGCCTTGACAGCGCGTGTACGCGCATGCAATCGATTCCCGCGGTCCTGTTTTGATGCCTTAACGAGTCCATTTTGTCAGTGCAACTGTCTCGGCCGACCGCATGATTGTCGGCCTTTTATGATTTTATGAAAAGCCTTTACCTTTGCTTCGGTCTGACCTCTCCCTGTGGTTGCCAATGGCCCCACTCCCACAGCCGAGGGCGTGGGCGGGTTCTACGACTACGCCGTTAGCATGGCGCCTGCTTAGAGAGCATGAGCATGGACCGGCATAATTTCGCCCCCGTATCTCGCTCGAAAAGGGTAAATTTCACCGGAGGGCTCATCCTTCTTTTCTGCTGTCTTTGGCAAATCCACGCCTCTGCCCAAAGCAGCGTGACCCTATCCTGGAATCCGAGTTCCGGTCCTAATATCGCCGGTTATCGTTTGCATTCTCGAAACGCCAATGCCCTCTATACTCAAACAATTGAAGTCGGAAACGCGACTTCAGCCTTGGTGCCAAACCTGACCGCCGGGATCACATATTATTTTACCGTAACCGCCTACGATCCCTCTAGTCACGAAAGCCCGCCCTCAAACGAAATCTCCTACACCGTGCCGGGTTCCGCACCAACCTCAAGTCATCTGGCAGATATTTCCACCCGCCTGAATGTGGGCGTGGGCGACGATGTTCTGATCGGCGGATTTATCGTGGAAGGGCCTGTGCCAAAGAAAATGATTTTGCGTGCCATTGGACCGTCGTTGATTGGGGCCGGCGTCACCGGGACGATGGCAAATCCGACCTTAGAATTGCACGATTCCACTGGCACCATCGCCACCAACGACGATTGGCAGACAGGCGCGCAAGCCAGCGAGATCAGTGCCAGCGGCCTGGCGCCGACAAATCCGCTGGAATCCGCAATCGTCGCGACGCTTCAACCTGGAAACTACACGGCAATTGTGCGCGGTGTGAACAACACCACCGGCATCGCGTTAATCGAAGGCTATGAGTTTGATTCGACCGTGACGCGATTGGTGAATGTTTCGACGCGCGGTCGGGTGAGCGTAGGGGATCAAGTGCTTATTGGAGGATTCATCGTATTGGGAGGCGACTCGAAAACAGTGATCGTACGTGCGCTTGGGCCTTCTTTGGCAAACAGAATCAATCCGTTGTCTGTCGCGCTAGCCAATCCCGTTTTAGAACTTCACGATGGGTCCGGTGCGTTGCTCTCGAGCAACGATGATTGGATGAACAGCCCCCAGCAAGTCGCCATTGCTGCCAGCGGCTTGGCGCCAACCAATCCGCTCGAATCCGCCATCATGGCCACCCTGAGTCCGGGGAATTACACGGCGATCGTCCGCGGAGTAGACAACACGACGGGCATTGGGCTCGTCGAAGTTTACGATCTCGATTCTGTTCCAACGCAATAAATTTGGATGCGGCCCGCATCGGCGGCACAAGCTTGAAAATAGCCCAGCGTTTTAACGCTGGGGTTTGGTAATTGCGCAAAAATCGAATCCCGCGAGGGACGAAAGAAACTGTTCTGTCGTCCCGATGGGACTCAACGATGAGGAACGCAAAATGCCCACCGTTAAAACGCTGGGCTATTTTCAATTCCGACCAGAATATTACGAGATAGCAAAGCCACCTCATAAAGGGTAGCTCAGAAGAGCGCTGCCTTGGTTTTGGGAGATCGGTTCTGACCGGTGCCGGCTCAGAAAGGACTTGGAGGGACGTAAATCACGTCGCCGTCCTTGACATAAAATGGCTGTGTCGGCTGGCCCCTTAGAGTCGACCTTAGATCGAGGATCTGGGTGTGCTGCCGGCCACCGACAATGCGAATCACATGAACGTTTTTAAAGCTCCCGTATTCACTAAGCCCGCCCGCCTCCATGATGGCCTGAAAAATGGTCGTCGGACGTTCGAACAAAAGTTTCGCCGGCTTGGCCACAGCGCCTGAAACGACCACCTGCGCCACAGCGCTCTCCAGGGTCACAACGACATCGGCGTTCTTGAGTTGCGGCTGATATAAACGTATTAGCTCACTCTGAAACTCCCCCAAAGTTTTTCCCGCCGCGGTCACCTCCCCGATCATTGGCAAACTGACTTTGCCGTCGGCTCGAATTTTTTGCGACTGATTCAGGTCGGGCGTCGCGGGAAACGAAAGCTTGATCACATCGCCGGCAGTCAAACGAACCGGGGTTGACGCCGTCCTCTGCTCTGGCAACGGGGCGCTCTGCTGAGTTTGGCAACCACTGCATAGCAGCAGGACGAGCGCAGCGGACATTCCTATGACGAGTGACGCCATTCGCGATAAACGCGCCACAGTGCGAGAGCTGCTGGCGTCGCACGAACTGCGCTCCCGATCCTCAAGCAATTTACAATTCATATCTCTGCCGTCATTGCTCTAGCTTAGTTATCTGCTGCATTGCAAGATAAACTCATCACTTCTCACTCATCACCCTGCCCTAGGCTCGGTGAAGGACGCTGCCGCTTCTGACTTCTGATTTCGGGCCCATTTGGCCTCAACACAACAACAGCGCACCCAAAGAGTGCGCCGTTGTTTGGAAAACTTTCAGTGCGGATGAGTTAGGCTTTAACGGCCCGGCGGCTAACGGCTCTGCGGAGTAGCTCAACTGCGGCAAGCGCCACGCCCAGAAGCGCGATCGTCAATCCGCTATCTGGAACAGTCACAGTGTTATCAAAGAGTGTCCATCCGGAAAGACCATAACCGCCCCCTGTAGCTGGGATCGTTACGATTCCGCTCAAATTGCCAACGAACCATACCTCACTCCCGTAATTGGGGCCGTCATACTTCGCGAATAAATATGTAAAACCACCGGCGCCAAGATCGATACTTGTGCTAGTACCGTTGCCGTGAAATACGGCATCGGGCAAGGGACCGAAGTCATTATTCGAGCGAAAGTAGGTTTGCCCGTCGGCCGAATCCGAGGTGCCAATCGTCATGTGAACCAAGTGGTTGACATAAGTTGTTCTGTCAGCGTCACCGGATGGTATCCCGAAATTGACAAAGCCTAGCTCCTGGGTGTCTCCGATAGTGAGAGCGCTCGCTTTGGGAGCCAATGCCATGAAACCGGCGCACGCAATGGCTATCGCTGCTATGTATTTTAGTTTTCGCATATGTGTAAATAGGGTGCTTGTAGTAACTAACCCGTCATTTCTTAATGCTTAGTAAGCATTCACGATGCCAATTCGATTGAGTCATCCGATTCGGGGCCATAACTTACCTGCTTAGCGGTTCATTATGTGAGGCTTATGCATATCGATAATTTTCGAATCTGACGATGGTCGTTAGGCCAGATTTGATTCAAACGTAAGGATTTCCGACACCGGCCCCCGACATCTAAAGCAGAGTCCGAACGCATTGCCCTGATCCCAAACCCTTTGCAGGAGTGTCGACAATCGGCTTCAAACGACATGATTTCCGACAATCCAGCACCCTGCCCTCTGCCCTCTGCCCTCTGTCCTCTGTCCTCTCGCTTCTCACCTCTCACCTCTCACCTCCGACCTCCGAACTCTGACTCCCTACCGTTTCGCCCCTGCGCAACCACCACAGCAGGAAAAACAGCGGAATGAGAGAAAGGACAAAGAACGCGGGCCCACCGCGCCGGTGAAAAACGCTGTGGATCATCTCCGGACCGAAGTGCACACAGAGCAGCCCGATGAAAACAATGCGCAGTCCATTGCGCAAGATTCCCAGCGGAATCACCGCCGCTACCAGCACTGTTCTGCGCCACGGCTTTTTTAGGAACATGTTCGCCGCCAATAAACTCGTGATGAAAAGCACCCAGCTCGATCGGATTCCACTGCATTCCTGCGCCACTTCGAGGGTGATATTGGGCAG
>WNFR01005844.1_pt1 | contig 12751 bp, 11 predicted proteins | sample 5400221 | NCBI WGS metagenome assembly WNFR01 (sample SAMN13153357, study PRJNA577476) | soil metagenome | isolation source: 40 cm soil under Madrone tree | place: USA:California | collected 2016-06-14
GCGCCTGGTAATCCGCAGCATCCCCGACGAGTCGACCCGCCTGGCGGCGCTGAAGAGCGGCGAGGTCGATGGTCTCTATTGGATCAGCGGCGAGCTGGCCGAGGAACTGCAGCGAAGCCCCGGGCTGGTGCTGAAGGCCGCCCATACCGCGCCGCAGTGGCTCTATTTCCCGGAACAGTGGGACCCGCAATCGCCGTGGCACGACGTCCGGGTACGGCAGGCCGCCAGCCTGGCGATCGATCGCAAGAACATCAACCAGGCGATTACCCTGGCTATTCGCGGCTGACCGGCAATGCGTTTGTCCCGCCGCACTTCGAATTTTACTGGCAGCCGCCGGAGCCGGTTTTCGATCCGGCCCAGGCGGGGCAGCTGTTGGCCGCGGCAAGCCACCCGAACGGCTTCGACGCCGGGCCGCTATACGTCGATACGCCCTTTGCCAATGTCGCCGAGGCGATCGTCAACAATCTGCGCGAGGTTGGGATCTCCGCCAATGTACGGCCGATCGAACGGGCGGCCTTCTTCAAGAGCTATTCGGAAAAGAAATACAAGGGCCTAATCTATGGCGGCAGCGCCGCCTTCGGCAACGCCGCGACCCGGCTTGAGGCGTTTGCCGTCAAGGGCGGCACCTACGCCTACGGCAGCTATCCCGATATTGACGAGTTGTTCGCCAGGCAGATTGTCGAACTCGATCACGCCAAGCGCGAGGCATTGCTGCGCAAGATGCAGCAGCTGGTGCATGAACGGGTGATCGCAGCGCCGATCTGGCAGCTGGCCGGGTTGTCCGGCGTTGGGCCGCGAGTCGCCGAAGCAGAGATCGGGCTGATCGACGGCTACCCGTGGACCTCGCCCTGTGAGGACATCACGCTAAAGGCGACTTAGCGGCCTTAGAAAGATTGCTGTACGGGGATGGAGTTCCCCGATAAACCGCCGCAAGGCTGATGACTCCTACCAAGCGTCACTCGGCGCGCAGTAGGAGCAATCGGTTCCGATGCGCCCGAACCAGCAGGCGAGAGGAACCGGTCCATGAGCGTCCTTTTTGGCTACATCACGGTCTTTTTCGGCGCCGGCATTGGCGGGCTTCTCCGTCTCGCCGCGAACCGTGCCGGAATTTATCTGAGTCTGTCATTTCCATGGAGCACGCTGTTCGTCAACGTCTCTGGATCCTTGGCCATAGGCTTGATCGCCGGATGGTTCGCCCTCCGAAGTCAGGCGGGACAGACATTACGGTTGTTCCTGACCACCGGCATTCTGGGCGGTTACACCACCTTCTCGGCATTTGCTCTCGACACCGCCCTTCTGTGGGAGAGAGGGCAGGCCTGGGGCAGCGTCTTTTATGTTGCGAGTTCGGTGTTGCTCTCTATTGCAGGCGTTTTCCTGGGGCTTGCCATTATTCGCCAACTCCCGAGTTAGGCAGAAGTCGTCCACCAATGCCCGGATCCGGGGAACTCCCGCAGGTTGGAAGCCGCGAGCGGCGAGATCCTCTCGTAATCGTGAGAGACTTTTTTGCACGGCTGGGTTACGGTGAGCGCAAGGCTCCGATGCGGGAGCCATTCGAAGGAGGGTCCATGGGCTCAGGCGTTGGCAAGCGTGAAGAACGGCGGTCCCGGATCCGCGAGACGCACCTGACGCGCCGCGACCTGCTTGCTCTCTCCGCGCTCGGCTTGGTCGCCGGCGTGCCTCGCTCCACCTTCGCTGCCGGCCCGCAAGGGCAGCTGACTTGGGGCGTGCATATTTCGCTGGCGCCTACTTGGTTTGATCCGGCGGAGACGCCCGGGCTCATCACCCCCTTTATGGTGCTCTACGCGTTGCACGACGCAATGGTCAAGCCAATGCCGAGCGGGCCGCTGACGCCGAGCCTTGCCGAGTCTGTCAGCGCAGCTGAGGACGGCCTCAGCTACGATTTTGTCCTGCGCAATGGTGCGGTTTTTCATAACGGCGAGCCGGTGACGGCCGAGGACGTGAAGTTCTCGTTCGAGCGTTATCGCGGCGTTTCACAATCCGCCATGAAGGAGCGGATAGCCGCGATCGAGACTCCCGATCCGCGGCGCGTCAGCTTCAAGCTCAAGGAGCCGTGGCCTGACTTCTTAACCTTTTATGGGAGTGCCACCGGGGCCGGCTGGATCGTGCCCAGGAAATATGTCGAGAAAGTCGGCGACGACGGCTTCAAGAAGGCGCCCATCGGTGCGGGGCCCTATAAGTTCGTTTCATTCAATCCGGGTGTAGAACTAGTCTTCGAGGCCTACGATCAATATTGGCGCAAGACCCCAAGCGTCAAACGCCTCGTTTTCCGGGTGATACAGGAAGAGGCGACGCGGCTCGCGGCGCTGATGAGGGGAGAGGTCGACATCGTCTATTCGATCCGCGGGGAGCTCGCCGAAGAGCTCCAGCGCACCCCGCGGCTGACCCTCAAGCCGGTCGACTCGCCCGCCACCTTCTGGCTCTACTTCCCCGAGCAGTGGGACGAAAAGTCGCCGTGGCACGATCGGCGCGTGCGGCTGGCCGCGAGCCTCGCCGTCGATCGTCCGAGCATCAATCAAGCGCTGACTCTTGGCCTCTCGAAGCTCACCGGCAATGCGAATGTACCGGACTTCTTCGACTTCTACTGGTCGGCTCCGGCCCCGCCCCATGACCCGGGAAGGGCTCGGCAGCTGCTGGCCGAAGCCGGCTACCCGAAAGGGTTCGAGGCCGGCGACTACTATTGCGACTCGTCCTACTCGAACCTTGGCGAAGCCGTGCTCGACAACCTGCAGGCGGTCGGCATCCGCGCCAAGCTGCGGCCGCTCGAGCGGGCGGCATTCCTGGAAGCATATAGCAAGAAGTCGTTGAAGAACATCATTCAGGGGGGCACCGGCGCCTTCGGCAACGCCGCGACCCGTCTCGAGGCCACCGCCGTCAAGGGCGGCGTTTACGCTTATGGCAGCTACCCCGATATCGACCAGATGTTTCAGGAACAAGGGGCGCAGATGGACCACAAGCGGCGCGAAGCGGTACTGCAAAGGATGCAGCAGCTCATCTCCGAGCGGACGATATTCGCGCCGATCTGGCAGCTAGCCTTCATCAATGGCGCCGGGCCGCGGGTCGGAGAATCCGGGTTCGGTTTGATCCCCGGCTTCGCGTATACCGGGCCCTACGAGGACATCACTTTGAATTCCGGCTAGCATCGGCCGCCCCGAGGGAGGAATGCCGAGGACATCATGAAGCAGTACATCGGGAAGCGAGTTGGCTACTGCCTGCTATCATTGTTCCTCTTGTCCGTGACGATCTTCTTCTTCGTCCGCGTAACCGGCGATCCGGCGACATTGCTCGTCGAGCCCGGCGCGAGCCAGGCTGACATGGACGCCATCCGCCACCAGTTCGGCCTCGACCAGCCGCTCTGGGTGCAATACGGGATCTTCATGGCGAGCCTCGCGCACGGTGACCTCGGCCAGTCCTTCTACTATCGCACGCCGGTTCTCGAATTGTACCTGTCGCGGCTCCCGAACTCGCTCTATCTGGCGGTGGTAGCCATGGCCTTTTCGCTGGCGATAGGCATCCCGAGCGGTGTCCTCGCCTCCGTGCGGGTCGGCCGCTTCTGGGACAACGCCGGAAAGATGTTCACCCTCCTCGGTCTGTCGCTGCCGTCCTTCTGGGTCGGGTTGGTGCTGATCCTGGTGTTCTCGGTCTATCTGGGGTGGCTGCCGTCGTCCGGTGCGGGCACCCCGCTCCACCTGATCATGCCGGCCTTTGCGCTCGGCTGGTATTTCGCCGCCGCCCATATGCGGTTGACCCGGTCCTCGATGCTCGAGGTATTGGGCTCGGAATATGTCAAGCTCGCGCGGCTGAAGGGCTTGCCCCAGTCGCTCGTGATCGCCAAGCACGCGTTCAAGAATGCCCTGATCCCGGTGCTGACCTTGGCCGGGATCAACCTCGTCATCATGGTCAATGCGACAGTCGTCGTGGAGTACGTGTTCGCCTGGCCCGGCATCGGCAGGCTGCTTTTCGAGGGCGTCACGTTCCGTGATTTTCCGGTGGTTCAGGGGGTGGTGCTGATGGGTGGTGCAATGATCGTCATCGTCAACATGGTGGTCGACATCCTCTACGCGGTGATCGATCCGCGCATTCGACTGGAGAGCTGACGGCCATGACTATTCAAACCGAAGCCATTGCCCTTCCGCCGCGCTCGCCGTCGCGCTATGCGTCTCTCCGGCTCGGGGACTTCCCGCTGATCCCGGCGCTGATTCTTGGCGGCGTTGCCTTTGTCGCGATCTTCGCCAACCTTCTGGCACCCCATAATCCCGAGATCGGCAGTCTCGCAGCGCGCTTCCGCCCGCCCTTCTGGGAGACCGGCGGCAGCGCCAAGTATCTCCTCGGCACCGACCAGCTCGGCCGCGACGTGCTCTCGCGGCTGATCTTCGGTGCCCGGGTGTCGATGGTGGTCGGCTTTACCGCCGTGATCTTCGCCGGCACCGTGGGCACGACGCTCGGCATCATTTCGGGCTATCTCGGCGGCTGGGTCGACCAGGTAGTCATGCGCATCACCGATACTTGGCTCGCGCTGCCGCCACTGATGTTTGCGATCTTCCTAGCCGCGATCGTCGGGCCCAGCATGTGGAACATCGTGATCATCCTCGGCCTCGTTTATTGGACACGCTATGCGCGGGTCATTCGCGGCGAGGTCCTGTCACTGAAGGAGCGGGAGTTCGTCCGACTGGCGATCGTTGCCGGCTGCTCGAAATGGACCATCATGTACCGCCACATCCTACCCAATGTCGTCAATTCGGCTATCGTGCTCGGCACCTTGATGCTCGGCGTCGTCATCATCACCGAGGCCTCGCTGTCGTTTCTCGGCGTCGGCGTGCCGCCGCCCGAGCCGGCCTGGGGGCTGATGCTGTCCGACGGGAAACAGAGCCTGATGGTGGGCCGCTGGTGGCTCAGCGTGCTGCCGGGCTTGTGCATCATGCTGATGGTATTGTCGGCCAACCTTCTCGGCGACTGGTTGCGTGTCAAGCTCGACCCCCAGCTCCGCCAGCTATGAGCCGACCCGGCGGCAGGGGCTGCCGGTGAGAGCCGGCCCGCTGCTCGAGATCAGGGACCTCTCGACCCACTACGTCTCCTCCCGGGGGACCCGGGTGGTGCGCGCGGTCGATCAGGTGTCGCTGCGCATCAATGCCGGCGAAACCCTGGGCATTGTCGGCGAGTCCGGCTCGGGCAAGAGCACCCTGGCCCTGACCATTTTGCGGGTCCTGCCGCCGGCGGCCCGGATCGTCAGCGGCGAGATGCTCTTCGAGGGCGAAGACCTGATCCAGAAATCCGATGCCGAGATGCAGCATGTGCGGGGCAAGCGGATCGCGATGATCCTGCAGGATCCGATGGCTTCGCTGAACCCGCTGTTCACGATCGGGGACCAGGTGGCGGAGCCGATCCGGGTGCACGAAGGCGCCGGACGCGCTACCGCGTGGCGTCGGGCACGCGAGCTCTTGAGGGCGGTGCGCATCCCGTCGCCGGAGACGCGGGTCACGCAATATCCGCACGAGATGTCGGGCGGCATGCGCCAGCGCATCGTCGGGGCCATCGGCATCTCCTGCGAACCGCGCCTCTTGATCGCCGACGAGCCGACCACCAGCCTCGATCTGACGATCCAGGCCCAGTACCTGAACCTGTTGCGCGAGCTGCAGCGGGCGCATGGCCTCGCCCTGATATTCATCACCCACAACCTCGGCATCGTCGCCAAGATGTGCGATCAGCTCGCGGTGATGTACGCCGGGCGCGTGGTCGAGTCGGGACCGGTCTCGCGCATCTTCAACGCACCCGCCCACCCCTATACCGAGGCGCTGCTCAACTCGATCCCGCGCATGAGCGACAGCGCCCAGCGCTTGACCGCGATCGAGGGCCAGCCGCCCGATTTGGCGGCATTGCCGCGAGGTTGCTCCTTCGCACCGCGATGCGTCAGGGCCTTCGATCGCTGTCACGTCGAGACGCCGCCGGAGTTTGCGCTCGGCGGCGGCCGGACGGCACGCTGCTGGCTCGCCGACCGACCCCGCATCGAGGCCGCCTGATGGCCGTCCTCGAAGCGGCGGGCCTCAGCAAGCATTTTCGCGCCAAGCGCGGAATCTTCGGCGGCGATCACGGCGTTGTGCGGGCGGTCGACGGGATTTCGTTCACGATCGAGAGCGGGCAGACCCTCGGGGTCGTCGGCGAATCGGGCTGCGGCAAGACCACGACGGCGAAGCTCGTGCTCGGGCTCGAAACGCCGACCGGCGGCACCATCCGCTTCGAAGGGCGCGACCTCCAGGGGCTCGACGCTGCCGGGCGCCGGCACTACCGCAAATCGGTTCAGGCGGTCTTTCAGGACCCCTACGCCTCGCTCAGCCCGCGCATGCGGATCAGCGCGATCATCGCCGAGCCGCTCGTCACCAATGAGCGGCTCTCCGCCGCTGAGGTGCGCCGAAGGGTCCTGCAGCTGCTCGACCTCGTCGGCCTCCCGGCCCGCGCGGCTGACCTCTTCCCGCATGAGTTCTCGGGCGGGCAGCGGCAGCGCATCGCGATCGCGCGGGCATTGGCGCTTTCGCCCAAGCTCATCGTGCTCGACGAGCCGGTCTCCGCTCTCGATGTGTCGATCCGCGCGCAAATCCTGAACCTGCTGCGCGACCTGCAGGCCGAGCTAGGCCTTTCCTATCTGTTCATCGCCCACGATCTCGCCGCCGTCGCCCATATGAGCCACACGATCGCGGTCATGTACCTCGGCCAGATCGTCGAGAGCGGCGAGGCGCGCACCCTGGCGCGCGCGCCGACGCACCCCTACACCGAGGCGCTGTTCTCGGCGGCATTGCCGAGCCATCCTGACGAGCGCCGCGAGGAGATCATCCTCCCCGGCGAGGTGCCGAGCCCGCTCAACCCGCCCTCCGGCTGCCGTTTCCATCCGCGCTGCCCGCACGCAATGGCCCGCTGCTCGCGGGAAGTGCCGATGCTGGCAGATGTAGAGGGACGTCTCGTCGCCTGTCATCTCTACGACAGCGATACGTCCAGGGCGCCGCTGAAAATCGAAGTGGCGGCGAAATAAGTCTTAAAGCGGCGTGGGGCGGAAAAGCGCAGCGCATTCCGCCGATTTTCGATCACGGCGCCCGATGGCGGAATGCGCTTGCGCTTTTCCGCCCTACACCAGAGTTAAGCGGCGTCTTGCCGGCTGGCCGGACGATGCCGTCGGAACGGGTAGAAGAACTGTCGGACGATCCCCTTTGGCAACGGCACTCCGATCGTCCCGTAGCGGCGCGGCCAGATCTGCTTGTCCTTTGGCATGTAGAAGGTGCCGAAGAGCCAGTCGATCACCGGCAGGTGGGCGACGTAATTCTTGTCGATTGCTTCGTCATCGCTCGAATGATGCCAGTGGTGGTAACGCGGCGAGGTCAACACGTATTTGAGGGGGCCGAGGTCCCAGCGGATATTGGCGTGGATCAGTCCGGCCTGGAACCCGGCAAAAACGATGTAGACCGTGAGCGGCTCCTTTGCAATGCCGAGGATGAAGGCGGGAATCAGCACCAAGGCCCGCATCACGAACGGTTCCAGAAAATGCAGCCGCGAACCGGCGAGCCAGTCCATATGCTCGACCGAATGGTGTACGGCATGGATCGGCCAGAGCCATTTGACCTCGTGCAGGGTGCGGTGGATCGCATATTCGACGAGATCAGCGAGGACGATCGCCATGATGAATTGAATGGTCCACGGCAACGATGAGACGAAAGCCTGGATGCCGTGGTTGACCGCCCAGGAAAAGAAGGTCGGTGCGGTCATCGTTGCCGCAAAGGCGAATATTCCGATCAGCAGATGATTGAGCGCGAAGTAGCGGAAATCATGCCACCAATCCGGGCGCAGGATTGCCTGCTCACGAATGTGCGGAAATAGCTTTTCGAGGAAAATAAAGATCATCGTCGACAGGAGGAGGTCGAGGATGAACCAGTCGACGCCGATATACCCCGGAAGATCGTAGCGGGGCCCCACCTGCATCGAGACCCCGCCGCCCCACAGCGCAAGCAGAGCGAGCGAGATGCCGACGGCCCCCATCAGCTTCTTACGGTTGAGGACGAAGGTTACGAGCCCGAACGCAACCGAAAAAATCATCCCTGCATAGAGCAAGTAACGCATCTCCTCTGCGGTGTAGACCTTCCGCAACTCGGGCGTCGTCATCAGGTCGGGGAAATGGAAACACAAGACACCCAGAACGCTGAGCACGCCGAGCGATACGGAAATCCAGCCGCTGATCCGTCCCTCGCCGAATTTGAACTGAGCTCCGAAATCATTCTGGTTCATGGCAGGCCCTCTCGCGGCCCGATCTTCCGAAACGCGCATCCTGTTCCGCAATGATATCGTAACCGGCTCCGATTGTCAATTAGAGAAATGCGCTTTTAGCACTCCAGCGGGCATGCTGTGACGGGATCGTGCGCGATCGACGTCGCCGCCCGCCCACAACTTGCGCGGCCCGGGGGTGCGTGTGACTATCCCCGATGAAGCGAGCCCGAGGGTCACGCCGATGAAGCTCAGCACCAACCGCATTCTGACGACGCATGTCGGCAGCCTGCCGCGTCCACCGGACCTGTTGGCGCTCTTGGAGGCGCGGGAGACCGGCCGCGAGTTTGACGAGTCGGCCTTCGAGACGCGTCTCGCCGACACTGTTCGGGAGGTTGTCGCACAGCAGGTCGCCGCCGGGATCGACAGTGTCTGCGACGGCGAGCAGAGCAAGATTTCCTATACATTCTATGTCCGCCACCGGCTTTCCGGGATCGAGGCATTCCGGGGCGGAGACAACGAGAAGCCGCCGCAGACCGCCGCCCATCGCGACCTCCTCGACCACCCCGACTTTATGCAGCGGCTCAATCAGGCGCGCGGCGGCACCTCCTGGTTCAGCCGCGAGGCGGTCCCGTGCTGCACCGGGCCCGTCGCCTATCGCGATCGCCGGCCACTGGAAATCGATCTGACGAACCTCGCCGCCGCCTGCGCCGCTGTGAAACCCGCCGAAGCGTTCATGAACGCGGCCTCGCCCGGGGTGCTGACGAAATTCGTCCCGGACCGCTATTACCGAGACGAAGACGCCTATGTGGAAGCATTGGCCAATGCCCTAAAGGAAGAATACGAAGCCATCGTCAAGGCGGGTTTTATCTTGCAGATCGATGCGCCCGATCTCGGCTCCGCCCGTCACAACCAGTATCAGCACCTCTCGGACGTGGAGTTTCTGCGCATAGCCGAGCGCAACATTGCGGCGCTCAATCACGCGACTGCGAATATCCCGCCCGAGGCGATGCGCATGCATCTCTGCTGGGGCAACTACGAAGGGCCGCACACCCACGACATCCCGCTCTCCAAGATCTTGGACGTCTGCATGCGAGCGCGCCCGGCCGGCCTGTCGTTCGAGGCGGCCAATCCGCGCCATGCGCATGAGTGGGAAGATCTGCGCGGCGCAAAAATTCCCGACGACAAGATCCTCATACCGGGGGTGATCGATTCGACGACCAATTTCGTCGAGCATCCGCGGCTGATCGCCCAGCGGATTTGCCATTACGCCGACATCGTCGGCCGTGAGCGGGTGATCGCCGGGGCCGATTGCGGCTTTGCGACCTTCGCCTTTGTCAACAACGCCGTGGCACCCTCGGTCGTCTGGGCCAAGCTCGCGGCCCTCGCCGAAGGTGCGGGGATCGCTACCGCACGATTGTGGCGGTGAGCCCGTAGGGCGGATGACCCCGGCGAAAGCCGGGGGTAATCCGCCGTCGGCATTGGCGGAAGGCGCTGCGCTTTTCCGCCCTACAAAAGCTGCGTCAGCCGACGGTGCCGTCGGCCGCGCGGCGCAATACTGTTCCCGGTGTCGCGCCAGTGTGCCGGGCATCCTCGACGACGACGACCCCGTTGACCAGCACCGTTGTCCGATTGCCGGTCGGGTATTGGTGCGGCACTGCATAGGTCGCGCGGTCCTTGAAATCCGCCGGGTCGAAGATCGCGATGTCGGCGCGGTAGCCCTCCTTGATCAGCCCGCGGTCGCGCAGCCGCAGCGCCTCAGCCGTCGCCCCGGTCATCTTGCGCACCGCCTGCTCCAGCGGCAGCAGGTGCTGCTCGTGGACGTAATGGCCGATGATCCGCGGGAAGGTCCCGTAAAACCGCGGATGCGGCATCCCCTGGCTCGTGACCCCGTAATCGGCGACGCAATTGCCATCGGAGCCGACCAGAGCCGAGGGCGAGCGCACGATCTCGCGGATATCCTCCTCGGCGATCGAGGTGATCAGCACCCGCGTTGCACCCTTGTCCTCGATCAGATAATCGCAGACCACGTCGATCGGGTCGCGGCCGCGCGCTGCGGCTAGCTTGCCGAAGGTCTCTCCCGCATGCTGCGGCAAGTGCGGCGAGATCGAGATCTGCACACTTTCCCAGGACGGGATGCGGCCCCAATTGTTGAGCCCGTCGCGCTCGATCTCGACGCGGACCCGCTCGCGGGTTTCGCTCAGCGCAAGACGCGCCAGCATTGCTTCCAGTCCGCCCGACTGCACCCATTGCGGCAGCAGGTTCTTGAGCGGATTGCTCCCGGCGGCATAGGGGTAGGCGTCGCAATCGACCGCAAGACCCTCTTGCCGCGCCCGCTCGATCATCGCCAGGATCTGTGCGGCCTTGCCCCAATTGTCGAGCCCCGAGCATTTGAGGTGGACGATCTCGACATGCACGCCACAGGTTCGGGCAATGTCGATCGCCTCCTCGACGGCCTCAATGACATTGTTTGACTCGTCGCGCAGGTGAGTAAAGTAGGCGGCATTGCGGCGCTTCAACACATTGCATAGCGCCGCCATCTCGGCACGGTCCGCGTAGCTGCTCGGCGGGGTGAAGAGCCCGGAAGAGAGGCCGAGCGCGCCGGCCGCGAGCCCCTCTTCGAGCAACCCCGTCATCTGGTCGAGCTCCGCCGGGCTCGGCGGCCGCGCCTCCATACCCATCACATTGAGGCGCAAGGTGTGATGGCCGACGAGCATGCCGGCGTTGACCGAGGTTCGGGGAAAGCTGTCGAGGTACTCGCCAAAGGTGGTTTCGCGAAACGGCAGCCAGGGGGCGCTGGCGCTGAGGTACTCCTGGATCAGCTGGCGCTTGCCGGGAAGGATCGGCGCGACCGAGAACCCGCAATGCCCGACGATCTCGGTGGTCACCCCCTGCCGCACCTTGCTCTCGGCCTTGGGGTTGATCGGCAGAGTGAAGTCCGAATGCGTCTTGATGTCGATAAAGCCCGGCGCCACCGCCAGACCCTCAGCATCGACCGTCCTGGCTGACGCCGCCGGGAGCGATCGGCCAAGCGCTGCGATCCGCCCCTCATGCACGGCGACATCGGCGATTTCACCCGGCTGCCCGCTGCCGTCGATGACGAGCCCGCCGCGGATCACGATGTCGTAGCTCATGGTGCTCCTCTTCCGTCACACCGGCGAAGGCCGGTGCCTATCTCTGCCATGGGTCCCGGCCTGCGCCGGGAAGACAGAAAGTATGGTTTAACGAGCGCCGAGGCGGCGGGCGTGCGCCCGCAAATCGTAGCTCTCGTCGGCGGCTTGCTCCGGGGTGAGCCCGGGATCGCCGGCGAGCAGCCGACGCGCTACCACATGATCGGCGGTTTGGTTCACCGACTCGACGCCGATCAGCCGGCCGGCGCGGAAGCAAAACACCGAGAAATGGCCGCTCTCCGGGTTGCCGCGCAGGACCGTGGCATCGTGACCCGTAGTGATCCCGGCAATCTGCAATTTCAGATCGCCTTGGTCGCTCCAGAACCACGGGACCTTGTCATAGGGTGCCCGATGGCCGGCTATATGGGCGGCCACACTTCGGCCCTGATCGACGGCGTTCTGCACCGATTCGAGGCGCACTCGGCCGACCGCGAAGGGTGTGGGAAAGTTGGCGCAGTCGCCGATTGCCACGATCCCCGGGTCGACAGTGACCAGGCATTCGTCGACGACGATGCCATTGTCGACGGCGAGACCCGCCTCGCCGGCGAGTTCGGCGTTGGGAATGACCCCGATGCAGATCAGGAGGAGGTCGGCGGGAAGCCGCCGGCCGTCTGTCGTCTCGACGCCGGTTACCCGGCCGCCGGTGCCGAGAATGCGTGACACGCCGGTGCCGAGCGAGATCTGGGCGCCCCAGCGGCGATGGGCATCGGTGAAGAACCGGGAGATCGGTGCGGACACCACCCGGCCCATCGGGTGGTGCGTCACCTCGATGATGTGGACCCCAGCGCCGCGCGCGATCGCCACCGAGGCAAATTCGAGCCCGATGAAGCCCGCGCCGACGACGACGATTTCGCTTGCCTTGTCCAGCCGCTCGCGCAGGACATCGGCGTCGGCGAGGGTGCGCAGTGGTAGCACGCCGTCGAGCTCGGCTCCCGGGACGGCGAGCGGCCGGAAGCGCGCGCCGGTGGCCAGCACGAGATGGTCCCACGGGACGGTGCCGCCGGAGGCCAGTCGAAGCCGGCGTCCCGTCCGATCGATCGCTGTTACGGTTTCGCCGGCGATCAGGTCAATTTCCTGCTTGGTGTAGAACGTCTCGGGCCGGAGCCACAGCTCGTCGAGGCCGCTCTCGCCGGCTAGATAGGATTTGGAGAGCGTGGTAGGGTGAAACCGGCTCGTCGCCGATCAGCACGATGCGGCCGGCAAAGCCGTCCTGGCGCAGCGACGCGGCCGCCTGAAAGCCGGCCTGGCCGGTGCCGACGATGGCGACGGTCGCAGCAGCCATCAGCCCTGCGTCTCGCGCAGGTAGACGACGAGACCCTCGA
>WNFR01005702.1_pt1 | contig 12749 bp, 10 predicted proteins | sample 5400221 | NCBI WGS metagenome assembly WNFR01 (sample SAMN13153357, study PRJNA577476) | soil metagenome | isolation source: 40 cm soil under Madrone tree | place: USA:California | collected 2016-06-14
TGCCCCTTACACGTGAGGTCGCACAAGTGATGAAGAAGCACCCCCACATGGATGGTTGTCCGCTTGTTTTCCCCTCGCCAAACGGCAAGCCGAATTATCGTTTTCTTCATGACAGGTGCAAGGCCGTTGCCAAGCGGGCCGAACTGAATCCCGACCATTGGTACCTGCACCGCTTCCGGGACACCGCTGCTACGCGATGGCTGCGTGCCGGCATCGATGTTCGCACCGTGCAATCCTGGCTTGGCCACGAGTCGCTCGAGACAACGCAGAAATATTTGGAACCCTCAAAGGACACAGAACGCCAGCTTGCGCGGATCACGCTGCCGCTGTAAGGCGTGCGGCTAGAGATCTGTTCGACGAAGCCGTCTTCCGTTTCCGCTGCGCGAGGGTCGAGGCGGGTAAGTGCATCTTGCCCGTAGTCTCTTGGGGGTGCTCGGATTCCTGGCACTAAATCGCTGTAATTGATTGTAAGGCAGACAGTCGTGTCGCTGCCCGGGCGTGCTAGGGCAGAAGCGTTCAATTCTTTTCTTCACAAGTTTTTTTGCCAATTGGGAATTTCATGACTAGCATCCGGCACTCACCAACGTGCAGGTATCTGAAGTTTGTCGCAGACTTTTCCCAGCGCGACAGCCGAGATCCCGTTGTTGGGTGCTACCTTTACGAGCGGCTGTTCCCAAACTTCTGCATAAAGCTGTTCCCGATTCCAAGTTTCCATGGGGCTTCTCGGATCCCCGTGAGCCTCATACGTTCCGCGATACTTTTCGGTTGAATTATTCTCAGGGTCCAACTAGCGAATTCTAAAGCCGAGAACAAATCGAGAACAAAAACCAAAGTGAGAACAAAACGAGAACAGAACCCCCCAAATACCCCCTAGAGCCATGATGCATGACGCAGCTAGAGGCTAGAAGAATCAGCTACCTAGTAGTCTCGTTGGGAACAACGGGTTGGAGGTTCGAGTCCTCCCCGGTTCACCAACTCTTTCCCTAACTTCTCCGAACACAATTAATTAGGTTTTCCACTCTGCGGCTTTTCTCCCAACTCGAGAACAGTTGAGAACAAAACCTCCGACACCCTATTTGCTGCGCGCCTCTGCGAAGCTGGAAGGGTATGGGCGTATATGCTGAGAGGCGTTCCTCTCAACGTTTTGTGGCCTGAGGTCGGCCGCCTTTGTTGATGCCTTCGAATAGCCATCTGCTCTTTTTCCAAGCGCAGAATAATGGCCCGCAGCCAACTTCCAACCGTTTCTTCGATCTCGTCAAATAACAGGACCTCGATGAGGTCACGTTCATCCCTTTGCACCTTGCACCTCACTGGCAGTTCAAAATGTGCATCTAGCCGAAAGGGGCCGCTGTAACCCCCGTCACGTAGCAGCGTGACGGCCATCACAGCCGAGGAACCATCCATTCCGGTAAAAACATGGGATTGGTTCTCATCCACGGGATGGATGCGTATGCCAAGTGGGTTTCGTTTTGTATCGCGTAGAGAGGGAGGTATACTCCGGGCCAGTGAACCCATGCGCGCCCCCTACGGCTTAGAAATCATTGAGAGTTGCATGGCCTGCCCTCACCGCGAGGATCGGCTCTTCTGCAACCTTCCTCCCCCCGCGGTGCAGAAGTTGGCAGCGATCACCTCGGCTGCGGCCTATCCGAAAGGCGCGACCCTCTTTGTAGAAGGGCAGTTACCCCGCGGTGTCTTCGTTTTATGCAGTGGCAAGGTCAAACTGTCGACCTCGTCCGCCGACGGGAAAAGTCTGATTCTGAGAATCTCGGAACCGGGAGAAGTCCTGGGCCTGCCCGCGACGGTCACAGGGAAGCCCTACGAACTTACAGCGGACGTAATCGAACCTACTCAGGCGAATTTCATCTCGCGCCAGGATTTCCTGCTGTTCCTGCGCGAGCATGGCGAGGCGGCACTGCGGGTAGCGCAGCAGCTCGGTGAAACCTACCATGCCGCAATATCGGAAATGAGAACCATTGGCCTCTCCCATTCCGCAGCCGAGAAGCTGGCGCGCTTCCTGTTGGAACTCACTACAAAAGACGACAAAGATAAGAGCGCCATGTCAGCGACTTTGACGCTGACCCATGAAGAGATCGCCCAGACCATCGGCTCTTCCCGGGAAACTGTTACGCGTTTATTCAGTGATTTCAAGAAGAAGCAGCTCGTACAGGTTAAGGGTTCTACAGTCATCATCAAGAATAAGGCCGGTCTCGAGAGCCTTCTTACCATTAATTAAGTTTTCTCGCAGTGGTCTTTTTTGGTCCCGCCCGTCCTGCGCTTTAAGTCCTTGCCAGTTCCAGATTGGTACATATGTTATATATTCATATTTAGCTATTGATTTGCGCTATATTTGTTGCTATTAACTTCTTACCTCTCACCTCTACGGGAACCTAATTAATCCGTGCCTCATTCGAGTCCGCCCCTCAAGGTCGATGCGGAAAGCGAAGAACTTCACGGCTTGCGAGCCATTGCTTCAAAACCCGTAACGAACTGCCGAAATGTGATGCACGTCACGAAGAGATGTGACCGGAGTCACAGAAGTAAACACCGGAGCAGTCCAAGATGGCGCCAGCATGGTCAGGCGTACGGAAAGCTACTTCGGCGAAGGAGAGACCGACTATGGGTTTTCTCGGGTCAAAAGTGTCTTTGCTCCTCGCAGGACTCTGGGTCGCAGCCTCACTCTCGGTGACGGCCCGAGCGGCTACTGACGATATCGCCAATAAATCGGCGAAGGCAAGTAACTCGAAGCCGAAGCCCGATGAGGCACAGGCACAAAAGCATGAGCGGCCGACCGATGCTTCCTTATATGTCGGTTCGGAAAACAGCAAGACCTCAGCCCAAAACCCTTCGAATTCGAAACCAGCAGGGCCGCAGGCCTCGTCGGCACAGGAAGCGGCGAAAGCGCCGCCTAAAAGCCCCGACGGCGACTACGTCGGCAGTGAAACCTGCATCACCTGCCATGACGATCAGACCCGTCGCTTCAAGAACACCGTCATGGGCAAGGTAATGTTGGGCAATCCCCACACTCCGGAAGAAGCCCGCGGCTGCGAGTCTTGTCATGGCCCAGGCCGCGCCCACGTAGAAGCCGGCGGCGGCAAAGAGAACATTCCGATTCGTTTCGGCAAGGATTCGAAAAATTCCGTTGCGGAGCAAAACTCCGTTTGCATGGATTGCCATTCGCGCGGCACGCACATGTTTTGGAAAGGCAGCCCGCACGAATCGCGTGGCATCGCCTGCGTGGACTGCCACCAGGTCAAACAGGAGATTCACACCACGCTCTCTTCCGATGCCCGATACAGTGCGCCGCTTTCCGATAACCGCGGTGTGAAAAAGTCGCAACCTGAATTGTGCCTGCAGTGCCACCAGATGCGCCGCGCGCAATTGCAGCGCTCCTCACACATGCCCTATCGAGAAGGGAAGGTGACGTGCACTAGCTGCCACAATCCGCACGGCACGCCGAATCCCAAGCAGCTCATCCAGAGCAGCACGAACGAGAACTGCCTGAGCTGCCACACGGAACGCCGTGGCCCGTTTTTGTGGGAGCACCCGCCAGTACTCGAAAACTGCGCCAACTGCCACGAACCGCACGGTAGCAACAACCCGCAACTGCTTAAGGTGCGCATGCCGCGAGTCTGCGACGACTGCCATGACAGCAGCCGCCACCCAACCCAGGCGCAGCCGCTCAGCTCCATCAAGAACTTCAACCGTGGCTGCACCAACTGCCATTCCCATATTCACGGTTCAAACCACCCGTCGGGTTCAGCATTCCTGCGATAGGAAGAGAGATCTGGCGAACATGAGAAAATCGAGTGAATTCGCGCTTCTTGTGATTTCGGCTCTGTTGTTAGCCGCGGGAACGTTCAGCCAAGACAAGGACACCGAGCATGGCAGCGTCGAATTTGGCGTGCGCTTCGCCACGGGCGATGTCTACGGGCGTCCCGATCTGCCGTTTCAGCCGTCCCTGAAAAACTCGCAATTCAACGAGTATCAGGATGTGCGCGACGGCTTTTATGTGCGGCGGTTCGACGTCAAGTTCGACAACGTGCTGCACTCCAAGGAGTACTTCTCGCTGAAATCGCAGAGTACCCTCTACCGTGACCAGAGTTATCTCGCGACCTTCGGAAACTACGGCAAATTCAAGGTCCAGTTCCGCTATGACGAAATCCCGCATATTTACAGCAACACCACGCGCACGCTGTTCACGCAAACCACGCCGGGCGACTGGAGTTATCCGGCTCTCATTCGCCAACAGTTACAGGCGGCCGTTCCTGTCGGGACGAGCTTGCAGGCAATCATCAACACCCAGGTAGTGCCGCAATCGGGTTTTATTACGCCGCAAATTTACCGCAAGGGCGGGACGGCATCGGTGGGCTACAACCTCACCCCGCACTGGGATGTGAACGGCTTGTTCTTCCGGGAAAGCCAGAAAGGCACGCGGCCCATCGGGTTGATCATGAACTCCAGCCCTAGCGCCAGCGCCACTTCTGGTTTCGGTGTCGAACTTCCGGAACTGATCAACTACTTTAATAATCTGGTGCGCGCCGGCGTGGAATACGGCAGGCAGAGCTTTGTTCTGCAGGGCGCCTACGTTGGTTCCTTCTTTCAAAACAACACTTCCCAAATGTCTTGGGACAATCCATTCCGCTTCACCAACGAGACAATCACCAATCCGCTCACGGGACGCACGAGCCTGTACCCGGACAATCACGCGAATTACCTGAATTTCGCCGCCGGCACTGATCTCGGCAAATACCTGCATGTGACGGCCAGCATCACTCCTGGGTGGCTTCGGCAAAGCGATGCGTTTCTCCCGTACACCAGCAACACCGCCATCAACACCTGCGGCACGGGAGCGCAAGCGTGCACTTCGCTCGCCGTGCTGCCCGCGGCCAATCTGGGCGGCAACACCCAAACCCTGGCGATGAATTACACGATTTCCACCGCCGCCTGGAAGAATATTTCGTTCAAGGCTAATTACCGGCAATACGATTACAACGACAACACGCCCGTCCGTACCTTCACACCTGTTCAGGGAGATGCGGCCGCTCCCAGTCCGGCGGACAACACGCCCTTTGGCTTTAACCGGAAGGACCTGGAAGTCAGCGGCGCGTGGTACTTTGCCAAAAAGAGTTCCATAAAAGCAGGCTACGACGCGCTCTGGATGGACCGTAGCCACCGGGATGTCGCGCATTCCCTCGACAACACCTTCTTCGTTTCGGGCGACTGGGTGCCAATCCGCGATCTGTTGGTTCGCCTCTCCTACCGGTATTCGAACCGCACTCCCGACTCTTACCAGGACGATCAAGCCTCGGATCCCACCACCGGCGCTAACGTCGTCTGCACGGACACCACCAATGTATCCTTCACTGGCGACCAGCGTTGCCACCGCCGTTTCGATGAAGCCGCGCGCATTCTCAATCGTGGTGACTTCCTTGTGCAATACAGTCCGTCCGACAAACTCACGCTTTCGGCATTTGGCGGCACGCTGCAGAACAACTACAACCTGCGGGGCGGCGTCAACAGCCCGACCCCCTTGAATTTTCTTACCGGGGCAGCCGCCACCACCCAGCTATATTTTCTCTATGGCTTGCAGAAGGACATCTCTTACAACTACGGTTTCGACGCGGATTACGCTTTCTCTACCCACGTTACCCTTTACGCGGAATATTCGCGCGAGCACTATTACACGCGGATGATCACCCGCTATCGCACTCCGCCTTCCGGCGTTCAAACCATCCTGACGTGCACCGGATGTGACACCCCGAATAACGACTGGCAAAGCACCACCCGCGATCCCGTGGACTACTATTCCGTCGGCGTGGATCTCTACCTGGGCAAGAAAGCGTATTTCACCACCTACTACTCGCTCTCCGCGGGCAAGGGCAATGTGAATTCACAGTTCCTCGGTGATCCCACGATTCTCACGGGCGCGAATGCGTTTCTTCTCACCGGCACAAACGCCGCCGTCCCTTATCCTGAGACCGTGAATCGCAGTCACGAAGTGGGTGTCATTTTCAAGTACAAGCTGACGGACAGGCTGACGCCGAGAATCGAGTATCGCTATCAGCAGTGGGACAACCGGGATTACCAGACCACGGTCATGACGCCGTATATGGGCTGCGTGAGTCCCCCGCCTCCGGGGGCACCGGTCCCCGGCTGCACCGCGCCGATCCTGAACAGCGCTACCTCACCCACGCCAGTCCCCGGCGCTGCCAGTCCGTTCTATCCCGGTTTCGTGGTGGGCGACCCGTCAGCCGCCCGGTACCTGTTTTTGGGAGTGGACCAGCCGTCGTACCATGCCCACACCATAATGGCCACGCTCGAGTACCGCTTTTAGAAATTGCAATCGCTTGGGCGGGTGGGCTAACCTCTCGCTTCGTTTGTTCCTCGCGAGGAGAACACATGAAGTCAACGCAGACTAAGACACTGGTAAGAAGTAACTCCAATCGGATCTTTACATCACTATGCACTTACAGACCACTCTAATCATCGCGCTCGTATCATTCAGTATCGCTCTCATCGCTGTGTTCGTGGTACGCCCCGGGATCACTGCGACGAGCGGCGGTAAAGTTATGGCTTTCTTGGCGCTGCTTATCCTGCCGATACTCTGCGCCACTATGGGCATCTCCAGTGAGCTAGACCGCTCGAAAACCACTACTTTCTGCTTGTCCTGCCACATCATGGAACCCTATGGCCAGAGCCTTCGCGTTGATGATCCCAGCTATTTGGCCGCCGCGCATTTTCAGAATCACCGCGTCCCCGCGGACGAAGCGTGCTACACCTGCCATACCAATTACGCGATGTTTGGTTCGTTCAAGGCCAAGATGGGCGGTCTTCGCCACGTTTACGTGTACTACCTGACCAAGCCTCCCGCTCCTGAAAACATAAAATTGCACGAACCCTTCAACAATCGCGAATGCCTGCACTGTCATCTCGGCGCTCGTTCGTTTGAGCAGGGCGCGGTGCACAATGCTGATCCAGACCTCTTGCCCGCTATAAAAGCAAACAAAACATCGTGCATATCGAGTGGCTGCCATGAAGTCGTCCACAACGTGGGCAGCCTCAGCAAAGTCAAGATGTGGGTTGGACAACTATGATATTTAGCGCAAACTCTCTTGAGCGACGGCTGCAAGTCTCTGGCGTCCTGCTCATTCTTGGACTGCTGACTGAAGCGGTCTGCCTGTTCTGGGCCCGGCCGCTTTCTTTTCTTGCGTTCATCACCATCGGAGGTGCATTTCTATTCTTTGGTATAAGCGTGTACCTGCTCGCTCTTCTGTTAGCTAAACATTCTTCCAAAAGTGATAACTCGTAGTCCCGTAGTCGAGAGCAACCCCGTATTTCCCAAAACCGTGATGTTTAATGCGGCGGGGAGCGGGAAGAAGCGCCCACATAGTAGTCTGTTGGGAACAACGGGTTGGAGGTTCGAATCCCCCGGTTCACCAAACTTCTTTCGCAGTCCCTTTCCTTCCGTTGATCAAGCAAGATTGTTGCCCGCATGGTGTCCACACCGCTGAGGTCTGCCAACCCCGAAGACCTGGGAAATATCTCGTCACCACCCTCAGCTGCCCCGAATTCCGCAGCCCCTGTCCAAGCCCAGGTCCGAAAACACCTTATCCCTTCCGCTGTCTGCTCCCTCCTTAACAACGACGCCTAGCCTAGGGTGTTTACCTGCTTCAGTTTCCGGTGTTCACCTCCTTGTCGTTTTTCTTATGAAGTTTATTGTGACTATGGGCTGGGCACCGCTCCCCGGTCCAGTGGGTAGATTTCCCGATCGGGAGAATCGGGATCGGGGTGCGGTGAACAAAGTGTTCTACGAGAGGTTAAAGTGTCCATCAGGCTTCAGACCGGGGGTCCGAAAAACGAGGGTGTCGCAAAAGCCGATCAACAATCGCTGCTTGCACCGGCCAAGGATTGGCAGAATTCTCCGGGCAGTTCTGTTGAGCAAGACGCGTACCGTCGAGCGGAAGTACTCAATGACGGATCAATCTTCGTTTCTTCAAGCCCCGCAATGCTCAGCATCCGCCAACAAATTCTGAAAATCGCGGAGTACGACATTCCCGTCCTAATCTTGGGCGAGAGCGGCAGCGGTAAAGAAGTAGTTGCGCGATTCCTTCACTCCCGTTCCGAGAGGGCGCGCCGCCTTTTCCTGAAAGTGAATTGCGCCGCGCTTCCCGGTCCTCTGCTGGAAAGCGAACTCTTCGGCTACGAGCGAGGCGCTTTCACGGGGGCGGTTCGCAGCAACCCCGGCAAATTCGAAATTTGCAACTCCGGAACCATCCTTTTGGACGAAATCGGAGAAATGTCCCCGGTGCTGCAGGCAAAACTCCTGCACGTCCTGCAGGATAATACCGTCTGCCGGTTGGGCGGCAGCACTCCCATTAAGGTCGGAGCCCGCGTCATCGCCGCCACCAACGTGGACATCTGCGAGGCGCTGGAATCCGGCGCTCTGCGCCAGGATCTCTATTACCGGCTGAATACCTTCGTTCTTCGGATTCCCCCGCTGCGCAACCGCCTGGAGGAAATTCCTGTCCTGCTCGAACATTTCATCCAGCGATTTGCCCGCCTCTATGGCAGTCCGGTAGTTTCCCCGTCCCAGAGGCTCGTCGCCGCTTGTCTGGAATATCCATGGCCCGGAAATGTTCGCGAACTGCAAAGCTTCACGCAACGTTTCCTGATCCAGGGAGACGAGGAACGCTCCCTTCAGGAATTGCAGAAATCGGGAAAGGTAATGACCGGGAATTCCGCCGCAGGCACTCCGCCTGGGGAAACTTCCTTGACGAATTTGAAAAAACTCGGCCGGCAGGTAAAATGCAGCGCCGAAAAACCGGCTATCGAGAAAATACTCCAGGAAACACGTTTCAATCGCAAAGCTGCTGCCCGCCGGTTGCAGATCAGCTACAAGGGGTTGCTGAGAAAACTCCGGGAATACGATCTGGACGGAAAAACAGCGCGGTTGTCCAACGGCGGAAACATAGAAATGCACGGGTAACCCGGTTAAGGGAGAGGGCTATGAACGCCAAGCCGCTGAAACTTTTGTTGCTTGAGGACCGCCGCAAAGATGCGCGTTTCTTGCAGAAAGCCATTAAAGACGGAGGCTCGTTCGATTGTAAATTGGTCAAAATGGATAAGTTGGAGAAAACACTTTCCGCGGTAAAGGAAGAGCCGCCGATCCTTCTCCTGCGTTCCGGTGATTCCAGCGCGAAACTCTCTGCAAATTTGAAAAGGGTCCGGGAAATCGCCTCCGACATGCCCGTGCTGGTGCTGCCCGACATGCAGCGCAGCCTGAACCTGCCCGGTGCCGTCTCGGGCGAGAGCGCAAAAACGAACAAGAATCTTCGCCTGAATCTGAAAAAGCTGGCGCGTATCCTTCGCTGCGGGCTTCCGCAAAATCAAATGGAGTCGGAACTTTCGCACCTCGCGATTTCCGATGAGCTCACGGGCTTGTACAATCGCCGCGGGTTTCTGGTGCTCGGCAGCGAGCGGATGAAGTTGGCCCACGGCATGAAAAAGAACGTCCTCCTCTTTTTCGCCGACCTGGATAATTTGAAACAGATCAACGATCAGTTTGGCCATAAGGAAGGCGACCAGGCGCTCCTGAAGACCGCGGAAATCTTCAGAAACACTTTTCGCAATTCCGATATTATCGGGCGCTTTGGCGGCGATGAGTTCACCGCCCTGGTGATCGAGGAGTACGGACAAACGGCCGACACGATCTGCCGGCGCTTGCAGGACAACATGGCGGAACTCGCCGCCAACAATACCCAGTACCCGTTGTCTCTCAGCGTAGGCATGACGCGCTACGCCGCGGAAATGCGCTCCTCTCTCCAGAAACTCCTGGCTCAAGCGGATCAGGCTCTCTACAAGCAGAAGCAGGCGAGCCACGCGCCAACCGGGGGGAATTCCACGGTAATCTTTCCGGGATCCCGCCGGGGTTTCGCCCAGTACGGATTTCGTGCGCCCGGCATTTCCACGTCCCAACGACTGCAGGGAAGAGTTCGCAAATCTTCCAGTGTGGCTTTTTGAGTTATTGAGGGCTTCCCGCGCTTTTGCAAGCGCGCAGGCCAGCCTATGAACGATTTTTGGGCCAATCTACGACAGGAGGAGGCTAAGCAAGTGATGAGAATAGCTCGCATGGAAGACAGGACTCAAGTCGGGGGTCTGGGGCAGCTAGAACTTTTGGGCAAACCTCGCGATTCGGAATGCGCGTGGATTGAAAATGTCAGCGATCACGGGGCGCGTGTAATCAGCAGGCGCCGGTGGCGGGCGGGTGAGCGCCTGCTTATTACTTCCCGATTCCCGCCGTTTCATTCCACTCCGGCGAACGTCGTATATTGCCAAACACTCCTGGAGGGTCTGTACGCGATCGGATGCGAGTCCACCATGGGAGGCATTTTTCAATTGCTTGAGAGAACGGCGGACTCGAACTCCACGGGCGTCCCGGTATTAGAGAATTCGGCCGCTTGCGGTGGTGGGCTTTCCCACGCCGCGCCCGCGAAATCGTAATCGCGCGCATTACCAGGAAGGCTTTGAGCAGCGATCCAGCGAATTGTCGCGGCGCCGTGCTCGGAATAGTTTCCCGCGCCGGCACCCGCACCGCTGTCCACCCAGCTAGAACCAACCCAAAATGACTTACGCAGTCGACTCCTCCAGGGAATGTTCCATATAATCCCGAAGGCATCCGCAACCTCTCGGGTTTTGAGCGGACAGGAATTGGGGAGCAGACCGTATGAAACCAAACGCCGCCGTGATTGGCTTGGGATTCGTTGGCAGGGCGCACGTGGAATCTCTGCGGCGGTTGGGAATCCCGGTTCGCGGCGCTCTCGGAAGCTCCACGGAGACAACGGCAGCCGCGTGCGAATCCCTCAATCTGGAGCGCGCTTACACATCGCTCGACGAACTCGCCGCGGACGCCACCGTTGACGTCGTCCACCTCTGCACTCCGAATTATCTGCACTTCAACCAGGCCGGCCGCCTGTTGCGCGCCGGAAAACACGTCCTGTGCGAAAAACCTTTGACGATGGATTCGGCAGAGTCGGAGCTCCTCGTCGCACTAGCCCGCGAAACAGGAAAGGTTGGCGGCGTTGCCTACAACCTGCGCTACTACCCCCTTTGCCAGGAGGCTCGCGCGCTAGTTGAAAAAGGTGCTATCGGTCAGCCCAAACTCGTGCATGGCAGTTTTTTGCAGGACTGGTTGCTCTATCCAGGCGATTGGAACTGGCGGCTGGATCCGAAACTTGGCGGCCAGCTTCGCGCCGTTTCCGATATCGGCACTCACTGGCTGGACCTGGTTACGTGGATTACCGGCCGCAAGGTAACCGAGCTTTGCGCCGATCTTGTGACCGTGGTGCCCATCCGGCAGAAACCCCGCGGCCGCGTCGAAACGTTCCAGAAATCCGATCCGGCGAATGCGGATCCCGTGCCCATCGAGACCGAGGATTACGCCTCCGTTTTATTCCATCTGGAAGGCGACTTAAGCGGCGTAATGACCGTGTCCCAGGTCAGCGCCGGCCGCCGAGCCCGCTTGTGGTTTGAAATTGACGGCACCGAAGGATCGCTCGCGTGGAACTCGGAAGAGCCCGGCACGCTGTGGATCGGCCGCCGCAACCGCGCCAATGAAGAACTACCGAAGGATCCCGCGCTTTTGAGCCCGCAAGCGCGCCGCTACGCCGCCTATCCGGGCGGCCATGCGGAGGGCTACCCGGACACGTTTGTTCAACTCTTCCGCGATTTTTATGGATACATCGAAGCCGGCGATCTGAAAGCCCCGCGAACATTTCCAACCTTTGAAACTGGAAACGACGAAATGGTTCTCTGCGAAGCGATCGAACAAAGTTCCCGAACGCGGGCCTGGGTCACCGTGACCAGCAGCTGAGCCCCAAAAATTCGGAGTCCCTCAGGGAGTCCCGGAACCCTTTACTGCGGGCAAAGGAACATTCGATTCCAACTTGCCAATCGGTTTGGCCTCAAAGAATTTCTTCAGGCTGAGAATTGGTTTTTCCAGAAAATTCCACGAAGCGATGGCCAGCAGATAGGAAGCTGCTACGGCCAGCCAGAACGCCGCAATCGGGTGAGCTTCTTTCCAATGAAGCTGTTTAAAGGCGTCATCCGGAAGCTTGTGCAGCAGGTAGAGCGCGTAGCTGATCGTGCCCGTGAACATCAGGAAGCGATTCGTAAGCATTGCCCGGAACCACGTGTTTGTCGCGAACAACGCGAGATAGAGGAAGGAAGCGGAAGCTAGCACCGCCATCGAAAAAGCCAGCCACATCACACCGTACGCGGCCGTCGTGATTGCCAGTGGCGCCGCAATCAGGAATAAAACCCACGCCAACTTTAAAAGCCGGCCCGGGGCAAATCCAGATTTTCGAACGAGGATCGCCAGCAATGCTCCCGCCATCATTCCGTCCAGCCGGCAGAACGGACTGGAATATATGATCCAATGCCGGGCTATAAACTGCAGTCGAAGCATTGGCGAGGCCAGGAGCACTGCCCAGGCAATCCACTGCAGGCTCTCCCTTGATACAAACCTGACGACGAACGGCCACACCAGATAGAAGAGCTCCTCGACCGCAAGCGACCACGACACTCCGAGTGGCCCGGCAGCCAATGCCGGTGATGCCACCAGAAAATTCTGCAAAAAGAACGGATACGACCACCAGGGCGTGGATCGTTGAAAAACTTCGTGTGCATCTTGCGGCCGCACCAGCGGGAGAATTACAAACATCAGGATCAGCATGGAATAATACAGCGGCCAG